>ENA-OOWV01000057-OOWV01000057.1-human-gut-metagenome-genome-assembly--contig:-NODE-57-length-83155-cov-5.683730_pt1 | contig 83155 bp, 93 predicted proteins | sample MGYA00241584_ERZ501337 | MGnify/ENA primary metagenome ERZ501337 (study PRJEB25962, sample SAMEA2042744) | human gut metagenome | biome: human gut; feature: human-associated habitat; material: faeces... | reverse complement strand
AAGTGCAGCATAAAAAAGTTTGACTTTTTGTGTCCAAAATATTGACATAAGACCAGACATGCTACAATCCAATAGCAGGAATATATTATAGAAATGTTATAAGCAACTTAACTAGTAAAGGAATGGATGCTGAAAAGGCAGCTAAAATTGCAAGTAAATTAATAGAACTAATGTATGATGGTGCTATGTATACAGAAGGAATATCTCAGACATCACCAGTGATAGTAAAAGTTAATAAGGAAAGTTATGATGCTGAAATTGTATATAAGTATACAGCAGGTAGGAATAATATGGCTGGTTATAGGATGGCAGCAGAATTTAATGACAAATTATATTTTGTAGGTTCTGGATATCCAACTAATAACCTTGTGGAAATAGATCCAATAAATAATACATCAAATGTGGTATTTGAAAGTACTGCTTTAGATAGTGCATTTTCAACAGGGATAAGAGGCTTATATGTTTATGATAATCAATTGATAATGTCTATGAGTAGTGATACCTCAGATATAAAAGGAGTAAGGATTCTTACAACATCAAATCCATCATCAGGTGAGTGGACAGAAATAGCAAATCAAGATACATTTCTAGATTTACCAGCATGTTATAAAAGAGATGGAATAAATGGTGGGGGAATATGGGATATAGTATCTTTTAATGGATACTTATATGTCAGTATCGTTACATCTAAAACAGATCCAGATACTTTAGTAAACAATAAACAAGGATTTGCTATGTTTAGAGGAAGCAAAGAAGAAGATGGAACTTGGTCATGGAAAATGATTATTGGAGATAAGAATCAGGGAGCTCTTTATGATTTTGGCTTAGGTGTTAAAGAATCTGGAGCAGGAAACTTATTTGTTTATGATAATTATTTGTATATTGGAAATTATAATGATCCGATGTTAGATTTAGCTGAAATACCTAATAATGGGAATTTTGAACTTGTATATAATGATTTAGTGAATGCAGTAAATTTATATAGAATGGATGAAAATGAAAATATAGAAATGGTTGTAGGTCAGCCTAATGAAGAATTTGTAGCAGGACCAATAGGAAATATGGGACCTGGGTTTGATGATCCAATGAATCAATATGTTTGGAGAATGGGTGAATATAACGGAAAACTATTTATTGGAACATTTGATGCATCAACATTACTTAATGGATTTACACAATTAACAAATGGCGAGCTAATTAATATGCCTAAGGATGAATTTATAAGAAAGTTAAATTTAGTTAAAGAGTTAATAGAATTATTAATAAGTAAAGATGTTAATTTGGTAACGGAAGAAAAGCAGATAGAGCTTTATGATGCAAATACTAACTCTATAGATGAATTAGTTGGTGCTTTAGATTTATTGGAAAATAATTTAGATGAAACAGCAGTAAATAATACTGAAGCAAGAAATACTAATGAATCAATAATTGATATGTATTATGAAATAGAAGCTTTATATGAAGAGACAAAAGAAAGCTTAACTGATGATATAATATCAGAAATAGAAGAAATACTATCTATAATCAATATAAATAATATAAAATGCTATTTTGCAATTAATGAATATTGTAAAAATGCAACTAAAGGATTCGATTTATTAGTTTCGGAAGATGGAGTTAATTTTCAGGTAATAACAAGAAACGGGTTTAATGATAAATATAATCATGGCTTAAGAACTTTCCAAGCTACTGAAGAAGGACTGTTTTTAGGAACAGCTAATCCTTTCTATGGTACATAGTTATGGCTTTTAAAAGATAAAGATTCTTTTGTAGAAGATGATAATAATGAAAATCCAGGTGATGAAAATGACACTCCAGGAGAAGATAGTGAAATTTCCGATGATAGTACTCTAAAAGATACTGTAGAAGATAGTAATAAAGATCAGGTAATTGTGGTTGAAAATCAAAATAATAAAGATAAACAACACAATAAACTGCCTGTTACAGGAGGAATTAATAGTGCTTTTGTAATTGTTGTTGCAGTTATACTTATGATGTTTGGTTTTAAAATATATAGTTATAATAGAAAACAATAATTATCAATTAAAGAGGGGCTGTATAAAAATAACATTTGATACTAGTCGATAAAAAAGGGAATTCGTATTCGAATTCCCTTTTTTGTATATAATATTGTTGTGGAAAATTTCAAAAAATGTGATACCTATGCAGTGAATATAGTCAAGTATAATATGAAGACAAAAAGTAGGGAACCTTCAAGAAAAAATTGAAGGTTCCACTTATTTACAACATGTTTTTTTTATAAACCTATTTAAATTTTTAATAAATGCAATATAATGAATAATGATAATATTTATTATGTTAAAAGCTAACGGCAAATATTAAGGAGAGGAAAGGTACTTGGAAAATGATTGTTATACTTTCGTTAATAGTAGTTTTAATATTAATTTTATTTTTATATAATAAAGATCTTTTTCATAGAGATACAGTTATAACTATAGTCACTAGTCTTCCATTAGGAATTTTTAAAGATGAAAGTAAAAAGCAAATAGTTAAGGAAAAAGAGCAAATTAATATTAAGAAAGATGAAAATAATATTAAAACTGGACAAGTAATAAATGAAGCACCATTAGTGGAAGTTGAAGCTAATGAAGACGTAGAAAAAGAAGTTGAAAGCAATGAAAGTATTGAAATTCCAAAAGAAAAAGAAGTTATAGTCTATTGGACACCAAATGGTAAAAGTTATCATATGAAAAATACTTGCAGGACTTTAGCAAGAAGCAAGGTAATCCTTAGTGGAAATACTTTAGAATGTGAAAAAGCAATATGTTGTGAGCATTGCAAAATTGAAGAGGATAAAAATAAGATATAGTATTACTATATCTTATTTTTTTAAGTAAATAATAAAGAGATTTTTCGCTTGGAGTTTTTAAATAATTTTAAAAAAATGTGCTCATCATTATAATTAGGATTAGAAATAACAGAAATAGGAATTGCTTTTTTATTGACGCCATTTAATCTATAATTTATATTTTTTAAATAAATATCTATAAAATGAAGGCTGTTATTAATAAGTCTTAGTTTTTTAAAATATTTTTTTGCAAGAATAAGATTATTAGTATAGTAATAGCATAAAGCAATTTCCATTAAGAATTCTTCTGAATGAATAAAATAGATATCTTTTTTTATTAAAGAAAGCTTTTCTAGATAGATAAGAGCTTTAGAATATTCCTGTCTTTGAGAAAAAATAATACCAAGCCTATACATGGAATAATAATCTAAATCATTTAAGGAAAGGGACTTAGTAAAGTATTTTTCTGCTTTATCATATTTATCTAATGATAAATAATAATCACCATAAATCCTAAAAAATTCATAATCATTGGAATAAATCTTGTATGCTTCAGATAAATAATTAAGGGTTTCATTTATATTATTATCTAATGAATAAAATGCAAGACTTCTTAATTCAAGATAGTGGTTTAAAGTCTCATCATCAATGTCTTTTAAATGGCTATATGATAATGGATTTAGCTCATATAAATTTTTGAAAAGAATATTGATATCTAAATTAGTATACATATGAAAAAGCTCTTTTTTTCTATCTAGCCATTTGAAGTGATTAGAAAATAAGATAAACACTTCATTAGGGATGAACTTATGAGTTGTTAGATATTCAATGATTATTTGTTCAATATAAAAGGAAAGTTCTTCTAGAGAGAATATCTGATAACTTAGTAAGTTTTTCCAGTTATCAATATCTATCCTTAATTGGAATTTGGTATAAATTTCATTTAATTTATTAATAAGTATAGTTTCTTTTGAAGTAATAAATCTTTTATACATTGGTGATGGAGTAATTTTATCATTAGGTACATTTTCAATTTTCTCTTTGATAGCATTAATATATTTATTAAGAGTTGTATTTTGTGGTGTTAGTTTACTTAATAATTGAAATAAATCTAAAGCTTTAAAATATTCATAAGAATAGTAATAGCTTAAAGCTAAATCAGTTAATGCATTAATATTAAGATGATTTTTTAATTTTGATGTATATTTTTCAAGATAAAGTATTGCTTTAGCATATTGTTTCGTTTTTACTAAAAGATGTCCAAAGCTTGCTAAGCAGTACATATCAGAGCTATTTATTTCTAAAGCTTCTCTAAAATATGTTAATGCACTTATGGTATCATTTTTATTAAGATAATAGGTGCCAAGAAGTCTTAATAAATCTAGGTCATAAGCGTAGATAGAATAGGCCTTACTAAGATATTCAATAACATTTTTATCACTACTATAAATAAATGCTTTTTCTCTAAGTTCAAGATATTCTTCTATTTTATCCTTACTAATGGTTGAAAGATAGTTATAGCTCAAATTAAGAGGATGATTTATTTCTTGTAGCAGAAAATCAACCATATTTTTTGGATATTTCTCATAAAGCTCTGATTCTCTTTGGTTAAATTTTAAATATTTATCAAAAAGTAAAAATATTTCATGAGGTATATATCTATGAATAAAAATATAATTTATTAAATCTTTTTCTAAAATACTCAGTAGATCTTTATTGATAAACATATAAGACTTTAATAATTCCACCCAACTATCAATGCTAAATCTTAAGGTTGGATTGGTGTATATATAGTTAAGTCTATAATTAAAATCAGATATGTAATTTTTATTATCTAATGAGTCATCACAATAACTTTTAATATTTTCATAAGTATAGTCCATTGAATTGTTAGATAAGCATTTAGACATATCTTTTACTGAAGTATTTACCAGTGACATTGCTTTTACATAAGCATTTGTCAGAATGGTGTATTCATTAGTATCTTTTTCAATGTTATAGCACTCTATTAATCTTGAATATGCCTTTTTTATTTCCTTTAAATCTTTTGTAGGATTAATTTCCAGTATAGTCCAACAACTCATATAATACTCCTTTCTTCTATAAAAAGTAATATAATTATCATAACATAAATTGTATAAAAATGGAAATTGTTATTAAAAATTCATAATTATATAAATATAAAGTAGATATTTTAAAATAATAAGTAAAAAACAAATATAATTTATATCCATTTCGTACAAAATTTGGTCAAAAAACATATATTAAATTGTCAGATAATAATTATAAATTTAATAAGGGGAGACCATATATGCTAATTGATATAGTTCTTATTTATGCCATAGGTAGAGGTGGATTAGAAAATGTTATATCAAAGGTATATAAAGGATTAGTTAAGAAAGGGCATAGAGTTAGAGTATTTCAAGCATATAGGCCAGAATATATTGAATGGGAAAGAAATTTTGATGAAATATATTATTATGGTGAAGATATTCCTTTTTCTATGATAAATTCAGGATTATATAAATATGCAATGAAATATAGACAGGCTATTGAAGAAAAGGGGAAACCAGATATAGCTATAGCAACTCAATCCACAAATTTAAGCTATATTTGCAATATTGCCTTAAATGGAAAATCATATAGAGGTGTTCCACAGATTTCTTGGTTACATGGACCTGTAAGTGCCTATGGAGGTAGAGAATTTTTAAGTTTCAGTAATTCGCATATGGCATTATGTAATAAGCTAGCCGATGATTTAGCTGTGGCTCTAGATAGAGAGAATATATATGTTGTGGGAAATCCAGTGCAGGTAAAGAATGTAGATATTATAGATAGACCAAAAGAAATGCTGACTATAGTATCAGTAGGAAGACTTAGCCCAGAGAAAGATATTGGGACGTTAATTAATGCATTAGCGCTTTTGAAACAGCCGTGGAAGCTTATAGTAGTTGGGGATGGAGGTCACTATTCTACATTAAGAGCTTTAGCAGAAGCAAAGAAAATTAATGAAAATATCCAGTGGGCTGGATGGCATGAGAACCCTTGGAATATTGTTAAGGAGGCATCTGTTACAGTGATTTCATCATTATATGAGGGATTTTCAATGACTACAGCAGAATCCTTAGCTAGAGGGATTCCAGTGGTAACTACTAAGTGTGGTGGTCCTGAAGATATGGTCACTGAAGGTGTTAATGGATGGTTATACCCAGTAGGGGATTATATGCGATTATCAGAGATATTGTCTAATATTCAAAATGGTAAATATATTTTACCTAAAGCAGAAGTTTGTATTGATTCAATACAGAAATTTGATGAACAAGTAGTTATAAATAAAATAGAGGAAGTAATAATAAAAACTTATTATAAATTCTATGGCTTTACACGCTTATGATAAAGAAATTAGGTGAAAAAAGATGTTAATAGATATAGCATTATACTATGTTGGAGGACGAGGAGGTGTAGAAACTGTTACTACAAAGATATCTGAAGGTCTTAGGAAAAAAGGTCATAGGGTAAGGGTAATGATGGCATATGCTCCTCCCTATGTAAAATGGATAGATTCTTTAGAAGAGGTTTATTATTATGGTAATGGAATAGAAAGTGAATCTTATGAAAATTTAGGAGAAGGCTATAGACATCTTATGGAGAAAATAGGATATCCAGATGTATGTATTGCAGGTAATATACCATCTCAAAGCTATATATGTAGTTTAGGGCTTAATTCAGCAAGAACTGACAAAAAAATACCTATTTTATCTTGGCTCCATGGAGATATAAATATTTATAGAGATCCATATTTGATAACCTATGCTAAGGCACATTTGGCAATAAGTTCAGCAGTTAGTGATGGAATAAGGAGCTATGATAAGGGAAAAAATATATATTTAGTGAACAATCCAATTAGTATAAAGAAGGGGAACATTATAAAAAGGCCTCAAGATGGTATTTTTAAAATATTAAGTATTGGTAGGCTTGAAGAAGAAAAAAATTTATTTATGCTTTTGCATGCCTTAAACAAAATAAATGGAAAATGGAAAGCTACCATAATTGGTGATGGTAGTAAAAGAAAAGTGTTAGAAAGTGCTGCTGAAATATTAAGAATAAATGAAAATATAAGTTGGAGTGGATGGAAAGAAGATCCTTGGGAATCTGTAGAGGAAGCTAGTATATGTATTTCAACTTCAAATACAGAAGGATTTGCTATGGTCTTAGCAGAAGCATTATCTAAAGGTATACCAGTTATAGCTACTAGATGCGGAGGTCCTATGGATATAGTCCAGGATGGAATTAATGGATGGCTTGTTGATAAAAATGATTATTTTAAGGTTGCAGAAATAATAAATAATATAATCACCAATAAAATAGCATTACCTTTACAACAAGTATGTATATCATCTGTGGAAAAATTTAGTGATGATATAGTTATTTCAAATATAGAAAGTGCAATTATAAAAGAGTTAGAATAAAAGGTTTAATATTTTGATAATAATTATTAAAAAAGAGGGAAACCTCTTTTTTATTTTTACTTGCTTTATTTGTGCTTAATTTTTTGTTAAAAATTATAGGATTAATAGCTTTGAATTAAATAAAATCATGGATATAATAAAGATAGCATATTTAAAAAGGAAAAGGTGAACTAAATTTATGGAAGAATTAAAAAAAATAATTAATGATATCTTCAGTGAAGAAATAATAAAATTAGTTATAAGTAATAAGTCCAACAAAGATGTAAAATATAATAAGATAAATATTCTTTTAAAGGAAAATAAAACTAAAAAATATTACCAAATTGAAAAGTTTACAGATAAACAGGTATTTCATGAAAATATATCCTTAGAGGAAATTGAAACTGCCGTATTAGAATATACAGTAGGAAATTATAAACAATTTACGGCCTGGTCAAATGTAACTACATATGATGTGAAGATTTCTAAAAAAGGAAAAGTACATTGTAGCAAAAAAGGTGGCAATAATGAAAAGCTTGCTAAAAAGGGACATAATAAAGAAAAGAATTACATACTTAAAGAAGGCATGATCATAGAGCCTTTAATTGATTTAGGTGTATTTACTAAGGAAGGAAAAGTTATAAATTCTAAATATGATAAATACAAGCAAATTAATAGATTCATAGAAATAATTGATGATGAAATAAAGAAAAATGATTATAAAGAACTTACAATATTAGATTTTGGATGTGGAAAATCATATTTAACATTTGTTTTATATTATTACTTTGTAGAAATAAAAAAAATCGATGTAAAAATGATTGGATTAGATTTAAAAGAAGATGTAATAAAGAAATGTAATGATATTGCTAAAAACTATGGATATAAAAATTTAAGCTTTGAATTAGGTGATATTAATGGATATAAGTATAATAACAAAGTAGATATGGTTATAACCCTTCATGCTTGTGATACAGCAACAGATTATGCTTTATATAATGCTATAAAATGGAATGCAAAAATGATATTTTCAGTTCCATGCTGCCAGCATGAATTTAATACTCAAATGAAAAGTGAAAATCTTTCAATATTGACTAAGTATGGTATAGTACAAGAGAGAATTGCAGCTTTAATGACAGATAGTGTAAGAGCAAACCTTTTAGAATGTGCAGGATATAAGACTCAATTACTAGAATTTATTGATATTGCACATTCACCTAAAAATATCTTAATAAGGGCATCCAAGGCGAATATATCTAAAGAAAAACAGGCTAAGTCTCTAAATGAAGTTAATTCATTAATTAAAGAATTTAATGTAAATCCTACATTATATAAATTACTAAAAGAAGACGAAATAATATAAAAAGGCTTCCAGTAGCTCTAGCTACTGGAAGCTTTTTATATGTAATTAAGTTGTAATAATTATGTAATAATATATCAATAATTAGCATTTACACTAAGTATATATTATTATACAAAAATCAAATATAATTACAATATTGTATATTTTTTGTAAATACTATGATAAAATCAAAATATTACTAACATTTGGAGGGAGTTTATGGGGAAAGTAAATAGTAAATATGCCTTAATAGCTTTAAGTAGTATATTTGCCTTAAGTATGTTTGGCTGTACTAAAACAAGTGATACATCAGAAATGGGAAGATATATAGAAGAATTCTATGATGCACCTGAAGGGATTTATGATGTAAGAGATTTAAGAGTTCTTGCAGATGGAACTATAGGAATGCTAGCTTATGGTGAAAATGAAATTGAGCTTTATATTTCAGAAGATGAATGTAAAAGCTGGAATAGAAAAGATATAAATTTACCACAAGGTGATTCAGAAAATGACATGCTATCAGTGAATAATGCAATTTTATCAAAAGATGGAGAGATTTTTATTTCATACTGTTTTTATGATTATACAGAATATGAAGAAGGCGAAAATTTAAAAGAGGAAGCTTTAGATGATAGTGCAGAAGAGTCAGAGGATGCTGTAGAGGATGATAAATATTATGAGCCAGAATATAAATATGCTTTTATAGATGCTGAAGGAAGTATACATGATATTTCTTTAGATGAAATATCTGAAAGTGCAGAGGAAGAGTCAGAAGATGATGAAATGTACTATGGAGGATACTATTATTATACTTTTAAGTTTGCTAATAATGGAGATATTGTATTTTCCAATGATAATGGAATGATATATCAATTAGATCCAGCTAGTGGTGAAATGAAAAATGAATTTGTCTTAGACGATTCATATATTAATGCTTTTGTTACTTTAGGAGATTCTTTATTAGTTCTTGGAGATACTTCCGTAAAGGAATATAGTTTAGAAAGTGGTAAAGAACTAGGAAACATAGAGGCTTTAGAAAGTGAAGTATTATATGAAAATAACTCTAAATTCTATGGTATTTCTAATATATTTTCAGATGATGATAAGACTATATATTATAGCAATACCACAGGGCTTTATAAATATGAATTGGGGAGCAAAGAAGTAGAGCAAATTGTAGAAGGAACATTAAGCTCAATAGGTGATGACAATATGTATATTAGGGCATTTGTTGTAGGAAAAGATAACACTTTCTTGGCTTGTGGACAAGATTACAATAGCCATGAAGGTGGTACAAGTATCATAAAGTTTATTTATTCAGCTGATACACCAAAGACACCAGAAAATCAAATAACAGTTTATTCATTATATGAAGATTATAATATAAGACAAAATATAGTGCTATTTCAAAAAGCAAATCCAGATATATATGTTAAGCTTGAAACTGGTATTTCCGGTGAGGATGCAGTGACAGAATCAGATGCTTTAAGAACTTTAAATACTGAGATAATGGCAGGTAAGGGACCAGATATAATCTTACTTGATGGTATGTCAGAATCATATCTTGAACAAGGATTATTAGAGAATATAAGTGATGTTATAGAAGAGTATACAAAGAATGATTTATTATTTGAAAATATAATAGATGCATATACAGATAAAGATGGAAAAGTATATTCAATTCCAACAAAGATTAAAATTCCTGTAGTGGCAGGAACAACTGAATATGTAAGCTCAGTTACTGATTTGCAGACATTAAGTGAAGCGTTAGTTAAATCAGCAGAAAACTCTGGAAAAGCAAATGAGGAGAAATATGTTGAAATGTATACTCCATCAATGCTTGTGAGTATGCTTTATTATGCTAATGGCAGTACGTGGCTAAATGAAGATAATACAATAAATGAAGATAATATAAAAGAGTTTTTAGAGGAAGCAAAAAAAATATATGATGCATATGTAGCAACTTATGATGAGGATCAATATGAAGAATATAAGAAAAGTATGCAGTATTATATAGATGAATATGGTGAGGATACAGATATTTATTATTTAGATAATTATTTAAGTCCAATGAGCATTATGGATGAATCCGCTAAGAAGCTTGCAGTAGGAGTTATTAGTGGAGTAGATTTCATAGAACAAATGTATTCTTTAAATAAAGCTAATGAAGATATAACGTATGCTCTAATAAATGGACAAACATCTGGAATATTTGTACCAAAAAACTTAATGGGAATTAATGCAAAAAGTGATAATAAAGAAATAGCTAAGAAGTTTATTTCCTATTTATTAAGTGAAGAAAGTCAAAGCAAAGAATCTTATGATGGATTGCCTATTAATAAAGCTGCCTTTGATAAGATGTCAGAATATCCATATGCTGATGATTTTGTTGGAGAAAATGGAGAACCTTATAGTGAAGGTCAATCTATTGGCACATGGGGCTTTTCAGATGAAAATGGAACAATAGTTGAGTTAGAAATGTATTGGCCAACAAAAGAATACTTCAATATATTTAAATCTGAAGTGGAAAGTTTAAAGACTCCAGTTACTGTTAATACTATTGTTTTACAAGAAGTGTCAAAGGCATTTGATAAATATGCAAATGGAAATGGAAATTTAGATGAAGTTGTTAAGAGTATAGGCGATAATATTGATTTAATATTGGCGGAATAGTATGGAAAAGATAAAGAAAAGGAAAAGAAAAAAATATGAAATGGCAGGATTGTTTTTTATCCTGCCAAGCTTAATAGGAGTAAGTATATTTATTTTAATTCCATTTGCAGATGTAGTTATACGATCTTTTCAAAGTCCAATAACAAGGGATTTTGTATTTTTTCATAATTATATGGAGGTATTTAAAAATGCAGCTTTTAAGTTAGCTGCAATAAATACCTTAAAATTTGTTTTTATATGTATTCCATTATTACTTATAATCTCTCTTACAATAGCAGTGTTAATGCAGAGGTTTATAAGAAATGCCTATATAATAAAGACAGCTTTTTTAATACCAATGGCTGTGCCTATAGCCTCTATAGTATTGATATGGAAAATATTTTTTCATGAAAATGGAGCATTAAGTGCATGGTTAGTAAATCTAGGGGGCCATGGAGCTGACTGGATGAATACAGACTTTGCCTTTTGGATATTAGTTTTTAGTTATATATGGAAAAATCTTGGCTATAATATTGTTTTATGGCTTGCAGGTTTAAGCTGTATATCTGAAAGTATTTACGAAGCAGCTAGAGTTGATGGTGCTAGTGAATGGAAATGTTTCACTAAAATAACTCTTCCTAATTTGAAGACTACATTATATACAGTATCAGTGCTATCTCTTTTAAATTCATTTAAGGTATTTAGAGAGGCTTATCTTATTGGTGGAGATTATCCAGATAAAAGTATGTATGTTTTGCAACATTTATTTAATAATTGGTTTAGAGATTTATCCTTTGGGAAGATGTCAGCAGGATCGGTTATTATGGCCATAGTGATATATATTCTAATAGCACTATTACAGAAAGCTTGGGAAAGAGAAGATTAAAGAAAGGTAGATAATATGAAAAAGAAGATAATAACTTTACTTTTGTTTATTTTAGCAATGATAATGTGTTTTCCTATAGTATTTCTACTTTCAGGATCTATTATGGGAGCTGCAGAAATCAAAGAGTATTTAGGACCTGTGTTAAATGATGGAAATGGATATGTTACCTGGAGTGTACTACCAAAGTATGCAACTTTAAGATCATATGTAGAGCTTTTATTAGATACACCGAAATTTTTTGTAATGTTTTGGAATTCAGTAGGTATGACAGTTAGTATTTTAATAGGACAGTTATTAGTATCAGTAGCAGCAGCATGGGGATTTGCACGATATGAATTTCCACATAAGAAGCTACTATTTACTTTATATATAGTACTTATGCTTATGCCATTCCAAGTTACAATGCTTTCAACATATTTGGTGCTAGATAAGATGAAACTTATAAATACAGTAATGAGTATAGTGTTACCAGCAGTTTTTTCAACTTTTCCTGTATTTATAATGTATAGATTTTTTGTCAGCATTCCAGAAAGTATTATAGAATGTGCAAGATTAGATGGTGCCAGCGAGTTTAAAATTTTTATTAAGATAGGAATACCTTTAGGAAAGCCTGGAATCATGTCAGCAATAATCCTTGGATTTTTAGAATATTGGAATTTAATTGAACAACCATTAACATTTTTAAAGGATAAGAGTCTTTGGCCTTTATCATTGTATTTGCCTAGCATTGGCTTAGAAAATGCAGACGTAGCATTTGTAGCATCTGCTGTAACATTAATAACAGCAATAATAGTATTTTTTGCAGGTCAAAGTTATCTAGAACAGGGAATAGCATCAACAGCAGTAAAGGAATGATAATATGAAGATAAAAGAAATAATAAAATATCAGTGGAAAAGTAAGGAAAACAAAACCTTACAGCAAAAAGCTTTGAAGATTTTAGGTTATTTTTTAGTATTAATGTTTATTCTTACTATCTTATCAAGATTTGCAGATTCTTTATTGATTCCAATTGTAAAGACTGAAACATTAAAAGGAATGACTATTACCCATGAAGTTGAAGCTAATGGAAGCATAATTCAAAATAGAGAAGAGGGTATTGATGTAATTGAAAATCTAAAGGTTTCACATGTAAATGTATATCCAGGCAGTGAAATCAAAGAGGGAGATACATTATTTGAAATAGACTTAACTGATTTAAAGTCACAGATTCAGCAAGTTGAAAATGAAATATCTGAAAAAGAAAAGAATTTATCTAGAGCTACTGAGGACTACAATTTAGCAGTATCTAGGCAAGATAAAATAATTTCAGATGCATTAGATGCATATAAAGAAGCAGAAAATTTAGTAAATAAATATAATAATGCCAGTGAAGAGGAAAAACAATCACTAGATAAGGAAGCCATTGAATATGATTATAATTTAAAAAAAACTGCTTATAATCAAGCTGTAAATGATAAAAGTAGTAATCTTTTAATGGAAAAGAGAGCCTTAGAAGATGTTAAAGAAGCATCTAATACTGATGAACTTAAAAAGAAACTTGAAAATCTAAAAAAGATTGAAGGAGCAGAGGGAAAATTTGTTTCAGAGAAGGAAGGTATTGTAACTAATGTAGCAGTAGTAGCAGGTGATGTTACTAGCGCAGGAAGTGCAGTATATTTAGCAGATAAAGAATCAGGATATAAGTTTGTAGCAGAATTATCTAAGGATTTAAAAAAATACGCTAAGCAAGGGCAATCAGTAGTATTAAAAATAGGTAATTCTAATAATGAAATAGGAGATTTAACTATAGATAGCATAAGTAAAGGCGAAGATGATAATTACAAGGTTTCAGTACTATTACCAACTGGTGTAGGAGAAATAGGAGATGGTGGAAACCTTACTTTGTCTAGCAAGAGCAAGAAGTATCAAGTTTGTGTGCCGCTGGAAGCATTACATCAAGAAGGACAAGATAAATACTATATATTAGTGGTAGGAGAAGAGGATACTATATTAGGGACAGAAAAAGTTGCTGTGAGAGTTGATGTATCTATAGCAGATAAAAATGATACTTATGCAGCTTTAACAGAAGGTACTATAAGTAATAGCCAGAAAATTATAGTTAGCAGTAATAAGACTATAAAAGAAGGCGATAGAGTCCGTTTGGAGGAAGAATAAATGAAGAGGATATTTAGCCATGTAATTAAGATAGCTTTAGTTTTGGCTATGATTATATGCTGGGTATTATCTATAGGATATACCAATAGATTAACTTCAGTAAAAAATACTTTTAATATATATTTTGATAAAGAAGAATATCTTCCTGCTGATATTTATAAGATGCAGCAAGAAGAAAAAGATAAAGATAATCCTCTGGCCTTCACAGGATGGTATGAAAAAGAAAAGCAAAGTATATTAAATAATAATTTTAATAGGACAATAGAAAGTAACATAATATTTATTTGTGGCAACTCTTATCTTGTGGCAGAAGGACCCGTATTATTTGAAGATGATATAAAAGGGTGCTTAATTGATGAAGAAACAGCATATAAGCTTTTTGGTAGCAATGATGTCATAGGTAATACAATTATTTATGATAATAGAGAATTTATTATTAGAGGCATCCATAGAGCAATGGAAGATACTATAATAATGCAAGCAGAAAGTGATTCAAAAGATAAAATTCAAGGATTACTTATTGATATAAGCAATGATGGTATAGAAAATATAAAGCTTATAAGTGAGAGATATGGTGTGAAAGAATATGGCGTTAATTCTACAGTTTATTATAACTTAGGAAAAATGTGTACAAGCCTTTTACCATTAATAATATTATTGATTATAGTATGTAGTGCTTTAAAAAAAGCTATTGAAATTAAAGATAGACCAGTATTGTTCATATTTAGTATTATGATGATAATAGTATGGATAACTGCATTCTTTTGTATAACAAGATACAAAATATCTATTCCAGTGGATATTCTTCCAAACAAATGGTCTGATTTTGATTATTGGAGTAAATTTTTTCAAGAATGTATGGATAAGGTAAAATATGTTATTTATATGAAGAAATATATGATTGATATTTATGTAATTTCATATTTAAGTAAAATAGCTTTATGCACTATAATTACCATAACACTATTTTTCGTAAATAAGAGAAATATTAAGATTTACTCTATGAAAGAATTATTTATAGCCATTCTTGCACTATTCATCATTACTTTTATGGCTATTTGTATATTAAAAGAAAGTATATTCATTAATAATTCTTCAGCAGTTATATGGCTTATATGTCCATACTATTTATTATATAGATATTCATATTTGATTAGAGAAAGGTTTTTGAGAAAAATACTTCAATAGTAAATATGCAAAAATATTTTTAATCTCTTGAAGAATTTATAGAAAAATAAAAATTAAATGTTTATTTTACTTGCACATTTAAATTCTTTGTGATATATTAAATTCATAAAATAAATAACAAATAATTATTATTAATTAATAATTAGATAGAGGAGAAATAATTATGTTAGATCAAAAGACAATCGATATAATAAAAAGTACAGTACCAGCATTAAAAGCTCACGGATTAGAAATAACAACTACTTTCTACAAGAATATGTTTGCTAATAATCCAGAAGTAAAACCTTTATTTAATATGGACAAGCAAGCTTCTGGTGAACAACCAAAAGCTTTAGCAATGACAATATTAGCTGCTGCTCAAAACATAGATAACCTGCCAGCTATTTTACCAGTAGTTAAGAAAATTGGAGAAGTTCACTGCAATAGTGGAATCCAAGCTGCACATTACCCAATCGTAGGAAAAAACCTTTTATTAACTATAAAAGAAGTATTAGGAGATGCAGCTACTGATGAAGTTATAGAAGCATGGGGAAAAGCTTACCAAGTAATTGCTGATATATTCATTTCAGTTGAAAAAGAAATTTACGAAACAAGAAAATAATCTAAAGAGGCTGTATCAAAATAATATTTGATACTAGCCAATAAAAAAGGGAATTCGTATTTGAATTCCCTTTTTTGAATACAGTATAATTATGAAACATCCCATTTATATATAATTTAAAAATTTATCTCTTTGATATATAATAGATATTATTAAAAAATAATTGTAAAGGAAGATACCATATGACAAAGATTATAAATAAGCCTGAATTATTAGCTCCAGCAGGTAGTTTAGAAAAATTAAAGATTGCATTTCAATATGGAGCAGATGCAGTATATTTTGGAGGAGGAGCATTTTCACTAAGAGCTACTGCACAAAAGTTTACATATGAGGAAATGAAGGAAGGAGTAGAATACGCACATAGTTTAGGGAAAAAGATTTACTGTACAGTTAATATAATGCCTAAGAACAGTGAAATAGATGCCTTAATTGAGCATTTAAAAAGACTAGATGAAGTAGGTGTAGATGCTGTTCTAGTTTCAGATTTAGGTGTACTAGCATTAGTTAAAAAGTACACTAATTTAGCAATACATATAAGTACTCAAGCAAACACAACTAATTATGCAGCTTGCAACATGTGGGAAGAACTAGGAGCAGAAAGAGTAGTACTAGCAAGAGAAAGCACATTACAAGATATTAAGGATATACGTAAAAATATTTCTCCAGAGTTAGAGCTAGAAATATTTGTTCATGGAGCAATGTGTATTTCTTATTCAGGAAGATGTCTTTTATCAAGCTATATGACAGGAAGAGATTCTAATAGAGGTGCATGTGCACAAAGCTGTAGATGGAAATACTCTCTAGTAGAAGAAAAAAGACCAAATGAATATTTCCCAATAGAAGAAGATCAGCATGGAACATATATAATGAATTCAAAAGATTTATGTATGATTGAGCATATACCAGAGCTTATGCAAGCAGGAGCACAATCACTTAAAATAGAAGGAAGAAATAAGAGTGAATATTATTTAGCACTAGTTGTTAAGGCATATAGACAAGCAATAGATTTATATTGTGAAGACCCGGAAAACTATAAGCTACCTAAAGCATTATTAGATGAAATGTATAAAGTAAGCCATAGAGAATATCATACTGGTTTCTTCTTTAATGAACCAAAGCATGAAGGAATAATTTACAAAACAAATAACCATGTAAGAGAATATGATGTAGTGGCAATTGTTCATGAATATGATGAAGAAACTCAAATAGCTACATGTAAGCAAAGAAATAAGTTCTCAATGGGAGAAAAAGTAGAAATACTTTCTTCAAACTCTGATGGTGGAGAATTTGTTGTAGAAGAACTTTATGATTTAGAAGGTAACAAATTAGAATCATGTCCACATCCAGGAATGATGTGTAAAGTTAAGGTTCCATACAAAGTAGAGAAAAACTCATTCATTAGAAAAGAGCTTATTTAAGTTAAAATGATGAATTATGAATTACGAATTATGAATTAAGGATGAAATTCGTAGAATTTCTGAAAATATATATTTTTTGAACTTCTTAGAAGTTCATTCCGCAATTCATCAATCATCATTCATCATTCATCATAAAAAAAGCAATACACGTAGGTGTATTGCTTTTTTTATGGCAGTTTTGTTTTATTTGGAGTCATATATGTATTATTTAAAAATGAGTGTATGGGGGTTATAATTTTAATATAGATTATAAAAGTATAAAGATAAAGGGCAGTAATGTAATAATAAAAGGTTTGGAGGAGTTTTTATGGATTTTGGATCAATATATCATAGGACTAGTGATAATTATTGCTATCCACTAAATGAATATGATTTAATTATAAATTTAAAGACAGGATATGATATAAAGGAAGTATATATACATTATGAAGATCCGTTTATAAATGGTATATTAGGCGGAAAAGAAAAATGGCAAAGCAGAAGAGAAAAAATTTATTATAAAAAGAGGTTAAAAAATCATATATGGTGGACAACAACATTAAAGCCAGAATTTAAAAGATGTAAATATTACTTTGAGCTAGTAACAGAAGATGAAACTTGGTTTTATTTAGAAGATGGATTTTATACAAAAGAGCATATTGAAAATAGCAAAGGGTTAATGCAATGTTTTACTTTCCCATGGATGAATAGTGAAGATATCATTAAGACTCCTAAGTGGGTAAATGATACGGTGTGGTATCAAATTTTCCCTGAAAGATTTTGTAATGGAGATGCTACACGTAATCCAGAAAGTGTAAAGCCTTGGGCTGGATTTAATGATAAAGTAAGTAATGAAGAGTTTTATGGTGGAGATTTACAAGGAATAATAGATAAAATTGATTATTTAAAAGATTTAGGAATAACAGGCATATATTTAACACCTATAAATGAATCACCTAGTAGTCATAAATATGATACCAAGGACTATACCAATATAGATCCTCATTTTGGTAATAAGGAAGTAATGAAAAACCTTGTAAGGATAGCTCATGAAAAAGGAATAAGAGTAATGTTAGATGGAGTATTTAATCATTGTGGCTATGAATTTGCACCATGGCAGGATGTTGTAGAAAAAGGACCTAATTCTAAATATTATAATTGGTTTATGGTTAATAAATGGCCATTTGAAGAAAGAGGGCAAAATGCAAGAAAAGGAAACTATTACTCCTTTGCTTTTAGTGATAATATGCCAAAGTTAAATACAAATAATAAAGAGCTTAGAGATTACTTTCTAGATATTTGTGAAATGTGGGTTAGAGAATATGATGTAGATGGATTGAGGTTGGATGTAGCCAATGAAGTATCACATAAATTCTGTAAAGAGCTTAGAAGTAGAATGAAGGAAATTAAAGATGATTTTTATATTTTAGGTGAAATATGGCATGATTCCATTGAATGGCTTAAAGGCGATGAATTTGATGCAGTAATGAATTATCCTCTTTCAGGAAGTATATCTGACTTTTGGTTAGATGAAGAACTTACTAAAGAAGATTTTGAATATTCAATAAATAGATGTTATACAATGTATATGCAGCAAAATAATGATGTTTTATTTAACTTATTAGATTCCCATGATACAGAAAGACTTATTAATAGGTGCCAAAACTTAGATAAATTTTATCAACAATTAGCAGTTCTTTTCTCTATGCCGGGTACAGTATGTATATTCTATGGTACGGAGATTGCCCTTGAAGGAGCACATGATCCTGATTGTAGAAGATGTATGCCTTGGGGAGAAATAGAAGATGGCAAGTATGATGAAAGAATAGAAATGATTAAGAAATTAATATCTATAAGAAAAAATGAACCTATATTGAGAAGTAGAAATTTTCATTTTACCAATGATTTGAAAGGTGATAGAATAGTTGAGTATATAAAGCTAGATGATTATAATCATAAGATTAAAGTAATATTGAATTGTTCAAAAGAAGATATAGAAATAGAAGACGAAGGAATAAATTTATTTACAAATCTTTATGAAAAAAATATACTAAAAAGCAATGGGATTATAATAAAAAGGATATGTAATTAATAAAAAGATGCGAATCCTGTTAAAAATTTGTTTTATTATTAACAATATGACTTTTTTTATCGTTTCACATCCTTTACTAATTAGATATATGAAATTATAATATTATTGTGGAAAAAAAATTTAAGAGTTTTGTTTATTATTTTTAAATAATAAATAATAGGGGGAATACATATGAAAAGTTTACTTTTAGTAACGTCACCACCAGCTTGTGGAAAGACATTTGTATCAAAAGAGTTAGCAAAAGCATTAAATCCAATAGTATACTTAGATAAAGATACTTTAATTGGATTATCTAAGCAAATATTTGTAGTTGCTGGAGAAGAATACAACAGAAGTTCAGATTTCTTTGAAGAACATATAAGAAATTATGAATATGATGTAGCACTAGATTTAGCTTTAGAAGCTTTAGATTACTGTGATACAGCATTAGTAAATGCTCCATTTACTAGAGAAGTAAGAGATAAAGAATATATGGACAACTTACGTGCTAAACTTGCAGAAAGAGATGTTGAGTTAGTAGTAATTTGGGTAGAAACAGATCCAGAAGTATGCCACCAAAGAATGATCGAACGTAATTCTGATCGTGATACTTGGAAACTAGAAAATTGGGACAAGTATATAAGCGGATGTAATTTTGAAAAACCAGATATTCCAGGATTAATGGTATTTAAAAATTCATCAACAGAAGAGTTTAATGAATCAATAGCTTCAATGGTAAAGCACTTTAGAGGATAATTTTACTCTTTTGTGTTAGAAAATAATCAACAATCTAATAAAAAACAGTAGATAAAACTTATCTACTGTTTTTTATTATCTATATATGATTTTTAACATTTATAATATGCTTGTTTTTAATATATACTCTAGGAAGTCTAGATTTAAGCATACATGTAACTTCATAATTAATAGTGCCAAGCTTTTCGGCTATATCATCTGCATTATATTTAAGATTATTCTTTTCTCCAAGAAGAATTACTTCATCGCCAATTTTTACATCTGGAATATTTGTGACATCAATCATAAATTGGTCCATGCATATTCGACCTATTATAGGAGCAAATTGATCTTTAATTATGACCTTACCATTTTCACCAAGTTTTCTTATATAGCCATCGGCATAACCAACTGGTATTGTGGCAACAACTGTTTTGTCACTAGTTTTAAATGTTCTGCCGTAGCTTATATACATATCTTTTTCAAGAGTTTTTACATTAGTTATAGTTGCTTTTAAAGTTAAAGCAGGTTTTAAAGCAAGATTACTTTTATTTACTTCGTCTGAAGGGTAATAGCCATAAAGAATTATTCCAGCTCTCACAGCATCTAAATAAGTACTAGGTAAATCAATGATAGCACCACTATTAGCTACATGCTTAAGTGGAATATCTATACCTCTTTTTTCAAGTTCATCTATCACTGACATCATTTTAGTAAATTGCTGATGACTATATTCCTTATCTTTTTCATCGGATGTAGAGAAATGAGTAAAAATTCCTACTACATCAATACCTTCTAAGGAATAAATTTCAGTTATATCATCAATTGATTTCTCATTAGGCAAGAATCCAATTCGTCCCATTCCAGTATCCATGGCAATGTGGATTTTAGCTTTTTTATTAAGGCTTAAGGCTATTTTTGATAGCTCTCTTGCATAATCTAAATCATAAACAGTTTGTTCAATATCATTATTAATAAGCTCTTCACCTAAGTATAGAGGTGTAAAACCTAAAATCATTACAGGTGCAGTTATATTATTTTCTCTTATTTCAAGAGCCTCTGAAATCATTGCAACAGCAAAGCGAGAAACTCCATTTTCCAGCAAGGTTGGAATTATATCTATGACTCCATGCCCATAACAGTTTGCTTTTACCACTGCAATTAAGTCTTTATGGCCAATTAATTGTTTTATGTTTCTTGTATTATAAGCTATTGCATCTAAATCTATTTCAGCCCATGCAGGTCTTAAAATCTTTTTCATTAATAACACCTCATATAAATTTCTAACTCTACAAATAGTATATTATAAATAGGTAATAAAGATAAGAACCACTAATGATATTAATTTAGCTAAGAGTGGTTCTTTTATATATAATATGTAAAATGTAAGAAAAGTGTAGTATAATGTTCTAAAAAAGGATAAAAGAGGGTAAAATTACAAATAATAAATTATTGAAAAGTAGTGTTGGCATAATAATACTATCAGTAGTCATTATAATGATAGCAAATATAATGTTAAAAGTAGACAAACCTGTTTTTTTAGAAAATTATTGTGAATATCCATTAAGTTACTATAAAGATCCATAATATAATGGTTCATATTGTGAACAGTTATTTACATTAAAGTATATAACAAATGTTAATGATAAAAAGACTGTAACTGAAATACAATTTGATGGGTTGGGGGAGAATAACTATGCCTATGCATCTGAATATGAACCTTTTGGTAATTGGATGTATTATGATGCAGGTGAGCTTAATGAAACCATATATGGCATATATAGTGTTAGAGAAGTGACGGTACAATTAATGTTATATTTTGAGAAGGAACCTTTAGATAACATTGTTATTAATAGTGCCACTGTTTATTTTAGTGATGGAAGTCAGCAACAAGTGAATTTAGGTGAAATAATTTTTTATTATGAAAAAGGACTAGATGAAGCAATTAACTATATATCAATTATCTCCTAAGATATATTATATAAATGAAAAAGGTGAGAAGTGGTATATAAGGGGACAAAGTATAAGTTATGAACCATATGAATTTAAGTTTTTAGATATTATAAAGTACCTAAAAGTGTTGGAGGAAATATAAATGATGAAGGGATATAAGAAGATTTTTTGGGGTATGTTTTTATCTATTTTTCATGTGAATTTAGGATATATACGGATTTTACCACCATTTATTGCTTATCTTGTGGTAGTAATTGCTACATTACTAATATGGCATATATGTTTTTTATTTCATATATTAAGGCTAGGGAAAATGAATCTATATGAAATAAAAAGTTAATATTGACACTAAAAGTTAGTTATAATAAAATATGTATAAAATACGAATAATTCTATAAAAAAATCAAATAATATTCGACGGGAAAAGAGGGAATTGTTTTATGATGAAGGATTTAATTTATACTATACCTAAAGAAAAACACACTAAAGAAAATATTAAAGCCATATTAAAAAGTCATTCAGAAATTAAATTTGTTTCATTTGTAGGTGTTGACTTATCAGGAAATGACACAGATGAAAAAATACCAGTAAGTCTTTTTTTAGATGATTTAGAGTCATTTATTAATGGAGTTGCTGTACAGACAGATGGATCTTCTGTTGTACTTCCAGGAATAGCAACTCTTAATAACGCTAAAGTTGATATGATAGCAGATTTAAATGCAAAGTGGTTTGTTGATTATAATTATGATTTTATTGATCCAGAAACCCAAAAACCAATTGGTACATTAAGAATTCCTTGTTTCTTATACCATGATAATAAGGCAGTAGATTCAAGAAATATACTAAGATCTGCCATCGAAACATTTAAGGGAAACCTATGGAATATATTTGATAATCATCCTGAAGTTTTATCTGATTATAATATTTCTAAGGATGATATAGAAGAAATTATAGTTACTTCAGCTACTGAATTAGAATTTTGGGTTAAGACACCAAATGATGTAGCAGAAATAGAACAGCTATCAACATCACAAGAATTACATGAACACTATTGGACTAGAACAAAAGGAAACGTTCGTACAGCATTGGAAGAAACTCTTATATTAATGGAACTTTATGGTTTTGAACCAGAGATGGGTCATAAAGAAGTTGGTGGAGTTAAGGCTAAGTTAAGCTCAAGTGGTGATTTTAATCATATAATGGAACAAATAGAAGTAGATTGGAAATATGCAGATGCTGTTCAAGCAGCAGATAATGAATTATTTGTAAAGATACTTGTACAGGAAACATTCAGAAGAAGAGGATTAGAAGTTACTTTCATGGCAAAACCAATTGATGGAGTAGCAGGTTCTGGAATGCACGTACACTTAGGAGTGAGCTTAAAGCTTAAAGATGGTAAGAGAATAAACTTATTCCATACAAATAAAGAACACTTCTTATCAATTATTGGTTACGGTGCTTTAATGGGAATATTAAAGAACTATGAAGTTATGAATCCATTTATTTCTTCAACTAATAATTCCTTAAAGAGATTAAAACCAGGCTTTGAAGCACCGGTATGTATTGTAACATCACTAGGAATGTCACCAAGTAATCCATCAAGAAATAGAAGTATATTAGTTGGCTTAATAAGAGATTTAGCTAGTCCGTTAGCTACAAGATTTGAACTTAGATCACCAAATCCTCATTCAAATGTATACTTAACAATGGCTACATCTTATATGGCTATGCTTGATGGTATAATATATGCTGTAAATAATAATAAATCTCAAGATGATTTATTAGCTGAAATATCTAAGAAGTCAGGGGAAGAAGCAGAGTATCTAGAAAAAGATAGAGAATATAGAAGTGAAGAAGACGTATTTGAAGCTTTTTCTGATGAAGAAAGAAATAAATACTTTGGTAAGGCTCCAGCAACAATATATGAAAATATCAGTGCTCTTGATAAATATCCAGAAAAGGTGCAAGTGTTAAAGAGAAATGATGTATTAACTGAACAACTGATAAACAGTGTAAAAATGGCAGTAACTAATAGATGGATATTAGAAATAAGCCATAGAGTATTAAATAGTTATGGTGATAAGATAAGAGGATATAAGGCACTTCATTCAGTTGATAAGGCGTTAGATTTAGATATAACTAATTGGACTAATATAAATAATTTAAGAGTGTATTTAATGAAGGACACATATACAAATAAGAGTTTATTTACTAGAATAAAAGAAGCTTTTGATAAGAAAGATTTAGAGCTTGCTTCTAATCTTTATATAGAGCTTGAAGAAAAGATGGAAGAGCTAAGAAAGTTATATTCTTCATATAAGAGAAACTTATTAGACATTTAAGATAATGATGAACTTTTATAGTTCATCATTATTCTATTAAAGAAATGGCATCATATATTTGATTTTGTATAATACTGATTTTATCTTTTTTATCAAGATATAAAATAAATGAATCAGAAAGTTCTTCCATGTATGAGCACATATCTAAAGTAAAGTCTTTGTAATTTACAATGATTAAGCTTTGACTTTGCTCAATGGCTAAAAAAAGTTCTCTTACAAGGTTTTTACCTTCATTAGACAAACAAAGCATAAGATTTTTATCACTTTGTATATCCATAAGTATTTTATAAAATTTATTTAAGACATTAAATAAAGTATGATACTCTTCAGTGGAATTTAAATCTTTAATATTTTTTATATTTTCATCAACAACGGTTTTAATATTTGACCATAGGAGTTCAGATAATAAATCATCATTATTGGAGATACTCATAGAATCCCTCCTTAAAAATATAATACTTTCCTATAAATATTTATTATCCTAAAATTTCAAAAAATATACCTTATTTATAAAATATTACAATAAAAGTTTGTTTATAAAAGAACTTGTGAAAGTTGGGAATTTAAAGTAAGATATATAAAGATAAAAGTAGGAGTGAAAGAAATGCAAAATGTAGATGAAATATTAGCTATGAATAAAAAATTAGCATGTAAGAAAGAAATTAAATTTACTTTAGATGGATGTTTATCTGATTTAACTAAGGATAGATTAAGTAAAATAGCAGCTTCATATGAGATTCCTCAGAGATCTAAAATGAAGAAGGATCAATTGGTGGAGGCAATTAAGATAACAATGATGGAACCTTCAGTACTAATTGATAAATTAAATGGTTTTGCTAAGGAAAATCTTCAGTTATTAGATAGCTTAAAGAATAAAGAATATATAGTTTCAACTGAAAATTCTTTATTAAGTTATGTACCATTATTAAATTATGGTGTAATATTTACATATTTAAAAGATGAAGATGTTCTTATGGTAATGCCAAAAGAAGTTAAAGAAGCATTAAATAATGTGAGTAATGATGAAGATAGCGAAAGATATATTGAAGTAGTAAAGTATATTGTAGCCTTTGCTGAAGCTTATGGTGTATATGAGCCAGAGATACTTGTAGAAACTTTTAATATTCATAATGAAGAAAAATTATCATTAGAGGAGTTTGACAGTATATTTGAAAAGTATGCAACTTCTAGTAAGATAGTAAAAAGATATAAAGAATACATTATTGAAAGTATTTTACTATATAACCTAGAATCTTTAGAGCAATTGCTTGAAAAGAGAAAGGAAATAAAAGAGTACTATAAATTAGATAAAGAAAAGGTAGAAGCATATAGTAAGGAATTCCATTGTCATATGACTGAAGCACATACAGGCCTTTATGATACATTCTTAAAATTATGTGCCAATAAGGTCATAGCAGATAAATTATTTGAAGATATCTGTGGACCATTAGTATTTTCTGATGTAAATATACAATATATAATAGCTGAATTAAAGAAGAGAAATATTCAGTTTAATACTATGGCTGAGTTCCAAAAGGTTGTAACTCAAATTCAAAAGGTAAATAAGAATACAAGAAAGTGGAGTCTTAAAGGATATACAGAAAATGAATTAGCTTTAATTCCAAGTAAGAAGCTTTTAGGAAGAAATGAACCTTGTTTATGTGGTAGTGGAAGAAAATATAAGAAATGTTGTGGAAGATAAATTTGAAAGAGTTATTGGCTGACAATAACTCTTTTTTTTTGTATAGATGTATAAAAATGTATTTTTTTTCATAATAATGAGTAAAGTAATAGTTAGATAGATCTTATCTAATAATTAATAAGGAGCGGATTATATGAAGAAAAGTGTAAACGCCACTATTGATACTTTAATACGATGGAAAAGCATATATAGCCTTATTGGATACACAGAAGATTTAGAGATAATAAATAGTACTATTGATATTTTGAAAAATTATGATAAGGCTATAAAAAGCAAAGAGAAAGAAAAATTAAGAAAGTAGAGGTTAATAAAGTTGAATTACCATGGGTTATACTGTAATGAAAGTATAAGGAAAATGATATACAAAAAAAGAAGATTGTTAAAAAGGTTCAAGGAAAATTAGTTTACTTGAACCTTTTTATTATTTTTAAATATCATTAAGGGAAAGATTTGAATCAACATTGGAAAGCTCAATGTTGAATTTTTTATGTTCTAAGAATATATTAAGTTTTCTTTCAGGAATATTATTACTTTGAGGAAGAAAACTAATTTTAAAAATTATATTAGAATCTATCTTTTCAGCAATAAGATTCCATTTATCATTATTATTAAATATTGCACTAAGGGAGCCTAAATTTACTTCATATCTAGTAGGAATAGCATATCTAAAAATTATGTTTTTAATGGGGGAAGTTCCTATATTCTCAACAGTTATAAGGCTTTTATTGGGATTTGTATTTATCTTAAGTAATGATTGTTTAAAAGTTATACAGTTCTTAAATGTAGTAATATTATTGAATTTTTCATATGGGAAAAATTTTATAGTACTTTTTATAGCTTTTTCTTGTAAATTTGCAAAGTTAATCTTTAAATTAAATTTTATATTTAATTTATCATTTGATTTTAAATATGAAAGATTCATAAGATTTTTTTCTGCAGATTCATTGATATAAACTTCAGAGGTATCAATATTTATTAAGGAACAAGGTATAAATTCAAAGATGTCATCATTATTAAATTTAATTTTATGAAGCATAATATAATTTAGGATTTTATAATGAAGATAAAACAAAATCTTCTTCCATAAAGATATTAGATCATATTAAGTTAAAAGCTATAGGGGAAGATGGAGAAAATATAAAAAGTATTAGTAGTGAAAATAATGCTGGAAATGGTGGAGCTGCAATTTATCTTAATGATAATGATTATTTCATTAAAAGTAGTGATGCTCATATGTGTTTAATTGGCGGAAATGGTGGAAAATGCATTGGGGAATATAGCAGTTGAAAATGTGGTGATGGTGGACCAGCCATAAAAATTAATGGTGGAATAATAAATATACTAGCGACAGCATCATTAAAAGGCGGTAATGGAGGAAACCTTATTAATGGCGATGAAACATCCATAGAATTACAATTAGGAAATATTAAAGGAATAGTAGGCAGTGGAGGTGTAGGAGGATGTAATGAACCACCATGTAAAGATGGTGAAAATGGTAAGGATATTGTAGGGGAAAAAATAATAGTGAAGGAAGATTTAGAAGAAATTAATGATGAAGGAAACATAGAGGGGGATATTTTAGAAGAAGTATATAATTATGTTACTAAAGAAGAAAATGAGAAAGAAGAGGAAGAACTAGTAGAGAAAAGTGAAGAAATATATGAAATCTTAACAAATGATATAATTACCAATAAAGAAGAAGAGACAGGTTTAGAGGTTTGTAAAAAAGAAAATCTAAAAGATCATTTGTTTTAGCCAATAAGTCTATATAAACAATTTCTCCAGAAAATTCTGCTTGATGTGAATAAGTTATAGTAGCTGTCTTTGTACCATCTGGATTTTCAACAAAAGTAACAGTATCTATTAAATTTTCTATTATATTATCTGAAGTATGGAAAAATGTTGTGACACTATCATTTATACTTGTAGGATCTGTAGGATCAAACACTAAATCTAAAGATGAAGGTACTGTGGATAAAAAATATAACTGAAATATTTACTTCCAGTTATATTTTTTATTTTAGTTAATTAAGAGTATCTATACTGATGACGTTAAGCTGACTTTTTATGGCGTCATATTGAGTTTTTAATTCTGATAGTTCATTATTCATTATAGAAAGTGAATTTTCTAATGATTTAATATTATTAGAGGTTGCTTCCAAATGGTTTTTAAAATTTTGCAAATCAGAGGAAGAATCAGTTTTTAAGCTAAGAAGTTGGTTATTAATAGTTGTAATAGTAGTATTAACTTTTTCACTTAGCTCTTTCATATCATTTAAAGTAGTTTTTTCTTTTACTTCAATTTCCGCTAAGTGATTAACAATGGAAGCAATGGTTTCATCATTTTCATTTAAAGTGTTTTTTAATATATCGTCATTAAGCTTTAAAGTATTTATGATATCATTAAAAGCATCTAATTTTTCTTCTAAATTTGAAATCTTACTGGAAAGTTCAGAATTAGTATCAGAAGCTTGCGGAACAAGAATATTGTCAGCAGTAGCTTTCACCAAGGATTCTAAAGATGAGTACTTGGTATTAAGATCTTCAACTGAAGTTTTTAAATCTGTAAGCATTGAAGTATCAATACTGTTTTCAATAGTATTTTTAGATGGTAAATTTTTAGAAATCTCAGTTGGTATATTTGTCACTATCTTATCAGTATTTTCTGGAGCAGTATTAACTTTGTTAGATACTGTTTCAATGGTTATATAAGGGGGATTAACTGAGTTACTACTTAAAAACTGAAGCATGGATGTATATTTTTCTTGTGAACTTTCTAAGGCAATACCATAAAAGTTATTATTGGTATTTTTTATTATATAAGTAATATCTAGTTCCATATATTTTCCTACATCTGAAGGATTTACAGAAAAGTTTAATGAATTAAAATTGTTTATTTCAGGCCTATTGTTCCAATTAGCTGTATAGCCCATAAATGGTGATGTAAGTGTGGAAATTTTAAAGTTTGCCTGCATATTATTATATACACGGATATTATTTAAAAAGATATTTAAGCTTATCTTCTTTATGTTGTCTACATCAACAAGAGGCAATGAAAAATTTAATAATGTCTTATAAATATCATAAGTATATAAATTAACATAAAATACACCACTTAATAAAAATTCATTTTTAAAAAATGTATTATTGTTTCTAAGTTTCTCTACATATGTGCAAGAAAGATTAGTTATTTTAATTATATCACTCAAAGTCAAAATCCTTTCTAATTATTAATAGTCACATTTATAATATGAAAATCATCAGCATTAAGTTCAAGTTAATTAAATAATAGGAGAGATAGGGTTTTTAAAAGTATAAAAAATAGATGGATAGCTAATGGCTTTATTATTGCTATTATATTGGCAACGATAAAAAGGTTTAAAATCTGCTTGTTTATTTTCCAGTGGAGTACTCCAAGTCTTACCTGAGTTTTTTGATTTACAGGTGAGAAGAACAGTACCTTCTATCCATTGCAGGTAAAGAGTAGAGTTTTTTACTAATAGGTTAGGAAATGAACATATTGTTTTTTTATTTAAATGTATGTATTGGTGATTAAGAACAGAAATGTTATCAGTAGCTTCATTAAAATACATACAATAATATTTATTATTATTTGCTTCTGCAAATGTTATATGATACTGCTTGTTAGTAGTTTTTAAGATAGATAAATAGACTTTTTCTCTTTTAGTCATTGTAATAGGTATAGCCTCTGTCCACTTTTTATCAGCTAAGTTAAAGGTGGATAAGAAAATTTCAGAGCATTTATTAATTTTTTTTAAGAAAAAAATAGTAGGAATATCATTATCCCATGAAACTGAGAAATTAGTAAGAAGGAAGTAATTTAAAGTGCTAATAGTTGATTTATACCATGTAGTACCATCGTAATAAAAGTGAAATAAAGTACAGTAATTAGTTTTAGAAACATTAACTAGATAGAAGAATACATGAATGATATTATGAGGAAATTTTTTTATATATGGAAATTTAACAGAGTTTTTCCGTCCATTAAATGTTAATATATCTGTTTTAATAATATATTGATCATTTGAATAAATATATATCAAAGAACCTCTTTTACTATTTATAAGACCATATATAGAATCATTTTTATCAATATCAAAATAAGTATCTGCAAAGCTTTGGGAGCCTGAAATTATCTTTTTTGAAGAAATAATATTAAATTTATTATCATAATTATTGAGAGAAACTCCATTTATAAGAGAAATTTCACTGACATTTTTATTTGATTTTATCAAATAAGTTTTAAATTCTTTCTCAAAGGACATATGAACCCCCTAATATATATTTATATAATATAGCATATGAAGTAAATATAAATAGTTGAAATCATAAAAATAATAAGTTTATCCATATATTTATTAAAAAACTTATTATTTTTTTATGGGGAACAAATAATTCCTTTTTTCATAGTATGAAATATAAAAAATGTCATAAATGATTGTTGGAAAATAGAGGAAAACAATGAGCGATTATAGAAAAAGTATGAATAGTGATTGTGAAGAGGCAACAGTAGTAGAGCCTTGTGGTGAGGATAACTATAAAGACAATTGTGATCCAGTATATTCAGAAGAATTAGAAGTTGAGTGTGGAAATATAGATACTGCAGATTGTGTAGCTATTTTAGCAGAAAAAATCTTTGATTGTACTACATTGCAAAACTTGCAATTTATAGACAAAGAGCATAATTTTACAATAGATAGCTACGTAGAAGATGATCCAAGATACTGTTATAGAGATGGTGATTCTGTATGTATAGATTCAATTTCTCTTTGTTATGATCATATAGGAATTAAAGATGATGCAGCAGAAGAAAATGCTGAAGCAGACTGTAATGATGATGGAAATATAACAATAAGTTATAACTTAAAAAATAGATGCTTAGAAGCTAGTGTAGGATCAGGATATGTAGCAGGAGATACTGTATTATATGATGAATTTGAAGGAGTAATATCTAATTCAGATACTAGAAGATGTAATTCTGAATCTACTACTGAAACACCAGTAACAAAAGCTAGAGTATTTAAGGCTGGAATTAATTATTATGCTCATAATTTATGTTTAAAAATAAGAGGAAGAATAGGTTGTAGAAGATTTACAGGTACAGCTCAAATAGAAGCTGATGACGATGGAATAACTAAAATAACTTCAGCATCAGATGAAGGATTAAATTTCTGCCCTGTTAATTTATATGGAAGAATCAGTAGACCAGCTGATACAAAAGCTAAATTAAAGGTTGAGCTTGATACTTGTTTATCAGCAGATTGTGTAGAAACTAATGATTTATTCGATTCAAGTAATAGTGATGAAGAAGGAAATCCACAGATTACAGCTGTAGTAGGATATTCATTCTTAGTAAATCATAAATTACGACATACAACAGAGGAAGAATTAGCTGTATTTGTAAGTCGTAATGGTGTAAGAGGTAATGAGCCTGATAATGATTCAGATTGCATAGACTAAATTTCACATATAAATAATAAAAATTAATACACAAATGCTATAAGGTGATATTAAAAATAAGGCGATTTAAAGAAAATTTAAATCGTCTTTTTTTGTCTTATTTTGTAAACGAATTATAAGGAAATACATAGTATAAAGTATAAAACTAATGAGTTAAAAAACTTTATGATAATAACGGGAGGAACCTTAAAAATGAAATATAATTGCAATGATGAAGAAGTTATGGAAAGATGCGGAACTGAGAGAAACATGAAGGATAATTGTGAAACAGAGCCAGGAGAAGAAATAGAAGTTGAATGTGGAAGCATAGATGATGCAGTTTGTGTTGGTATTTTAGTTGATAAAGTATTTGATTGTGCAACTGGACAACAATGTCCACAATATTCAAATAAAGACGAAGAATTTACTTTAACAGGAGATTCTTCTTGGAGAAGAGGCGGATATGAAGAAGGTGCTTCTATTTGTATAGATTCAATTGGATTATGTTATGATTATATTGGACTACAAGATGAAATGCCAAGAGTAGAGGGTGGACAAATAACTGTTAAATATGATGCAATTCCTAAAGAATTTACTTCAGTAGAAGGTACAGAATTTAATCATCCAAATGGAGAAACTTTATATACTGAATTTGAAGGATCAGTTTCAAAAACTCCTTGTTCATTTAGAAGTAATAATTCAGATGATGACGAAGCAGTAAAAAGAACAGTATTTAAAGGAAACATTCCTTTCCATGCTGCTAATCTAAAAGTAATGATTTCAGGAAGAATTGGATGTAAGAAATTTACAGCTACGAAAGAATATGATGATATAGTTGAAATTACTAAATCAGATGAAGAAGGTGGATTAAACTTTTCACCAGCTAGCCTTTATACTAGAGTAAGTGCTCCTAGTGATGGAAGAATTGTTAAGAGTAATATAAGATTTGATGCATGCTTAGCAGTTGAATGTGCAACAACTGATGATGTATATTCAGAAGATAATGATGGTATAATTCGTGCTAACGTTAACTACTCATTTGTAACAAGTGGAAGAGTACGTCATACTACAAATGAAGAAATAGCAGTATTCACAAATCCTAATGGCGTTGAATGTAGAGAACCTGATAATGATTCTTCATGTTTATAAAAAATAAAATATAAAAGATAAAAAGTTATTGCAATTTGTAATAATTATAATTAAAAGTGGGTTAATAAAAATTAACTCACTTTTTAAAAGCAAAAAATATATAACATATTAAAAAATATGAACAATTTTTTTTATTTCTCATAGTATATAGTATAAAACAAAAGAATAATAAAAAATGTACAAAGGAGAAATTTGTTATGAATAATTGTGTAAAGAAAAATGGAAAACCTCACTCAGAATTAGTTTGTACTGATGAACCAGGGCTTGCTTTATTAAAGAGCAAGACTGTTCCAATAGTTGACCGTGATATAGCGCTAAATATAATAGGGACAGATAGAACAAAATTAGCTGAAATATCAATCGACACATCAAAATTAAATAATCCTACAATTTTAGTTATGTTCTCAGGATTATACGTTCCATTTGCAGCAATTCATCTTGGAGCAAGAATAACATTATATAAACAGACAGGAATTAAAAATAATAAAAAATGCTGTTCACAAAGAGACGATAATGGAGATAGAGGAGATGTATTACTATCACATCCACTAAGAGCAATACAAATTAATTTAAGTGAAGATGATTTTGTTTTTACAGCAGATCAATTCTCTTATATGTATACAGATGCAGTAGGAAATTATGGAGTTTCAGACGTATGTGATGAAGATTCTGGCATAGTAAGATATTCTCTTTATTTAGAGAGAGGTCCAGAGATTAATATAGATGGAGATTTAAAGAATATAACTTTAGCAGCTTTAGCAGTCGAAAAGAATTAGTTTTTATAATAAAAAAGATAATAATTTAATAGGAGCCATTTATATGGCTCCTTTTTAGCTTATTATGAAATATAAGAATTATATATGTTATCAATTAAGTTTTTTATGGCTGTACCTATTTGTGGATAAGCACCATCTTTTAAGTTAGCCAGAGACACTCTAATAGACCATTTTGAAGAAGCAAAGCCATCACCATTTAGTAAGATTACTCCATGCTCCTTGGCCAAATCATATAGCACATCAAAAGTGCTATAGTTTTCTTTTATGTGCTGTGCAAAAGTGTTGCCGTATTTCATTGAAGCTATATCTAATATGTTTAATTCAGTATAATAAGCTGCATCATGTCGGCTTTTTTCATATTCAAGCTCTAGTCCGTTAAATAATAAGTCTTTTCTGCTTTTGCAGATATCCTTTGTAAGTTGTTTATAAGTATTTTCCTTATCTATTAAAGCAAATAGTGAGAAAAATGCCATTTGTACTTGTTGTGGTGTAGAAAGTCCAGCAGTATGATTTAAGGCAACTTGTCTGCTGTCAGCCACTAATCTATCCATAAATGAAAGCTCAGTGGGATTTTGGCATAAATGTTTGTAACGTTCATTTAATTCATTTTTCATAGCTGGTGATAGCTTTTTTATAAGGTCATTAAAGATATTTTTTTCATTTAAAAAGATAGTTCCTAGTCTCCAGCCAGTTACACCAAAATATTTTGAGTATGAATAAACACCTAAAGTATTATATGGTAGTTCACTAACTAATGAATTGAAGTTATCAACAAATGTACAGTATACATCATCAGTAACTATCATTAACTCAGGATTATGTTCTTTAACTACAGAAATAAGGTTATCTTTACAATCTCTGCTTAAAGCAATGGAAGCAGGATTATTTGGGTTTACCACAAATAATACCTTGATATTTTTATCTTTAAGTTTATTTAATTCTTCTTTGGGATACTGCCATGTTGGATTTCCATTTTCATCTACCTCATTGGCTTTAATATTTATAACATTAAACTTATAGTTAGGTAAATGAGGTATTTCTAAATAAGGTGTGAATATAGGAGTCATTAAAGCAATGGTATCACCAGATTTTAAAAGGTTATTTACCACTAATGAATCGAATATATAGCACATTGCAGCAGTACCACCTTCTACAGCAAATACTTCAAAATTACTTTCAAATTTCTTGTTTTGGCATAACTCCTTCATTAAATAATTATGTACAATTTTTTCAATATGTATTAGCATTCTATCTGGCACAGGATAATTATCACCAATAATTCCATCAGTAAGTTCATAAATATACTCATCAGCATCAAAGTTCATTTCTTCAATACCATATTTTAAAATATTAGCTAATAATTCAATAGCAGACGTTTCAGGTGAATTTTCTAAAAATTCCTTAAATCTTTTAGAAATATTTTTCTTTTCAGGCATTCCTGCCAAATCATCTTTGCACCAAGTTCTTTGCGTTTCTTTTATAGCAAATTGACCAAATGTAAAAAATGCTTCTCTTGGAGTGGAAGCTGTCCAATTGGGATTTCCCCTTCCAGCATCAAGAATATCATCATTGTTTGCTTTTGCCAGACGTATCAATTTATCTTTAAATTCAAAGGGGCTTATTTGGCCATAAACTTTTCGCAATTCATCCTTTTGTAAATTCATTATCAATATCTCCTAACTTTAGTGTGATAAAGTATATTTTATCAATTAATTTTCAAAAACACAAATATCCACTGAGTAAAATAAAAAAATAATAATAATATGTAGAAAAAATTAATAAGTTGTTGATATATATGTTATTAATATATATTAAAATTGTTAATATGATATAATTATTATTAGTAAAATTATAAAAAATAATAAAAAAAGTATAAAAGTGGGGGAGAAAAATGGATTATAACAAATTGAGTTTACAAATGCATGAAAAAAATAAAGGGAAAATTGAAGTTGTTTCAAAAGTGAAGGTTGAGAATAGGGAGGATTTAAGTACAGCTTACACTCCAGGTGTAGCAGAGCCTTGTAGGAGGATTAGTGAAAACAAAGAAGATGTTTATAGGTATACAGCAAAGGGAAATCTTGTTGCAGTAGTATCTGATGGTACTGCAGTATTAGGACTAGGAGATATTGGACCGGAAGCTGCCATGCCAGTTATGGAAGGAAAGGCTATATTATTTAAGGAGTTTGCTGATATTGATGCTTTTCCAATATGTTTAGCTACAAAGGATGTTAATGAAATAGTTAATACAGTAAAATATTTATCACCAACTTTTGGAGGAATTAATTTAGAAGATATTTCTGCGCCAAGATGTTTTGAGATTGAAAGAAGGTTAAAGGAAGAGCTGGATATACCAGTATTCCATGACGATCAGCATGGAACTGCCATTGTGGTTTCAGCAGGAATAATTAATGCCTTGAAGTTAGTTAATAAATCAATAGATGAAGCTAATGTTGTAATAAATGGAGCAGGTTCAGCTGGTATATCAATATGTAAGCTTTTATTGGAATTAGGCATTGGTAATGTGGTTTTAGTAGATAGGAAAGGAGCTCTTGCTGTAGGAGAGCAATGGATGAATTCAGAACAAGCTATTATGGCAGAGAAGACAAATAAATATGATGAAAGAGGAACTTTACAAGAAATTATTAAAGGAAAAGATATATTTATAGGAGTATCAGCACCTAATATTGTTTCAGCAGAAATGGTTAGCACTATGGCTAAGGATGCTATTGTCTTTGCAATGGCAAATCCAGTGCCAGAAATTATGCCAGATGAAGCTAAAAAAGGTAATGCTAGAGTTGTGGCAACTGGTAGGTCAGATTTTCCAAATCAAATTAATAATGTACTTGTTTTTCCAGGAATATTTAGAGGTGCTTTAGATGTGAGAGCTAAAGATATTACTGAAGAGATGAAGATAGCAGCAGCAAAGGCTATAGCTTCAATTGTAACTGATGAGGAATTAAGCGAAGAATATATTATTCCTAATGCTTTTGATAAAAGAGTAGTAAAGGCTGTTTCAGCAGCAGTTGCAAAAGCAGCAGATAAATAGTTGAAATTAAAATAGAAATTATGTTTTTTTAGTATGTACAATAGTTAATCTTATTAGAACTATAAGGAATAGTGGAATTATCTAAGCAAATATAAAATATACTTTATAATAAGAATATTATTTTTAGGTGATAATTTGCAGAATAAAATTCGAGAAAAAATATTTACTATAACACATATATTAGAAATATTGGTTTCAATAATTGTTATTATTGCAATCATTATTTCATTTACTTCAATTCCAGAACAAATGTATATACTATATGAAAACAGAGGAAATAGAGAAGCATTAAGAATTTTTTTAGCATATATCTTTAACATAGTCATTTGCCTTGAGTTTTTAAGAATGCTTTCAAAACATACTTTTAATTCATTGATAGAAGTACTAATCTTTGCTATTGCACGAGAGTTGATAGTTGAAAAAACTACAACAATTGAAAATCTTGTAGCTATTATAGGTATGGCAATTTTGTTTTTCATAAGAAAATATATGCTTATAAAGATGCCGGAAGAATAAAATCCTTAAGAGATAAACTCTCTTAAGGATTTTTTTATATTTTTTGAACATTGATGGCCATAGGACCTTTAACTCCTTCTTCTATATCAAAAGATACATTTTCACCTTCATGTAAATCTTTATTTGGGCCTTTTTCTTTAATTTGAGAATGATGTACAAAAACATCATTGCCACTATCACATGAAATAAAGCCATATCCTTTCTCTGCATTAAACCACTTAATTGTTCCTGTTGTACTTGACATTATTTATTACTCCTTATATCAGTTCAGCAAAAGCTGAAAAGTCAAATTACAAAATCTATTTTATTAGAAGTTGTATTACTAGTGTATGCAAAAAAGTATTTTTTAAACTGAATTTATTTTAAATTTAAAAGAATTGATAAAGATTTAAAAACTGAATGATTATAATCTTGATGTAGCGATACATTTAATACGTCATATAATTTTCCAAGTTGTTTTATTACTTGATCTAGATATAAATCATTTTTTACAAGGAGATACATCTTGCTAGTTTTTCCATCACCTACTTCTCCACATAATATTCCTTCAAGATTAAATCCTCTTCTGGCAAAAAGATTTGTAATATGGCTCATTACTCCAGGATGATTTCTAACATGAAGCTCAATAAGGTAAAAATCAGTATTAATCATTTTGCTGTAGACCTCCTATCATTTCAGTATTGGCAGCACCAGGTGCAACCATAGGATAAATATTTTCATCTTCATTAATTGGAATATTAATGACAGCAGGTCCAACTTCAACAAGTAGTTCTGCCAATTTTCCTAATGGGTCACTTTCGCAACTTAAATCGTATCCTTTAATGCCAAATCCTTCAGCAATAGTTTTAAATTCAGGATTGAAGATAAATTTAGAAGCAATATAGTGGTTATGATAAAATAAGTTTTGCTGCTGACGTACCAGTCCAAGATGATGATTATTAATTATTAGTATTTTTATATTAGATTTTATTTCTGCCAAAGTAGCCAATTCCTGAATATTCATCAGTATGGAACCATCTCCAGTGAAGGAAACAATGAGTTTATTGGGATTATAGATAGATGCTCCTATGGCCGTTGGTAGGGCAAATCCCATGGTACCTAATCCTCCAGAAGTTAAAAGTGTTTTTGGATGTTTAAATGGATATCTTTGAGCAGTCCACATTTGATGCTGCCCTACATCTGTCACTATAATAGAATCATCAGGTATTTTCTCAGCTACAAAAGAGATGATATTAGCAGGATGCATAGGATCATCATATGAAGGCAAAGGATATTTATTTTTAAAGCAATTTATACGTTGTATCCAATTAGTTCTAGGATTTTCATCTATATAGCCAATAATTGATTTTAAAAATGAATCAATGGGGCAATTCATAGATATGCTACTATTTTTAACTTTATTTATTTCAGATTCATCAATATCTACATGAATAATTGATGCTTTAGGACAGAATTTTTTTATGTCTCCAGTGGCCCTATCATCAAATCTTACACCAAAAGCTAGTATTAGATCTGCTTCATTTATTAAAAGGTTAGTAAAAGGTGAGCCGTGCATACCTAGCATTCCTAAATATAGTTCATCATCAGCAGGAAATGCTCCAAGTCCCATAAGTGTTAATGCCACAGGAATATTATTTTTCTTAGCTAAGGCATAAAGATATTTTGAAGAATTAGAACTTATGATTCCACCACCTGCATATATAATTGGCCTTTTAGATTTATTAATTTGTGCTCCAATATAAGATAAGTCAGGGGAATTAGGTATATCTATATCCTCTTCCTTTTCTTCTATGGAAGGAAATTCTTTAAGTTCAATTACCTCGCTTTGAATATTCTTCGGGAAATCTATTAAGACAGGACCAGGGCGACCGTCTGTAGCAATTTTAAAAGCTTCTGGTACAATATAAAATATATCTTCAATTTTTCTTATGATAAAATTATGTTTTGTAATAGGTATAGTTAATCCATAAGCATCAACTTCCTGGAATGCATCAGTGCCAATGGCTGAATAGGGAACTTGTCCAGTGATGGCAACTAAAGGGATTGAATCAAGCTTGGCATCAGCTATTGCAGTAAGAAGGTTGGTGGCTCCAGGACCAGAAGTTGCAAGACATACTCCAACTTTATTAGAAGATCTGGAGATACCTTGAGCAATGAAGCCAGCTCCTTGTTCATGTCTAGGTAATATATGTTTAATATTGCTATTATATAGTGCATCATATATAGGTAGATTAAAACCGCCAGGAATTCCAGCTATATATTCTACCCCTTGTTTTTCTAAAAGTTTTACTAATATTTCTGCTCCGTTATATTTCATAAAAAAACTCCTTTTAAAAAAATTCCTCATTCATAAAGAAGAGGAAGGATAATTTTAGGTAAAAGTAGTATGCTTTTATTTAGTTATAAAAGTTTATATAAATATATGCAGATAAAATTAATTTTAATAATGATTTTTTATGTGTATAATAGAGATAAAATACATTAAAAAGAGGGATAGGAAATGGAATTAGTAAAAACATACGAAGAATATAATGAGTTAAATAAGGAATACGTAAAATATATACAAATGGTTATGGAAAGTGATATTTCAAATCATGATAATATAATTATGAATAATCTTGAAAACTATAGCAATTTATTTGAAGACTTAAAGCTAAGATGTGATAAGATAGAGGTAGAAGAAAAAGATATAAATAATTTAAGAGATTTAAATTATTTAGCTTTAGATACGTTATTTCTAACAATGGATTTAAAGAATTTTTATAAATTAGGTGAAAGTGAAAGATTTAAAATGAGAGCTGTTAATTATATCAATAAGAGAAATAGAGGACAAGGCTTCAGCGGTTGTCCATTACATTAGATAAAAAAAGCACTACATTGTAGTGCTATTTTTTATCTTCTCATCATCTTAGTAGATTGTTGTCTAGCTTTCTTTATTTGGCTATGATCAAAAGGATGAAGGTCTTTTCTTGTTGTTAAGTTTGCAATGTTAGAAATAAGAACATTTTCAGAGTTAGCTTTTCCTTTAACTCCCTTTAATCCCATTATAATAACTTTATGACCTTGATTTACATCAATAAATTGAGGTTTTTTAAACCATCTATTCTTTTTATATTCACATTTTACAACTTGTTTACCAACTTCAGGTTTAACAACTAAAAATACATGTAATTTATTAAAGATTCCTAGAATGCTTTTAACTTCAGTTTTAACTGATAAAATAGTTCCAGCTACACTTGTCATTCTGTCTCCGTATTTTTCCATATAAGCATCTGAGTAGTATTTAGTCATTTTATCTTTGAAACCCATTCAAAAAACTCCTTTTACTATAAATATAATACATTTATTTAATGAAATAACCCTGACTCAAGGTTGAGTATTATGTTGAGTTAATCATGTATAAGCTTTACAAATTTAAATTATTTAAGTTGATTATATCATATAAAGGTATTTTGTTAAATAAAAATGAAAGAAAACTTCATAAATAAACTTATGAATGTATAAGAATTTATTGATAAATATGGGGAGAAATAAAGTATAATTATAATATGATTACAAATATTTCCAAAGTAAAATCTTTAGGGAGGTCTTATGGGAAAAATAATTAAACGATCAATAGAAAAGGATAAGTTGATAAATGAATTGGAAACAAATGTAAAAAATGGTGGAAGGCTTGTATGTATCAATGGATATGTAAATGAAGATGGACAGATGATAGTAGTTTATACAATTGAGCATGATGAGATTAGAGAAATCCTTAAGCTAGAAGATCAAAGTGAAATACCTACAGCTACAAGTATATATATAGGTGCAGCTTGGTTTGAAGAAGAAATAGGAGAAGTGATGCCAGTAAAGTTTATTGGGCTTAAAAGAAGCGGAAGATTATTTTTACCAGATGAATTTAAAAGTGGAGAAGGAAAAATATTAGTATTACCTTTAAATGAACTTAAAAAATTAAAGGATAGTTAGGGGGTATTGATTTGAGTTATGTTTTGCCATTAGGACCATATCATCCATCTCTTGAAGAACCGGTCCATGTAAAGCTCTATACAGAAGGGGAACTTATAAAGAAATCAGAAGTCTTTATTGGCTATAATCATAGAGGAATTGAAAAACTAACAGAGGTAAGGAATTATATTCAGACAATAACATTAGTGGAAAGAGTATGTGGAATTTGCTCCCATTCACATGCCATGACATATTGCTTGGCAATAGAAGATATAGCAGGTATGGAAGTGCCTAAGAGGGGACAGTATATAAGGATTATAATCAGTGAATTAGAAAGGCTTCATTCTCATTTTTTATGGCTTGGACTTGCAGCACATCTAATAGCTTTTGATTCCTTATTTATGAAGTGTTTTGCAACTAGAGAAAGAATAATGGAAATGTTAGAAATAATTACAGGTAATAGAGTTAATTATGCTATGAATATAATAGGAGGGGCTAGAAGAGATATAAGTAAGGAACAATTTAATGAATTATTAAAAGTCATTAAGGAAACAGAGGAAGAGTTTAAAGGTATATATGATATATATGACAGTGATAGCAGCATAGCTGCAAGGACAAAAGGAGTTGGTATACTGACTCATGAAGATGCTTTAATTTATGGAGCTTGTGGACCACATGGTAGAGCATCTAATGTAAATTTTGATGTAAGAAAAACTATGCCTTATAACAGCTATGAAGATTTTGATTTTAAGGTAGCATTAGCAGAAGATGGAGATGTATTTTCAAGAGCTGTAGTAAGGCTTGTGGAAATTGAAGAAAGCTTTAAAATAATCAAGCAGGCAGTAAAAAATATGCCAGATGGACCTATAAACTTAGGAAATAAAATTCCTAGAGTGCCTAAGGGAGAATCATTAGCAGTAACAGAAGCACCAAGGGGAGAAGTATCGTATTTTGTAGTTTCTAATGGTGGACAGACTAATAGTCGAGTTAATATTCATGTACCAACCTTTAAAAATGCAGCCACAGTGCCTGTGATGCTTAAAGATAACACCATTGCTGATGCAGGTCTTATTGTAGCTAGTATAGATCCATGTTTCTCATGTTTAGATAGGTGATATTATGCATGAATTGTCAGTAACTGAAGGAATTTTAAAAATATGTTTAGATGAAGGAAAAAAACACAATATAGAAAAAATAAAGAAGATAAATATAGTAGTAGGAGAGCTTACAGGTCTTATGCCAAATTGTATATCATATTATTTTAATATTGCTGCTAAAGGAACTTTAGCTGAAGATGCAGAAATATCAATTGCTTATGAAAAGGTAATGATTAAGTGCCATAATTGTGGATTTGAAGGAAAGTTTATAAATAAGCAATATGTTTGTCCAAGTTGTGGTAAATCTGATTATAAAATAGTAAAAGGTAGAGAATTTTATATTGATACTATGGAGGTGGAATAAATGCAAATTAAGGTTATGAGACAGATATTAGAGTGGAATGAGGATGTAAGCAGTAAAGTTAGAAGTATTCTTCAAGAGAAAAATATTTATATGGTTAATGTAATGGGATCTCCAGGAGCAGGTAAAACAACATTTATTGTTAACTTAATTAAATATTTAAGAGATAAAGGAATTAGTTCAGGTGTAATAGAAGGCGATATTGAAGGTACCATTGATGCTGAAAGAATTCAAAAAGAAGGTTTTCCAGTGGTGCAGTTAAATACAGAAGGTGCCTGTCATATTGAAGCTAAGTCCATTGAAAATATATTACCTTATTTTGATTTAGATAAGCTTAATATGATTTTTGTAGAAAACATAGGAAATTTAGTATGCCCAGCAGAATTTGATATTGGTGAAAATTTAAGAATAGCTTTATTAAGTATTCCAGAAGGTGATGACAAGGTAGTAAAATACCCTCTTATGTTTATTAAGGCCAATGCAGTGGTATTAAATAAATATGATATGGCAAAGTATTTTAACTTTAATGATGGCAAAGTAGAAGATCAGTTAGGAGAAAGAAATAAAGAAGCAGAGGTATTTAAGGTAGATTCTACAGATGAATCAGAAATACAGCCACTTGCAGAATGGCTCATAAAAAAATATAAAGGATAGGGGAAAGCATATATGAAGTTTAAAGCTTTTTTTTCAACGTTTTTATTATCATATATTTTTTGGATACTTTTTTTGGCACAAGATTTTAATATTTTTAAGTTAGGATATGAGGAATTAATTACAGGAGTAGTTGTAGCTGTGGTAGTAGGAGCTTTTTGTAGTCAGTTTTTTATCAAGAAAGATGGATTTTGGTTGTTTAAAAAACTTAGGTTTGTAAATCTTTTAATATTTATCCCTATTTATATTATTGAGCTTATTAAAGCTAATTGGGATGTGGCCAAAAAAGCACTATCATTTAAGAAGATAGAAGTAAATCCTTCTATTGTAAAAATACAAACAAATCTTTTATCAGAGTGGGGGTTAGCAATGCTTTCTAATTGCATAACGCTGACTCCAGGAACCATAACCATGGATATATATGAAGAAAAAGATAAGAACTATTTATATATTCATTGGCTTGATAGCACTACAGATGATATGAAGAAGGCAGCAAAAAGTATTAAGGGCAAGTTTGAAAAATATATAAGGAGGATATTTGATTAATGAATATTGATTTAATATTTAAGGGTACAGCCATAATATTTGCAATTTTTTCATTAATATTAGTTTATAGGGTTATCAAAGGCCCTAATATTATTGATAGAGTTTTAAGTGCAGATGCCATTGATATTTTAGCAGGTATAATAATGATTTTATTTGGTGTTTTAGAAAATAGAGCAATGTATTTAGATTTAGGGCTTATAATAACTCTTTTGGGGTTTATTGGTACTGTGCTCATATCTAAGTATATAAAGGGGGAATTATAATGGGTATATGGGAAATTATAATGCTGATACTTATTATAATAGGAATATTTTTTACCTTTGCAGGAGTGGTTGGAATACTTAGAATGCCTGACACTCTTTGCAGATTACAATCTTCAACCAATATTGCTACCATGGGGGCCATGCCTGTAGCTTTAGCTTGTAGTATATACGGTTTTCTTAACAATAACACTTCTATTGGCATTAAATCACTTATAATAATTTTCTTTTTATTAATCACAAATCCAGTAGCTTCTCATGCAATGGCAAGGGCAGCATATAAGCATTTAGATGAAAAAAGCAATAAAGTTAAGTACGATCATTATGGGAGGGATATAAAATGACAGCATTTAATATTGTCAATGCCATCATAATAATAGGACTTATAATTTCAGCAGTATCCATATTTATTCTCGATGACGTATTACAATGCATTATAGCTACTTCAGTTTTAGGGACATTTCTAGCATTAGAATTCCTGCTATTAAAGGCACCAGACGTGGCCATAGCTGAAGGGGCAGTAGGAGCAATATTAACTCCAGTAATTTTCATTATAACTTTAAATAAGGTTAAGAGAAATAAAAATAAGGAGGAGAAAAATGGGTAAAAAAATAACGTATATTATTTTGTTTGCATTATTAGCCTCTTTTATATATGTAGGTTTCAGTATAGAAGAAAATAGAGATTTAGGTGATGCTTCACAAATAATTCTAAATGAAACTATCTCCAAAACTTCAGCAATTAATTCTGTAACAGCTGTAGTATTTGATTTTCGTGGATATGATACCTTAGGAGAATCTATAGTGTTATTTACAGCCATTTGTGGTGTTAGCGCTGTTTTAAGAAGCAACAAGAAAGGCAAGGTGAATAATAAATATGAATAATAAAAGAAAGAGAAAGGATTCAATTCTCACATGTTGTTCAGATTTAGTGCTGCCTATAATAATAACTTTAGGTTTATATATTATTATACATGGTCACTTATCACCAGGCGGAGGATTTCAAGGTGGAGTATTAGTTGCCGGAGCCTTTGCAATTTTATATGTAGCTTATGGTGTTAAAAATTTAAGTAAAAGAATAAAGGTAAATGTCCTTAAGGTTGGTGAAGATATTGGTGCTTTAGGCTTTATAATATTAGCCTTTTTAGGTCTTGTTTTTGGAGGAACATTTTTTAAAAATATATTTTATTTAGGTGAGCCAGGAGAATTATTTTCATCTGGTAGTATCTTTCTAATGAATTTTGCTGTGGGATTTAAAGTTTTTGCAGGAGTATCTTTTTTGATTTTAATAATGGTATCAAGCTTGAAATCGAAAGGGGATGAATAATCATGACCATTAATTATATAGGAGCATTTTTACTTATATTTATAGGACTAGCCATTATAGTTTTAAAGAAAAATCTTATAAAAATAGTTATTGGTATGGGAATAGTTGATTCAGGAATAAATTTACTGCTTATTTCCATTGGCTATAGAAATGGTGCAACAACACCTATATTTACCGATGGAGCAGCAAAATTTGTTGATCCTATTCCACAAGCTCTTACCCTTACATCCATAGTCATAGGAGCTTGTGTCTCAGCATTAGCACTATCACTAGTCATTAAGATAAATGAGCATTATGGAAGCATAGATAGTGATGAAGTAAGGAGGATTAAAGGATGAATGAAGGAATTTTAAATAATCTTCCCCTTATAGCAATTATTACACCAATAGCCATAGCTTTTGTCATAGGATTATTTAAGAACAAATACATGAATCTAAAAAAAGCCTTTGTTATAGTAGCATTATCAGTAAGCGTAATAGCCATTGCATTGATGGTAAAGCCTGTAATGTTTAATCATGAGACCATAACAGTGTGGCTAGGAAATTGGCAGCCTTTAGCAGGAAAGGCCTTTGGTATAGCTCTAGAAGTTGATGCACTAGGTATATTTATGGCACTTATCATCTCAATAGCATGCTTTCTTTCAGCTATTTATTCTTTAAAATATATGAGTAAAGATACTGGGCTTGATAAGTATTATGCTTTGTTTTTACTTTTGACAGGGAGTATGCTAGGCTTTGTCTTTACAGGTGATTTATTTAATATGTATGTAATGCTGGAGATAATGACTTTTGCAGCTATATCATTAACTGCTTTTAGAAATTATAAGGATAAATCCCTTGAAGCAGCATTCAAATATATAGTAACGGGTTCATTAGGATCATCACTTATATTACTGGGAACAGTTTTATTATATACAGAAACTAAAACTTTAAACTTAGCAGAAATAATAGATATATTAAGAAATACTTCAAAAATGTCTTCCGTTACAATCTTGGCCTTTAGCTCCATGATGGTAGGATATGCTGTAAAAGCTTTTATGGTTCCATGTCATACTTGGCCTACAGATGCTCATATGGCAGCACCATCATCCATTTCCATGATATTATCAGGCGTCATGAGTAAGACTGGAATATATGCAGTAATAAGAATATTATTTGGTATATTTGGTCTTAATAACAATAAATACGTAGGTTATTTAATTATTGTTTGGGGTATTGTTACAATGATACTTGGTGTAACAATGGCATTATTACAGCATGATTTTAAAAGGCTTTTGGCTTTCCATTCAGTTTCACAAATCGGATATATTGTAAGTGCATTTGGTGTAGCAATTATATGTACTGGAAAGGTTCAAAATTTAGCTATGGCTGGTGCGTTATATCATATGATAAATCATGCTATTTTTAAGGGGTTATTATTCTTATGTGCTGGTGCAGTATTATATAAAACTGGTACAACTGATTTAAATTCAATATCAGGGTTAGGAAAAAAGATGCCTTTTACCATGATGATGTTTTTATTTGGTGCAGCAGCCATCAGCGGAATACCTCCTTTTAATGGCTTTGCCTCCAAGTGGATTATTTATGAAAGTGCATCAGATGGTGGTTTGGAAATAGTTACTGTGGCAGCTGTGGTGGTATCAGCCATGACCTTGGCATCTTTTATAAAGGTAGGACATTCAATTTTCTTTGGTCCAGAAAATACAGGTAGTGGAGAAATAGAAGATGTACCTTTATCAATGAAGATACCCATGGCTATCTTATCTATAGGTACCTTAGTTTTAGGATTATTTCCAACAGTTGTGATGAAATATATATTAAAACCAGTTATAACAAGTATCCTTAATATAGACTTATATATCAATGAAGCACTTAATATTGGCAGCAATGAAAGTATAAATACTAAACTGGAACTAAGCGGAATATATTCTCCAGGAAATTTTTTGATATTGCTTATAGTAGTGCTTTTAGCAATATTTATTTTCATCCTATTTAATAAGAAGTACGGAAGAGATGAAGATAAAGATTTAAGTGAAGCATATATAAATAGAGGTAGTAAAAAGTTTGATGTGTTTATTGGAGGAGAAAGTGAAGAAGCTATTAAGGTGAATTCAGGTGATTTATTTTGGCCAATGAAGTATGAATTAAAGAGTTATTTCAAATTTATTGAAAATGCACATAATGGAAGTGTAAATACTTACTCACTTTGGATTGTAGCTATGCTGGCAGTGGTAACGGTACTTTCCTTTATATTTTTATAGGAGGTGGAAATATGGAATATTTAAAGATAATCTTATATATACTTGTATTTCCAGGGCTGATTTTTTCAAGTTTCATGGGATTTTTTATTTCTGGATTAGATAGAAAGATTGTAGCAAAGATGCAAAGGAGAAGAGGTCCAAAGATAAGTCAAAGTTTTTATGATTTTATAAAGCTTTTAGGAAAAGAAACAATTATCCCCTCCAATGCCAATAGAAAATTATTTATTATTGCTCCTATTATAGCAGTGGTAAGTATAGTAATTATACCTTTATTTATTCCTGTAGGGAATTATACTTTTATAAAAAGTACAGCAGATGTGGTGGTGTTAATATATTTACTTATCATACCATCTCTAGCTTTGATAATTGGAGCAATGGCGTCAGCATCACCATTTGCTTCCATAGGATTATCTAGAGAAGTGGTTTCAATTATAGGTTATGAGCTTCCTTTAATTTTAATCATTATAGATGTATGTAAGGAAGCAGGAAAGGTATTAGGTACTGGAACAATTTATTCCATGGAGTGTATAGGAAAGGCACAGCAAGCATCAGGAAATTTTATGTTTTCTTTAGCTTTAGTACCTGCAGCTATAGCATTTTTAATGATTTTACCAGCTAAGGTAGGTATAGCTCCTTTTGATGTAGCTGAAGCTGAAACAGAAATATGTGAAGGACCTTTAGTGGAGTATAGTGGAATATATTTAACTTTGTTTAAATTAAGTCATGGCATTAAAAGTTATGTAATGGCCATGCTATTTGTAGCTTTATTTTTAGGAAATATGTTTGTAAGATTTAGCAGTACTCCTATTAATTTAATAATTAATACAGTAATTATCATAGCCTTATCAGTTTTAATAAACATAGTATGTCTATCTATTGTAAGAGGTTCTATGGGAAGATATAAGACTCATCAGATGTTTAAATTTTATTGGACAATACCTACAATATTATCAGTAATAAGTTATTTTTTAGTGAGTATTAATATATAGGAGGAAAAGCTTATGTCATTAATTGAAAAAGGTAGAAAAAAATCTCCGTGGATATATCATTTAAATACAGGTTCATGTAATGGATGTGATATTGAGATAATGGCATTGCTAGGGCCTAAATATGATGCAGAAAGGTTTGGTGTGAAGCTTGCAGCTTCACCTAAGCATGCAGATATAGTACTTATAACAGGTCCAGTTACCACACAATGCAGAGAAAGAATGATAAATGTGTTGTCTCAAGTGCCAGAACCAAGAGTTATAGTATCGGTAGGGTCATGCCCGGCTTCAGGCAACGTATTTAAGGATAGTTACTGTGTTGATGGTCCTTTGGAAAAGTGGACAAAGGTAGATGTATCAGTGGTAGGTTGTTCACCTAAACCAGAAGCAATTTTAAAAGGAATACTAGAAGCTGTTGAAATATTAAATGATCGCAGGAGGCAAGAAAATAATGTTTAAGGCACCATTTTTTATAGAAGGAATAAAAAATATATTTAAAAAACCTATTACAGAAGAAGGTTCCATTGAAAAAGTTAAAGCAGCAGATAATTATCGAGGTAGATTGAGTTTTAATGAAGATGCTTGCATTGGTTGTGGATTATGTTTACGTGTATGTGCAGGTAATGCCATAACTAAGAGTATAAAGCCAGTAGAAGGTGGGCAAGAAATTACCATGACCTTTGATATGGCATCTTGTACCTTTTGTGGTTTGTGTCAGGATTTCTGTAGCAAAAAAGCCATAACATTAACAGATGATCCTATAATAGTAGAAAAGAATAAAGGTAATTTAAAGGTGCAGGGTACTTTTATTAAAAAGATGCCAGCTAAGGTTAAAACAGAGCAAAAAGCAAAAGTACAAAAGGAAGAAAAGGATAAGGAAAAACATCAATTAGTATAATGATTTGATGTATTTTAAATGAAGAGCATAAAAGGGCAGCTAAATTGATTAGCTGTCCTTTTATGTTAATTATTTTAAGAAAGTAATATTAATTAATTAATAAATAAATATTATGAATTATATAGCTATAAGTATGATTCAATTTTAATCTTTCTTTCGGAAGATGTTTCGTTTGTAGCCTTTTTGTTTGTTTTTGTAAATCTAGCATGCTCCCATATTCCAAAGTACTTATGGAAAATGTATGATTCCTCGTCGATATTAACTATAGGTGCAGAAGTTTCATCAAATCCAATCAGTGAAACTTTTCTTCCAGCATTCTTTAAGTATTTTAATGCTCGTCCTAAAAGAATATCTGGATCAGGGATTAGCCTGTCTTCTAAAAACACCTCAAAAAAATTGTTCTTTTCACCACTATGTTTCAAAGCTTCATCTCCTTATTAAATTAATCATAATAATATTATATGTTTTATGGAAAAAGTTTACAACAAACTAAGTGATTTAAGATGATTAATTTATAAAGTTATTGGCTAATAGTCAAATAAAAATTAGGCATTTTTAAGTTTTGTGTGGAAAAATTAACTATGATATTATAAACTGAATATTGGCAAATACAAAAGGAAATCATAAGGGGGCATATTAGAAATGGACAATAAGGGAAAGGAAAATATTACTAAAATCATCACAGTGATTATTGGTGCATTTATTTTTTGTTTTGGAATAAACATATTTATTGTACCAGTGGGATTATATAATGGAGGAGTAGTAGGGATTTCACAGATTATTCGTACTGTTATTGGAACTTTTATAGCTGTTCCTAAAAGTGTGGATGTATCAGGAATTATCAACTTTATGTTTAATATTCCTCTACTTTTAATGGCTTATAAAAGCATTTCTAAAAAGTTTTTTATTAGAACAGTAGTAAGTGTAGTATTTCAGACATTATTCTTTACTTTAATAAAGATACCAGAAAGTGCAATAATAACAGATACCTTGGCAGCATGTCTTATTGGAGGAATAATTACAGGAGTAGGTATTGGTATAACATTAAGGGCTGGAGGGTCCGGTGGAGGAATAGATATTTTAGGTGTTTATTTTGCACAAAAATTTTCAAATTTTAGTGTAGGGAAACTGGCAATAATAATAAATATATTTGTATATGGAATTTGTGCAATATTATTTGATTTGCCTACAGCAATTTACTCAATAATATATACTACCTTTTATTCATTAATAATTGATAAAATACATTATCAAAATATCAATACTACAGCAATGATATTTACTAAGAAAAAATGTATTGATGATAGAATAATGAAGGAGATGCATAGAGGAGTAACGTATTGGCAGGGAAAAGGTGCATATACCAATGAAGATTCATTAATCCTTGTAACGGTAATTTCTAAATATGAAATAAGCCAGCTTAAGAAAATAGTTAAAGAAATAGATCCTAAAGCATTTATAATATTTAATGATGGAATGGATGTAACAGGAAATTTTGAAAAGAGATTATAAAATTTAGATATATTTATATAAAAACATATTATTACAATTCTGAAATTGTAATAATATGTTTTTTTCTATAAATAATACACTGTTATATAAAAAGGATAATTTAATCACAAAATAGATGATTTTAAATATACCTGTTAGTAGTAAGAAAAATAATAAGAAGATACAAATGAGTACTGTTACAGGAAAAGTAATTTTTAATTCCACTAGTAGTGCCACAGTTTCAGATCCAGAAAATATAGCCATTCCAAATATTTCAGTGGCGCTTTTAGATAGTAATAATAATGGATTAATAATAGAAACTGATTCTGAAGGGATATTTACATTTATTAATATTCCATCAGGAGAATATAGATTATATGAAGTAGCACTATTAAAACCAACAGCTGATAATCCAGGAAATTTTAATGAAAGTCAAGAAATTTTATTTATAAATGAAAGTGATCCAACTGTAGATCAAATTAAAATATTACCAGAAGGAACTAATGATATTGTATCTCTTAGTCCTAATTTAGTTTTTATAACAGTAGAAAATGAAGAGATTAAAGATTTATATTTTTTAGATTCACCAAGAATATTAATATATTTACCTTTGAATCAATATTCTGTAGTTGGTGAGAATTTAATAACAGCCATTGATAATGGAACCTGGGGAAGCTATCCAGCAGGAACTAGTGTAGGAACAAGCCCAAATGTAGAACCATATAAATTGCAAGATGAAGGAATTAACACTGAGTTTTATACTGCTTTTTCCTATGTACAATATGATAATAGGCCATATTATGAAATTTCTATAGGTGGAAATGTTCATGACGGAGATTATAGTGTTGTAAATATTACAACAAATGATGCTTTTAAGCAATATGGTGGATGGTGGAATTTATCTACAGGAGATGAAAGAGATAGATTTGCAATAATAAATGGTGATTATCCAGGACAGCCATTTTTTCAAACTTCCATTGATGGTTTAGAACCAGACACTAATTATGTATTTTATACTTGGTTTTGCAATATTGATATTTCAAAAACAGAAGAAAGACCACGTTTAGCTGTAAGGATTGTTGATAGTACAGGAAATAGATTATTTAATGAGAATTTGAGCAATACTTTTCCAGCTACCAACATTCCTACTTGGAATCAAGTTGGAACTATATTTAAAACTGAAAATTATACAACATCCCAAACAAGATTTTTTCTTCAGTTTCTTAGTGAGGGAGATACTGCAGCAGGAAATGATTTTGCTTGTGAATCAGTATTTTTATTTAAATTACAAACTTCTGCAGTAACAGCAATAAATAAAACTGTAGATAATAGATTTGCAAGAGAAGGAGATGTACTATTATATACTTTAACCTTTACTAATACTAGTTTATTTACTATTACCAATGTTTATTTAGAAGAAAATATATCTCCTTATGTAATAATTAATAGAAGTTCTTTAGTTATTAACAATGTACCTTCACCTTCAAGCTGGGGAGCAAATGATATAATTAATTTACCAAATGTTAATTCAGGAAAAACTGTAACTATATCTTTTACTGTAATAGTAAAAGATAATTTAGAAAGTAAAACTGTTATAAAAAATAATGCTACATTGGTTTATTCATATTCTCTTGAAACAGGTACTAATACTAATAGAATTGTATCTAATACTGTTGAAACTTTTGTAGGGATATGTGATTGTCCACAATATCCAATAGGCGTAACAGGTGCAACAGGTCCAGCAGGAAGAGAAGGTGCAACAGGTGCAACAGGTCCAATGGGACCAACTGGACCAAATGGGATACAAGGAATTAGAGGAGAGCAGGGTCCTACAGGAGCTACTGGACCTGCAGGACCAGCCGGTCCAGTAGCTAGATTAGGGTCAGCAGAAATGCAAGAAATAGTAAATTTATTAATAATAATTGGCTTTGTAACTATTGAACAAATAGAGGAATTCAATTATGTAACAGTTGAGGAATTGGAATCTTATAATTTTGTTACTGAGGAACAAATAGAAAACAATAATTATGTGTCTTATGAAGATTTATATAGAACAAACCTTATAACTTATAATAAAATTAAAAATATAAATAAAGGATTTTTTGCCCAATATAAATTATGTAGTTTATTTTATAAAAAAGATAAATTTATCAAAATGAAATTTATTAAAGTTATAGGTGAGAAAAATAAATTTAACGTAAAGGCTCAAAATTATATTCAACTAAATATACCAACTGCCTATTATATATCCTATAGCATAAATATAATTACTAATTCACCTATATACAAATTAAGTAGTTTTTTTATTTTAAATAAGAAAATAATTAAAGAAAGTTTATTTGAAGTTTCAAATTATAATATATATAGTAATAGTATTACTATTACTATGACAAGTGGTTGTATTATTATATGTGCAAACCCAGAAGATGAATTATCATTAGTTATAAACAATTACTATAAAAGTAAAGTTTCAATAGTTTCAGGTAAAGTATGTATAATATCCATTTATTAATAAAAAAATTATAAAAAGCTTGAAAAAAATACTCATATACAATACCATTACAAGTGTATATACATATGTAATGGTATTTGTTTTTTAACATTAATAAAGATGGGAGGATAATATATTATGTCTAGGTTACTTGTTGTAATTGATTATCAAAATGATTTTGTCAATGGTGCTTTAGGATTTGCAAAAGCAGAAACTTTAGAAAAAGGTATATGTAATAAGATAGAGGAATATTTAAATAGAGGAGATAAAGTAATATTTACTTATGATACTCATTATGAAAATTATCTAAATACTAGGGAAGGAAAAAAGCTTCCAGTGAAGCATTGCATCATAGATACTGAAGGACACAAATTATATGGAGAGTTGAAGAAATTTAAAGATGTAGAAAATACACTTCATTATAATAAAAAATCCTTTGGGCTATCACCTAAAGATATGTTGGATATTGCTGAAAAGGTTCCTCAGGATATTAAGGAAATAGAATTGGTAGGTATTGTAACCAATATATGTGTTATTAGTAATGCAGTTACTTTCCAATCACAATTTGTTGATGCAGAAATAATTGTGGATGCTTCCCTTACTGCTGGTTTTGATGAAGAAATGCATAAGAAGTCATTAGAAGTTATGGAATCATTCCAAGTTAAAGTTATTAATAAGTAGATTTTGCCATGTAAATTATTTATATCTATATTTTTTATTTATATATGTTAAAATATAAAAATAGTAAATAAATAATTGGAGGAACAGAGATGTTTAATTTTAGCATTAATGAAAGAACAATAGATATAAATGAAATTGATGAACTTATTGGAGAAATTAATTTAATAGATATAAGAGAACCTCATGAATTTAAATGTGGAACTTTAAGGACTGCTAAAAACATACCAATGGATACTTTATTAAATAATCCTGATAAATATTTAGATAAGGATAAAAAGTACTACATTATGTGTAGAGCAGGCAGAAGAAGTGCTATTACTTGTAGAGAGTTAAAGTATAAGGGCTTTGATGTGGTGGATGTAACTAGTGGAATGGCTTTTTATGAAGGAAATGAAAGAGCTTAATTAATAATAAATTTTTAATAAATAATAAAGTAAACTCCTTTATGGGAGTTTATTTTTTTATGCGTGGGAAATATGGGAGATTATAAAAATAATTTAATATATCGGTATAAATTTGTAAATATAACAAATCCTAGTATTAATAAGGGAGGTAATATTTATGAATTTAATTTTGTACTTGGCATTTAACTTTTGTATTTATGGTTATCTAGGTTGGGCTTTAGAAAATCTTTTTTCTTATTTTGTCAATGGTAAGATGCAAGAAGAAGGTTTTTTAAATAGTCCTTTTAAGCCTATGTATGCTTTTGCAATGACTATGCTTATATATTTTAATAAGAGGATAGACAATGATTTTATTTTACTTTTGTTATGCCTAGTGATACCAACAGCTGTAGAATTTATTACTGGCATTATTATGAGATATTATTTTAATAAAGATTATTGGAATTACTCTAAGATAAAGCTTAATTTTAAAGGAATAATATGCTTAGATTTCTCACTATATTGGGTATTGTTATCATTTTTTGTTTTAAAGACAATACAGCCATTTATCATTGATAATGCTTATAGAATTTTTGCATCAGCCTTGATTGTTATAGTTCCATTACAAATATTTATTATTTTAATAGACTTTATTATGACCATAAGAAAATTTAATTTACATAAAAAAGCAATATAAAATAAATAAAGTTTACTTCATATGGTTTTAATATATAAAAAATAAGGTTGAAAAAGAAAAAAGGTCGTAGTAAAATAAAGTAAAAAATAGAATAATATGCTAGGGGTGCTTATTGCTGAGAAGGTAGAACCTAACCCTAAGAACCTGATATGGTTAATACCAGCGGAGGGAAGCTTTGATAATTATGAATGATGAATGAAGGAAAAAATTCCTTTGGGAATTTTTGGAGTTTATTAGTTTTTTATTATTTTTTTGCTGTACTCATGGTGGAGTGCAGCTTTTTTTTATGTAGTAAATTATTGAAAAGAGGTGAAAGTATAAATGAAGGTTAATGGTAAAGAGATAGTATTAAACGATAATAAAACAATAAGTGATTTATTAAAAGAGCTTAAGGTAAATGAAAATAGAGTTGTTGTTGAATTAAATAGGGAAATTATTGTTAAAGAAGACTTTAGTAAGATTAATTTAAAAGAAGACGATACAGTGGAGGTTATTAGTTTTGTAGGAGGAGGCTAAAATAATGATGAATTATGAATGAAAAATGAAGAATGAAAAATTAAAAATGAAGAATTAAGAATTATGAATGAAGGGTTAAGAATTAAAAATGTTTATTAAGGTAAATGAAGCGGTTGTTGAGGTTGAGGAAGGCGTGTCTTGTTTTACCATAAGGGAAAAGGTTAAAAGGGATTGTGACGTAGTTATCTTAAATGGTTATCCTATAACTAAAGATAGAATTCTTAAGGAAGGGGATAGCCTTTCGTTGATAAAAAAAGGTGAGATTCCTAAAGAAGAAGACTTGGAAGCATTACTGGTAGCTAGACATACACCTGGAGTTTATAGCAAGAGTAAAAGAGCTAAGATTGGTATTGCAGGGGCAGGAGGGTTAGGCTCTAATATAGCTATATCCTTAGCAAGGCTTGGTATAGGAAATATAAAAATAGTGGATTTTGATGTGGTTGAGCCTTCTAATTTAAATAGACAGCAATATTACATAAAGGATATTGGTGAATTTAAAGTAAATGCTCTAAAGAGAAATTTAGAGGAAATCAATCCGTTTATAAATGTACAAGCTATTATAAAAAAGTTAGATAAAGATAACATAGCAGAAGTTTTTGCAGAGGAAGACATAATCATTGAAGCTTTTGATAATCCAGAATATAAGGCAGAAATAAGTACAAAAGTATTAAATACCATGAGAGATAAGATACTTATTGCATCCAGCGGCATGGCAGGATATTATCCTTCCAATGAAATAAAAACAAGAAAGATAAATGAGAGGTTTTATATATGCGGGGATGGTGAAAGTGAAGCAAAAGAAGGCTTTGGACTTATGGCACCAAGGGTAGCAATTTGCGCTAATCATATGGCCAATTGCGCACTAAGATTAATTCTAGGAGAAGAGGGGAAATAAAATGGAAGATAAATTAATAATAGGTGGAGTAGAGCTTAAAAATAGATTGTTTGTGGGTACAGGTAAATATCCATCAAATAAGCTGATTAAAGATGTATTAGAAAATAGTGGAGCACAAGTTATAACATTAGCAGTAAGAAGAGTTGATTTTGATCATGAAGAAGAAGACATATTAGCAAATATTCCAGAAGGAGTTATTTTACTTCCTAATACTTCAGGAGCAAGAAATGCTGAGGAAGCAGTAAGGATAGCTAGATTAGCAAAAGCTATGGGCTGTGGAAATTGGATTAAAATTGAAGTTATTTCTGATTCAAAATATCTTTTACCTGATAATGAAGAAACAATAAAAGCAACAAAGATATTGGCAGATGAAGGCTTTGTGGTATTGCCTTATATGTGTCCTGATCTTTATGCAGGTAGAAGGCTTATGGAAGCAGGAGCAGCAGCAATAATGCCACTGGGAGCACCAATAGGTAGCAATAGAGGTCTTAAGACTAAAGAACTTATAGAAATAATGATCCAAGAACTGGATATTCCTATAATAGTAGATGCAGGTATCGGAAAACCATCACAAGCTATGGAAGCAATGGAAATGGGAGCTGCAGCATGTCTTGTTAATACTGCCATAGCATCATCTAAAGACCCAGCACAGATGGCAAAAGCATTTTCTATGGCAGTGGAAGGTGGAAGAATTGCTTATAATTCAAAGTTTGGTACTGTATCAAGAGATGCTAATGCTTCATCACCACTAACTGGTTTTTTAGAGTAAGGAGATGAGTATTTTGAGTTTTTATAGTGTTATAGAAAAATATAGAGATTTTGATTTTGAGAGTTACTTTAATAGTGTTACCGATGATGATATTAGAAGAAGTATTCATGAAAGGAATTTAACTCATGAGGACTTACTTAACCTTTTATCACCAAAGGCAGCAAATCATTTAGAGGAAATGGCAGAAAAAGCAGTTCAGCTCAGTCTTCAGTATTTTGGTAGAACAGTGCTTTTATATACACCAATGTATATTTCAAATTATTGTGTAAACAAGTGTAAATATTGTGGTTACAACTTAGAAAATACCATCAATAGAAGAAAGTTGAATCAAGAAGAAATAAAAGCAGAAGCTCAGGCTATAGCACAAGAAGGATGTAGACATCTTATTTTATTAACTGGTGAAAGTCAAGAACATTCTCCTTTAGAATACATTGTAGAAAGTATTAATACCATTAAAGAGTATTTTCCATCTATAACTATGGAAGTATGGCCTATGACTGTAAATCAATATAAGGAAGTGGTAAAGGCTGGTGCAGAGGGACTTACCATTTATCAAGAAACTTATGATGAAAAGGTCTATGATGAAATGCATTTGGCAGGACCTAAAAAGAATTATAAGTTTAGATTAGATGGACCTGAAAGAGGCGCTATGGCAGGAATGAAAAGCATAAGTATTGGAGCATTACTTGGTCTTGCTGACTTTAGAAAAGATGCCTTTTTTACAGCTTTACATGGAGATTACATCAGAAGAAAATATCCTGGGTGCGATGTTACTTATTCACCACCAAGAATCAGACCTTGTAAAGGTGGCTTAAAAGAAGTTATAGGTGTAAATGATAAGCAGATGGTACAAATTCTTTTAGCGTATAGATTATTTGCACCACAATGCGGTATGAATATATCAACTAGAGAAAATGAAGAAATGAGAAGGCATATAATACCTTTTGGTGTTACTAAAATGAGTGCAGGAGTTTCTACAGCAGTAGGGGGACATACTCTTAAAAATGCAGGAACAGCACAGTTTGATATTAATGATGAAAGTTCTGTAGAAGAAATAATAAATATGATAAAAAGTGTAGGCTATCAGCCTATCTTAAAGGATTGGGAAAGAATTTAGGAGGAGAATTTATGAGAGAGTATACAACACAAATGGATGCAGCTAAAAAGGGAATTATCACTAGAGAAATGGAGATAGTTGCAAATAAAGAAAGTAAAAATCCAGAAGAAATCAGAAGTTTAGTGGCAGAAGGAAAGGTGGCAATTCCAGCAAATATAAATCATAAGTCTTTAAGCCCAGAAGGCGTAGGACAAGGATTAAAAACTAAGATAAATGTTAATTTAGGAATTTCAAAGGATTGTTGTGATTGTGATAGAGAATTAGAAAAGGTAAGAACAGCTTTAGATATGGGGGCAGAAGCAATTATGGACCTATCTAATTATGGTAAGACAGCAGAAATGAGAAAAGCCATTGTAAATATGTCTACAGCTATGCTGGGAACAGTTCCTATATATGATGCTTTAGGATATTATGATAAAGATTTAAAGGATCTTACAGCAAAAGAATTCCTTGAAGTAGTGGAAAAGCATGGGCAAGATGGGGTGGATTTTGTTACTATTCATGCTGGGCTAAATAGAGAAGCAGTTGAAACAGTAAAAAGAAATAAAAGGCTTACTAATATAGTTTCACGAGGTGGTTCATTATTATTTGCTTGGATGGAGATTAATAATGCAGAAAATCCATTTTTTGAATACTATGATGAACTTTTAGATATTTGTGCTAAATATGATATTACCTTATCTCTTGGTGATGCTTTAAGACCAGGTTCCATTAATGATGCTTCTGATGCTTCACAAATTAAAGAACTTATTACTTTAGGAGAACTTACTAAGAGAGCTTGGGAAAAGAATGTGCAAGTTATTATTGAAGGACCAGGTCATATGGCACTTAATGAAATTGAAGCCAATATGGTGATGCAAAAAAGATTATGTCATGGAGCACCTTTTTATGTTTTAGGACCGTTAGTTACAGATGTGGCACCAGGATATGATCATATAACTTCTGCTATTGGGGGTGCTATTGCAGCTACTTATGGAGCAGATTTCCTTTGCTATGTAACACCAGCAGAGCACTTAAGATTACCTAATTTAGATGATATGAAGGAAGGAATCATAGCTTCTAAAATTGCAGCTCATGCAGCAGATATTGCTAAAGGAGTTAAAAATGCAAGAAGTTGGGATAATGAAATGAGTAAGGCAAGAGCAGATTTAAATTGGGAGAGGATGTTTGATTTAGCTATTGATCCAGCAAAGGCTAGAAGGTATAGAGCAGAATCTAAACCACATGATGAAGAAAGTTGTTCAATGTGTGGAAAGATGTGCTCCATGAGAACTATGAATAAGATTTTAAATGGAGAAGAATTGGTTATAAATGACTAAGATACCTATTTATTTAATAACTAACAGACATTTAGTAAGCACAGAAAAATATTTTAATACCATTAAAGAAGCAGATAAACATAAAAATATTAAGATAATTTTAAGAGAAAAGGATTTAAACAATAAAGAATATGAAGAACTTTATTATAAAGTAAAAAAAATAGCTCCAACCACAGAAATAATTATTAATTCTAAAATAGATATTTTTCAAAAAATTGAGGAGAAAACTATTCAAGTATCCTTTAATGATTTTAAAAAAAATAAGAATATAATTGGTAGGGTAGGAGTTTCTGTACATTCATTGGAAGAGGCTATTTATGCTGATGAAAATGGTGCAGATTTTATTTTAGTATCACATATATTTGCCACCAAATGTAAAGAGGGATTAAAGCCTAAAGGTGTAGACTATATTAAAGAAGTAAAAGCAAAGGTAAGTTGTAAAGTAGTAGCTTTAGGTGGTATAAATACGGAAAATTACAATGAAGTAATTAAAGCAGGAGCTGATGGAATAGCTATCATGTCTTTATTATTTGAAAGTAAAAATATTCATGAAACTATAAAAAAAATTAATATGTAAAGAAAAGTAACATCTATATTTTATAAGAGTATTATAAAGTATAGATGTTTTTTGGAAAATTACTATAAAATAATAATAAAAAAAGGGGAGATAAATTTAGGTGAAAATTATGTCTTCAATTTGAAAAGGTTAAGTGTAAATGAAACTGGTAGTGATAAATTTGAAGTTGAATTTCAAATAAGTGGTATTAGCCATAACGGGGTATATGATACATAACAAACACTATAAAATGGACAGGTTTAAATAAAGATACTGTATTAAATTTTAATTATACAAAAATTTATAAGGAACCTGACAATATTATTGAAGAAGGAATTGTTGGTTTAGGTGCAGGAGAACCATATGATAATATAATAAACAATGGTACAGCAATTATTAATCTAACTATTAATATTTGTAGAGGTCTAGATCTATTTTAAAAGGTAAATATCTTTGTAAAAGGGAAAGGAGAAAAAATGAGCAGAACAATTGTAAATGTTGCTGGAGATACAAATTATTTTGCAGATACAAGCCTCACAAGCATAGCTAATTTAGATACAAGAAATGCTATATTTTATATAGGAACCAGTGAAATAAGATATGGAATTATAATTAATGTCTATAGAAAAAATGATTCTGTAAATAGATAGTCAATCTTCAACTATACATCTTTAGGTAGTTTATATAAAAAGCCTATGAGGTTAAAAAACTAAGCTAAACTTAGCAAGTTAGTAAGTATATGTAACATAATATCTTTATACAGAATAAAATAATATAAAGCAAGTAATTATATTTAGAGGTGATTATAATTAGTGGATTTAAGAAGGATTTTCTAGGTCTGAATAAGGAAATAGCATACCCTAGTATGGAGGAAGGCTTGAAGTTTGATGCACTTAATTATGGACAAGTATATGATTTTACACATTTTTCTTTAGTAATGAATAGAAAACTTAAAAGTGCAATTTATGTTGCCTATAATATTGACAAAAAAAGTGAAAGAGCTGTAAGACGGAATAATTATTGGCACTATGATGAGCACATTGGACAAGAAAATCAAATAGGTAATGAGTTTTATAAGAATAATCCATGGGATAGAGGTCATTTAGCCAGAAGAAAATCTTTATGTTGGGGTAGTAAGAAAGAAGCCATCAAAGCAAATTATGACTCTTTTTGTTGGGCTAATATTACCTTGCAGCATAAGGACATTAATCAAGGAAATTGGGGACAGTTAGAAGAGTGGGTATATGAGAAACTAAGCTTAGAATCAAGCAATAATAAATTATCAGTTTTTACAGGACCTATTTATGGTATAGATAGCATAGAATATTGTGGTAGCAACACCTTTTTAGGTTGTGGAGTATTTATACCAAGTGGATTTTTTAAAGTAATATGTTATGTGGATAAAAATGATAAACTTAGTACAATATCTTTTATTATTAGACAGCAAAAATATTTAAATATTGGTATTCTTTCTTTAACAGAGAACTTAAAGGTATATGAAGTAAGTATTAAGAAAATTATGGAAGAAACAAAAATAATTTTCCCAGAAAATATAGTGAAAAGTGATGTATATAGTACAGCCTTAAGTACTAAAGAAACAATAGATAGGCCCAAGTTAATTTTAACTATGAATGATATTGATTTATAAAATCTTAAGATAAAAGAGGGAGAGGTTTATGGAGGATAAAAAAATAATTACCTTAGGAGACTTTAAAGTTATGAGCATAGTGGAAGATACCACTGAAATTCCAAAAGGAGTATCAATGATAAAGGCACCAGAATATTGGAATAAAGGAGATAGAGGCAGCGGTGTTGTTATCGCAGTTATTGATTCAGGATGTGATTGTGATCATGTTGATTTAAAAGATAGGATAATTGGTAAATATAATTTTACGTCAGATGATGGTGGAAATCCTGAAAATGTAACAGATTATATAGGACACGGTACTCACGTGGCTGGAATAATTGGAGCTAGTCAAAATGGCAAAGGGGTTGTAGGTGTAGCACCATTATGCAGTTTGCTTATTTTAAAAGCATTAAATAAAAATGGGCAAGGCACCGAGGAGGATGTAGCAAAAGCTATTAATTATGCAGTAAGCAAAAAGGTGAATATAATATCAATGTCTCTTGGTAGAACTGAAGAAACACCACTAATTTACCAAGCCATAAAGAAGGCTGTATCCAATAATATTTTGGTGGTATGTGCAGCCGGTAATGAAGGTGATAGCAATGGAGATACAGAAGAACTAAGTTATCCAGCAGTTTACAGTGAATGTATATCAGTAGGAGCGGTGGATTACAGCAAGAACATTGCACGATTTACCAATTCTAATAAATCAGTGGATTTAGTAGCACCAGGAGTAAGTATAATGTCTACCTACCCTAATAATAAATATGCTAATTTACAAGGAACTTCAATGGCAACACCTCATGTCAGTGGTGCATTAGCCTTAATAATTAACTGGTCAAGAAAAGATTTTGGACGAGAAATGAGTGAGACAGAACTTTATGCTCAGCTCATAAGGCATACTGCGTCCTTAGGATTTAAAAAGACATTAGTAGGTAATGGACTTCTTTATTTATTAGCTCCTCAAATACTAGAAAATTATATATCCCAAGCATTAATTTTGAAATTATAAAAGTTATAAAAATAGTAAACTTAATTAAGTAAAATTTCTTTAATTCCAAAATTCATAATTCATCACTGATAATTCATCATTATATAAGTTCATTCTTAACTTTTAACTATTCCTTAGTCTCTATTACCTCTTCTTTGTAATCTAGTATTGCTTTTGATAAAGCTTCAGCACACTTTTTTTGTCCAGACTTTGAAGTAAGAAATTTTTCATCTTGAAAATTGCTTAAAAATCCAAGTTCAACTAAAGCAGCTGTATTTTCATTAAGTTCTAATACAGCTAAGGCATCTTCTTTGCTTTCATAAGTTTTTAGACCTCTATTATAAGTATAGTCCAGTTCACCTAGTTCATATTGTAAATAGGAAGCAAAAGCATAGCTTGCATCATCACCATTTTTATACCAAGTTTCTATGCCTTTAGCATCAGTAGCAGTATAATCACTATTACAGTGTATGGAGATAAAAACATCCACATTAGATATTTTAGAAACCTTTAATCTTTCCTTTAAACTTTCATTGGCAGATTGGCACCAAGGAAGATTATCATCAATCCTAGTATAAACTACATCAATATTATTTTCCTTAAGAAGTTTTCCAAGCTCCAGTCCTATGTTTAAAACTATATCTTTTTCATAAGAACCATTTACTCCTTCTGTACCTATATCTTCATCACCATGGCCTGGATCTATGCAGACCTTAAAAGTTTCTTTAGTTTCCCGCTGAGAGGAGATTTTATTTTTTAGTGCATCTTTATTAAGAGTTGTTATATTAGTATTGTTTTTTATATAAGAAGAAGCAATGCCTATTACTATTGCTAAAGAAAAAAACGATGTTAAAGAGAGTTTAAGCAGCTTTCTTATTTTCTTTCTTTTGTAAAGCATCCTTCGTTTTGCTTTTAAATCAAAATGATTATTTTCCATATTTCACTCCTATGCTTTACATAAAAAATAATGAGTTAAAAAACTGATTATATAAAAAGTATAATTTAAAAGTAAAATTATGTAAACGAGGTAGAGGTAATTTTCGTATTGATTTTTACGAGTACTTTCGAGTAATTATTTAAAAAATAAAGTTTAAAAAGAAAAATACGAAATATTAATTATATATACTTATTAAAGTATACAAGTATTAATTTAATTATTTGGAGAATATATTATGAGAAGAATACCTTTAAGATATTTACAAGAAAATAGTATCACAGCAATGGATATATATAACCCTAATGGGAAGCTTTTAATTAGTAAAGGGTTGAAAATAGATAAAGATATGATAGAATTATTGAAAAAAAATAAAATTATATATATATAATGGATGAAAGTAAACAAGATATAATTGATGATGTTATTAGTCCAGAATTAAGAAGAGAAGCAGTATTAGAGTTAAAAAAGATGTGTTATGAATTTTCTAATTTAACATCAATTAAAAAATGTAAAGAAGCAAATAATGTATATATCGAAAGAATTTTAAATTTAGTAAATAGAATAATTGATGAATTATTAAAGAAAAATAGTTTAACCATAGAACAGATTGATATAAGAGATTTTGAAAACCAATATTTTCAACATTCTGTAAATGTAGCTATTATATCTCTTATTATAGGAATTGAATTAAATTATGATATAGATAAACTAAGACGATTAGGAATAGCGGCAATTTTACATGATTTAGGTTATGCCTTTTTACCTAAAGAAATAATATATAAACCTACTAAATTGTCAAATGAAGAAGAAGAAATAGTAAAGACACATAGTGAAAAAGGATATAATTATTTATCTTTATATACTGACATAAGTAGAGACGTTCTTTTACCAATTTTACATCATCATGAAAAGATTGATGGAACTGGTTACCCAAGAGGAATTAAAGGCAATAGAATAAATGAATATAGCAAAATAATAGCTATCATAGATTTTTATGATAAATTAATAAATAGTGAAGTTATTCTTCAATCAGATTTACCTAATAATATTTTAGAAAAAATAATGGCACATATAGGGTCTGCTTTTGATTATAAAATTGTAGAAGTTTTCTACAAAAAGGTAATACCATTTTTAAAAGGTACCATGCTTAAATTAAGTAATGGTGATATAGTCTTAGTTGAAGGAACTATTAATGGATTTCCTGCACGTCCAATTGTAAGAGTAATACAAAGCGATAATAATGAAAAAATTAATAAATGTATAAATTTGGTTGATGCTTTAAATCTAAGTATAGATAAAATAGTATATTATTTATAATATTAAAAGAATACAAATTTTAAACAATATAAATTATTTAAAATTATATTTATATATTTTAGGATAAAATAAAAATATAATTTTAATGGAACCTTTTATTACAATTAATAGTCTAATTATAGGAAAAATAAAATTACATATAAGGTGGGAGTTTTTAATGAAAAAAATATTAATAAGTGGACTTATACTTGTTATGATGAGCAGTGCTTTAGTTGGTTGTGGAAAAAATAGTGATGTAAGCAGTAATATTACATCAAAAGAAATAGCAAAAAAACTGATAGAAGCAGATTACTTAATATCACCAAAGGAAGTTGATTCTGATATGGTAGAAGAAGTATATCATTTAAATCTTGATGATGTAGAAAATTATGCAATATATGAAACAGAAAGAAGACCAGGTCCAGGATTTATTATGATTGTAAAAGCTAAGGATGGAAAAGTTGAAAATGTTAAGAATTCAATGGAAAAAGTTTTAGAAGATAAGGTAGGGCAGGCTTTTTATCCAGAAGAACAAGAAGTAGCTGAGAATGCAACTATTGAAGTTGATGGTAATTTTGTATCATTATTTTTATTAAACAGTGAAGTAGAAGCTGATGCTGAAAAGATGTATAACGATTTAATTCAAAAATAATATTATTTTAAAATAAAGATATTTTAAAATAACTATTTATAATAAAAGGGAAAGTATAAAAATCAGCTATCAAATTAGATAGCTGATTTTTATTATCTACTAGAAATAATCAATTGTCTAATCACTTACTTTAATTATTGATAGATTAGCATTACTATAAGTTAATGTTCCAGAAGTTGGACTGGTTCCAATAATTCGTACAGTTGTTCCAGGTGAAGTTGTTGTATATACTTCCTGACCAACTATTGGAGTATTAGCGCTTGTACTTGCATTTATTGCAGTAGTTGATGCAGCTGAAGGGGTAGTTGAACCATTAAAGCTTAAACCAACAGTAGATTCAGGAACTGCAGCAGAAGGCACTATAATGTAAGTTATCTTATAAGTTCCAGGTTGTGCTAAAGTTACTGTTCCAGTAGATGAATCTAGTGTCATGTTAGAAGCAACATTAGTAGTAGTAAGAATTAAAGGAGCTGCAGTTGTGGTTAATGCTGTACTGCCTCCTGTACTTGTAAATGTTCCATAGGCAGATGAAATAGTACCAGTAGCACCAGTAGCACCGGTAGCACCAGTAGCACCAGTAGCACCAGTAGCACCGGTAGCACCGGTAGCACCAGTAGCACCGGTATCACCACTTGTACTTAACAATGTGAAGTCAGTAGAGCTGCCAGGTGTTCCTTGAGGGTTGTTAGTATTTACTAGATATAGTTGATTGTTATATCTAACGACTTGTCCTGCAGTATAGAAAGCTGATAAAGCAGGATTAAAGTTTGAAGGAGTACATGCACCGCTTGGGTTTGATCCTGTTGGACAAGGACAAGGGCAAGGGCAGCACTTAGGGAATGAACAAGGGAATGGATCGAATCCATTACAGCAATGATCAGGTTTACAAGGTTTTGCAGGAACAACAGCTAAAACAGGTGGATTACAAGAATTTGTAGATGCAATAGTAACAAGAGGTGCACGGTTTATGATGCTGTTAGAGCTTAGTGTAATGCTCTTTACTCCAGGAGTACATTGCCAACATCTTACTATTGGGGTAACATCTAGTTTGATATAGCAGCCAATATCAGATTTAAGCAATTTATAGTTAAGTGTAGAAAAATAATCTACTGCAGGTGCAGTATTCCAAGTTACGGTACTTGTATCTACAGCAGTAGTATTATTGCTTATTGATATAGATAGATTACAATCTGTAGTAGACTGAATATTTTCTATATATAGATAAAGTACAGCCATCTTTATTGGAAATGAAAAATTAGTTAAGTCAAAGCTAATTATAGATCTATATTCATTTGCAGCTGGACAACAGGAAGATAAATTTCCTACTAGCAAACTGGAAGCTGAAGAAAAATTACTATCAGGGGTTCCACTAGCAATATAGGTACTTCCAGTTGAAGCTATCTTTATTCCTTTTTTCAATGTTAATCAACTCCTTAATCTAAAACGTAATAAAGTTTAACTCAATATTATAGTATGAGTTTTTATTTTATTAGGTTCGAGTAAAATCGACAGGAATTGAAATTAAATAAAGGTTACATATTTTGATAATTCTATATATAAATTTAAACTAAAGTAACAAAAATATAAACTTAAATTAATATGATAGTGGAAGAAAGATTTTAAGAGGTATTAATGAGTACCATAAGTTTATGTATGATTGTGAAAGATGAAGAAAAGGTAATAGAAAGATGTCTTAACACAGTAGTTGATATAGTTGATGAAATAATTATAGTAGATACTGGCTCACAAGATAGTACAAAAGAAAAAGTAAAAAAGTATAAAGCAGATATTTATGATTTTCCTTGGAAAGATGATTTTGCAGAAGCTAGAAATTTTGCTTTTAGTAAGGCGCGGATGGATTATATATTATGGTTAGATGCAGATGATGTTCTGGAAAAGGAAGATCAAGAGAAGCTAAAGTTATTGAAAGAAAATTTAAATAACACTGTTGATGTAATATCAATGATGTATGTATTATCAACAGATGAGAATAATAATCCAGTAGTTTCATTAAGGCGAAATAGAATTGTTAAAAGGAAAAACAATTATATATGGATAGGTAAAGTACATGAGTATTTAGAGGTTTATGGCAATATATTAAGTGTAGATATTGCTGTAAGACACTTAAAAGATAAGGAATATACTGATAGAAATTTAAAAATATTCCGTAAGATGGCACTTGAAAATCAAGAATTTTCTCCACGAGATTTATTTTATTATGGTAATGAACTGTATGATAATGAATACTATTTTGAAGCTATAAAATCCTATGAGGATTTTATAGCTACTGAAAAAGGATGGATTGAAGATATAAAGCAAGCTCTTATAAAAATTTCAGAGTGCTATGGTTTTATTGGTTATAAGGATAAGGAAGAAGAGTATTTATTTAAGGGCTTACAGTATGATATTCCTTCCAGTGATTTATGTTGTAGAATTGGTTATATATTTTATGAAAAAGAAAAATATGAAATAGCGGCGTTTTGGTATGAGAATGCAATAAATAACTCACCAAAACCAGGAAGTCTGAGCTTAGTTAATAGTTGTATGTATACTTGGGTACCAGCTCTTCAATTATGTGTATGTTATTGTAAGATAGGTGATTTTAATAAAGCTAATGAATATAATGAGTTAGCTGCTAGATATGTACCGAGCCATAGTAGTGTAATCAATAATAGGAAATATCTTTTAAATAAGGTTAAATAATATTTAAAATTCCTTGAAATTATATTATTTTAAGAATATAATTAAGTTAATAAGTCCTGTAGGGGAGTAGTTTGCAGTGAATTACTGTGATAATATCAACAATCATGGCCAATTGGTCTGGTATTATCTTAAAAAACGAGACTTACAGATAGTATGTATAGACATGCTATCTGTAAGTCTCGTTTTTTATACAGGACAAAATAATGGAGGGATTTATATGATTTATTTAATTTACTTAGCGCTGGCAGCAGCAGTAGTATTATTATCTATTAAAGCATCTATATACGTTGATTTATTAGATAAGAACACAAAATTATCAGGGGCATTTATAGGAGGTGTTCTTTTATCAGCAGTAACATCGCTTCCTGAATTATTAACAAGTTTATCATCAACAGTATGGCTAAAGAATCCAGGACTTTCCCTGGGAAATATTTTAGGCAGTAACTTGTTTAACATGACAATCATAGCAGTGCTTATTATTTTATGGACTAATAACTTTAAAAAGTCCAATATATCAAAAAGCCATAGTTATACTGCATGGGTTACAGTTGCTATATATGTAGCAGTAGCCTTAAATATGTTAAATGTGCTTAACTTTGAAATATTAACAGTTTCTATTACATCAATAATTGTATTAGTACTATATATATTAGGAGTTAAGACAATGTCAGGTGATGATAGCGGTTCAGCAGATGAAGGTGAAGAAGAAGCAGCTATAACAACATCACTTTCATTAAAGCAAATAATTGTAAGATTTATTTTAGTAAGTTTTGGATTAGTATTTTCAAGTATATTAATTACATACGTTACTGATATTATAGCAGCTAGACTTAATTTAGGTGCAAGTTTAGCAGGTGCTTTATTATTAGGTATTGCAACATCTCTTCCAGAGCTTACATCATGTGTTTCTCTGGTTAAGATTGGTAACTTCAATGTGGCAGTAGGAAATGTTGTTGGAAGTAATTTATTTAATTTCTTAATTATATTTATAAGTGATTTACTATTTATTGGAGGAACAGTATATAATTTTACTGATAACCAAACAAAAAACTTAGTTTTATTTGGATTAATTAGTACAATATTGATGTTAACTGTACTAAAGATTAAAGATAAAATTAAAAATAAATACATTTTATATATTCCATCCATTGGAATTATAGTTAGCTATTTATTATTCATGATTGTATAAAAAAAGACAAGCATTTTACTATGCTTGTCTTTTCTTACAATATTTATATTAATGAAAATTTAAAAAAATGATAATGTGATTTAATTATAAATTTAATTGAATTTAACAATAAGATATAAAATAATAACATATAAAAAATAAAATAGAAAAATAGGTAAAATATGTTGATGTATAAAGAAAAGGGTGGTAATATGTAAAAAGATTATATTAATTAAAAAAATGAATAATTATTATGACATAGATATAAATAATAGAAAAGAAGGATATATAGATTTAAGATAATAAATTATTCTTATTTGCTCACTCAATGGGTGGGGGGATAGCAGCAAGATTTGTTGAAATGTATCCAGAGTATTTCGCAGCAGCAGTATTAAGTGCTCCAATGATGGAAGTAGATACAGGCTCTGTCAATGCTACATTAGCAAGAACTATAGCCAATTCGATGGTTAGGCTTGGAAAAGGTGTAGATTATGTATTAGGACAAGGTCCATATGAAGAAGGATATTACTTTGATACATCTAATACATTCTCGAAATCGATGTTTGACTATGCTTATGATATAATGATAAAGGAAGAAATGTTCCAAAAGGGTGGAGCATCATATAGATGGTTAAAACAAGCATTTGCACTAACAGATGATTTAACTTTCTTAGAAGAAAACCTTTAATATTATGGAAAAATTACAGAAGTAAAAGATGTAAAAGAAAATTTAGAATTCACTCTGAATTTTCTTTTTTAAATAAATTTATAAAGAATTATATCTTTAATACGACAGTAGTAAATGGAGTAATATTGAAAAGGAGGAAAAGTTAGTGAGTAAAAAATATAATAAAAATATTCATAGATTTATTGCTTTAAGCCTATTTCTTATAAATTGCGTAGTTTTCAATTATAAATGTGTATGGGCTGATAAAATGGTTGAAAGCAACTTAAATGAAATATTCATAAGTGAAGATAATTATGCTTATGAAATGAAAGAAATAGTTGAACCATATCTAAACAACCTTGAAAAAAGTGGATATATAGAAGGTCAGGAAGGAATAGATATTTTTTATAAGAAATATATGGTAGAAGATCCAGTAGGAAGTATAGTAATAAGCCATGGATTTACAGAGGTTATTGATAAATATAATGAAATAATATATTACTTTTTAAAAAATGGTTATTCAGTATTTGCCATGGAGTATAGAGGACATGGAAGATCTGGATATTTAGGTAAAGATACTTCGCAAATATATGTTGAAGATTATAATTACTATATCTTAGATTTAAAAAAGTTTATTGATGAGATTGTTGTTCCAGATAGTGGAGATAAAGATTTATTCTTATTTGCTCATTCAATGGGTGGAGGAATAGCTGCAAAATTTCTTCAGGATTATCCAGAATACTTTGATGCAGCAGTACTTACAGGACCTATGATGGAGGTTAATACAGGGTCATTCCCTAAGTTTATTGCTAGACCTATTACATGGGTAATGGCAAACTTTGGTTTAGGTTATTTATATGCAGCTGGAGAAAAACCATATACTGATGAATATGATTTTGAAGGAGCATGCACATCTTCGGAAGCAAGGTATTCTTATACATATGATAATATTGTTAATAATGAGTTATTCCCAAGAAGTGGTGCTTCATATATGTGGCTTAATGAAAGTTTTAAATTAACAAAGGAAATAACAAAAAAGGATAATGTTGAGAAAATAGAAATTCCAGTATTATTATTTCAAGCAGAAAAAGATACATATGTATTGCCAGGTGGTCAGAATACTTTTGCTTCATATGCAAAGAATTGTGAACTTGTAGTTATTGAAAGCGCACAGCACGATATGTATAGGGAGTCTGATGAAATATTAAAACCATACTTAGAGAAAATATTTAATTTTTATAAAAATACGTAAGATAAATTGATGATCTTGAGAGGAATATTGTGGTAGAGAATGACTTAATGAGAAATCATATGAAAAAAGTAAATAAGATACTTATAAACACTTTTTGGGTAGGCGTGATAATGCATTTATCCTATGTACTTATGGGGGTAACTGTAAATAAAAATCTATTGAGAGTAGCCATACTAGTTTTATCAAATCTACTTGCTATAGCATTAAATAAAAATGAGAGAACAGAAAGTTATGCAAAATGTGTTTTAATAATATCTTTATTAATTCTAGTAGTTACGTATAATACATTTTTTGTTATGACCATATGGCTTATGTTATTTGCTGTTATTTCAACAACAATGTATTTTGATTTAAAGTTTACTAAACAGATGTCTACTATATGATTGCTTTTTAACATAGGTATTCAATTTATTATTGATAATGATGTAATAAATTGGATGGCTATCTTAAATACAGTGCTTTGCTTTGGAGTTCTTATTGTAGTTATGTACTATATAACTAGATGGAGTCAGGAATTCATTATGAAATCAAAAGAAGAAGCAGAAGTTGCTAAAAAACTTTTATCCGAGCTTGAAAAAACTATTGAAATATTAGATAAAAATACAAGAATGTCTAAAGAATTGTGTAAAAACAAATCTTTAGACATTTTAATTTTAAGCCATTATTAATACTTCGCTAGCTTTTACTACAGCAGTAACTTCCGTACCAACGGTTAAATCAAGTTCATCTACAGCCTCAAGAGTTATTGAAGATGAGATAACTACATTTGAAGGAAGTTCTACTTTTACGATAGCATTAACAGCACCTCTATTAATATCAATAATTGTACCAGAAAGCTTATTTCTTGCACTTAATGTTAACTGCCCTCTACCAATTAAGACTGATGTAGATTTAATGATAGCTGTTACTTCTTTTCCCACAGTTATATCTAAATCATCAATAGCTTCTAAAGTGATTGATGATGTAATATGTTGTCCATTAGAAAGTTCTATTTTTACAATACCATTAACAGCTCCTCTAGTAACATCTGTAACTTTACCAATAAATTTATTTCTTGCGCTTAATTTCATGACCATATCTCCTTATAAAAAATTCCTACCATAATTATACATAATATGGTAGGATAATACAATTAATTAAAAGAAAAATATATGTTCTTTAGGAAAAGTAAGCTTTATTATACTGCCTATTTTTAAAGTAAAGTTTTCTTTTTTTAATTTTATATTGATATTACCTGTAGAAATAGGAGAAGATAATGAAACAGTAATATCAAAGGGATTATCTAAAATATCTGATACCTGAAAAGTAAATACATTATCAGAACTGTTATCTTCAGACACAAGAATATTATGAGATCGTATGCCTATATAGCCAATGTTTTCTGGCACTTCATCATTTAAAAGTAGCTCATAACCCCAATCAATGGCATAAACTTTTTTATCAGAAATTTTCTTTGCTTTTGAAATGTTGTTGCAACCTGTAAGTTTTGCTTCAGTAAGGGACTGAGGGAAGTTAAATAAAGCATTTTTATCTCTTTTATTTAGGGCAATTCCCTTATTAAAGACAAGTATATTGGAACATACACGATAACATTCTTCTATATCATGAGTAACAAATATTATATCACCATTAAAGTCCTTTAAAGTATTTACAAGTTCTTTTTCCATGTTATGACGAAGATGATGATCTAAGGCAGAAAAAGGTTCATCTAATAGCAAGATTTCAGGAGATGTTATTAATGCCCTTGCTAGTGCCACTCTTTGCTGCTGTCCACCTGATAGCTGCCAAGGATATCTTTTATTTAGGCCAGTTAAATGGAATTTTTCTATGTATTCATTACAAAGTTTTTTCTTTTCCTGTTTAGATAAATTTTTTAAGGCTATACTTAGATTTTCTTCTATAGTCATGTTAGGGAATAATGCATAATTTTGAAATAAATAGCCTATTTTTCTTTCTTGTGGCGGAAGATTAATTTTTTTTTCAGAATCAAATAGAATTTTATCATTAATTACAATTTTGCCTTTATCAGGTGTTTCTAAACCAGCAATGCATTTTAAGCACATGCTTTTTCCAGAGCCAGATTCACCTAAGAATCCTAGAGAACCGGAACTATTATTAAAACTTGTTTTTAGCTTAAATGTACCAAGGTCTTTTTCAATATTAATTTCTAAAGACATTTATCTTCCCCTCTTCCCTGTAATTTTTAAGTTATATTCAGACCAGTAATTTAAAACCATTATCATAATAAAAGAAATAAAAACAATTATAGCTACCCATTTAAGTGCTGTAGACATATCGCCACTTTCCACCGCAAAAAATATAGCAAGTGGCATGGTTTGAGTTTTACCAGGAATATTACCAGCAATCATCAAAGTGGCACCAAATTCACCCATGGCTCTAGCAAAAGATAATACAATACCTGCTATTATGCCAGGCCAAGCAAGAGGTATAGCAATTTTATAAAATATTTTAAACTCACTTAAGCCTAAAGTTCTAGCAGCAGATATGATATTAGGGTCTATTTGCTCAAAAGATGAGCGGGTAGTTCTATACATCATAGGAAAAGCAACTACAGTTGCCGCAATGACAGTAGCAGTCCATGAAAAAATTATGTTAGTATCAAAAAGTTTTAATAGCTTTCCTACAGGACCATTCTTACCGCAAATAAGCAGCAAGAAAAAGCCAAGAACAGTTGGTGGTAAAATAAGAGGAAGGGTAAAGATGCCATCAATAAATCCCTTAAACCTTCCTTTGTAATTAACAACCAAGTAGGATACTATTATGCCTAATATAAAGGTAATCAGTGTAGCCAGCAAGGATGTTTTTATTGATATCCATAAAGGTGAAAAATTCATAGCATCATACCTCCTTGAAAAATTTTATTCTACAGATTTATAACCATATTTTTTAAATATATTTTGAGCTTCGTCAGTAAATAAGAAATCTTCAAATGCTTTGGCTGCATCAGTATTTTGGCTATCTTTAATAACAGCAACAGGATAAGTAATTGGTGAGTGGTATTCTTCAGAAATAGTTTCTACAATTTTTACGTTCTCGTTGCTTAAAGCATCACTTAAATATACAAAACCAACATCAGCATTTCCAGAAGCAGTCCATGCTAATACTTCTTTAACATCTTTAGCAAAGACAAGTTTATCACTTAAACTGTCTTTAATTGCAAGAGAAGTCAAAGTTTCATCAGCATACTTACCAGCAGGAACACTAGAAGGTTCACCAAGGGCGATTTTAGATACTGTATCAGAAGTTAAGCTATCAATAGAAGTAATTTCACTATTGTTGTTTGAAATAAGCACCAAAGAATTTTTTACTAAATCTTTATTAGTACCATCTAAAAGTAATCCTTCTTCATCTAAGGCAGTCATTTGCTTTTCACCAGCTGAAATAAATAAATCACAAGGTGCACCTTGTTCTATTTGTTGTTGAAGGGATCCAGAAGAACCATAGTTTACAACAAAAGATATTTCAGGATTTTTACTTGTATAGGCAGCTTCTAAGTCAGCCATAGCTTCCTTTAAGCTAGCGGCAGCTGATATATTAAGTTCAATTGATTTATCTTCTTTGTCAGTTGAAGAAGAACATCCTGTTAACAATAATGATAAGCAGCATAAGGTTGATAAGAATTTTAATCTTTTAATCATAATAAAAATACCTCTTTATTTAATAAATTTTATAAAATATAATTAGTTTTGTTATGTTTTAATATGTTTCAACATGTTTTGTTATAATCGTTAATATAGCATGAAAGTAATGAAATTTCAATTTATAAAGGAAATTGAAGGATTAGGTGGATGTGATACTAAAGATACCGGCAAAATAATGGCAATAACTTAAGGAATATAATATAATTTATATAATAATATTTACAAAGGAGTTAAGGAAATGGATAATTTAAAAGCACTTAAGAAACAGCTTAAGGAAGATATAATTACATATGATTGTATTGATTATATTGATGAAGATGGAAAGCTTGTTGAATATGTAGAAGTTACAATGGTAGATAAGATAATAGATGTACCAATGAGCTTAAAAGAAGTTAATATAGGATTATTAGTAAATAGAATAATTGAATTAGGATTATATAAATAAAAAATAAGCTGTATAAACATACAGCTTATTTTTTATTTATAACATTGGCCATAAGTGTTTATTCCGCCAAAGCTTCCATAGTCAAAATGAAAATCATTATAAAGAGAATCCATTGTTACTACCATGTTTCTAGGAGTGTTAAATAATCTGTAGGCAATATATACAGGAGCAGTAATAGTAATTGATATTCTTTCAGGAGAGCTGGCAAAATTGGCACCAGCTTTTATTAATGATTCATAATATGATTCACAGCCTCCTGCAATAATAACTAATTTATTAGTATCAGGATTATATCTTCTAGCCAGTAGTACAGATTGAATAAAATATTTTGAATATTTATAGTCATTGATATTTCTAGAGTATGGATTAGTAGTCTTACTACAATCATGCCCTGTTACAACTAATATATTGGGGTTGTATTTACTTAATAAATATAGGATATATTGAGGCTGTTTTTCTTCTTTAATAACTACTCCTATTACATTTACATTTAAATACTTATATAAACTTATGCACTGCTTAAGACAAGATATATCAGAATCTATATGAAGAACAAGACCAGAGCAGCAATTTTTTAACCATGGAGGATTGGTATAAGCTATAGTTTTCATAGTATCTAAAATATTCTGCATAATTAAATATAACAGTTGATATGCAGAAATCCTCCTTAAAATTTTATATATTACATATTATGCAGTTACATAATTAAATGATAGTAGATGAAGAAAAATACTAAATTTTTTATATAACTTTAGCAGTTAAGGAATAAAAGAAAAAAGAATAATTAAAAATAAGTATATTAAATATTTATTATTAAGGAGAGGACAATATGAAAGTAGTAAGATCTACCTGTAATTATTGCTCAATAGCATGTAATTTTGATTTTCATGTTAACGAAGAAAATTTTATAAATGCGGTGAAACCTACAGAGGATTATCCAGTAAATGCAGGATTTTGTTGTGTAAAAGGACTTAATTTAGATAAGCAAAATACTAAATTTGAAAATCCTGTACTTCCAATATTGAAGGATAAAAATGGTGATTTAAAGCAGATATCTTGGAAGGAAGCTTTTAATATATTTGCTGAACGTGTAAAAAAGATTCAAAAGGAGAATGGTAAAGAAAGCTTTGCATTTTTAAGTACAGGTCAATTATGCACTGAAGAGATGGCTCTTATTGGTCACATAGGCAGGACTTTCTTAGGTGGTAATGGTGATGGTAATACTAGACTTTGCATGGCTACATCAGTTGTAGCATATAAACAAAGCTTTGGATTTGATGCGCCACCATATACTTTAAAGGATTTAGAACTTTCTGATGTAATAATATTTTTTGGTAGCAATCCAGTGGTAGCACATCCAATATTATGGAGTAGAGTATTAAAAAATGAAATTAAGGATAAAAAGATTATAGTGATAGATCCAAGAAGAAGTGAGACAGCTTGTAATTCAGATATATGGATAGATCTTAAACCTAAGAGTGACTTATATCTTATATATGCCATAGCAAATGTACTTATTGAAAACAATTGGATTGATGAGGAGTTTATCAGAAATCATACAGAAGACTTTGAAGGTTTTAAAGAACATATTAAAAAATATGATATAAATGATGTGGAAGAATATACTGGAATTTCTAAGGGGAGAGTTAAAGAGTTAGCAGAAATAATACATAAAGGTAAAAATGTATCATTTTGGTGGACCATGGGAGTAAATCAAGGATATCAAGCTGTAAGAACAGCACAAGGAATTATTAATTTAGCGCTAATGACTGGAAATATAGGAAGACCAGGTACAGGAGCAAATTCTATAACAGGACAATGTAATGCCATGGGTTCAAGGGCATTTAGCAATACTACAGGTCTTTATGGTGGAGGAGAATACACTGATGAAAAAAGAAGGAAAGCTGTTGCAGAAGCTTTAGATATTGATGAAGATATGCTTCCTACTAAGCCAACATTGCCTTATAACGTCATAGTAGATAAGATACTTTCAGGTGAAATAAAGGCATTATGGATAGTTGCCACTAATCCAATAGTATCATGGATAAATGATTATGAATTTAAGAAAGCAGCAGAAAAACTTGAATTTCTAGTGGTACAGGATATTTATAGTGATACTGAAACAGCTAAGTATTGTGATTTGTTCTTGCCATCAACTAATGGATTAAAGAAGGAAGGAGTAATTATAAATACTGAGAGAAGACTTTCTAAGTTAGATCCTGTACTTCCAAAGATGGAAAATGAACTATCAGATTATGATATTGCATTAGGTATAGGTAAAGCATTAGGAATGGGTAAGCTTTTAGATAAATGGAAGACTCCAGAGATAGCCTTTAATACTATAAAGCAATGTACTAAAGGAACTCCTTGTGATATAACTGGTGTAACTTATGAAAATCTTAAGGAATCTAGAGGTATACAATGGCCGTTTAGGGAAGGAGAAAAGCTAGAAGAAGATGAAAGAAGGCTCTTTGAAGATAAACATTTTTATACTGCCAGTGGAAAAGCAAAATTTATCTATGAAGATATAGAGGAAGTTAAATATAAGCAAAATGAAGAATATCCATATTTACTTAACACAGGCAGAGCTACTGTAGGTCAATGGCATACACTAACAAGGACAAGAGAAATACAGGATGTATATGCTATTTCAGTTAAAGAAGGGTATGTAAATATGAACCCTGATTTAGCAGAAGAATTAGGTATAAATGAAAATGAAAAGATAAAGATAGTATCACCAAATGGAGTGATAAATTATTTCATTGTTAAATTTAGCAGGACTGTAAAGAAAGATCATTTATTTGCACCAATGCATTATGTAGAGGCAAATTCAGTGCTGCCATCTATCTTTGATAAGTATTCAAAAGAGCCTAGTTTTAAATATGTACCAGTTAACATAGAAAAAGTATATTAGGAGAAAAGCTATGAAAAGGATAAAGATTGATAGGAAAAAATGTATAGGATGTTTAACATGTACTACAGCATGTAAAGTGGCTCATGGAGGAAGAGATACAAGAGGTCATGTAGTAATTAATAGTCAAGGAAATTATGCACCAATTTATTGTAGGCACTGTACAAGACCAGAATGTGTTTATGCATGTCCTACTGGTGCAATGCAAAAAGATAATGAAACTGGCTATGCACTTTATGATAAAAGCAGATGTGCAACATGTTTTATGTGCATAATGGCATGTCCTTATGGAGTATTAAAAATGGATTATCAGACCAATAGAGAAGTTATGAAATGTGATATGTGTCTTACTGTCAAAGAACAGACTCCACAGTGTGCAGCAAAATGCCCAATGGGAGCATTAACCTTACAGGAGGTGGAATCATAAGATGGCATATGTAGTAGTAGGTGCTTCAGCTGCTGGAATAAATGCAGCTAAGACTTTAAGAGAAATAAATAAAGATATAGAAATCATCTTAGTATCAAAAGATGAATATGTATATTCACGTTGTATTTTGCATCATTTCTTAGATGGACGCCGTGATATAGAAGATTTAGACTTTTCTCCAGGAGAGTTTTTCAAAAAATATGATATTAAATGGATGAAGGGCGTGGAAGTAACAGGCATTGATACGAAAGAAAAAAAGCTTAAACTAGATAATGGAGAAGACTTGCCATATGAAAAGGTAGTATTGGCAACAGGTGCATCATCATTCCTACCTCCAATAGAAAATTTGCGTACTGCCAATAATGTAATAGGATTAAGAAATTTAGATGATGCCATAAGGATAAAAGAAATAGCTCCAAAAGTTAAAAATATTATTATACTAGGAGCAGGTCTTGTTGGTGTAGATGCAATGGCAGGTCTGTTAGATTATGATGCCAAAGTAACTATGATAGAAATGGGAGATAGGATATTACCACTGCAACTAGATCATTATGCAGCCAATGTATATATTGAAAGGTTGAAAGAGGAAGGGGTGGATTTTAGATTTAATGTAAGAGCAGAAAAAGTAATTGTTGATGAAAATAATAATCCTGTGGCAATAAAATTGAATACTGGTGAAGAAGTTCCAGGAGAACTTATCATTGCATGTACAGGTGTAAGGTCTAATGTAGGTTTTCTAGAAGGTTCTGGTATTGAATGTGATAAATTTGGCTTAATATTTAATCCTAAAGGAGAAACAAATGTTAAAGATGTTTATGGAGCAGGAGATATAAGTGGAAGAAATCCTATATGGCCAACTGCAGTAAAGGAAGGATTAATTGCAGCCAACAATATGTGCAATAAGGATATATATATGGAAGATTTTTTTGGTAGTAAAAATACTATGAATTTTTGTGGTGTAGCAACAATGTCCTTAGGAACTGTTATTAAGCCAGATGATACTTATGAAGAAGCTGTAGAGATAAAAGGAAAGGATTATAAAAAGATTATACATAAGAATGGAACAATTTATGGAGCAATAGTTCAAGGAGACTTATCATATGTAGGTGTATTAACACAGCTTATAAAAGATAAGATAAATATAGATAGGGTTAAGAAACCAATATTCCAAATTGATTATTCTGACTTCTTTAACGAAAAGGAAAATTTAGAATTTGTATATTAGGGGTTATATGTATGTTTGGTATTCCTTTAATTGAGTGGATAGGATATTTAGCATCAATATTAATAGCCATATCCATGTTTATGAAAGATATAGTTAAATTGAGATTTATTAATCTTGTAGGATCTTTACTTTTTGCTTTTTATGGATTTAGCATCAAAGCATATCCAGTAGCAATAATAAATTCAATAATAGTTTTTATAAATATATATTATTTATATAAATTATATAATAAAAATTAAAATTTTTAGTAAATGTTTTCATAAATATAAGTTAAGCTGAATATATCTTTTTATATAAGGAAATAAAAAAAGTTATGTATAAAAAATTTATTTCTGTAAAAGATAAATTTTATTAAATGAATTTAGGAGGTTTTGGTTATGAACAATTATTCTCAAATGGACATTACTTCATATTTAGCAAAGTATATTGATGAAAACGGATGTAGCTTTGAACAGGCATGTGAGGATTTAGGAATTGATGAAACCCAGCTTTCAAGTGAAAAAGATGAGTACGAAATGTATTAATTAAGTATAAGTGTAAAACCTATTGATAAAAAATAGATATCAATAGGTTTTAATTTTTATAAATTACATAAGTATAATAATATAAACATTAGAATATTAATATTAGTAGCCATAAAGACAATTATTAATTATTTTCAATTGATATAAGGGGGGAATTATATGTTAAATGCTAAGTACAAAGTAGAAAAAATGTTTTTGAGACAAGTATTTAATTATTTACGAAAGAACCCAGAAGAGAATTTAGAAAAGATAATGAAATGGATTAGAAAATTTGATACAGAACACTTATATGATGACCAATATGATGTTATTGAAGGTTATTTAGCAGAAAAAGATAATAATTGGAGACAACTGATGGTGAGAATGACCAAAGAAATAAATCCAAACATATTACAAACAGTATTTACAAATTTCTTACTTAATGCAGCAATAAAAGGATGGGGAGAAATTGAAAAAAATAAAGAGAGAGATTGTATCTTTTTAGATATTCCTTTATTATATGAGTCTCATTTAGAATATTTGTGTGATGAAATTATTGTTGTTTATTTAGATGAACAAAGACAAGTTCAAAGATTGATGGCAAGAGATCATATTGATGAAAGTTATGCTTATACAATTATCAATAACCAAATTTCTTCTTTAAAGAAAAGAGAAATGGCCGATATTGTTTTTGATAACAATCAAGGGATAGAAGAGTTATATAAACAAATTGATGAATTTATAGAAAGGATCAGTCATGAAGAAATTATTAACGAGTGATGTTTATCAAGTAAGAAGTAGTTATATGCTTGATTTAACAGGTTATAAAACAGTTTTACAACTTTATCAACCATTGATTGGGATGGAAGCTACTGCTCTTTATCTAACACTCAATAGTGAATTGGATCAAATGACACTTACAAAAAGTCCTTCTTTGATTTCTAGATTATGTAAATTATCAGGATTTTCATTAAATTCTTTACAGGAATCTTTTGATAAGTTAGAAGCTGTAGGACTTGTATGTTCATATGTTAAACAAACGAATGATAATCGTTATCTTTTTGATTTGAAAATGCCGTTATCACCTCAAGAATTTATTAATCATCAAATTCTTAATCGTTTATTGAAAGATAGATTGAAAGATGAATATGAAAAAACAATAGCGATTTTTCAAACGTATAATGTTAATTTAAATGATTATCAAGAAATGACAGCATCGTTTACAGATGTTTTTGAAATTCATCATCATGAAAAAAATATATTAAAAGAAAAAAAATATAAACAAAAAATACATAATTCTATTGAAAATAGTTATGATCTAACGTTGTTTTATCAAGGTATTGAAAATTTACAATTATCTAAGAAAATGTTTGATCAAGAAGATGAAAAAATAATTCAACAATTAGGAATCTTATATCATATCAATGCTTTAGATATGCAAGATCTTGTCAAACAATCAATGATTGAAAATCATTTAAATAGTCGGTTATTGGCTCAAAACTGCCGAAACTATTATGATTTAAAAATGCCAGAAAAATTTACAGAGGTATTTCATAAGCAATCACCTTTGCTTCAAAGTGAAAAACAGGGAGAATCTTCTTTACAAAAACATATTTATTATTTAGAAAATATTTCACCTTATGATTTATTAAAAGATAAAATGGGTGGTAAAGAACCATTAAAAAGAGATCTTCAAGTTGTCGAATCTGTTTTAACAACGTTACAATTAGAGCCAGGAGTTGTCAATGTCTTAATAGAAACAACACTTCAAAAGTGTAATCAATCATTACCTAAAAATTTTATAGAAGCTTTAGGAAGTCAATGGAAAAGAAAAAAAATAAAAACAGTTCAAGAAGCGATAGAAGAAGGAAAAGTTTATTTGAAATATCAAAATCAACAACATCATGACTGGGATGATTTTACAAAAGATATTCAAATTGTTTCTCAAGAAAAATCAACAGCTGATAATATTGATGAAGATGCTCTTGCAATGTTAGAAAAATATGACTAGGAGGAGAAAAAATGCAAAGTTTACAAGATTTACATTTATTTGATGATGATCAAAATTTTCAAAAACAAAAAGAAGAAAGTATCAATGAACTTATAAAGGATCCTTACATAATGAAAGTTTTATCTGATGGACAAGTAGGACGAGATTTTATAGAAGAAAATTGGGTTGAATTTTTAGATTTTCAAGAAGATGTGCAAAAATG
>ENA-OOWV01000034-OOWV01000034.1-human-gut-metagenome-genome-assembly--contig:-NODE-34-length-95615-cov-5.821568_pt1 | contig 95615 bp, 96 predicted proteins | sample MGYA00241584_ERZ501337 | MGnify/ENA primary metagenome ERZ501337 (study PRJEB25962, sample SAMEA2042744) | human gut metagenome | biome: human gut; feature: human-associated habitat; material: faeces... | reverse complement strand
GGATTATAATGTTATTTTTATTTTATTTCTGGAGTGATATGGTATGTGTCAACGTTTGGTGTCCATTCCAAAAATTATTTATGAAAAATAAATGTTGCAATACATGCAGGATTTATAACTGGGATCATATAATGTATGTTACACCTTTTATATTAATCCCAAATTTTTGGACATACTCTTTAATAGCACTTTCTGTAATAAGTTTAATACAGTGGGAGTATTTATTAAAAAAACATCCAGAGAGATTTTCAAGTATTTCAAATCTTAATTTAAATTGTTATAATTGTCAAAATGAATGTAGATTTAATAAGAAAAAAATAAAACAAACAAGTAAAAATATAACGAGGTATAATAATGAACAAGAAAACAGCTTTGATAACAGGTTCTTCTAGAGGAATTGGAAGAAAGAATTCGAAATACCTATGGCTTTGACATATTAGATCACAGTGTGAAATTTTTTGGAATATGTTCTGAATGTAAAAATAAAAAAGAAAAGTAAGAGAAAAGGTATAACTCAAAAGTGTTGAGAGAAACCCTTTTATATACATATTAAAGAAGAAAAAGGAGGGGACATATGAAAGGAGAAAAAGCCAAGGTTAAGATTATTCCATTAGGGGGACTTAATGAAATAGGAAAGAATATGACTGCTATTGAGTATAAAAATGATATAGTTATCATAGATTGTGGTTTGAAATTTCCAGATGAAGATATGTTTGGAATAGATGTTGTTATACCAGATATAACATATTTATTAAAGCATAGAGATAAGGTTTCAGGTATATTCTTAACTCATGGTCATGAAGATCATATAGGTGCATTACCGTATGTTTTAAAACAACTTAATGTGCCGGTATATGGTACAAAATTAACTTTAGGAATTGTACAAAGTAAATTAAAGGAACATAATTTATTAAGTGCAACTGAACTTATTACAGTAAAACCAAGAGATGTAGTAAGATTGAATTCTGTATCGGTAGAATTTATTAAAACTAACCATTCAATTGCAGATTCTGTTGCTATAGCAGTTCATACACCACTAGGTGCTGTTCTGCATACAGGAGATTTTAAGGTGGATTATACACCAATTGATGGAGAGCCAATGGATTTTGCAAGATTTGCAGAGTTAGGAAAAAAGGGAGTATTATTAATGATGGCTGATTCTACAAATGTAGAAAGGCCAGGATATACTATGTCTGAAAAAATAGTTGGTGAAAGCCTTTGTCGTATTTTTGGTAAGAGCAAAGGTAGAATTATAGTTGCAACATTTGCATCTAATATTCATAGAATACAACAAATAATTGATGCTGCTGCTATGTATGGAAGAAAGGTAGCTGTATCAGGCAGAAGTATGGAAAATATAGTACAAGTAGCTATTGAACTTGGCTATATTAAGATAGAAAAAGAAAACTTAGTAAGTATTGATCAAATCAATAAGTACAATAATGATCAGATAGTTATCATTACAACAGGAAGCCAAGGGGAGCCAATGTCAGCACTGGCAAGAATGGCTACTTCTGAGCATAGAAAAGTAAATATAGTTCCAGGAGATACAATTATTATTTCAGCTACTCCTATTCCAGGAAATGAAAAATTAGTATCTAGAGTTGTTGACCAGTTATTTAAGAAAGGTGCCGAAGTTGTTTATGGATCTTCAGAAGCAGTGCATGTATCAGGGCATGCTTGTCAAGAAGAATTAAAATTAATGCAAACTTTAGTTAAGCCTAAGTATTTCATTCCAGTTCATGGAGAATATAGACATCTTAAACAACATGGTGAATTAGCCAATAGTATTGGAGTTCCAAAATCAAATATATTAATACCTGAAATTGGTGATGTAATTGAAGTTACAAGAAACAGCATTAAGAAGAGTGGTACTGTAATTTCAGGGCAAATATTTGTTGATGGTCTTGGTGTTGGCGATGTTGGAAATATAGTTATCAGAGATAGAAAACATTTATCTCAAGATGGTATATTGACAGTGGTTGTTACATTATCAAAAGAAAATAAAGCTATAATTGCAGGTCCAGACATTATTTCAAGAGGATTTGTATATGTAAGAGAATCTGAAAAATTAATGGATGAAGCAAGAGATATAGTTAGAGATGTATTCACTAAATGTGAAGAGCGAAAAATAACTGACTGGTCTACTTTAAAATCAACAGTTAGGGATGAACTTAAATCGTTCCTGTATGAAAAAACTAAGAGAAAACCTATGATTTTACCAATAATCATGGAAATTTAACACTTAGTTGACAAGAATACTATATGATAGTAAAATGTCTAAGAGATTTTAAATTGGGTACTTGTGTATCCAATTTTATTTTTGGGTAAAATATTTATAGGTTTACATAGTAAGAATCAAATTATTCATTTAAAATTAATTGGAGGAAAATAAATGGAATTAGTTACGAGAAATGATATTAGAAATATAGCGATAATAGCCCACGTTGACCATGGTAAAACTACATTAGTTGATGCCATGTTTAAGGCAAGCCATGTTTTTAGAACAAATGAAAAGATGGATGAGAGAGTAATGGACTCTAACGACTTAGAAAAGGAAAGAGGGATAACTATCCTTTCTAAAAATACAGCTGTTATGTACAACGATATAAAGATTAATATTGTTGATACACCAGGACATGCTGATTTCGGTGGAGAAGTTGAACGTGTACTTAAGATGGTTGACTCAGTTTTATTAGTAGTTGACTCTTATGAAGGACCAATGCCTCAAACAAAGTTCGTTCTTAAAAAGGCATTAGAATTAAAATTAAAGCCAATCGTTGTAATTAACAAAATTGATAAACCAAATGCAAGACCAGAAAATGTTATTGATGAAGTGTTTGATCTATTCTTAGAATTAGGAGCAGATGATGAACAATTAGACTTCCCAATAATTTATGCATCAGCTAGAGAAGGATTTGCAAGATTCAATGTTGAAGATACTAACGAAGATATGGAACCACTATTCAAAACAATAGTAGACCATGTTGAACCACCAAAAGGTGAAATGGATGGGCCTTTCCAAATGTTAGTTACTACATTAGATAGCAGTGAATATGTTGGAAAGATAGCCATAGGTAAGATACATAGAGGTACAGTAAAGAAGAACCAAAATGTTGCCTTAGTAAGACAAGATGGAACTAAATCAAACTACAGAATTACAGCTGTATTCGGATATAATGGATTAAAGAGAGAAGAAGTTGAAGAAGCAGGACTTGGAGATATCATTGCTGTAAGTGGTGTTTTAGATGCTAACATAGGTGAAACTATTGCAGATGCTCAAAATCCAGAAGCTTTACCATTCGTAAAGATTGATGAGCCAACTCTTAGCATGAACTTCATGGTTAATGATTCACCATTCGCTGGTAAAGAAGGTGAGTTTGTAACTTCAAGACACTTAAGAGATAGATTAATGAAAGAATTAGAAACTAACGTAAGTTTAAGAGTTAAAGAAATAACTCCAGATTGCTTCGAAGTTTCAGGAAGAGGGGAACTTCACTTATCAGTACTTATTGAAACAATGAGAAGAGAAGGATTTGAATTACAAGTTTCTAAACCATCTGTTATATTTAAAGAAGAAAATGGTAAGAAAGTTGAACCTATGGAACACTTAACAATTGATGTACCAGAAGAATTCATGGGAGCTGTAATGGAAAAAATGGGTCCTAGAAAAGGTGAAATGGTTAATATGACATCAGCTGTTAATGGATATACAAGATTAGAATTTAGTATTCCAGCAAGAGGACTTATAGGATTTAGAAATGAATTCATGACTGATACAAAAGGTAATGGTATAATGAATCACGTATTTGAAGGATATGCTCCATACAAAGGAGAAATTGATTCTAGAAGTAGAGGTTCAATAGTATCATTCGAACAAGGTGATGCAATTGCTTACGGATTATTCAATGCACAAGAAAGAGGAAGATTATTCATAACTCCAGGAACTCCAGTATACCAAGGTATGGTTGTTGGTGAATGCTCAAGAGCAGAGGATTTAGATATAAATGTTTGTAAAGGAAAGAAACTTACAAACACTAGAGCTTCTGGTTCAGATGATGCAGTTAAATTAGTTCCAGTTACTCCAATGACTCTAGAACAATCAATAGAATTCATAGGAAATGATGAATTAGTTGAAGTAACTCCAGAAAGTATCAGAATAAGAAAGAGATACTTAGATGCTGCTGAAAGAAAGAGAATGATTAGTAGAGGAAAAAAATAATATCGAAAATCATCTAAAAAACTTTTAAAATTCATCAATAAGGTTTATAATAGTGAATAGTCATACGGCTATTCACTAATTATATATAGGGGGTATTTATGAAGAATAATAAAAAGATTGTTAACGTTACAACAATCATTGTAATAATGATAATCATAATTACTATTTGGCAATGTTTTAAGATAGTAGATACACCGCTTAAAATAAAAGATGAAGAAATCATTGAAGTAGCTGAGGGCGATAGCTTTTATGGAGTTCTTAACAAATTATCAGAGGAAGATAAAATAAAAAACGAATTCTTAGTAAAATTGTATTTAAAGATACGTGGGATAAAGCCAGAGGTTTTAGCAGGTACATATAAATTAGATAAAAGTATGACATTAGATGAAATTATTACACTTTTATCTAATGATTCAACTATAGGTAAGATTTACATAACTATTCCAGAAGGATATACAATTGATGATATTGCAACGGAATTAGAAGAAAATAATATATGCAGCAGCGAAGATTTTATTAATTCAGTAAAGAATTACGATTTGCCTGCGTATGTAAGTAATAACCCTAACAAAAGATATAATTTAGAAGGATTTTTATTTCCAGATACATATAGTTTTAATGAAAATGAAAATGCAGATTTTGTAGTAAAAACAATGATTAATAGGTTTGAAGAAGTTTGGCAAGAACTTGTTCAAAGCCTTAATTTATCAATTGCAGATGATGAAATCGAAAAAATAGTTAATGTAGCTTCTATAATTGAAAAAGAAGCAGTAGTTGATAGTGAAAGAAGCTTAATTTCTTCGGTAATATATAACAGAATTGCAATAGAAATGCCTCTTCAAATAGATGCAACGGTGATATATTCATATGGATATCATATTGAAAAGATGTATGAAAAACATTTAGAGATTGATTCTCCATATAACACATACATGTATTATGGACTTCCTATAGGTCCTATTTCAAATCCAGGCAGAGCATCATTAATGGCAGCTTTGAAACCGGAAAAAACTGATTATCTTTATTATCTTTTAGAAAGTGAGTATACACACTATTTTACTGATAATTATGATGATTTCCTTAGAAGGAAAGAAGAATTAGGATATTAATGGAGGAATATGATGAGTGGAATAACATATGATTATATGGAACAATATATTAGAAATTTAATACCAGATAGTACAGGAAAGTTTAGTGAATTAGAAGCGTTTGCTAAAGAAAATGGTGTGCCTATTGCTCAAAAAGAGACAATAAAGTTCTTAGAATTTATGGTTAGCATGAAAAAGCCACTTAGAATTCTTGAATTAGGAACTGCAATAGGTTATTCTGCCATAAAGATGTATGAAGCTGCAGGAACTGAGCCACATATTACAACTGTGGAGAGAAGTGAAGAAATGATTAACTTAGCTAAGGAAAATATCAAGAGCTTTAATTTAGAAAACAAGATAGAAATTAAAGAAGGAGATTGTTTAGAAATTTTAGAAGCCTTAGATGAACCATACGATTTAATCTTTATGGATGCTGGAAAAGGACATTACAATCACTTTTTACCACATTGCTTAAGGTTATTAAAGGAAGATGGAATAATAATAGCAGATAATGTGCTATTTAGAGGAATGGTTGCAAGTGATGAACTTGTAAAAAGAAGAAAGATTACAATTGTAAAGAGAATGAGAAAATATTTAGAATTAGTTTCAGAAGATGAAAGTTTAATTACATCAGTTATTCCTATGGGAGATGGCATAGCTGTAACAAAGAGGAGGTAACTTAATGAGAAAGCCGGAAATACTAGCTCCAGCTGGTAATTTAGAAAAATTAAAGATAGCAATAGATTATGGTGCAGATGCTGTATATTTAGGTGGTTCAAAACTAAATTTAAGAGCATTTTCTAATAACTTTAGCAATGAAGAAATGATTGAAGGTATTAAGTATTGTCATGATAGAGGAAGAAAAGTATATGTTACTTTAAATGTTTTTGCTAGAAATCACGATTTAAATGGAGCAGAAGAATATATAAAAGGGTTATATGATATGGGGGTAGATGCAGTTCTTGTAGCAGATCCAGCATTAATTGCAATTTGCAAGGAAGCAGCACCAGATCTTGAAATACATTTAAGTACTCAAGCAAATACAGTAAATTGGAAAGCAACAAAGTTCTGGTATGATTTAGGAATCAAAAGAATAGTATTAGCTAGAGAGTTAACTTTTAAAGAGATAAATGAAATTACATCTAAGATTCCAAAGGAATGTGATATCGAAGCATTCGTACATGGATCAATGTGTGTAGCTTATTCAGGAAGATGTTTAATATCTAACTACATGATTAAAAGAGATGCTAACAAAGGAATTTGTGGAAATGTATGTAGATACAAATATCATTTAGTTGAAGAAACAAGACCAGGTGAATATTATCCAGTGGTAGAAGATGATAATGGTACATATATAATGAACGCTAAAGATTTATGTATGATTCACTATATTCCTGAGCTAGTTAAGAGTGGAATATATTCATTTAAAATAGAAGGAAGAATGAAGAGTGAGTTCTATGTTGCTTCTGTAGTTAAGGCTTATAGAGAAGCTTTAGATAGCTATTGGGAAAATCCAAGTGCTTATAGATTTAAAGAAGAATGGATGGATATGCTTAAGAAAGTAAGTCATAGACCATATCATACAGGATTCTACTTAGGTATAAACGGTGAGCAAAACTATGAAGATTCATCATATGTTAGAGATTATGAAATAGTTGGAATGGTTAAAGAGTATGATGCTGAAACTCAAACTGCTACAATACTTCAAAAGAATAGAGTATTTGAAGGAGATGAAGTAGAAGTGCTAAGACCAGATGTTCCTTATTTCAAAATTAAATTAGAAGATATGTATGATTTAGATAAAAATAAGAAAACTGATGTAGCTAATAGAGCACATATGATGTTTAAGGTAAAAGTAAATGAGCCATTAAAAGTAAATGATATGCTTGTAAAAGCAAATAATACAATTAATATAAACAATAACTAAGGAGGATCATATAATGGAAAAGCCTATTTTAATTGGTATTACTGGAGGGACAGGTTCAGGAAAGAGTACCATTGCAGATGCATTATATTCTAATTTTTCAAAGGATCGTATCACAATGATACAACAGGATATGTACTATAAAGATCAAAGCCATTTATCTATGGAAGAAAGAGTTAAAACTAATTATGATCATCCAATGGCTTTTGATAATGATCTTTTAGTAGAACACTTACAAAAACTAATTAAGGGCGAAGCAATAGAAAAGCCAAGATATGATTTTACTATCCATAATAGAGCGAAAGATACTACAACTGTAGAACCAAGGGAAATAATAATTGTAGAAGGTATCTTAATTTTAGAAGATGAAAGAATAAGAGACCTTTTAGATATTAAGGTATATGTTGATACTGATGCCGATATAAGAATATTAAGAAGATTAGTAAGAGATATCGATGAAAGAGGAAGAACAGTTGAGTCAGTTATAGATCAATATTTAAAGATGGTTAGACCAATGCATATGGAATTTACAGAACCAACTAAAAGATATGCAGATATAATTATTCCAGAAGGTGGACATAATTATGTGGCAATAGACATTTTAATGGCTAAAATTAGAGATATATTGAAATAATTGTATAGAAACCATTTCCAAGGGCTAGAATTTAGCTGAAGGAGATGGTTTTTTTGTTTTTTAAGAAAAGTATAATAGATAGAAGCAAAGTTATAGCTATGGTATTTTTTGCTTTACTTTTTATGCTTGTTTTAAGACTATATTATATTCAAGTACATCCTGCAAAGTTAGTGCAAGGAGAACTTAAAAACTATCAGACAGAAGTTTTTAATGGAAGCAGATATTCAGTGATAGATACCAATGGTGAAAGTTTAGTAAATGATATTGAAAAATATGTTTTAGTCATTGACTCAAAACCATTTAGGTTAAATAACTACGAGGATACTATTGAAGATTTGCTAGCTTTAAATTTTATAATGAAATCAGAATATTCGGAGTTTTCCTATACAGACGTTATGAGTTCAAGTGGGAAGTTGTATTATTATCTTACTTATGAAAGTTATGAAAAGATTAACAGATTAAGTAATATTAAAGGGATTTATACTTATGTATATACAGAAAGAGAAGCTGCTGAAGCAGGTAAAATAGAAGATATAATAGCAACAGTTGAAGAAAGTCAAGTTCCTGAAGATTCATTGCAAGAAAAAATATATAACTATATAAAGGATAACCAGTATGAAGAAGGAGAATATTCATTAAATGATAAATCTATCTATGAACTTACCAATAAAAGTGATACCTCTGAAAATAAGAATATTCAGCTTACAGTAAACAAGGATTGGACGGAGAAGATTAAGGATGTATTAAATAGTAAAAACTATAGTTTTCTAGACAATGTAGGGGTGGTACTTTTAGAAAGTAATAGCGGGAAAATAAGAGCATTGGTGCAAAAGGATGATGCAATGGCCAATGTTGATTTAGGCATAGGTAGTATAGGGTATGAGCCAGGTTCAATATTTAAGGTGTTAACAGAGTCCATAGTTCTTGATATGGGTCTTACTGATAGTAATGATGTTTATTGTTGTAGTGGAGAAATATGTAGTAAAAATGGAGAACCTTATGCCCATGGACCATTGAGTGTGGATGAAGCATTACAGATATCATGTAATGACATATTTGCACAACTAGGTACTATGGTGGGATATGATAATATGCTTAGATATACTGAGAAACTAGGCTTATATCAAAAAGTTTTAGGGTTAAGTGGTGAGAATAAAGAGGAAGCATTAGGTATAAAGCCAACTTTATCAGAAGGCGTTTCTAACTTCTCTATAGGCCAGTGTATAACAGTTACACCTCTTCAAATAGCTGGAGCTATTAACGCTGTAGTAAATAATGGCGTATATATTAAGCCATATATAATAGAGAATATTGTTGATAATGATGGTAATGTAATTTCTACAGAAGAAAGTGAGAGCAGAAGGGTTTTTAGTACTACAACAAGTGAAATAGTACAGAAAAGCATGAGTGATGTTATATGGCTAGGTACAGGATATGAGGCCAAAGTAGAAGGCATAAATGAAGGTGGTAAAACAGGGACATCTACAGGAGAAGGTGGAGGCACCAATCATGGATGGTTTGCAGGATATTTTGAGTATAACGGACAAAAATATACCTTAGTTGTGGTAGCACCTAATATAGGAGAAACTCATCCTGATGGTAGGGAACTAGGTGGAGGAAATACTGGAGCACCTATATTTAGAGATATAGTAAATTCACTGATAAAATAATTTAGTTATTATAAGCAATATTTTAGCATAGCTTCATATGATATAATAAGCACTATTAGGAGGAACTCTAAGTGATATTATTATCAAATTTCATGGAGTTTTTATGCAGCAATATATTCTTAACAGGATATATATCTGGAAATAATACATTTCCCAAACCTTTAGATGAAAAAGAAGAGGAAAAATATTTACAACTTTTAAAAACTGGTGACAAGAAGGCTAAGAGCATATTAATTGAAAGAAACCTTAGATTAGTAGCACATATTGTGAAGAAATATCAAATCCCCAATAAGGATATAGATGAGTTAATTTCTATAGGCACTGTGGGACTTATAAAGGCAATTGATTCATTTGATGTAACTAAAGGAACTAGATTGGCAACTTATGCATCAAGGTGTATAGAAAATGAAATTTTAATGCTTTTTAGAAATAATAAGAAGCAGAAAAGTGAAACTTTCCTTCAGGACCCTATAGGTGTGGATAAGGAAGGAAATGAAATTAGTTTAATTGATGTGTTAAGCAGTGAAAAAGATTCGGTTATAGATAAAGTTGAAATGAAACTACAGATAAAAGCTCTCTACAATAAGATGAATAGTGCTCTTACTGAACGAGAGGGGGAAATTTTAAAAATGAGATATGGTTTAAAGGATGGTAAATGTAAAACACAAAGAGAGATTGCAGGTATGCTAGGAATTTCTAGATCCTATGTTTCTAGAATAGAGAAAAAGGCTTTAAAAAAATTAAAGAAAGAGTTGTATCCTAAATAGAATTTTTGCATATTTTGCTAGAATATGTTGAATTTATAGAAGAAATGGAATAAAATAAACAATAGAATATGTTTTTTAACATTAGGAGGAATAATAATGTACTTATTAAAAGATTTACTAATAAAAACAATAGAGCTAGGTGCATCAGATCTACATTTAACTGTTGCGTTACCTCCTACAATTAGGGTGAACGGAAAGTTTAGCCAAATAGGTAGCGAGAAATTATTGCCTGATTATATAGAGACATTTGCCAAAGAAATATTAAATGATAACTATGATGAATATTTAGCAAATGGAGAGTTTGATACTTCTTATTCATTACCAGGTATAGGTAGATTTAGAGTAAATGTATTTAAACAAAGAAATAGTGATGCTATAGCAATAAGAGTAATAGCGCCAAAAGCTCCTACAATAGATGAATTAAAACTTCCTGCCACATTAAAAGAAATTGTGAAGGAACAAAGAGGATTAGTGCTAGTAACTGGACCTACAGGATGTGGAAAGAGTACAACTTTAGCAGCTATGGTAAATGAAATCAATAGTACTAGACAAGGTCATATAGTAACTTTAGAAGATCCAATAGAATATCTTCATAAGCACAATAAGTGTATAGTAAATCAAAGGGAAATAGGTAAAGATACAAAAAGCTATCAAAGTGCTTTAAGAGCGGTTTTAAGAGAAGATCCTGATGTAATTTTAGTTGGAGAAATGAGAGATTTTGAAACTATATCTGTAGCAATTACAGCAGCAGAAACAGGACATTTAGTATTTTCAACATTGCATACCATTGGAGCGGCAAAGACAATTGAGAGAATAATTGATGTTTTTCCACCACATCAACAACAACAAATTAAAATACAATTAGCTTCTGTACTTAAGGCAGTAGTATCCCAACAATTAGTGGAAACTATTGATGGAAATGGACGTGTACCTTCTATGGAGATAATGGTTACTACTCCAGGAATACAAAATTTAATTAGAGAAGGTAAAACTCAACAAATAGAATCAGCTGTACAAACAGGAAATAAATATGGTATGAGAACCATGGATATGTCTCTTGCTGAATTATGTAAGAGAGGTGTTATTTCTCAAGATACAGCAATGACATATGCAGTTGATGGAGAAACTTTAAAAAGATTATTAATGTTATAACATATAAAAGATGCACATGATGCATCTTTTTTTACTTTAATTTAAGAATAAGATATATATAAAGGAAAATTTTGATTTTTGTGGAATAATTATTTATAATAAAAAAGTATTGTGAGAGATATTATAGTATTAAATTTTTTATTTATTTATGGTATTATATATTAGGTATAAAGAAATGCTACATAATTACGACAATATAATCGTAATTATGTAAAATGTAGTAATCTGTAAAAATAGTATATTTTACTTATATTTTACAAAACTTTCGATTTCGTTACAAAATTCTAAGATAATTAGCATTTTTACTATTGTTAAATAAGGCAAAAATGTTGTAAAATATAGAATATACTATATTTTATATTGTTGAGTATTATATGAAAATTAAAGGATTATGAGATAGTCAAGAGAGTAATATGAGAATATTAAACTTACAAATAGAGATATTTTAAAGGAGGAGTTTATTTTGTTAGATTTTGAACTAGATATGCAAGAGTTAACTAATATAAAAGTTATTGGCTGCGGTGGTGGCGGTGGAAATGCCGTTAATAGAATGATTTTAGAAGGACTTAAGAATGTAGAATTTATTGTGGTTAATACAGACAAGCAGGCTTTATTATTATCTCAAGCTAATACAAAGATTCAAATTGGAGAAAAGTTAACAAGAGGGTTAGGTGCTGGTGCTAACCCAGAAATAGGTAAGAAAGCAGCTGAAGAAAGTAGAGATGAAATTTCTGAAGCAATTAAAGGTGCAAACATGGTATTCATAACTGCCGGAATGGGTGGTGGAACAGGTACAGGTGCAGCACCAGTAGTAGCTGAAGTAGCAAAATCAATGAACATATTAACAGTAGGTGTAGTAACTAAGCCTTTCCCATTTGAAGGAAAGAGAAGAATGAGACATGCTGAAATGGGAATCGAAAACTTAAAACAAAAAGTTGACACTTTAGTTATTATTCCTAATGAAAGATTATTATCTATGGCTGATAAGAAAACGACTCTTTTAGATTCATTTAGATTAGCTGATGATGTATTAAGACAAGGGGTTCAAGCTATTTCTGACTTAATTACTATTCCTGGGGTAGTAAATGCCGATTTTGCAGATATTGAAACAGTAATGAAAAACAAAGGTTTAGCACACATGGGAGTTGGATATGGTAAAGGTGATAACAAAGCACAAGATGCTGTTAGACAGGCTATATCATCACCGCTTCTAGAAACATCAATAGATGGTGCAACAGGAGTTATCATTAACTTCACAGGTGGAGTTGATTTAGGAGCTATCGAAGTTTATGAAGCTGCAGAAATTGTTAGAGAAGCAGCAGATATTGATGCAAATATAATCTTTGGGGCTGTTATTGATGAAACATTAAATGATGAAATCAGATTAACAGTAATTGCTACTGGTTTTGAAGATGATAGCGATAAGAGCGTTTTATCAACTCCAGAGCAAAAAGTAGAGCATAAGATTGAGACACCTGTTAAGCCTAAAGAAGAAGTAAATACTGAAAAGATTGATCCATTACTTGACTTAGATAGAGAAAGTGTTAATATACCAAGCTTCTTAAGATCAAGAAAGTAGTATAATAAGAGAAACTGTCACAAAAGTGGCAGTTTTTTTATTGCTTTAAAATATTATGATTTTTTTGTGAAGTATATGTAAAAAAAGGTTGAGTGAAATTTTGAATTATCGTATCATTTATGACAAAAAAATTTTTGGTATGAATGTATAATTTAATGCATAGGAGGAAGTTGAATGGAAGTATATTTAGATATTATTTTTATAGAAAATGCTATTATTGACTTATTCCTAATGCTAGTTACTTTACGATTGTTACGATTAAAATATAGAAAAGATGGAATTTATATTGCTGCAATTATTGGAGGTATATATGGATTGGCACCTATTGTAGGCTCAGCAGTTTTAAGTAGTACTTTATTAAAGATTATTGTTGCTATAATTATGATAATTTTATCGCTTAAAGAAAAAGTTTTAAGCAATATATTTAAGGCTACAATAATGTTTTTTATGGTATCATTTATATTATGTGGAGTGACATTCATGAGCTTATTGTCATCTAGTACATATACGATATATGGAGGAATGAGTACATCAGATTATTCTATTAGATGGATTTTGATTTCTATTTTATTTGTAGGGGTCATAGCTATAAGGGTTTATGATACTATAAAAGAACGAGCTGTGATAGATAACTTTATTTATGATATTTATATTAAAAATGATGAGAAAATATTAATGCTTAAAGGATTTTTAGATACAGGAAATGAATTAAGAGAGCCAATAACAAATTTACCGTGCATTTTAATTGAAAATGAATACTTTTTACAGCTTGAATTTAATAAAAAGGATGAGTATGTTATAAGATATAAGACAATAGACAGTAGTGATGTATTACATGGGTTTAGAAGTGATTTTATCAAGATTAAGGGAAAAGATGATTCTGCTTGGAGGGAAATAGATGCAATAATTTGTGGGTGTAAAACTACATTAAGCAAAGAAAATGATTATCAAGTACTATTATCAAGAGGAATTATTTAGGAGGGTTTATGAGAAAATTAATTTTATTTATAAATAGGTTATTTGCTAAATTAAATATATTTTCAAAGAAAGTATATTATGTAGGAGGAAATGATTCTTTACCTCCACCATTAAAAAAAGATGAGGAAGAAGAACTAGTACAAGAACTTATAAATGGAAAAGAAGGTGTACGAGATATACTTATAGAAAGAAATCTTAGACTTGTGGTATATATAGCTAGAAAGTTTGAAAATACAGGAGTTGGTGTGGAAGATTTAATATCAGTGGGAACCATTGGATTAATAAAAGCTGTAAATACTTTTAATCCTGAGAAAAAGATAAAGCTTGCCACATATGCTTCTAGATGTATAGAAAATGAAATTTTAATGTATCTAAGAAGAAATAGCAAGATTAAAGCAGAGGTATCTTTTTATGAGCCTTTAAATATAGATTGGGATGGTAATGAATTGTTATTATCAGATATATTAGGTACAGATAATGATACTGTGTATAATTTGATTGAAGATGAAGTAGACAAGCAATTATTATTTTTAGCACTTAAGAATTTAAATGACAGGGAAAAAGAAATTGTTCGTTTAAGATTTGGACTTAATGGAAAACGAGAAAAGACACAAAAAGAAGTTGCCGATATGCTAGGTATTTCTCAATCATATATTTCAAGACTAGAAAAAAAGATAATAAGTAGACTTAAGAAAGAAATAAATAAGATGATTTAAAATATATTTAGTATAAAAGTACTTTATACAGGGAATAACTATAAATGCAGTATGTTATTACTTCATAAGGAGTTGATGATTTTGATCATTAACAAAGTCGAAATTTGTGGAGTTAATACTTCAAAATTACCTGTAATAAAGGAAAAAAAAGAGTTAATTATTAAGATGAGAGAAGGCGACAAAAAGGCAAGAGAAACTTTTATCCAAGGAAACCTACGATTAGTATTAAGTGTTATACAAAGATTTAATAACAGGGGAGAAAATGTAGATGACTTATTTCAAGTGGGATGTATAGGATTAATGAAGGCTATAGATAATTTTGATTTAGAGCAAAATGTGAAATTTTCTACATATGCAGTTCCAATGATAATAGGTGAAATTAGAAGATATCTTAGAGATAATAATGCTATAAGAGTAAGTAGGTCATTACGAGATATTGCTTATAAAGCATTATTAGTAAGAGATCGTTTGGTGAAGGATAATAATCAAGAACCTACTATGTCGCAAATTGCTAAGGAGCTAAATATTCCTAGAGAGGAAGTTGTTTTTGCATTAGATGCAATTCAAGATCCAGTATCTTTGTTTGAACCTATTTATCATGATGGTGGAGATGCTATATATGTAATGGATCAAATTAGTGATTCTAAAAATAGTGATGATAGCTGGCTAGAGAATATATCCATTAGGGAGGCGATGAAAAAGTTAAATAATAGGGAAAAATTAATTTTAACCCTACGTTTTTTTAATGGCAAGACTCAGATGGAAGTAGCAGATGAAATAGGAATTTCACAAGCACAGGTTTCAAGATTGGAGAAAACAGCTCTAAAGCACATGCGTAAATATGTTTAGGACTCGAAAGAGTCCTTTTTTTATGGGAAAAAGCAAATTTGTACCAATGAACCTTCAATAAGTATATTCAGTAATAAATATACATATTAATTAAATATATAGATTGTAAAAGGGGGTACATTAAAATTGGAAGATGAATTATTATATTCATTAAATGCCGTTAGAAATATGGAGGTAATTGATATAAGTACAGGCAGTAAGATTGGTTATGTTAAGGATTTTAAAGTTGATATAAATACCAAGAAAATTATATCTATATTTCTACCATCACCTGTGAAATCATGGTTTAATAAAGCAGAGGATATAGAGCTTTCGTGGGATAAGATAGTGAAAATAGGGGTAGATGTGTTAATAGTAGATGCATCAAGTGTCATAGAAGAGTTTAAAGAAAATAATGTCTAGTAAATTCCTATGAAAAATTATATAATTAAGATAACATATTACAAAAGTGAAAGGCGGAGAGAATATGAAGTGTCCTTTTTGTTTTAATGATGAAAGTAAAGTAGTAGATTCAAGATCAACAGATGATAATACAACAATAAGAAGAAGAAGAGAGTGTACTAAATGTAATAAAAGGTATACTACATATGAAAAGATAGAGGATATTCCGGTATTAGTTATTAAGAGAGATTTAGCAAGAGAAAATTTTAACAAGGAAAAGATAATTAATGGTCTTATTATTGCATGTCAAAAAAGACCAGTTTCAAGAAAGCAAATTGAAGAAATTGCTGAAGATATTGAAAAGAAGATATCTAATAAGATGTTAACTGAAATAGAATCAGAAACAATTGGTGAAATGGTTATGGAGAAACTAAAAGAAATTGATGAAATATCATATGTAAGATTTGCCTCTGTATATAGGCAGTTTAAGGATATAAATACTTTCTTAGAAGAGATAACTAGGCTTATTATAAAATAAATATATATTTAGAAGTTGCCTTTGGTTTTTCAAGGCAATTTTTTTACTATGTAAAGTTAAAAGTAAGTTAAATAAGTACTGTAGGTAATGGAAATGATATGTTTTAAATGATACTATTATTGTGTTAATAAAATTTAATATTAAGCATGAGGTGTATAATGAATTATTTGAAATTGAATTCTTTTAAAAAGGGAAATGATTTTATAAAATTTCAAGAAGGAAAATTTGAAGTAGTATTTTCTACTGCGGAAAATAATAAAAGCTTTAATAGGAATACAGAAGAGGGTATAAAGGAATTAGAAGCATTAATTGATAAGTTCCATGGTGAAAATGTAGAATATTTGAAACAAATTCATAGCAACAAGGTATATACATATAGAAAAGGAAGTAATGAATTTAAAGACAATGAAGGCGATGCACTTATTACTAATGAAAAAAAAGTAATTATAGGGGTTTTTACAGCTGATTGTGTTCCAGTGATACTTGTTGATAAAGAAAATGAAGCTATTGCAGCAATTCATAGTGGATGGAAAGGAACATTTTCATCTATAGTAACTGAAACTATTTTAAGAATGAAAGAAGAATATAATAGTAAGGCAGAAAATATAGTGGCATATATAGGACCTCATATTAGACAATGCTGTTATGAAGTATCAGAAGATTTAAAAGAACAGTTTTTAAAGAAGTTTGATATAGAAAAAGATAAACTCTTTGATGGAAGAAATTTAAGCTTGGAAGAATGTATTAATAATGATTTAATAAATAGTGGGGTATTAGAAGAAAATATACATTCGCTAGGCCTTTGTACAAACTGTGAAAAAGAAGTCAAACTACATTCTTATAGAAAAAGTAATGGAGCTTATGGACGATTATTTTCGTTTGTATATATTAAAGAATAAGAGAGGGAAGAAAGATGGCTAAAGGAAAAATATTAGTGGTAGATGATGAAGAACATATATTAGAGCTTATTAGATATAATCTTGATGCGTCAGGCTATGAGGTAATAGAAGCCAGTGATGGTGATGACGCAGTGAAGAAGGCAATTAATGAAGTACCTGATTTAATTTTATTGGATTTAATGTTGCCTGGTAAGGATGGTTATGATGTATGTAGAGAGTTAAGGAGCAATGGCAAGACTAAAGCTGTACCTATAATTATGCTTACAGCTAAAAGTGAAGAAATAGATAAGATATTGGGCTTAGAGCTAGGATCAGATGATTATATAACAAAACCTTTTTCTGTTAGAGAACTGATGGCAAGAGTAAAAGCTGTACTTCGTAGATACACAAAGACTCCGGAAAGTAGTGAAAAGTTTATCTTTGGTGATATAGAGGCAGATTTTGAAAACCATTCCGTAATTTGTGGTGGGGAAAAAATAGAATTGACTTTAAAGGAGTTTGAACTTTTAGAAGTGCTAGTTAAAAATAGAGGTAAGATATTAACTAGAGAAATGCTTTTAGATAAGGTATGGGGATATGAATACATTGGTGAAAGTAGGACAGTAGATGTTCATATAAGGTATCTCCGTAAAAAAGTTGAAAAAGATGATAAAAATCCAAAATTTATTGAAACTATAAGAGGAGTTGGGTATAGATTTAACCCTCATGTATAACAATGAAGAAGAGAATAATAGTATCCATTTTAATAACCATAGTATTGGCAATTGCTATATTAAGCAGTGTTTTTGTTGCAGTGGTTAATATTAAAGAAGTGGATAGAACCAAAGAACTTTTATCGCTTTATAATAAGCTTATAACATATGATATACAAAAAGGAAATGATGATTTTAGTAGTTACAAAATAAATGGACAAGATATAAGAGTAAGCATCATAGATAAAGAAGGACAAGTATTATATGATAGTCTTGGAAATGTAGAAGATAACCATGGAAATAGAGAAGAAATAGCGGAAGCCTTCAATAAAGGGGAAAGCTCTATAGTTAGATTTAGTGATACCGTAGGTAATGATTTGGTTTATTATGCCACTAGAGTCAATAATGATATAGTTATAAGGACGTCAGCACAAGTTAGTGATACTAAGTTAATTACCAGAAGAAGTTGTAAATATTTCATTCTTGTGATAGTAGGAGTAGTAGCCATATCAATAGCATTATGTGAAAAATTGTTGAAGATAATTGTGCAGCCAGTTAGGGAGTTGGAAGAAGTAACAAAAAAAATAGCCAGTGGCGATTTAAATAAGCGACCTGTCATATATTATAATGATGAAATAGGATCGCTGGCTCGAACTTTTAATGAGATGGCTGATATGCTAGAAATTAAGATAAGTGATTCTTTAGATAAGCAAAATAAATTAGAAGCTATACTTGAAAGTATGGAAAGTGGTGTCGTAGCCATTACGGCAACTGGCAAGGTAATGTTGATTAATCCATATGCCAAAAGTCTTTTTGGAATTAACGAAGATATAATTGGCAAAAATATTTCTAATTATATTATTGATCATGATCTTTTAAGTTTTATAAGAGATATAACGAACATTGATTCAAAGGAAATTAAATTATTCCATCCTGTTGAAAGAGAAATAAAGGTAAAGAAAGCACCGATTATTGGACAAAGAGGAAGTGAAATTGGTATTGTTATTTCTATACAGGATATTACAGATATAAAGAGGTTAGAAAATATGAGAAGCCAATTTGTGGCTAATGTGTCCCATGAATTAAAAACACCTCTTACATCTATAAAAGGGTTTTCAGAGACATTGAGAATAGTAGATGATGAAAATACTAAAAATAAATTCTTAGATATAATAGATAAAGAAACAGATAGGCTGACACTACTTATTGAGGATATATTAATTTTGTCTAATATTGAAAATATGAATAAGCTTTCTAATGAAAAATTTAATCCTAATGAAGTTGTTGATGATGTTATAAACATGGTAAAGAAAGAAGCTGCCAAGAAGAATATATCTATTGAAGCTGAAAAGAAGTTTAAAGGATTACTTGTAGGAGATAAGAATAAGTTCTATCAAGTGGTTTTAAATTTAGTAACCAATGGTATAAAGTATTCTAATGAAAATGGAAATGTAAAAATATTTACCAATAAAAGTAAGAATAAATTTGTTTTAATGGTTAAGGATGATGGTATTGGAATACCTAAAGAAGATTTGCCTAGGATATTTGAAAGATTTTATACTGTTGATAAGTCTAGAACATCAAAGAGTACAGGTTTGGGATTAGCTATAGTAAAGCATATTGTTAAATTATTTAATGGTGAAATATTTGTTGAATCGGAAGTTGGTAAAGGAAGTAAATTTACGGTAGTTAGTAAAAATGTATATTGTGAATAAATAAAAAAGGAATCTTGATTATTTCAAGATTCCTTTTTTTGTTAAATTTAATATGGTTTTAACAAGAGAAGATGTTCTTTTAACAATTGCATAATATTGAATTAACTTTTAGATAATAATATTAATATATAAAGTAAATCAAGGAAAGAAATTAATAAATATATATAACTTGTGTTTATGGAGGAGATAGAGATGAAAAGAAAAAAAATTAAATTATTAGCAGGAGTAATGATAATAGCAATGACAGGAGGGGTTTTCGTAGGTTGCGGAAATAATTCAGCTTCAAATGAAGGAAAAGTTACAATTACAGTTTCAGGATCAACTTCAGTGGGACCACTAATGGAAAAAATAGCAGAAAAGTATGAAGAAGAAAATTCAGATGTGTCAATTGAAATTAATCAAACAGGTTCATCTGCAGGAATTAAGGATGCTATGGATGGAATTTCTGATATAGGACTATCTTCAAGAGATTTAAAAGATGAAGAAGCAGTAAAGGTTAAATCTACAGTATTAGCATATGATGGAGTTGCTGTAATTACAAACACTAGTAATCCAGTAAAAGAATTAACTATAGAACAAATAAGAGATATATTTACAGGCAAGGTTACAAATTGGAGCCAAATAGGCGGAAGCAATGGACCGATAGTTGTAGTCTCAAGAGAAACAGGTTCAGGAACTAGAACAGCATTTGAAGAAGGTGTTGGTTATAGCGAAGAAGAATTGGTTAAAACCGCCACTATATCAAAAGGAAATGGTGATGTTAAGACAACTGTTTCTACCAATGAAAATGCCATTGGATTTGTCTCATTTGAATACTTAGATGATGCAATATCAGCAATAAATGTTAACGGTATAAAACCAACAGCAGAAAATGTTAAAGCAGGTTCATATGTACTATCAAGGCCTTTCCTTGCTGTAACAAATGAACAGTATGTTACAGAAGATGCTAAAAATTTAATAGATTATATAACTGGGAAAGAAGGACAACAAATCGTTAAAGATAACAAATTAATAACAATTGATTAATCTAGTTGACTTAATTTTGTTTTTAGCCACTAGTTTTGGAGGAATAAAATGCAAAATATAAATAATAAAAATAGTGAAGAATATATGGCAGATGAAAAAGTTAAATCTGTTAAAACTTTTAATATGAAAAAAGCTGTGGATAAAGGTTCAAAGTGGATATTTTTACTAAGTGCTTTAATTGCGGTATTTAGTTTGTTGTTAATCATGGGATTTGTATTTTATAAAGGATTAAGGCCATTTTTTGCAGAGGGATATTCATTTGTTGACTTTATTATAGGAACAGATTGGTACCCAAGTTCTAGTAAATTTGGCATATTACCTATGATTATTGCAACTATATTAGGAACAATAGGAGCTTTACTTATTGGTGTGCCTATAGGCTTATTAACATCAATTTTTATTTCAGAAATTGCACCTAAGAAAGTAGCAAATATAATTGTACCAGCTGTAGAATTGTTAGCAGGAATACCTTCAGTATTGTATGGAGTTTTTGGACTTGCAATAATTGTACCTTGGATTAAGAATACATTTAACTTGCCCAAAGGACAGAGTTTATTAGCAGTAATAATTGTTTTAGCAATAATGATGTTACCTACAATAATTTCAGTGGCTACTACAGCCATAAGAGCTGTGCCAAAAAGCTATAAAGAAGGATCACTAGCCTTAGGAGCATCACATATCGAAACAACATTTAAGGTTGTAGTTCCAGCAGCTAAATCAGGTATTTTAGCAGCAGTTATCCTTGGAATTGGTAGAGCTGTAGGAGAAACAATGGCAATAATTTTAGTGGCAGGAAACTCTGCAAATATTCCAACATCAATATTTGACGGAGTAAGGCCTTTAACAAGTAATATCGCCTTAGAGATGGGATATGCTTATGGTACACATCAAGAAATGCTTTTTGCTACAGGAGTAGTGTTATTCATATTTATTTTGATATTAAACTTAGTAATAGCAAAGCTTTCTAATAAGGAAGGTAAATAATCATGAGGAAATTTAAAGAAAATATATTAAAAATACTATTGTATTTATCAGCTATTTTTACAGTTGGAATTTTAGTATTTATATTAGGATTTATATTGGTAAAAGGATATAAGGAAATTACGCCTACATTTATTTTTAGTGGGTATTCTGCTTCAGGTAATGGTGGAATAATGCCAATGATAGTTTCTACTTTATATGTAGTTGGAATATCAATTTTAGTAGCAACACCAATTGGAGTGTTGGCGGCAGTTTATTTACAAGAGTACGCAAAACAAGGAAAAGTGGTTAAAATAATAAGATTCTGTACAGAGTCCCTTTCAGGAATACCTTCAATAGTATATGGTCTTTTTGGTGCAATTTTTTTTGTAGGATTTTTAAAGTTTGGTTATTCATTATTATCAGGTGCACTTACTGTTTCAATTATTATTTTACCTGTAATAATACGTACTACAGAAGAAGCATTAAAAGTAGTGCCAGCATCTTATAGAGAAGCTTCACTGGGGCTTGGAGCTACAAAATTTCAAACACTTTACAAAGTAATTCTTCCAAGCTCAATTCCTGGAATATTATCAGGGATAATACTTTCTATAGGACGTGTAGTTGGAGAATCAGCAGCTATATTGCTTACAGCAGGAAGCGTTGCTAAAATGCCTAAAGGAATTTTTTCAAGTGGAAGAACTCTTACTGTACACTCATTCTTAGTGGCACAAGAAGCTGGAGATATTGCAGAAGCTGCAGCTGTAGGAATTGTATTAATTATTATTATTTTATTGCTAAATAGCATAGCTAAGATCATAACAAAGAAGTTTAATAAAGCTAATTATTAGTAGGTTTCAGAGGTGAAAATATGACAAGTGGTAAAGTGCCTGAGATACAGGTAAGAAATTTAGAATTATTTTATGGAGATAATAAAGCTTTAAAAAATATAAATTTAGATATAGAATCAAAGAAAGTTACAGCTTTGATAGGACCATCAGGATGCGGAAAATCAACATTTTTAAGAACTTTAAACAGAATGAACGATTTAATTGATAATGTTAAAATTACTGGTGAGATAACTATTGGAGGTAAGAATATTTATAAAGATATTGATGAAATAGATTTAAGAAAAAAGGTTGGTATGGTATTTCAAAAGCCAAATCCATTTCCTATGTCAATTTATGACAATGTAGCGTATGGACCAAGGCTTCATGGTGTTAAAGATAAAAAAACTCTAGATGGAATTGTGGAAAAAAGTTTAAAAGGTGCTGCACTTTGGGATGAAGTTAAGGATAGACTTAAGAAAAGTGCATTAGGATTATCAGGTGGTCAGCAACAAAGACTATGCATAGCTAGAACAATTGCTGTTTCTCCAGAAATAATCCTAATGGATGAACCAACATCTGCATTAGATCCAATATCAACTATTAAAATGGAAGAATTGATGTATGAGCTTAAAAAGAAATATACAGTTATTATTGTTACTCATAATATGCAACAGGCAGGAAGAATTGCTGATAAGACAGCATTTTTCTTAAGTGGGGAAGTAGTAGAGTATGGAGATACTAGCGATATTTTCTATAAACCAAGGGATAAAAGAACAGAAGATTATATAACAGGAAGATTTGGATAAAATATCAGGAGGATATGCTATATGACAAGAAATATTTTAGATAAGCGACTTAAAAGCTTGACATCAGAACTTGCAGAAATGGGAAGCCTTGTTGAAAAGCAGATTTATGATTCAATAAAAGCTTTAAAAAATCATGATATAGAATTGTCAGAAATAGTTATTAAAAACGATGATAAGGTAGATGCTTTAAACAAGAGAATTGAAGAAAAGTGCTTAATATATATGGCAACACAATCACCAATGGCATCTGATCTTAGAAAGATGTTTGCAGCTTCAAAAATTGTAACAGATTTAGAGAGAATAGCAGATTATGCAGTAGATATATGCAAGATTAATAAAAGAGTAGAAATAGATCCACTAGGTGAAGCTGAAATACCTTTATGGAACATGGTTGAAATATTGAGTAAGATGATTAATATGTCTGTAGAGGCTTTTGTTAATAGTGATGTGGAAGAGGCATATAGAATTTGCAAGCTTGATGATGAAGTTGATGTAATTTATCGTAAGTTATTTAATGATGTTATTAAGAAGATGAGCAAGGATGAAAATCTTCTTAATAAAGGAACGCAGATACTTTTTGCTTCAAAATATTTAGAAAGAATAGGAGATCATATAACAAATATATGCGAGTGGATTATTTTTTCTAAAGAAGGGGATTATGTTGATTTAAATGAGTAAATAATAAGAGAAGAGGAAGCCCTCTTCTCTTATTATTTATCTTAATATTTAATATAAAAATATAGTAAAATAGTAGAAATGTATGATAAAATAAGTTGTTTATTGACTGAATATAATAATTGAGTTAATATATCATAGAGTAGATAGGTAATTATAGGAGTGAAATATATGAAAAATGTAGTAACTAGTGTAATGCCTGATAGTATTGCTGAAGAAGTCGGCATTGAAGTAAATGATATTCTATTATCAATTAATGGAGAAAAGATAGTTGATATTATTGACTACAGGTTTTTAACTGCAGATGAAGAAATAGTTTTAGAAATTCAAAAACCAGATGGTGAAGTTTGGGAATATGAAATAGAAAAGGATTATGGTGAAGAAATAGGATTAGAATTTGGCGGAGGAATAATGGATAAAGCCAAAAGATGTAGCAATAAATGCATGTTTTGTTTCATAGATCAAAATCCAAAGGGAATGAGAGAAAGTATATATTTTAAAGATGATGATTCACGTCTTTCATTTTTACAAGGAAACTTTGTTACATTGACAAATATGAAGGATGAAGATATAGATAGAATAATTAGATATAGAATCAGTCCAATAAATATTTCTGTACATACAACAAATCCTGAATTAAGGGTTAAAATGCTTGGAAATAGATTTGCAGGGCAAGTTTATGAAAGACTTAAACGTCTAAGTGATGCAGGTATTGAAATGCATTGTCAGATAGTGCTTATCCCAGAGGTAAATAATGGAGAAGAGCTTAAAAAGACAATTGAAGACTTATATAAGCTATATCCAGCAGTGGAAGATGTTGCAGTAGTACCTATAGGAGTAACTAAATATAGAGATGGATTAGTTCAAGTTAAGACTTTCACAGAAGAAACATCTAAAAAGGAATTAGAAATGGTTATGAAATTCCAAGAGAAATTTATGGAAGAGATAGGAGATCCTTTTGTAAGATTTTCTGATGAATTTTATTTAGTTGCAGGAATAGATGTGCCTGATGAAGAATTCTATAAGGGATATGCACAAATTGAAGATGGAATAGGTATGATTAGATGCTTTAGAGAATCAATCAATAACACTATAGAACACTTAAAGAAGGATATAAAGGGAACTTTTAGTATAGCAACAGGAAAGCTAGCTTACAATGAAGTTTCCAGTGGTGCTGCAAAAATTATGGAAGCTAATAATAATATCAAGATAGATACATATGAAATAACTAATGATTTCTTTGGTGAATCTATAACTGTAACAGGGCTTTTAACTGGTAGAGATATTATTAACCAAATTAAAGATAAAATAAGCAGCGATTATTTAATAATGTCTAGTAACATGTTTAGAAAAGGATATGAGTTAGCTCCAGCTGATTTCATAATGCTTGATGATACTAGATTGGAAGAAATTGAAAAAGCGCTAAATGTAAAAGTACTTGTATGTGATCATACAGGTGAAGATTTAGTGGATATAATAAATAAAGCTTGTCAGGAGGAAAAATAGTGGCAAAACAAATAGTAGCTATAGTAGGTAGACCTAATGTAGGTAAATCTACATTATTTAATAAATTAGCAGGAAAAAGAATTTCAATAGTACAAGATACACCTGGTGTTACAAGAGACAGAGTATATGCAGAAGCAGAATGGTTAAACCATACATTTACAATGATTGATACTGGTGGGATTGAACCTGAAAACCAAGATATTATCTTAACTCAAATGAGAAGACAGGCAAATATAGCCATTGAAACAGCTGATGTAATAGTATTTATTGTTGATGGTAAAGAAGGTCTTACAGCAGCAGATCACGAAGTTGCAACAATGCTTAGAAAGAGTAAGAAACCAATAGTTCTTGTTGTTAACAAAGTTGACTCTATTAAAGAGGAAGATAATGCATGGGAATTCTATAATTTAGGCATAGGTGACCCAATAACTATATCTGCATCTCAAGGTTTAGGACTTGGGGATATGCTTGATAGAGTAGTTGAAAACTTTGAAGAGGAATCAACTGGTGATGAAGAAGAAGAAAATATAAAAATTGCTATGATAGGTAAACCAAATGTTGGTAAGTCTTCTCTTATTAATAAATTATTAGGTGAAGAAAGATTAATAGTTTCAGATGTTGCAGGTACAACTAGAGATGCAATAGATAGTAAGCTTGAAACTGAGTTTGGTAAATTTACTCTTATTGATACTGCAGGTCTTAGAAGAAAGAGCAAAGTTAAAGAAGAAATTGAAAGATATTCAGTTATTAGAACTTATGCTGCCATAGAAAGAGCTGATGTATGTATACTTATGATAGATGCAACAGAAGGTGTAACTGAGCAAGATGAAAAGATAATAGGTTATGCTCATGAACTAGGAAAAGCAATAATGGTTATAGTAAATAAATGGGATCTTATTGAGAAAGATGATAAGACAATGGATATTTATAAGAAAGACCTTGCAAACAGCTTAAAGTTCTTAAGCTATGCTAAATACTTATTTATTTCAGCAAAAACTGGCCAAAGAACACATAAAGTTTTAGAAATGGCAAAAGAATGTTATGATAATTACAACAAGAGAATAGGAACTGGTATATTAAACGATGTAATAAGTAAGGCAATATTAATGAAAGAGCCTCCAGTAGTTGCATTAAAGAGACTTAAGGTTTATTATGCTACGCAAGTGGCTACAAAACCACCAAAGTTTGTATTCTTTGTTAATGATGTAAATGCAAGACATTTCTCTTATGAAAGATACTTAGAAAATAGATTAAGAGATAGTTTTGATTTCAGTGGAACTGGAATTCAAATTGAATATAGAGAAAGAAAGGATAAATAATTATGAGTAGAGTGGCTTTTTTAGGTGGAGGTAGTTTTGGAACTGCCCTAGCTATTTTATTGGCAAACAAAGGAAATGATGTTTCTATTTATGATAGAGATATTGATGTTGTAAATGATATAAATAGTGGGAAAAACGATAAATATATTAAAGGTTTAAAGATACCTAAAAATGTCATTGCTTATAATGATCAGGATAATGCATTAAAGGGATGTGAATATTTAGTTTTAGCTGTTCCTTCACATATTATAAGAATGGTATCTAATAGCCTTAAGGGTAGAATACCGGAATCTGTTCCTGTAATATGCATAGCAAAAGGAATAGAAGAAGGAACAAATAAAACTTTAGCAGAAGTTATTGAAGAAGAACTACCAAATCCAGTGGTTATACTTTCAGGACCAAGTCATGCTGAAGAAGTGGCTTTTGGAATTCCAACAACAGTATTAACTACATCACATAATATGAAATATGCTGAAGAAGTACAAGATTTATTTATGACTAAAGAATTTAGAGTATATACTAATGATGATATTATTGGTGTTGAAATAGGTGGAGCTGTAAAAAATGTAATAGCTTTGGCTTCAGGTGTATGTGATGGTATTGGTTATGGAGACAATACAAAGGCAGCGTTAATGACAAGAGGTATGGCTGAAATTGTAAGAGTAGGATTAAAGTTAGGTGGAAAGATTGAAACCTTCTTAGGACTTACTGGAATGGGAGATTTAATAGTAACTTGTACGAGTGTTCATTCTAGAAATAGAAAAGCTGGTTATCTTATTGGTACAGGAAAGACCATGGAAGAAGCTGTGGAAGAGACAGGTATGGTGGTTGAAGGTATTAAAGCCTGCAAAGCTTTTTATGAATTAAAAGAAGAGCTAGGTATTGAAATGCCAATTACTGATGCATTATACCAAGTGCTATTTAATGGCAAGAATGCTAAAGAAATGGTAAATAAGCTTTTACAAAGAGATAAGAAATCAGAAATATATTAGAGAAAATAGCTACAAAATCATTGGATTTTGTAGCTATTTTTTTAAATAAAAAATACAAAACAGTATACTTTTTTTTGAAATAGAATATATATATAGTGTTAAAAATAAAAGGGGGTATACTTGTGGATAGTTTCAACATATACAGAGACATTGCAGAAAGAACTCAAGGCGACATATATGTAGGTGTTGTTGGCCCAGTAAGAACAGGAAAGTCAACATTCATCAAGAAATTTATGGACACCATGGTAATACCTAAGATAAATAATACTTATAAAAAAGAAAGAGCTAAAGATGAACTTCCACAAAGTGGATCAGGAAAAACAATTCATACTACAGAACCCAAGTTTGTACCTAATGAAGCTATTGAAATAACTATAGATGATGATGTGAATTTTAAGGTAAGATTAATTGATTGTGTAGGATACATTGTTAAAGGAGCCTTAGGATATTTAGAAGATGATGAACCTAAAATGGTAAATACCCCATGGTACGAATATGAAATACCTTTTGAAGATGCAGCAGAAATAGGAACAAGAAAGGTTATTACAGATCATTCAACTATAGGACTTTTAGTTACTACTGATGGTAGTATAACAGGCCTTGCAAGAGAAGATTATGTAGAAGCTGAAGAAAGAGTAGTTGAAGAGCTTAAATCAATAAATAAGCCTTTTGTAGTCGTACTTAATACTAAAAACATAAACTCCCCTGAAACAGAAATCTTAAAAAATGATCTTGAAAAGAAATATGACGTAACAGTACAGGTTATGGATGTATTTAATATGACAGAAAAAGATATAGAAAAATTGTTTAATCAAGTACTTACTGAATTTCCAGTTAAAGAGATAAATATAGATATGCCTGTATGGGTTGAAAAACTAAGTCCTGATCACTGGTTGAAAAAAGAATTTTTTAAGATTGTTAAGGGCATGTGTCAAAATATTAATAAGATTAAGGATATTAAACCAATATTTAATGATGCCAAAAATACAGAAAATTTAGGAGCGTCTGCTTTAGAGCAAATTAATTTAGGGGATGGAACAGCTAAAATGCTTTTAAAGCCAAGTGAAGACATATTCTATAAGGTATTAAGTGAGAATTGTGATGTTAATGTATCGTCAGAAAGCGATTTAATAGTATTAATAAAGGAATTAAACGCAGCTAAAAAGGAATATGATAAGATAAAGGATGCATTGATAGATGTTAAAGAAACAGGCTATGGACTTGTAGCACCACAATTATCTGAAATGTCATTTGAGGAGCCAGAGATAGTTAAGCAAGGCAGTAAGTTTGGCGTTAAGTTAAAAGCAAGTGCACCATCATTACACTTTATTAAAGCCGATATAAAGACAGAAATAAGTCCGATAATGGGCTCTGAAAAGGAAAGTGAAGAATTGGTAAAAGCTTTAATGGAACAGTATGATAAAGATCCTGCATCATTATGGCAAAGTAATATGTTTGGCAAATCTTTAGAAGTATTGGTTAAAGAAGGACTTCAAAATAAATTATATAAAATGCCAGAGGATGTTCAGACTAAGATTCAAAAAACATTGCAGAAGATTATAAATGAAGGCAGCGGTGGCTTAATCTGTATTATTTTATAGAAATATGTATATAAATAATCTGTTGCTTTAATAAAGTGGCAGATTATTTGATTTTATAAAATTAAGCTTAAAAAGTGGTAAATAATATACCTGTATTGAATAAAATGTATTAAGCAGATACTATAAAGTGCTTAATATAAAAAGTTAAGAGGGATATTATGGATAGCAGATTTTGTACCTATAAAAGAGTAGGGTATTTAAAAAGCCATATTGCCAATATGATAGGTATAGATTTTACTGGAATAATATATGCTTCTCCAGGGGTATTAAAGCATATTAATAAGAGGCATGGAAAGCAATTTAATACAAAGTCTAATGATACCATCATAATGTGGATGAGAGATATAATCGAAAAGCCGGATTATATAGGAGTGTATACTAATAAAAGGGGACAGACTGCTGTGCAAATAATAAAAAGGATGTATAGAACTATCCTTGTAGGTGTTGAAATAGATAGAGAGAAAAAATATATATATGTTGCAACTATGTATCCTATCAGTGAAAAGAAAATTAATAATAAGCTTCAAAGTGGAAAAATAATTGATATAAGAGAAGATATTGAAATGGTTGAAAGTTATATTATATAAATGTATAATTTAATTTAGGATAAGCTATGATTTTAAATTTAGCAATGCTTAAGATTTTTGAGGTGAGAAATGGCTCCTCATACGCTGATGTGATGTATTCTATCAGTAAATAGAGATGCAGGACAAGCCGACCTGCCAATAATCAAAGTATGATTAAATATAGATGAGATTTATGGTAACTAAAGTGTAATATGGAGGAACAACATGAAAAAGATAGCAATAATATTTAATGGTGGCACAATATCTATGAAAATAGATGAGAAAATAAAAGCAGCTGTACCAAGTTTGTCAGCTGAAGAAATTATGTCTATGATTCCAGGAGTAGAGGAGTATGCAGAAATTGAGGCATATACTTTTTCAAGTATGCCATCACCACATATGACTTTGGAAACAATGCTTAAATTAAGTAAATTTACTACGGAACTTGTTGAAAGAGAGGATATAGATGGTGTTGTAATAACTCACGGAACGGATACTCTTGAAGAAACAGCATATCTTTTAGATCTTACTGTGAGAACAAAAAAACCAGTAGTTGTTACAGGGGCTATGAGAAGTGGTTCAGAACTTGGATATGATGGTCCTTTTAATTTAGCAACTTCAATTTGTACAGCTATTTCTGATGAAGCTGTAGGAAGAGGTGTGTTAGTATGTTTTAATGGGGAATTGAATTCTGCTTCAGAAGTAACAAAAGCAAATTCAATGGCTCTTAATGCATTTAGAACACCAAACTTTGGACCAATAGGTATTGTTGATAATGATAATGTCATTTTTTATAGAGATGCCAATTATTCAGAAAAATATGATGTTTCGGAAATAAAAAAACAGGTTGCTCTTATAAAGTGCGTTGTAGATATGGATTCAAGCTACATAGACTATTTAATTGAAAAGGGATGTGGCGGAATAGTTATAGAAGCTTTAGGTAGAGGGAATGTACCACCAAAGATGGTAGATGGTATAAAAAAAGCCACTGAACTTAATATACCAGTAGTAGTAGTTTCTAGATGTTTTGAAGGTAGAGTTTTTGAGTCGTATGGATATGAAGGTGGCGGAAAGCAATTAAAGGACTTAGGAGTAATATTCGGTGATACTCTTCCAGGGCAAAAAGCAAGAATTAAGCTCATATTAGCAATTAATAGTGGAATGAATATTCATGAGATTGCAAGAGCTTTCTAAAAATATAAAAGATATTTTTATTATTTATAGTTATATTTGACAAAGAAGTCATAATAGATTGTTTTATGAATAAATCTATTATGACTTTTATTTTTTTATGGAGGTGTTGATAATGAAAATTTCACAAGGAAAAGGACATTTCTTATCAATTATGAACAATGAAAAAGTCAATATGAAAAAAGAAATGCTAGCAGGGCTTACAACATTTTTAACTATGGCATATATAATTGCAGTAAACCCAAGCATACTTTCAAGTACAGGGATGCCAGCAGGAGCACTGGTTACGGCTACATGTCTTGCAGCAGCCTTAGGATGCTTCATAATGGGCATATATGCTAATCTTCCTTTTGCTTTAGCATCAGGTATGGGATTAAATGCATATTTTGCCTATACGGTAGTTGGTCAGAAAGGAGTTTCATGGCAGGTGGCTTTAACAGCTGTATTTGTAGAAGGAATCATATTTATTATACTGTCATTATTTAAAATTCGTGAAGCTGTGGCCAATGCAATTCCAAAGAATATGAAGCTGGCAGTCAGTGGAGGTATAGGTTTGTTCATTGCCTTCATTGGTATGATAAATGGTGGGATAATTGTGGCTGACGAAAGTACCTTGGTTGCTTTAGGAAAAGTAACGCCAGCTGTTCTCATCACTTTAGGAGGTTTAATTCTTATAACTATTTTAGATAAACGTAAGGTAAGAGGTTCAATTTTATGGGGAATCATTGTTTCTGCCGCCATTGCATGGGTGTATGCATACTTTAATAAAGATACTGCAGCTTCACTTGGTATTACTGTTCCGCAGGGGATAATAAAATTTGAAAGTATAAATAAAATCGCAGGTAAAATGGATTTTTCATATATGTTAAATTTAAATAATATGAAGAGCTTTGTTACTGTAATTTTTACTTTTTTGTTTGTAGATTTCTTTGATACTGTAGGGACATTAGTTGGAGTGTGTTCAAAAGCTAATATGTTAGATGAAAAAGGTGAAGTTCCTAATGTAGGGAAAGCACTTATGTCTGATGCTATTGCCACTTCAGCAGGAGCAGCACTAGGAGTTTCAACAGTGACAACTTACGTAGAAAGTGCAACAGGTGTATCAGCAGGAGGTAGGACTGGTTACACAGCCATTACTACAGGAGCATTATTTTTGGTGGCTATGTTTTTCTCACCTATTTTTGTAGCTATTCCTAGTTGTGCCACTGCTCCAGCGTTAATTTATGTAGGATATTTGATGTTAAGTACTGTAAAGGATATTGAGTTTAATAATATAACTGAAGGTGTTCCAGCTTTCTTAACTATAGCATCAATGCCTCTTACCTACAGTATTGGTGATGGATTAACCATTGGAATATTATCATATGTGCTTATAAATGTCATATATAATATTTTCTTAGCAAAGGATGAAAGAGATAAGAAAAATATATCTTGGATCATGGTGGTCTTAGCAATTATATTTATATTAAAAATAATATTCCTTTAAAAATAAAATTCAGTAAAATTCAGGTAATTTTACTGAATTTATTTTTACATAATATGGTAAGATAAAAAGGGGGTGTTTATCTTGGTTACGTATGATCTAAAGGGAAAAGAAAAGAATTCAAAAAAATACTATGAAACCGCAAGGGAGATTTCAAAAAAAATAGTAAGAAATATAATGATTACAGGTGAAGATTTTTTATCAGACTATATGAAGTATATAGAAGATAATAAAATTGAAAGCCTTAGAAGTAGTGAGGAGTATTCTATAGAAATTTTGCTTATAGGAGTTCTTATGCTTGAATATATGGATAATGGACGTGCATTTATGAATAAGTCTGTTCATTTATATGTAAGTCTTAATGAACTTAGGAATTCCAGTGAAAAGTTTAAGACGTTTATTGATAAGTTAAGGGGGAGATTTATTAATAGAACCCTTACGAAAAAGAAAAAAGGAATAAATAATTATACTCTTTATGATTTCTATTTAGTAATTAGATGGATGGAAGCTGTGGGAGATTTTCAAGAAGAGCTTAAGAGAATAAAAGGATGGTATTTATTTCTAGAGTCAGAGGATAATGAATTTGTTGAAGAGTTTTTAATATATAGTGAAGAGATAGCAAAATGGGTGTGCAGTGTATGTGAAAATAAATTTAGCGATTATTTAAGCAATGTAGATAATTACCTAAACAGCTATAAAGAAGCTCATGAAGGAAAGGAAGACATAATTTTTTGTGGAAGAAGTAAAAATCAGTATTATTTAAATATAATTGGTGCGGAAATTATGAATGATGTATATAAAGATAGATTTATCTCCTGTAAGGAAAAAAGAGTTTATCTACCTGCATGTATGAGAAAAAATAAAGAGACTTGCAAATCTATAAAGACTAATGAAGGATTTAAGTGTATGAAATGTAATAAGGGATGTTCTGTGAGGACTATTACATTGATTGGAGAGCGTAAAGGTTTTGATACCATGATAATTCCACATCAGACCTCTCTTTTTGATATTAGAGGAAAGAAGGAAATAGGTGTTGTAGGTATTGCTTGTATTTTAAATTTATTATCTGGTGGATGGAAAGCAATAAGAATGGGGTTTACACCACAATGTGTGGTTTTAGAATATTGTGGCTGTGCACATCATTGGTGTGAAAAGGATGTTCCTACAGAAATAAATTATTCTGTATTTAGAGATAAATTTATAAAGGATTCAAAATAAATATGAACAATTTGTTAACAATATATTGACATAAAAAAAGTATGAATATAAACTATTTACTATCAGGAAGAAAGGTTAGTGAGCAAAGTTATGGTAAAAAGTATGACTAGCTTTGGAAGAAGCAGTAGTGAAGAAGGTAAAAAAAGATTTTTTACTGTAGAAATGAAAAGTGTGAACAGTAGATATTTAGATATTAATATCAGAATGCCAAAAAGTATTATTTCTTTAGAAGAGGAAGTAAGAAAAAGAATAAATGAATCACTTTCAAGAGGAAAGGTAGATGTGTTTATTAATCTAAAATCATATTCTGATGGTCAGGGAGTTCCTAAATTAAACTTAAAATTAGCACAGGAGTATTTAAATTGCTTAAAACAAATTGAAGATAACCTTTGTGTGAAAAATGATGTTACAGTAACTCAAATAGCAAGGTTTCCTGAAGTTATTACTATGGTAGAGGAAGAAGATAAAATAGATGAAATAGCTGAAGAACTTACTCCTTTAATATCAGAAGCATTGGAAATGATGATAAAGATGAGGGAAGTTGAAGGAGAAAAACTTAAAGAAGATATCCTCCTAAAGATCAGTAAGATAGAAAAACTAGTATCTGATTTAAATGTTTTAGCAGACAATGTCCCTAAAAATTATAAGGTAAAACTGGAAGAAAGATTGAAAGAACTTTCAGGTTCAGTAGAAATTGATGAAAGTAGAATTGCTACAGAAATATGCCTTTTTGCTGATAAATCTACAATAGATGAAGAAATTATCAGATTAAACAGTCATATTGAGCAGGTAAGACAAACTTTAGAATTAAGAGAGCCTGTTGGTAGAAAATTAGACTTCATTGTCCAAGAAATGAATAGGGAAACAAATACTATAGGATCAAAATCATGTGATATGGAAATGACTAATATAGTCATTGATATAAAAAATATTTTAGAAAAAATTAGAGAACAAGTGCAAAATATAGAATAATAGGAGGAGAATCATGGGGATAAAGTTAATTAATATAGGTTTTGGAAACATTGTTTCTGCAAATAGATTAGTTGCAATAGTTAGCCCAGAATCAGCACCCATAAAGAGAATTATTCAAGAAGCTAGAGATAGAGGAATGCTAATTGATGCAAGTTTTGGTAGAAGAACAAGAGCTGTAATAATTACTGATAGCGATCATGTAATATTATCAGCTGTTCAGCCAGAAACAATAGCACACAGATTATCTACTAAAGAAGAAGCGATAGATGAGGTTGATGAATAATGAATAAGAGAGGATTATTACTCGTTATATCTGGACCATCTGGTGCAGGTAAAGGTACTATATGTAAAGCTCTAGTTGAGAAGCATAAAGAATTATATGTTTCTGTATCAGCAACAACTAGACAGCCAAGAGTTGGTGAAATTGATGGAGTAAACTATCATTTCACTACAAAAGAACAATTTATAGAAAGAATAGAACAAAATGATTTCCTAGAATATGCAGAAGTATATGGAAATTATTATGGAACACCTAAATCTAAGGTGGAAGAAATGCTATCAAAGGGTATTGATGTAATTTTAGAAATAGATATTCAAGGTGCTCTTAAAGTAAAGGAAAACTTTGAAGAAGGTGTGTTCATCTTTATTCTTCCTCCATCAATGGAAGAATTAAAACAAAGAATTATTAAAAGGGGAAGTGAAACTCCTGAGTCATTAATGACAAGATTTAAATCTGCATATCAAGAATTAAATTATGTATCTAAATACAATTATGCAGTAGTAAATGATGAAGTGCATCTTGCTGCGAAGAAAATAGAAGGTATTATAGCAGCAGAAAAATGTAGAGTAGATAGAATAAAAGAAACAATATTAGATTCCAAGGAGGGCTTGATTCATGAACAACTCTATGATTAATCCATCAATAACAGAACTTTTAGAAAAGGTAGAAGATAGATACTCTTTAGTAATAGTAACATCTAGAAGAGCTAGACAAATAATAGATGGCAGTAAGCCATTAACTTCAAGTAAATCAAAAAAACCTTTAACACTTGCTATACATGAAGTTGAAGAGGGAACAGTAAGCTATCATAAAAATAACGAGGTAACAGAGTAGATTTATGAAAAAGTGTGTAGTAATTGGTGTAACAGGTGGTATAGCTGTTTATAAAGCATTAGATATAATCAGTGCTTTAAAAAAGAAGGATATAGATGTAAGGGTTATAATGACAGAATCGGCAACGAAGTTTGTGAACCCTATAACTTTCCAATCTTTAAGCAATAATGCTGTAGCAGTAGACACATTTCAAGAAATAAAGGTCCATGAAATACAGCATATTTCATTGGCTCAAAGGGCAGACTTAATGCTCATTGCACCAGCTACAGCCAATATTATAGGAAAAGTTGCAAATGGCATAGCAGATGATATGCTTTCAACTACTATAATGGCTTGTAAATCAAAAGTTATATTTGCGCCAGCTATGAATACTAATATGTACGAAAATAGAATTGTACAGGATAATATTGAAAAGCTAAAAGGCTACGGCTATGGCTTTATTGAGCCAGGTAGTGGAAGGTTAGCTTGTGGAGATATTGGCGTAGGAAAGCTTGCTGATGTTTCTGATATAGTAGAGAGGGTTTTAGTTGAACTTGAAAATAAAGAACAAGATTTAATTGGCAAAAAGGTGCTAATAAGTGCAGGACCAACAATAGCTCCTATAGATCCTGTAAGATTTATAACAAATAGATCAACAGGAAAAATGGGATATTCAATTGCAAAAGAAGCAAGAGATAGAGGTGCTGATGTGGTATTAGTATCTGGGCCAACAAATTTACCACAAATTAAAGGTATAAAGACCATTAAAGTAAATACTAATGAAGAAATGAAGTTAGCTATGCTATCTGAATATAATGATTCAGATATTGTAATTAAATCAGCTGCCGTTGCAGATTATAAGCCGCTAGAATATAGTGAGCAAAAGATTAAAAAATCTGAAGGAGACTGGAACCTAGTGCTTACAAGAGATAGTGATATCCTTAGAGAGTTAGGTGAAAGAAAAATTAAACAGATTTTAGTTGGATTTGCAGCTGAAAGCAATAATATTATAGAAAATGCAAGAACAAAGATTCATAAGAAAAATTTAGATTATATTGTAGCAAATGATATTACTGCAAATGATGCTGGATTTGGTAGTGAAGATAATAGAGTTACAATTTTATCAAAGGATGGAACAACCGTATCACTAGATAAAATGAGTAAATCTGAGGTGGCTTGCAACATATTTGATATGATTTTAGGAAAGCGCTAATTGCGCTTTTCTTTATATAATAGAAAGTATTTAAACCAATATAAAGGTGGTATTTTAAATTTGTATGCAGAAATAATATTAAATAGTGAAGCAATTGAAATTGATAGACCATTTACATATAAAGTACCTTTAGATATGGAAGAAAAAGTTAAAGTAGGGCAAATCGTAAAAGTTCCTTTTGGTGTTAGAAGTAAGCCTGTAGAAGGATTTATTTTAGATTTGAAAGCTGAAGAAGAAATGAAGGTTTCTTTTAAGATGAAGAACATACTTTCTGTTGAAAATGAAGAACCTGTTATAACAGAAGATGATCTTAAGCTGATTAATTTCTTAAGAGAAGAATATCTTTGTAAATATATTGATGCCATCAGACTACTGATTCCTGTTGGAATATTAAAAGGAGCTAAAAGCAAAAGTAGAAATGTCATTGTCTTTATAGATGATAATCTTGAAAAGATAAAAAACAAAGATGGTTATATAGAAACAATTGATTTTATAAAAAAAAATACAGGCAAATATACTAAAACAGAGCTTAGTAAGGAGCATGGGCTTTCTATTTACAAGCTTAACAAGCTCATGGAGCATGGACTTATAAAAAGTGAAGAGGAAATTGTATTTAGATATAACACTAGGGAATATAATAAAGATGTGCAGAAAAATCTAACAGCAGAACAGTCTATGGCAATAAAGGAAATTGAAGAAAGTGAAGAAAATTTGATATTGCTAAAAGGAGTAACAGGATCAGGTAAGACTGAAGTATATATGAGGATTGTTGAAAAAACACTTAAGGAAGGAAAATCAGCTATAGTCTTAGTGCCGGAAATTGCTCTTACACCTCAGATGATTGAGAGATTTAAAGGAAGATTTGGTAGTAATGTGGCTTTGTTCCATAGTAAGTTATCTGATGGAGAAAGATTCGATGAGTGGTATAGGGTAAAAGAAGGAAAAGCATCATTGATTATAGGGGCAAGAAGTGCTATATTCCTTCCTGCAAAGAATTTAGGACTAATTATTATAGATGAAGAACATGAAAATACTTATAAGTCTGATCAAAATCCTAAATATCAAACAAAAGAAGTTGCTGAATATATAGCAAAATTGAAAGGGTGTAAAGTGATTTTAGGTTCTGCTACACCAACTATTGAGAGTTATTACAGAGCCATTAGTGGGGAAATGAAGTTGGTGGAGCTAAACCATAGAGTAGACAATAAACCTATGCCGGAAATGATGCTGGTGGATATGAGAGAAGAACTTAGAAGTGGTAATAAGTCTCTTTTTAGTAGAAGATTGTATGCAAGTATGAAAGAAAAGCTAGAAAAAGGCGAACAAATTATCTTATTTCTAAACAGAAGAGGTTTTTCTACCTTTGTGTCATGTCGAAGCTGTGGATATGTTTTCCATTGTGAAAATTGTGATATATCAATGACTTATCACAAAAATGGATTTCTTGTATGCCATTATTGTGGCAAAACAAAGAAGCAGCCTAATCTATGTCCTAAGTGTGGAAGTAAATATGTAAAGTTCTTTGGTGCTGGTACAGAAAGGGTAGAGGAAGAAGTACGAAGACACTTTAAGAATGCAAAAATATTAAGAATGGACGTTGATACCACAAGAGCAAAAGATTCTCATGAAAAAATTTATAATGCTTTTAAATCTAGAGAAGCTGACATTTTAATTGGTACACAAATGGTATCAAAAGGTTTAGATTTTCCTAATGTTACATTAGTAGGAATACTTGCGGCTGATATGTCTTTAAATGTTCCAGATTATAGAGCAGCAGAGAGAAGCTTTCAGATAATTACGCAAGTGGCAGGACGTGCCGGAAGAGGAGATAAAGAAGGGGAAGTGATAGTTCAGACATATACCCCTGAACATTATAGTCTTCAATATGCAAAGAAATATGATTATGAAGATTTTTATGAAAAGGAATTTACCATAAGGGCTATGATGGGATATCCTCCTTTTGGAAGGATATTATTAATTAATGGCACTGGTAAGAAAGAAGATGAACTAAAAAAGCAGATGATTTATCTAGGGAAAAAGGTAAAAGAAAAAGCTGAGGAGTTTGGTGGTTTAGAAGTTTTAGGACCAACACCTTGTATAATATATAGAATTAAGGAAAATTATAGGTGGCAAATCATAGTAAAAGGTGAATTTTCATCAAAGTTTTCAAAAAGTATTAAGGATATACTTTATGATAAAGCAAATAACGTATATAATGATATAAGAGTAAGTATGGATATCAATCCGAATAGTTTAAGTTAGGAGGAATAAAATAATGGCAATTAGAAATATAAGAGTAAAAGGTGACGAAGTATTAAGAAAGAAATGTAAGCCAGTTGAATCAATAGGTAAAAGAGAAATGATTATTCTTCAAGATATGGCAGATACTATGTATAAGGCTGATGGTGTTGGTATAGCAGCTCCTCAAGTTGGAATCTTAAAAAGAATGTTCCTTGTGGATATAGGTGATGAAAATGGTCTTATGGTATTTATAAATCCTGAAATATTAGAGGTGGCAGGAAGCCAATGTGGAGATGAAGGATGCTTAAGTGTACCAGGTGAATCACATGAAGTGGAAAGACCTAACTATGTAAAAGTTAAAGCTTTAAATGAAAAGGGCGAAGAATTCATCCTTGAAGGAGAAGAACTTCTTGCAAGAGCAATATTACATGAAAATGACCATTTAGATGGTATATTATATATAGATTACGTTAAATAAGAAAGGAATAGAGAGAGATGAAGATAGTATTTATGGGTACTCCAGATTTCGCAGTTCCTTCTTTAAAAAGATTAATTGAAGAATATGGAGTAGAAGCAGTATTTACTCAGCCAGATAAACCAAAAGGAAGAGGAAAGAAAATGGCCTTTTCACCAGTAAAGGAAGTGGCTGTAGAACATGATATTAAAGTTTTTCAACCATTAAAGTTAAAGGAAGATAGAGAGGCAATAGAGTATTTAAAAGATCTTAAGCCTGACTTTATAATAGTTGTAGCATATGGACAGATACTTACGAAGGAAGTACTAGATATCCCAGTGTATGGATGCATAAATCTTCATGCTTCTCTTCTGCCTATGTATAGAGGAGCAGCACCTTTGAACTGGGTTATTGTAAATGGTGAGAAAAAGAGCGGTAATACAACTATGCTTATGGATGTAGGCTTAGATACTGGAGATATGCTTTTAAAAGATGAAGTTGATATAACAGAAGACATGACTGCTGGTGAACTACATGATATCCTTATGGATAGAGGAGCTAATCTTTTAGTAGATACAATCAATGGATTGAAAGCAGGTACTATTACACCTATTAAGCAAGAAGGTGAAACATGTTATGCTAAGATGTTAAATAAAGAAATAGCAAAAATAGATTGGAATTGTTCTTCAAGAGAAGTACATAACTTAATTAGAGGGTTAAATCCATGGCCGATAGCTCACACAAGTTATCAAGGACAGACTATGAAGATTTACGAAAGTTCTTATCTAAATGAAAATTCAAATAAAGAAGCAGGTACAATTTTATCTGTAGATAAAACAGGAATGAAAGTTTCATGTGGTAGTGGTATACTATTAGTTAAAAAGGTACAATTTCCTAATGGAAAGCCTTTAACAATAGAACAATATATAAATGGTAATTCTATAGAAGAAGGGATAAAACTTATATAGGTTTATCAGGAAAGGAGAGTTTTGAATGTTCTATCCTTTTTATTATGATAAAACAATGTTAATTTTGATTCCAGCAGTAATTATTGCTTTTTGGGCTCAAAGCAAAGTAAGTAGTACGTATAGAAAATATAGACAGCAACCTATGGCAGCTGGCTATACAGGAGAGCAAGTAGCTAGGATGATCCTAGATGGTGCTGGTCTTTATAACGTTCCAGTATTACTTACAGGAGGAGAACTTTCAGATCATTATGATCCAAGCAAGAGAGTCATTAAATTATCAAGGGATATTTTTTATGGAAATTCTATTGCAGCAGCTGGTGTAGCTGCTCATGAAGTAGGGCATGCAATACAACATCAAAAGGCATATAAGCCGTTAGTATTAAGAACCAGTATAGCCACAGGAGTTAATGTTGCAAGTCAGGCATCTATGATATTATTTATATTAGGGATATTTTTATCAATACCTGGACTAACAACTTTAGGAATCATATTCTTTTCAGCTACAGTGTTTTATCAACTTATAACACTTCCAGTTGAATTTAATGCTTCCAAACGTGCTTTAGATATATTAGAAAGTAGATCAATACTTTTAGGAAATGAAGTATCAGGAGCTAAAAAAGTTTTAAGTGCTGCAGCAATGACGTATGTGGCAGCAGCATTAATGTCAATAAGTCAATTATTAAGGCTTATACTAATAAATAATAGAAATAACGATTAAGAGGTAGTTTATGAACAGTAGAGAAATTGCATTAAATATAGTAAGTAGAGTTTTAGACGAGGGTGCTTATTCAAATTTAGTTCTTTCAAAAGAATTAAATGAATCAAATTTAGATGATAAAGATAGAGCGCTAGTTACAGAATTAGTTTATGGAACAATAAGAAGAAAAAATACATTAGATACAATAATATCTAACTTCGTAAAAGATATTAAGCTTATGGATAAGAAGGTTCTTAATATATTACGAATTGCTATTTATCAAATGCACTTTTTAGATAAAGTTCCAGAATTTGCAGCATGTAATGAAGCAGTTGAATTAGCTAAAGCCATTTCAGAACAAAATGGAAAGTTAGTAAATGGAATATTAAGAAGCTATACAAAAAACCCAGACGATATAGAAGTAAGTAATGGAGTAGTTGATAGATTAGCATATCAATATTCATATGAGCCATGGTTTATAAGAATGATTTATAAGCAATATGGTGAAAAAGATGGAAAGAGAATATTAAGTGGATTAAATCAAACGCCTAAAGTTACTGTAAGAGTAAATAACACAAAGGCTGATTTTGATGAAGTTTATGATAGACTTGAAGAAATGGGATATGATGTTGAAGAAGGATATGCTTGTCCAGAAGCAATAATCATTAGAGGTGGAAGATCAATTGAAAGTAACCCATTATTTATAGAGGGAGCAATAACAGTTCAAGATGAAAGTGCAATGCTTGTAGCACCACTTCTAGATTTAGAAGAAAATGATACTGTTTTAGATTTATGTGCTGCACCAGGTGGAAAGACTACACATATTGCTGAATTATTAGAAGGAAAAGGTAAAGTTTACGGATTTGATTTACATGAAAATAAATTATCTTTAATTAAAGAAAATGCTGAGAGATTAGGATTAAACAATATAGAAGTTAAGGAAATGGATGCAACAAAGATGGATTCTTTATATGTATCATCAGCTGATAAGGTTCTTATTGACGTTCCATGTTCAGGAATTGGAATTATAAGAAAGAAACCAGAAATCAAATGGAATAAGACAAGAAAGTCATTAAAAGAATTAATTCCTACTCAAAGAGAAATTATGGAAAATTCATGGCAATATTTAAAGAATGGCGGAACTATGATTTATTCTACATGTACATTAAATAAAGAAGAAAATGAAGACAATGTTGAATGGTTCTTAAATAAGCATAAAGATGCAAAAGTTGAAAAAATATTCTTAGGAAATATGGATAACTTTGTATATAATGCAGATGGATCATTAACAATACTTCCAAATGAATATATGGATGGATTCTATATTGCTAAGATAGTTAAGAAATAGCAGGTGGAAATATGTTAAATTTATTAGATTATACATTAGATGAATTACAAAACTGGATGAAAGAAAATAATGAATCAGCATTTAGAGCTAAACAAGTGTTTTCATGGATATATAAAAAAGTATATAATTTTAATGACATGAATAATATTCCCAAATCCCTAAAGGAAAAGCTAGAAAATTCATTTATTATAGATATGCCAAAAATTGAGCATGTATATGAATCAGCAGTGGATGGAACAAAAAAAATATTATTAGCCCTTAAAGATGGAAATTTAATTGAATGTGTTCTTATGAAATATAAGCATGGAAATTCAATTTGTATTTCAACGCAAGTAGGATGCAGAATGGGATGTAAGTTCTGTGCTTCTACTTTAGGAGGCAGAATAAGAAATTTAACTGCAGGTGAAATTTTATCAGAGATAATAGTAGCTCAGAATTATTTAGGAGAAAGAATTTCTAATATTGTGCTTATGGGAAGTGGTGAACCTTTAGATAACTATGATAATGTTGTTAAGTTTTTAGAACTTGTTAATGCTGAATATGGACTTAATATAGGCCAAAGACATATAACGCTATCAACATGTGGAATAGTACCTAAGATATATGAATTAGCAGATTTAGAACTAAGTGTTACTTTAGCTATATCGCTTCATGCCTTTAGCGACGAGAAGAGAAAAGAAATTATGCCTATTGCAAAAAAATATTCTATTAGTGAAATCCTTGAAGCTTGTGAGTACTATATAAACAAGACTGGCAGAAGAATAACCTTTGAATATTCACTAGTGGCAGGAGTGAATGATGGTAAAGAAGATGCAAAATCCCTTTCTAAACTTTTAAAGGGAATGCTGTGTCATGTTAACCTTATTCCAGTAAATGAAATAAAGGAAAATACATTAAAGAGACCATCAAAGAAAAATATATTAGAATTTGAAGAAATTTTAAAAGATAATGGAATAGAAGTAACCGTTAGAAGAGAAATGGGAACAGACATAAATGCAGCTTGCGGCCAGCTAAGACGAAGTTATTTAGAAGAAAATAAATAGTATATTTGGAGGGGCATATGGTTGGAATTAAGAGCGATGCTGGCAATGTAAGGGAACTAAATGAAGATTATGCATCATTTATTGAAGATGAGCGATTTAAAATTTATTTAGTTGCTGATGGCATGGGTGGACATAATGCCGGAGAAATTGCCAGCAAGTTAGCTGTAAAAAGCATAATACGATATTTACTGGAACATTCAGAAGAAGATGAAAATCTTCTTTTGAATGCAGTTAAATACGCTAATAATGAAATATATGAAATATCTCAAAAAAATGATAAGTGTAAAGGTATGGGGACTACTATCACAGGTTGTTTTATTAAAGGAGATATGATTCAGGTGGTAAATGTAGGAGATAGCTGTTGTTTTTCTATTAAAGATAATGAAATAAAAAAGGTGACGAAAGATCACTCCTGGGTACAAGAGCTCATAGATGCTGGAGCTATAACAGAAGAAGAAGGAAGAGTACATCCTAAAAAGAATATTATCACTCGAGCTTTAGGAACTAATTCATCAGTTAAAATAGATATATTTAATATTGATAAGAGTGAAAGTAGCATGTTTTTATTATGTTCTGATGGACTATCAAATGAGGTACGAAAAGAAGAAATGATTGAAATAGTTAATAAATGCAAAGACTTTAATGAAGCATGTGAAAAATTAGTTGATTTAGCCAAATCTAGAGGGGGAAAAGATAATATTACTGTTTTGCTATTTGGAGGAGAGGTGTAAAGATGATTGGAGAAATATTAGGTGATAGATATGAGCTTATTGAAGTAATAGGCGAAGGCGGAATGGCTATTGTATATAAAGCCAAAGATAAAAAGTTAAATAGATTAGTGGCAGTTAAAATATTGAAGAAGGAATTTTCAGATAATAAAGACATTGCAGAAAAGTTTAAAAGAGAAGCAACAGCAATAGCTAATCTATCTGATACCAATATTGTTAATGTTTTAGATGTAGGCCATGAAGATGAAGGTAACATAGATTATTTTGTTATGGAATATGTAAGCGGAAAAACATTAAAGGATTTTATTGTTTTTAATGGAAAGTTAAATTATACTACAGCAATAGAAATTGCTATCCAAATAGCAAAAGCATTAGATTGTGCTCATAGAAATAATATTATTCACAGAGATATTAAGCCACAAAATATTTTAGTAACAGAAAATGGTGATGTCAAGGTTACTGATTTTGGTATTGCCAAAAGTTCTACAGCATCAACAATAACTAATACAACTACAATTATGGGATCTGCCCATTATTTATCTCCAGAACAGGCAAAAGGTACATTTATAGATGGAAGATCAGATATTTATTCTTTAGGTATAGTTTTATATGAAATGTTAACTGGAAGACTTCCTTTTGATGGAGAATCACCTGTGACCATTGCATTAAAACATATACAAGAAGATGCGGTACCACCAAAAGATATTAATTTAGCAATACCAGATAGTTTGAATGCATTGGTTTTAAAATGTATGGCAAAAGAAGCTACTGATAGATATGCCAATGTGAAAGAATTAATGATGGATTTACAAAAAATTAAAGATGATCCTAATGCAATAATCAATAGTAAAGTAAGTGCATATGATAGCAAAACAATAATTATGACTCCTATAACTGAAAAGCAAATGAATACTGCAAAAGTTGATAAAGTTCAGGCTAAGGTTGTTAATAGTTCAGTTATTGACGATGATTATGATGAGTATGATGAATATGATGACGATGAGTATGAAGATGATGACGAAGATGAATTAGAAAATACTCCTGTGAAGAGAACAAAAGAAACAAATGTAAAGAAACCAAGAAAGTCAAGAAAAGGAATAATTATAGGAATTATAACAATAGCTATTCTAGCTATTATGATACCGCTTGGTATGTATTTTACCAGTGGAGCTAAAGAAGTTTCTATACCTAAGATTGTTGGATTATCACAAGATGAAGCAAAGAGTGTATTAAAGAAGTTAGGTTTAACTATGGAAGTGGATTCAACTAAATATGATGAAAATTATAAAGAAGGATGTATAATATCTTCTAATCCAGCTGAAGGAACAACAGTAAAAACTAATACCATAGTAAAAGTTATTGTTTCTAGTGGTAAAGAAAAAGTTAAAATGCCAGATGTAAGGGATTTAAGCAGTGATGCAGCTGTAAGTGCATTAGAAGATAGAGGACTTATAGCCTCTCTTTCATATGATTATAGTGATACAGTTGAATACGGATATGTTATTAGCCAATCAATAAATAAGAATGAAGAAGTTGAAAAAGGGACTAAAATTTCTTTAGTAATTAGCTTAGGAACAGAAGTAAAATGGGTAACTGTTGAAAATGTTATGGGATATAATGAGAGTGATGCAGTTGCAGTTTTAGAAAACCAAGGCATTGAGGTGAATATTACCACTGAAAATACAAGTAATGAATCAGAAGATGGAATAGTGCTTAATCAATCAATTTATGGAATTGATGTTAAAGTTGGAACAATGGTTACACTTACTGTAGGTAAATATGTTGAAACATCTTATAAAGTTTCTGATTATGTATATATAGGTCAGCCTTTATCTGAAGCTATAGCTGCTTTAGAAGGTGCAGGGCTTTCATATGAAATAAGTGGTGCTGTTTCTGGTGATGATTATGCTAATTATTCAATAACAGGATATACTCAAGAAGTTAAGAAAAATGAACCTGTAAAGTTAAAGGCAAAGAAAGATATAACAGGTGGTACAACTGGAACTACTTCTGGTGATACAACAACTGGAACAAATAATGATGACACAACTTCTAAAGAAGATACTGAAGTTACAGGTAATGATATATCTAGTGATACCATGACTGGGGGCTTTACAGATATATTTAATTGGCATCTTAACTAGATAAAAAAGATTGCACATGTGTGCAGTCTTTTTTTATAATAGTAAAAAAATAATTGCATTTTTTTATAGAAACTGTTTATTATAGATATGAGAGTAAAAAAGATGGAGGTACCATGAAAGGAAAAATTATTAAAGGAATAGGCGGATTTTATTATATTAAAACTGAAGAAGGGCTAATAGAATGTAAGGCTAGAGGAAAATTCAGACATAGGGACATGAAACCTATGGTGGGAGATGATGTTGAAATTACTTTTGAGGGAAGCAAGGGTGTGATAGAAAACATCTATGACAGAAGCTCAGAACTTATTAGGCCTACAGTAGCTAATGTAACTCAGGCATTTGTTGTATTTTCCATAAAGAATCCAGATATTAACTTTGACTTACTAAATAGATTTTTAGTTTTATGTGAGCATAATAATATACATGCTATTGTATGTTTGAATAAGGTTGATTTAGTAAGTGATGAAGAAAAAGAGGAAATAAAGAATAAGATAAATGCAATTGGTTATGATGTGTTATATATAAATGCAAAGAAAGGTATCGGAGTAGAGACCTTAAGAGAAAAGATAAAAAATAATGTTACCGTGTTATGTGGACCTTCAGGAGCAGGGAAATCTACATTAATAAATACTCTAAAGGAAAGTTATCATATGGAAACAGGAGAAGTTTCTGAAAAGATAGGTAGAGGAAGACATACAACAAGACATAGTGAGCTTATAGATGTTGAGGATGGATATATAGTAGATACTCCAGGGTTTTCAACTTTAGAAGTTACTTTTATTGAAAAGGATGATCTTAAATATTGTTTCCCAGAGTTTGAGGAATATAATAATAGTTGTAAATTTAGAGGTTGCCTACATTATAAGGAACCTAACTGTGCAGTGAAGAATGCAGTTGAAGAAGGGTACATAAATAAATTGAGATATGAATTTTATATAAGAACATTAGAAGAAATAATGAATGGGAGGAAGTATTAATATGATTAAAATAGCACCGTCAATATTATCAGCAGATTTTGCAGATTTAGGAAGAGATGTAGAAAGGTTAAGTAATGCAGGAGCAGACTTCATTCATATAGATGTAATGGATGGACATTTTGTTCCTAATATTTCTTTTGGAATGCCGGTAATTAAGGCCATAAGAAATAAAACTGATAAAGTATTTGATGTTCATCTTATGATAGAAAATCCATCTAAGTATATAGATGATTTTATAGATGCAGGAGCAGATATAATAACAATTCATTATGAAAGTGAAAAACATTTAGATAGAACTATAGCATATATTAAAGCAAAAGGAAAAAAGGCGGCAGTTGCACTTAATCCAGCTACACCTGTGCATTTACTTAAAAATATTATTGCCGAGCTTGATATGGTGTTAATAATGAGTGTTAATCCAGGTTTTGGAGGACAAAAATTTATTGAATATACAATTGATAAAGTGAAAGAAGTTAAGGAAATGAGCATAAAATATAATAAGAATTTGATGATCCAAGTTGATGGTGGTATTGATTCTTCAAATGTTCAAAAGGTAATAGATGCAGGTGCTAATGTTATAGTTGCTGGATCAGCTGTATTTAAAAATGGCGCAATTGAAGAAAATATAAAAGCCTTAAGAGGAATATAGTGAAAGTTTTAATTGTAGGTGGTGGAGATGAGCCATCAGGAAAACTAATGGTAAAGTATGCTAAAGAGGTTGATAAAATAATAGGTGTGGATAGAGGATGTTCATATTTATTAAAAAATAATATTTATCCAGATTATATTGTAGGAGATTTTGACTCCATAAATAAGGAAGATATTAAAAGATTAGAAATTGATAGCATAAGAAAATTTAAGTATAACTGTGAAAAAGATAGTACTGATTCAGATATTGCTATGGAAATAGCTTTGAAGATGGAGTTTGTAGAAATATATATGATGGCTATGACCGGCAGTAGATTTGATCATAGTTTTGCAAATTTAGGACTTCTATGTAAAGCTAATGATGCAGGAGCAAAAGCATATATTATAAATGAAACTAATAAGATATACTTAATAGAAGAAAGTTCTAAAATTAAGAAAGATAATTCATATAAATATATTTCATTTTTAGCATATTGTGATAAAGTAGAAAATTTCAATATAAAAAATGCAAAATATGATTTAGAGAATTACACTTTATATCTTGGTGATAATAGAACTGTGTCAAATGAGTTTTTAGAAGATGACATTGAAGTAGAATTTACTAAAGGAAAAATTTTAGTGATTTTTTCAAAAGATTAATATAAAAAATAATCACCTTATCCCGTTATCTAGCATAGAATAGTTAATGGGGGAAGGTGATTATTTTTAGGAGGTGAAAGGTTAATGAAGATAATTGCTATTAAATTACCTAAATTCCTGTCATGTATAATAAAGTTCTTTAGAAAAAAATAAAAATACATAGGAGGAGTGTTGTAACTTATATGTCTTATAAAAAAATATAATAAAAAATGCAATTGATTTAATCAATTGCATTTTTTATTTGAACTTATATTGCTCTTTCAACCTTACCAGATCTAAGGCATCTTGTACATACATGAACTGTTTTTGGTGTTCCGTTAACTAAAGCTTTTACTCTCTTTATGTTTGGAGCCCAAGTTCTCTTAGATTGACGGTGAGAATGGCTGAATTGTGTTCCAGAAACAACACCTTTATTACAAACTTCGCATCTTCTTGCCATTTAAAAACACCTCCTTATATTTGAAGATTATATCTCTTCAATAGGACGAAATTAAGTTTATCAAATTTTAATATAAAATGCAAGAGAAAAATAAAAAAAAATAAAAAAATGATAATAAAAGACGTAAGATATACGTAAATACATACAAATTTACTTGAATTAATACATTATCTAATATACAATAGCTTTATGGAAATGAAATTAAGGAGGGTTTTGTATGATAGGATATTCAAATAACCTTGGAAATATACATTATTCAGAAGAAGTACTTGCTAAGATAGTAGGTTTATCAACAATGGAATGCTATGGTGTTGTAGGTATGGTATCAAAAAATGCTTCTGAAGGCTTATGGGAACTAATGAGAATTGAAAATTTAAGCAAAGGTGTAAAATTAAATTTTACTGAAGATGATAAATTGAACATTGAATTATTTGTAATGGTTGAATATGGAACTAAGATATCGGTAATAGCAAATAATATAATTCAAAAAGTACGTTATAGTGTTGAAAGCTTTACTGGATTAAAGGTTTCTCAAGTTACGGTAAATGTTCAAGCGGTTAGAGTCTAGGAGGGAATAGGATGAAATATCAAAAAATAAACGGCCATGATTTCTATAATATGGTTGTTAATGCTAGTAATAGGCTATTGGAAGAAAGTGATTTTGTTAATGCATTAAATGTTTTCCCTGTACCTGATGGAGATACAGGAACTAATATGTCAATGACATTTAAAGCAGCTGTAAAAGAAATTGAAAACTTGAATTCAGAGTCTATAGGAGAAACTTCTAAAAAACTAGCAAAAGGTGCCTTAATGGGAGCAAGAGGTAACTCTGGAGTTATTCTTTCTCAAATTTTAAGAGGGATTTCTAAAGGCTTAGAAGGAAAAACAGAAGTTGATGGAAGAGATCTTGCAGTAGCCTTCGAAGAAGGAAGCAAAGCAGCATATAAAGCTGTTATGAGACCAACAGAAGGTACTATATTATCTGTAATAAGAGCAGCTGCTGAATCTGTAACAAATGTAGAAGAAAGTAATGTAATAGCAGTTATGGAAACTGTTGTTACTAATGCTAAGATAATGTTAGATAAGACACCGGATTTATTACCAGCTTTAAAGAAAGCTAAAGTTGTAGATTCAGGTGGAATGGGATTATATATAATTCTTCAAGGAATGCTTGATGCTTTAAAAAATGATATAAAAGCAGAAATAAAGGATGTAGCAGTAAAATCAGCAGGAGCTACAGGTGCAGCCTCTACTGAAGATATAGATATAAAATTCGGTTACTGTACAGAATTTATAATAGTAGGAGATGCATCTAAAGCTAAAGAATTCCAAGATAAAATTGAAAACTTAGGGGATTCTATGATAGTAGTAGGTTATGAAGATGTTATCAAAGTTCATATACATACAAATGACCCAGGCAAAGTATTATCAAATGCTGTTCAGTATGGTGAACTTTCAAAAATAAAGATTGATAACATGAGAGAAGAGCATAGAGAAGTATTAGCTCTTAAAAATGAAGAAGCAGCTAGCGATATTCAAGAGGAAGTTGCACCAGCTGAAAGCAAGAAATATGCGTTTATTTCAGTGGCAATGGGAGATGGAATCACTAGAGTATTAAAAGACCTTGGAGTTGACTACGTAATAGAAGGTGGTCAGACTATGAATCCATCAACACAAGATATGATGGAATGTATATCAAAGCTTAATGCTGATCATATTTTCATATTACCTAACAATAAAAATATCATCATGGCTGCAGAACAAGCAGCAGAAATATCAGATAAAGATATAAGAGTTATTCCAACTAAGAGTATTCCACAAGGAATTACAGCAATAACAATGTTTAACTATGAAGCAGACGTTGATGCCAACGAAGAAACATTAAAAGAAGCACTAGAAATGGTTAAAACAGGTTCAGTTACTTATGCAGTAAGAGATACTGAAATGGATGGAATAGAAATTAAAGAAGGAAATATGCTAGGTTTAGTTGAAAGTAAGATTAAAGCTGTAGGTGAAGATTACTTTGAAGTAGCTAAAGAGATACTAGAGTCAATGATTGATGAAGATAGTGAGCTTATTACTATTTTCTATGGAAAAGATGTTGATGAAAGCAAGATGGAAGAATTCATTGCTGAATTAGAAGATAAATATGATGATTTTGATGTTCAATGTTATAAAGGAGATCAACCATTATACTACTTCATAATGTCAGTAGAATAATAAAAGATAAAGCACAAGAAGCACGTCTTCTTGTGCTTTAATGTTAATTAAAAAATAAATTGTCATTGAGGGTGTGATGTTATGGATGTTTCAAATGATGTTTCGGTATTAAAAGGAGTGGGTCCTAAGCTTTTAGAAAAATTAAATAAGTGTGGAATATTTACTATAATGGACCTTTTATTATACTTTCCAAGAGATTATGAATTTTTAGGTAGCAATATACCGGTAAATGAAATCAGCCATGAGGAAAAGAATGTTCTAACTTGTGCTTGTATGGGATGTTGTGGAGATATAAAGACTAAAACTGGTAAGTATTTGACTACCATAAGGTTTAACTATAATGGGGTAATAATTGAAGGTAAGTGGTTTAATCAAAGATTTATTAAGAATACCTTTAAAATAGGAGAAAAATATGATTTAATAGGTAAGTTTAAAAAAGTAGGAAATAAGCTTGAAGTTGTAAATCCTATAGTAGGTGTTAAGGTAGCTAAGGAAAATGAGATAGTTCCTAAGTATAGTTTAAAGGAAGAATTAACAGATAAGATTTTAATTAAACTTATTTCTAATTGTCTAGAAAATATAAAGATAAATGATAATCTTCCACAAGAAATCATAGATAAATATAAAATGGTGGATCTTGATTTTGCTGTGAGGAATATACATTTTCCTTCTGGAAGAAACCAACTGGAAAAAGCTATCATAAGATTAAAATTTCAAGAACTATTTACTTATTCTATGAAATTGTTGCTTCTAAAAAGAAAGCTGAAGGTGGAAAATGGAATTTCCTTTCCATGGGTAAAGGAGCTAGGTGATTTAAAAGCTGCTCTTCCATATAGTTTGACAGATGCCCAGACTAGAGTAGTAAGAGAAATATTAAGGGATCAAAAGAGTTTATTTCCAATGAATAGATTGGTACAAGGAGACGTAGGTTCAGGAAAAACTGTAGTAGCTCTTATAGCTATTTTTAATGTGGTTAAATGCGGATATCAAGCAACACTTATGGTTCCAACAGAAATACTAGCTAATCAGCATTACCAAGAAGCAAAGAAGCTTTTAGAACCTTTCGGGATACATATAGAGTTACTTACAGGTAGTACTTCTGCTAAAGAAAAAAGAAGAATAAAAGAGCTTATTACTACAGATATGCCTATGGTGGTAATAGGGACTCATGCTCTAATACAGGAAGATGTAGATTTTAAGAATCTAGGACTTGTTGTTACTGATGAACAACATAGATTTGGTGTTGAACAGAGAAATAGGCTTATTAATAAAGGTAGAAGACCAGATGTGTTGGTTATGACAGCAACACCTATACCAAGAACATTAGCTTTATATGTATATTCAGATCTTGATATATCTGTTATTGATAAGTTACCACCAGGTAGAAAACCTGTAAAGACAGAATTCTATAACGGTGGTGATAGAATGATGGCATATGATTTAGCTTTAGATGAAATTAGAAAAGGAAGACAGGTATATATTGTATGTCCTCTTATTGAAGAAGATGAAAAACTATCGTTAAATTCTGTGGAAAAATTATATGATGAATTAAAGGATGGAGTATTTAGAGGGATAAATATTGAAATACTACATGGGAAAATGAAGCCAAAAGAAAAAGATGAAATAATAAACAGATTTAAGAGAGATGAAACTAAAGTTATAATATCCACAACAGTAATTGAAGTAGGGGTAAATGTACCTAATGCATCTGTTATGATTATAGAAAATGCGGAAAGATTTGGTTTAGCTCAGCTTCATCAATTAAGAGGAAGAGTGGGAAGAGGACAATACGAATCATATTGCATTCTTACTGGTAATGCTAAGACCGATACAACAAAAAGAAGAATGGAAATAATGACTGAATCTACTGATGGATTTTATATTTCTGAACAAGATTTAAAATTAAGAGGTTCAGGCGAGTTGTTTGGACTTAAACAAAGTGGTGATGAAGGTTTTGTGTTGGCAAACCTTTATGATGATATTAAAATTCTTAGATGTGCAAGAGAGGAAGGAAAGATGCTTTTAGAGTCTAAAGACCCTAATAAAGTTAAATTGTGTAGAGATATAGCTTACTCTTTAGAAAGATGGAGCAAGTATATATGCTTTAACTAATAAAAAAATTGTTTATAGAAATGTTATATGATAAAATGGTAATGTTAAACTAAAGGAGGAATGTTAATGAGAATTATAGCAGGAAAAGCAAGAGGACGTAAGTTAATACCTCCAGCGACTATGGAAACAAGACCTACATTAGATAGAGTTAAAGAAGCTATGTTCAGTACAATTCAAAATCATATATTAGATGCTGTGGTTATTGATGTATTTGCAGGAACAGGAAGCTTAGGTCTTGAATGTGCCAGCAGAGGAGCTGCAGAGGTATATTTAGTAGATAAGAGTCCGGTTACCTTTCCATTACTAAAACAAAATGTGGAAAATTTAAAATTTGAAGATTGTTGCTATCCGCTGAATATGGATTCATATGATGCACTTAAATCTTTAGCTAAAAAAGGGAAAGTATTTGATATTATATTTATAGATCCTCCATATTGTAAAGAAATGATTCCAGAAGCAATTAAGATAATAAAGGAACATAATTTATTAAAAGAAGATGGAATTATAGTAACTAAGATTGATTCCATTGAAGAAATATATGAGGGCTATGAAGATATAATTTTGACTAAAAGCAAGAAGTATGGGAATACAACTGTATGCTATTATAGAGTTGATTCTGAATTAGAGTAGGAGAAATATATGAGAGTAGCAATTTATCCAGGAAGCTTCGATCCAATAACAAATGGTCATTTGGATATTATCCAAAGAGGATGTAAGATTTTTGATAAGGTTATTGTAGCAGTTCTAATTAACATAGATAAAAAAGGATTGTTTACTATAGAAGAGAGAGTGGAGCTAATTAAAAAATCCACAGCTCATCTGGAAAATGTTGAAGTAGTAAGCTTTAATGGTTTATTAGTAGATTTAGCTAAACAATTTAATGCACGAGTTATTTTAAAAGGGTTAAGAGCTGTATCAGATTTTGAATATGAGCTGCAAATGGCACTTATGAACTCAAAGCTTGATCCAGATATTGAAACATTATTTATGATGACATCTATAGAATATTCATATCTTAGTTCTTCTTCAGTAAAACAAGTGGGAAAATTTGGTGGAGATATATCAGGATTAGTGCCAAGGAAAATTGTTGATGTGGTTAAAACAAGATTAAAATAAAGTTTTATTTTGGGGGGAGTAGTTTGAATAAGGTAGAATTAAATGTTATGGAACTATTAGAATATTTAGAAGAGATACTTGAAAATGCTCCTAAAGTTCCAATAACAGGTAAGGCAATGATTGATACAAAAGAATTTGAAGAAGTAATTGAGCAAATTAGAAATTACTTGCCTGATGAGCTTAAAAAGGCTAAATGGGTAATGGGTGAAAAGGATAGGATTCTTGAGGATGCTCAAAAGGAATATCAAAATGTAAAAAAAGAGACTATGGAAATGATGAGACAAAATATAGAAAATCATGACATGGTTAAGGAAGCTAAGCTTCGTGCAAATGAAATTATTGCCTTAGCACAAAGAGATGCTAAAGCAATAAGAATAGGTTCTAGAGAATATTCAACAGAAATATTATCACAACTTGATAAGGAAATAGAAGAAAAGAAGCTGCAACTTATACAATCAATGCAAGATTCATTTGAAAAAACAGCAAAAGAAATAGATGAAAAAATGACTAAAAGCAGTGATACTATTAAAGAAAACATAAATGAATTAAGAAATATGTAGTTTCTTAAATAATGTATTAATAAGTTTTCCCATTAGTGGAAGTAGTAGTAATGCATATATAAAAAGAACTATTTTATTGGTATTGTAATAAGAGTGAATATATAGGGATGATGAAGTGGTTTCTGTGCTAATAAGAATACTAGAAAATATAAAGGTAATTGTGAAACTAATTATCCCTTGAATAAATTTTATAAAGGAATATTTTTTTAGTGAAATGTTGAATTTGCCTGTAAAAGATGAAATTTGACCAATTATAGATAAGCCAGAAAATGAGCAGATAAAGCTTATAGCGCTGAGCTTAAATATAATTGATGAAGAAATAGAAGTTAAGATTTTGCATCCGTTTGTATATTCAATGGAACCTAGAAAAATTCCGTATAATGAATTGGGAGATAATGATAATACCTTTTCTATATTATTAAAAATAATATTTATTAAGGAACTGTTTTTTATTATACCTATAATAATAGAAAAAATAATTACAAAGGCCCCCACTTGTAATGTAGTATTAATTGCATTTTCAATAGATGTTTTTATTATTACTCCAAAATTGTAGGAGCCGCCAGTCTTTAAAGGATACTCATTAGAATTATTAAATTCATGAGTATTTTTTTTTGTAAAAAAACCTATTATTAAAGGAGAAAGATAATTTGCTATTAAAAGTATGAATCCGTATTTTATGTTTCCTAACATAGCAACACCTACAGAACCTATTAAGAAAATTGGGCTAGCATTTGAAGCAATATTTAATAATCTTAGAAATTCCTCTTTGGAAATATAGCCAAGTTCATAAAGATCACAACAATATTTGCAGCCAAGGGGATAACCACAAAGTATGCTAGCAACAATAGGAAATGACGAGCAATTGGATAATTTTAAAGGCTTGCATATAATTGGACCTAAAATATTTGAATAAAATGAAATACCATCATAATGAATAATAAGGTTACAAATAACTGAAAAAGGAAAAAGAGTAGGTAAAATGGCCTTAATAACCAAATTTAGCCCTGTAAAAGTAGATTCTATACATATACTTAAATTAATGATAAATAGCGCTATAAATAAGGTGATTAATATAGTAATTATTTGATTTTTCCTTAATTTAAGAAGTTTTATAAGTATTATTGAAAGAACAATTATTAAAAGCCATAAGATAAAAATTGTATACATAGTAGTCCTCCTATTAATGAAAGAATAAAAAATAAACTATATATACAATATTTATATGCTTATGGCTTTACATTATTATTATTTTATTATAGGGCTAATTAAATAATCGGAGTTTGCCTTAAGCTCTGGATTCAAAATGGAATAAGCTTTAGTTGCAGCAATATCCAGTTTTAATAGCGGATTTTCAGTGTTTTTAGGAAGTTTGGTAATGAGAGGTATGCTGCTTTGTTTTTTTATAAGGCTAAGCATTTCTCTTCCTTTTTTATTAAAAGCTAAGACTCTAGCATAATGATATTGTTCTAAATCCATCTTAGAATAATTTTCTTTATAAAAGCCAATGTAAATTTGTGTAAGGATTCGAGATATTTTTGTATATGTATATCTTTTGCTTTTTACATTTAAAATCAAGTCATCTAAAGAAGAGCTGTTTTCAATTTCTTTTGATATTTTTTTGTCAATACCTTCCTTAACTTCTGAAAGATTGTTAAAATTTATACAGTTGGTGGTTATTAAATATTTTATATATTGAAACATGCTTTCTTCAAAAGTAAATGGATAGTTTGAAGTTTTAAGCTCTTGTAAAATATTAAATGATTGTTCAGGAACAGCATCCTTAATAAGAGAAATATCGTTTTTGTCCTTTAAGGTTTCTCTTATGGAAGTGGCAGAAGAAAAAGAGTTAGAAAGCTCTTTATCGTTATAGCCTGAACCTTCTCGTTTTAAAGATAAAGGAACTATTTTGCTATTAAGTTTTAAAATAGCCTTAATATACTCAATTCCAAGTATGTTGTTGGAAGAGGAAATGATATTTTCAATGTGTTTATCATTGGTAAATTCAATTAAGGATAACTCTCTTGCTTTGGCAAATGTTAATCCATTATTCATATTTCTTTTTAAAATTTCTTGAAATTCCAATGGTTCATTCACAAGAGTTTGTGCAATTTTAGTCAAAGATTTAACATCACCAGATTCTGAACCGAAGAATAGATTGTTGACAATTCCTAAGGAATTTAAGATAGATATAGCACCGTATGCAAAGAACTCAGCTGATGAAACAGCATAGTATGTAGGAAGTTCAATAACAAGATCAACGCCATTTTCTATAGCCATTTCTGCTCTTTTCCATTTATCTATTATGGCAGGTCCTCCTCTTTGCATAAAATTTCCACTCATTATGCAAATGGTACCATCGCATTTAGTAGTTTTTTTGCACTGTTGTAAATGGTGCAGATGCCCATTGTGAAATGGGTTATATTCAGTGATAATGCCTGTAATATTCATTAGAAAACTCCTTTAAAAAAATATAAAAATATTATAGCATAACATGGGCTTAAGTTGAAAAAAATAAAAAATGTATTAAAAATATTTGAATTTTCTAAAAATTCAAAATATAAAGAAATAATTTATTTCATAAATTTAGTATTGAAAAATATGCACATATAGGAGTATATTATATGATGAAGATTGAGTTCGTATCACTAGAGAAAGGAGAAAGATAATATGGAACTTATGAATAAATTATGGGCTGCTGCTAAAGCAGACAAAAGAAGAATAGTTCTTCCAGAAGGTGATGAAGAAAGAACTATCAAAGCTACAGGGAAGATTGTTGAGTTAGGATTAGCTAAACCAGTACTTGTAGGAGATGAAAACGTAATAAGAAGTAAAGCAAAAGATCTTGATGTTGATCTTACTGGAGTTGAAGTAGTAGATCCTAATAAATCAGATAGATTAGAAGCTTATATAAATGCGTTTTATGAACTAAGAAAAAACAAAGGTATGACAATGGAAAAGGCTGACAAAATAGTTAGAGATCCATTATACTTTGGTACAATGATGGTTAAGTTAGATGATGCTGATGGAATGGTTTCAGGAGCAGTTCACACTACTGGAGATTTATTAAGACCAGGTTTACAAATTATAAAGACTACACCAGGTGTTTCTGTTGTATCAAGTTTCTTTATAATGATGGTTCCAGGTTCTGTTTATGGTGAACAAGGTATGTTATTATTCTCAGATTGCGCTGTTAACCCAAATCCTACATATGAACAATTAGCAGCTATAGCAATAGCTACAGCAGACACAGCTAAGAATCTTTGTAAGATTGAACCAAGAGTTGCAATGTTATCATTCTCAACAATGGGAAGTGCTGACCATGAAATGGTTGACAAAGTAAGAAAAGCTACAGAATTAGCTAAAGAATTAAGACCAGACTTATTAATTGATGGTGAATTACAATTAGATGCTGCTATAGTACCAAGTGTAGCTGCACAAAAGGCTCCAAATAGTCCAGTTGCTGGAAAAGCAAACGTGTTAGTTTTCCCAGATTTACAAGCAGGAAATATTGGATATAAATTAGTTCAAAGATTTGCAGGAGCAGAAGCTATAGGACCAATGTGTCAAGGATTTGCTAAGCCAATCAATGACTTATCAAGAGGATGCAATGTAGACGATATTGTTAACGTTGTAGCTTTAACAGCTGTTCAAGCTCAAGCAAAATAATATAGATAAATGTTCAAAGCACAAGGCATTTTAGAGTATTAAAAAAATTTTTATAGACATTATAGTGAGGTGTTTTTTTATGAAGGTATTAGTTATAAATTGTGGAAGTTCTTCATTAAAGTATCAATTAATCGATATGGCAACTGAAGAATCATTAGCTCAAGGTTTAGTTGAAAGAATAGGAATTGAAGGTTCTGTTTTAACTCAAAAGGTTGAAGGAAAAGATAAATATATAGTTAAAGAACAAATGAAAGATCACAAAGATGCTATCAGATTAGTTTTAGCAGCTTTAGTTGATGAAAATAATGGTGTTATCAAGTCAATGGATGAAATTTCAGCTGTTGGGCACAGAGTAGTTCATGGTGGAGAAAAATATAAAGAATCTGTAGTTATTAATGATGAAGTTAAAGCTAATATAGAAGAATGCTTCAAGTTAGCTCCATTACATAATCCAGCAAACATGATAGGTATAAAGGCATGTGAAGAGTTAATGCCAAATACTCCAATGGTAGCTGTGTTTGATACTGCTTTCCACGGAACAATGCCAGAAGATGCATATCTTTATGCATTACCATATGAACTTTATGAGAAACACGGAATAAGAAAATATGGTTTCCATGGAACATCTCATAAATATGTTTCTCAAACTTGCGCAGAAGTTATGGGAAGAGACATAAAAGATTTAAAAATAATTACATGCCACTTAGGAAATGGTGCAAGTTTATGTGCTGTTAAAAATGGTGTATCTGTTGATACTTCAATGGGATTCACTCCACTTGAAGGTTTAGCAATGGGAACAAGATGTGGTAACATAGATCCTGCTATAGTTACTTTCTTAATGAAAGAAGAAGGATTATCAGTAGATGAAGTAAATGATTTATTAAACAAAAAATCAGGTGTATTAGGTATATCAGGAATAAGCTCAGATTTCAGAGATATCGAAGATGCTGCATTTAACAAAGATGACAGAAGAGCTAAATTAGCATTAAAAATATTTGAATACAAAATAAGAACTACTATAGGTGCATACGCAGCTGCTATGGGTGGTGTTGATGCTATCGTATTTACAGCTGGTGTTGGAGAAAATGGACCAGAAACTAGAGAAAAATGCTTAGAAGGATTAGAATTCTTAGGTGTAGAAATAGATAGAGAAGCTAATAATGTAAGAGGTAAGGTAAGAGAAATATCTAAAGCAGGATGCAAGGTTAAAGCATTCGTTATCCCAACTAATGAAGAATTAGTAATTGCAAGAGATACTTTAGAGTTAATTAAAAAGTAAGAATAAATTACTTGACTTTTATCGACACACTTTATATAATAAATGTTGTTTGAGCCACAAATGGTTCAAACAATAAATCTAAGGAGTGAAAAAGCTGCTTTGCTCGAGCTGTGCCTAGCACAATATATTAAATACGTTTAATATGAGGAGGAAATCCAGAGCTAAGAATATGATTATAAAATTTTCAGATTTACTTGCTAAAGGCGGTAGAAATAAAGAAATTAAATTATCATTTGAATTCCAACCTGTAAAATTTGAAGGTGAGGAAATTAAAGCAGTTTCCATGGTTGATGTAAATGGCCAAGTTAATTCAAAAGATGAAGTTCTTGAATTAAAGGCTCATGTTAAAACAAACTTAGAACTTACATGTTCAAGATGTTTAGACACCTTTATCTATCCAATAGATATTGATATAGAAGAAAGGTTTACAAAAAGTAAAGAACTTCAAGATGATGAAGAACTTATTTTTGTAGAGGATGATACATTAGATATTATCCAAATCGTAGAAAATTGTATTATTTCAACCTTACCTATCAAAAGACTTTGTAAGGAAGACTGTAAAGGTCTGTGTTCACAATGTGGAACTAATAAAAATATTAAAGAGTGTCAATGTGATGACTTTGATGTAGATATTAGGCTTGCAAAGCTTAGAGAGTTGTTTGGGGAATAAGGAGGTGTAATAATGGGAAATCCAGCTAGAAAGACATATAGAGCAAAAAGAGATTCTAGAAGAGCTCAAACTTTTAAGTTAAGCTTACCAGGAATAGTTGAATGTCCACAATGCCACGAAATGAAGATGGCTCACAGAGTTTGCAAAAACTGTGGATTCTACAAAGGTAAAGAAGTTGTTGCTTCAACTGAACAATAGAAAGAAAGTCTTATGACTTTCTTTTCTTTATATACAGATTTTTTTTAAAAGGAGTGAGAATGATGAAAATAGCTATAGATGGAATGGGTGGAGATAATGCACCAGCAGAAATTGTCTCAGGCGTTATAAAGGCCATGGAGGAATTTAAAGATATAGAATTTTATATAACTGGACCAGAAGATGCTATTAAAAAGGAAATTGCAAAAAATAACTATAGTGGTAATAATATTATTATTATTGATTCTAAGGAAGTAATCACCACTAATGAACATCCTGTAATGGCAGTTAGAAGAAAGAAGGATTCAAGTCTTTGTAAAGCTTTAAATCTAGTTAAAGAAGGAACTTGTGATGCAGTAATTTCAGCTGGTAGTACGGGGGCATTCTTAGCTGGGTGTACTTTTATTGTAGGAAGAATAAAAGGAATTAAAAGACCTGCATTAGCCCCTGTTATGCCAGGAAAGAATGGAAGTTTTATAATAGTTGATGCTGGAGCAAATGTTGATAGTAAGCCAGAGTATCTTGTTCAATTTGCCCATATGGGAAAAGAATATTATAAAGGTGTTTTAAACGGGGAAAACCCTTCAGTAGGACTAGTAAATATAGGTGAAGAAGCAGAAAAGGGAAATGATCTTACAAAAGAGACATTTAAACTTTTATCAGAAGAAAAGCTAAACTTTATTGGAAACATAGAACCTAGAGATATAACAAAAGGTGATGTTAACGTAATTGTATGTGATGGTTTTGCAGGAAACACCATACTTAAGATGTATGAAGGTACTGCATCTACAATCATGAAAGTAATAAAAGAAGAAGTAATGGCTTCAGGTATTGTTTCTAAGATAGGGGCAGTATTATTAAAGCCTGTATTTAATAATATAGCAAAGAGATTTGATTATAAAGAATATGGCGGAGCACCTTTCCTAGGCGTAGATGGTATTTGTATAAAAGCTCATGGAAGTTCAGATGCAAGAGCTTTTAAAAGTGCTATAAAGCAAGCTAAAATGTTTTATGATAACAAAGTTTTAGACAAGATAAAAGAAAATATATAAGATATAACTAGTATATGGTGATAATATAAATTTTATAGTGTATATTGACGTATGTTACAATATATAATATTATCTAAATGGGCGTAGTGAGGAGGTGAGATTATGTTTGAAAAAGTAAAAGCTTTAATAGCGGATAAATTAAGCATAAATGAAGATGAAATAACAATGGAATCAGCATTTGTTGATGATTTAAATGCAGATTCATTAGATATAGTTGAGCTTATAATGGCTTTAGAAGATGAACTTGATATGGAAATACCAGATGATGAAGCTGAAAAGTTCGTTACTGTTGGTGATGTAGTTAAATTTATTAAGGCACATGTTGAGGAATAAATAAAATCCCGCAGTATTTGCGGGATTTTATGATATATTTAAATAAATTAAAAAAAGGCTAAGTATAGTTTATTCTTGAATTTGTTTATAACGAAAGCAAGTTGAAGAATAAACTTGGAGGAGTTGTTGAAATGAAAGAATACATAGAAGAGGTTCAAAAGATTATTGGAATAAAGTTTAATGAACCTAAATTATTAGTAACAGCATTAACTCATTCTTCATATGCAAATCAGCATAGAGAAGAAGAGTATAATGAAAGATTTGAATTTTTAGGAGATTCAATACTTCAGCTTACAATAACGGAGTATTTATTCTTAAACTTTAAAGATAAAAGTGAAGGAGAACTTACAAAGATTAGAAGTCTAATTGTTTGTGAAAATTCTTTATATGAAATAGGAAAGTCTTTGGATTTAGGAAATCACTTAAGAATGAGCAAAGGTGAAGAACTTACTGGGGGACGTGAAAGAGTATCTTTAATAGCAGATGCTGTTGAGGCTTTAATAGCAGCAATATATTTAGATAAAGGTTTAGAATATGCTAAGGACTATATTATAGGTGCATTTAAAACTATAATAGAAAAAGCTATTAATAATGATATAATTTTAGATTACAAGACTAGACTGCAAGAATACCTTCAAAAAAATGGAGAAATATCTATAGTTTATGAATTAATTAAATTTGAAGGACCTCCACATAGAAGAAAGTTCTATACAAAGCTTATTATAGACAATAAGGAAATATCAAGTGGTGAAGGCTATAGTAAGAAAGAGTCTGAACAGGATGCAGCTAAAATAGCATTAAAACAAATGGAGAAGAGTAATGAGTAAGAATTATTATATAATACCAGTATTTATATCACATCAAGGATGTCCACATCAGTGTGTATTTTGTAATCAAGATAGAATAGCAGGAGTTTATGATGAAGTAACAGCAGAAGATGTAAGAGAAAGAATAGATAGTTACTTAGATACAATGAACACTAAAAATTCTACAATAGAAGTATCGTTTTTTGGAGGGACTTTTACAGCTATTCCAGTGATAAAGCAAAAAGAGCTTTTAGCAGTAGCTATAGAATATAAAAATAAGGGGCTTATCCATAAGATAAGATTATCCACAAGGCCAGATGCAATTAATGGATACATATTAAGCTATTTAAAAGAATTTAAAGTTGATATAATAGAATTAGGAGTACAGTCATTAGATGATAATGTTTTAAGATTAGCAGGTAGAGGTCACAGTGCTTATGATGTTGAAAATGCCTCTAGACTTATTAAAGCAGAAGGATTTACATTAGGCCATCAGATAATGCCTGGACTTCCAGGAGATACAAAGGAGATTGACTTAGCAACTATTAAAAAATCCATAGAAATGAAGCCAGATATAGCAAGAATATATCCGGCCTTAGTAATCAAGGATACTCCTATGGAGACAATGTACAATAGAGGAGAGTATGAGCCATATTCACTTGACATGGCAGTAGAAGTTTCAAGAGAGATGCTGAAACTATATAATGCAGCTAAGGTTAAAGTTATTAGAATTGGTCTTCAACCAACAGATACCATAGCTGAAGGAAAAGATGTGGTGGCTGGACCATTCCATCCAGCCTTCAGAGAGCTAGTGGAAGGATCGTTAATTTGTGAGAATATAAAAGAGAAGACTAATGAATCAAGTGACATAATAATTGAGATAAATTCAAAAGATATTAGTAAATTATATTGTAATAAGAAGCAATACTTTAATGAATTTAAAAAAAATAGACATGGCAAAGTATTTGTGAAGACAGTTGATAAGCTAAAGAGGGGTAGAGTTAGAGTAACGGTTATAGAAAAGGTTGAAGAATTTAAAATCTAAATATGGAGTGATATATAAATGAAAAAGAAGACAAGAGAAAAAATGATATATGCTATTTCTGTATTTATGTTAATTTCTTTTATTTTAGGGTTGATTCCAGTACTTATGTAGTTAAAAAGGAGTGAAGTCATGTTTTTAAAGTCGTTGGAAGTGCGTGGGTTTAAATCTTTTGCAGATAAAACAGAGCTGGAGTTTAAAAAAGGCGTAACTGCCGTGGTTGGGCCTAATGGTAGTGGTAAAAGTAATATATCTGACTCAGTAAGATGGGTACTAGGAGAGCAAAGTGTTAAAAGCCTTAGAGGGGGAAAAATGGAGGATGTAATTTTTGCAGGAACTCAATTTAGAAAACCTCTAGGACTTGCACAGGTTTCTCTTACTTTAGACAATTCTGATGGTACTCTGCAAACTGATTATAATGAAATTACAGTGACAAGAAGAATATTTAGGTCTGGAGAAACAGAGTACTTAATTAATAACCAAAAGTGTAGATTAAAAGATATTACTGAGCTTTTCATGGATACAGGTATAGGTAAAGAAGGATATTCAATAATTGGGCAAGGAAAGATTGATGCCATCTTAAGTGGAAAGGCAGAAGATAGAAGAGCACTTTTAGAAGAGGCAGCTGGAATAGTAAAGTATAAGTCTAGAAAAGAAGAAGCAGAAAAAAGGTTGGATAATACTGACAATAATCTAGTGAGAATAAGAGATATTATTGCTACTTATGAAGAAAGACTTGAGCCATTAAGAATTGAAAAAGAAAAAGCTTTAGAGTACAGAGAATTAGCTGAAGAGCTAAGAATTAAGGAAGTATCTCTGCTTGTTCATAATATTGAAGAGATAAAGAAGGATTATGAGCAGGTATCAACGGAATTAGAAGAAAAAGAAAAAGAAATAAATGCTAAAAGAGAAATTTTAGACAAATTTAAAGAAAACTTAGTTTCTTTAGAAAAAGAAATTGAATCTTTAGAAGAAAAAAATGCAAAAGAAAAAGATGAGTACTATAAAGGTAGAGAAGAAGTAAATCAAAATGAAAAAGATGTAGGTCTTTTCAATGAAAGAGTGCAAAATTTCAAAAATATGATCCTTAAGGGCGAAGAAGAAATTAAGACTTTAAAGATAAAGGTGGCAGATTTACAGTCTTCAAAAGAAGCTATTGAAAAGAAGCTTTCATCTAAAGAGGAAGAAAAGAACAATAAATTAAATGAATTAAATGAGATAGATAGCACTATAAATGAGATTAATAATGAAATAAAAAAATTTGAAATGGAAATTGCTCAATTAAAGAATGAAGAGATAAATAATATTTCAAAAAATTCTAATTTAAATAATTTAATTGTTTCTTTAAGAAAAGACGTAGAAACCAATGAAGAAAAGCAAAGAAATATAAAAGTTAATATTGAAAATTTTGAACGTAATTTATCTGTAAATAAAGGAACTATAAAAGGTTTAGAGGATAATATTAAAGAGACAAAAGAAACAATTAAGAAGTTACAAGAAGAGGGGATAAGCCTAAAAAAAGCACTATCTCATGAATATAATAATTTAAGTGGACAAGAAAAGAAACTTAATTTACTTACAAAGAAAATAAATGAAACAGAAGCTAGACATAATGTTTTAACTAATTTAGAAAAGCATTATGAAGGATATAATAGAACTGTTAAAAATTTAATGGAGCATGTCAATGCTGGCAGAGTAAATGGCATCAGCGAAATAAATGTTGTTGGTGAAATCTTTAAGGTGGAACAGCAATATGAAATAGCAATTGAAATTGCATTAGGAGCTGCCATATCTAATGTTATAACACAAAAAGAAGATGATGCTAAAAAGCTTATAGTTTTTTTAAAGACAAAGGGATTAGGAAGAGCAACGTTCCTTCCATTAAATATTATTAAAGGTAGAAGAATTACAATTCCTAATAATGTGAAAAATTACGAAGGGTATTTAGGTATTGCTTCTGATTTAATATCATTTGATGAAAAATATAAAGATATAATAGATTATTCATTAGGAAGAACACTTATAGCTAAGGATATGGATGCTGCATTATATATTTCAAAGATGGGGCAGCATAATTATAAAATTGTTACCTTATCAGGAGAAGTTATAAACCCAGGTGGGGCACTAACTGGAGGAAGTATTCAAGGAAAGAATACAAATCTTTTAGGAAGAAAGAGAGAAATAGATGAATTAGCTATTTCCTTAGAAAAACAAAAAAGTGATTTAAAATCACAAAAAACAGCATTTGAAGAAATTAAGAAGAAGATTAAGAATTTAGATGAAGAAATATTAAATAAGAGAGAAGAAATTCATCAAAAAAATATTGATTTAACAATATTAGATGGTGATGTAAAAGCTTTAATTAATGAAGTAGATAAGGTGAAAAAATCTATTAAGTTTAGTAATGAAGAACTGGAGAGAGTTGTAGAAGCCTTTAAAGTATTAAATGATAGATTGGAAGTTAAAACTAAAGAACTAGATACCTTGGAGAATAGAAATAAAGAAGGGCAAGAAAAGATTAAAAGCTTAGATAAGGAGCTTGAAAATAGAAGAGAAAAACTTGAAAATATCAGGAATTCCTATACAGATATAAGAGTATCAAAAGCTGCCTTAGATGAAAGTCTTGAAGGTGATAAGAGAGAACTTTATGCTAAGAAGGCAGAAATAAATGAAGCTACAGAAAAGATTTTATCTTTAGATGGAGAAATAAAATCTAATTTAGATAATATTACAGTTCTTGAAGAAGGTATTGAAAATAAAAAAGATACCATAAATAATCTGAATAAAAGATTATCAGAATTGGAAAATGTATTTAAAGAAGATGAAGTTAAAAGAATAAATTTAAAGGAAAATCAAAAATCTAAGCAGTCAGAATACAACTTATTTGTTGAAGACATAAAGGTTCATGAAAATGAAATGAATAAGAAAGCTATTCAAAATGCTAAAATAGAAAGTGAGCAGGAAGCTTTATTAAATAAGCTTAACTCTGAATTAGAACTTACACTTGCTGAAGCAGAAGAAATTGCTGTAAAGATAGACAATATAAATTCTGTAAGGGATATGGTCTATAAATTAAAGAATAAAATAGCAGCACTGGGAACTGTAAATTTATCTGCCATTGTGGAATATGACGAAGTTTGTGAAAAATATGAATTTATGTCTACACAAGAAGAGGATTTAGAGAAAGCAAAGGAAGAGTTGCAATCTGTAATAGATGAAATGACCATTAAAATGAAAGAGTTATTTGAAGAAAACTTTAAGATTTTAAATGAAAACTTTGAGGAGACTTTCAAGGAATTATTTAACGGTGGTACTGCAGAACTTATATTAGAAGATGGTGATGTGTTAAAATCTAATATAATTATAAATGTTCAACCAGCAGGCAAGAAGTTGCAAAACATAAACTTGATGTCTGGAGGAGAAAAAGTTCTTTCAGCAATAGCTTTATTATTTGCTATATTAAAGATGAAGCCAACACCATTCTGTATCTTAGATGAGATAGAAGCGGCACTAGATGATGCTAATGTATATAGATATGCAGAGTTTTTAAAGAAATTCTCAAAAAACGTCCAGTTTATTGTTATAACACATAGAAAAGGAACAATGGAAGCAGGTGATGTCATGTATGGCGTGACAATGGAAGAAAAGGGTGTATCTAAAGTAGTGTCAGTAGATTTAGATAATGAGTAGGAGGATAACTATGTTTGGAAAATTATTTAATAACTTAAAAAATGGATTAACTAAAACAAAAAATGCTTTAACAGATAAGATTAATGAAACATTAAAATTAGCTATAACAATTGATGAGGATCTATACGAAGAATTAGAAGAAATACTAATAATGGCTGATATTGGTATGGATACTACTATGGAAATCATTGATAGATTAAAAGATAAAATTAGAAAAGAAAAAATTAATGATGTGGAACTAGTAAGACCAGCATTAAAGGAAGTAATTCTTGAAATTATGACTGAAAATGATGATGCAACAGAAGAGGCTCTTCATGGTGAAAAAGAAGTAATGCTTGTGATAGGTGTAAATGGTGTAGGAAAGACAACTAGCATAGGTAAGCTTGCTGCTAAAAATAAAGCTGAAGGTAAGAAAGTATTATTAGCTGCAGCTGATACTTTTAGAGCTGGGGCAATAGATCAGCTGGTAGTTTGGAGTGAAAGAGCTAAGGTGGATATTGTTAAGCATGAAGAAGGTTCAGATCCAGCTGCAGTAGTTTTTGATGCAATAAATGCTTCAAAGTCAAGAAATGTAGATTTATTAATTTGTGATACTGCAGGAAGACTTCATAATAAAAAGAATCTTATGGATGAGTTAGGTAAGATAAATAGAATAATTGATAGAGAGCTTAGTGATGCAAGAAAAGAAACATTATTAGTTCTTGATGCAACTACAGGTCAAAATGCTGTAATGCAAGCAAAGCAATTTTCAGAAGTGTGTCCAATAGATGGTATAATTCTTACTAAACTTGATGGTACAGCTAAAGGTGGTATAGTAATATCTATCAAGAATACACTAAAAATGCCTGTAAGATATATAGGCGTTGGAGAAGGAATAGAAGATTTGCAAGAATTTGATGCAGAGAGCTTTGTTGAAGCACTATTTTAATTAATGATGAATTATGAATGATGAATTTTGGAGGAAACTCTTAGGAGTTTCTTCAAATTACATTTATAAACAAACAAAAAAATATTGATGAATAGTTAAGTTTATTATATATTTATTTTATTAGATTAAGAAAATTTTTATCTTATAGAGAAAGAAAATGTGTTTTAACACCTTTATTTATGCGGTTTTACCGTATTCAACAAAAAAATACAAAGTGTTAAGTGAAAATACTTGACACATGTAATTTTCTTTGATAAAATTTCAGAGGTAGGTAAGGTGATTGCAGATGGAAGATAGAGTTGAGATTTCTTTACTGATGGACATATACAGTCCATTATTAACAGAAAAACAAAAGAATATCATGGAACTTTATTATAACGATGATTTATCTCTTGCAGAAATAGCAGAGCTAAATAATACTAGTCGTCAAGCAATACATGACCTTATAAAAAGATGTTATAAACAAATTCTATCCTATGAAGATAAATTAAATTTGCTTAAAAAATCATTAGAAAAAGAATCAGTAATTGAAGCTTTGTTAAATGATATGAAGAAAAAGTATTCTATAGAGGAAAAGGATTTAGAGGAATACAAAGATATCTTGTTTAATTTATAGACTAGGAGGGTTTAAACATGGCTTTTGAAGGTTTAGGCGAGAAGCTGCAGGAAACATTTAAGAAGCTTAGAGGTAAAGGGAAGCTTGGTGAAAAAGATATAAAAGAAGCCATGAGAGAGGTAAAGCTTGCGCTATTAGAAGCTGACGTAAACTTTAAAGTAGTTAAAAAGTTTGTTAAAAATGTTAGTGAAAAATGTGTTGGTAGCGAAGTGTTAGAAAGTCTAACACCAGCTCAACAAGTTATTAAAATAGTAAATGATGAACTTACAACTCTTATGGGTGGAAGCAAAAGCGAAATTGATTTTAGTGGTGTGGGACCAACAGTTATTATGATGGCTGGTTTACAAGGTGCCGGAAAAACTACAATGAGTGGTAAGCTTGCGCTTCAACTTAGAAAGAATCATAATAAAAGACCGCTATTAGTTGCATGTGATATATACAGACCAGCAGCTATTAAGCAATTAGAAATTGTAGGTAAGCAAATTGACGTTCCAGTTTTTCAAATGGGTGATAAAATAAGCCCAGTTGAAATAGCTAAAGAAGGTATTAAATATGCTAGAGAAAATAGCTTGAACGTTGTAATAATAGATACAGCAGGACGTCTTCATATTGATGAAGAATTAATGACTGAGCTTAAAGATGTGAAAGCTGCCGTAGATCCAAATGAAATTCTACTAGTAGTTGACTCAATGACAGGTCAAGATGCTGTAAATGTAGCAGAAACTTTTAATGAAGCACTAGATATAAGTGGAGTTGTTTTAACAAAGCTTGATGGTGATACAAGAGGTGGAGCTGCACTTTCAATAAGAGAAATGATCCAAAAACCAATTAAGTTTATTGGGGTTGGAGAAAAGATGAATGACTTTGAAGTCTTTCATCCAGATAGAATGGCTTCAAGAATACTTGGTATGGGAGATGTTCTTTCTTTAATAGAAAAAGCACAAGAAGCCATAGATGAAAAAGAAGCTACTGAGTTAAGTCAAAAGATGTTAGAAAATGATTTTACATATGATGATTATCTAACAGCACTTGAACAAATGAAAAAACTCGGACCATTAAATAAGATTATGGAAATGATACCTGGGATGCCTAAGGAAATTAAGGATATTGATTTTGCTGCAGGAGAAAAAGAGTTAGCTAAAGTTAAAGCAATAATTCAATCAATGACAGCAAAAGAAAGAAAAAATCCAAAACTTATTGTTGGATCTTCTTCAAGAAAGAAGAGAATTGCCCAAGGGTCAGGAACATCGCTTCAAGCAGTTAATAAGCTTATAAAAGGTCACGAAATGATGAGAAAACAAATGAAACAGTTTAAATCATTAACCAAAAAACCTGGTAAAAAAGGATTATTTGGCAAGTTACCTTTTTAAGAAATAGATATTATCCTTTAAAGGAGGTGAAATAATAATGGCAGTTAAAATAAGATTAAGAAGAATGGGTGCTAAGAAAGCTCCTTTCTACAGAGTTGTTGTTGCTGATTCAAGATCTCCAAGAGATGGTAGATTCATCGAAGAAATCGGATACTACAACCCAGTTGCTCAACCAGCTGAAATAAAAATCAACGAAGAAAAAGCTACAAAGTGGATAGCTAACGGAGCTCAACCTACAGACGTAGTTAAGAGATTATTCAACACAGTAGGTATCAACAAATAATTTTTTGGAGGTGAATTTATAGCTGATTATATTAGCTATAAACCTTATGAAAGAGTTAGTACAAGTAATTGCTAAATCCTTAGTGGATAACCCTAGTGAAGTTCATGTAAATGAAGTTCTGGGTGAGCAATCAGTAGTTCTTGAATTAAGGGTTGCTCCAGAAGATATGGGCAAAGTCATAGGCAAGCAGGGAAAAGTAGCAAAAGCTATTAGAACTGTTGTCAAGGCAGCGTCACTAAATGTAGATAAAAAAGTAGTCGTTGAAATATTAGATGACAAGAGCTAGGATTTCCTAGCTCTTTTTTGCTTTATTATAATAATTATTTTTTGATTTTTGGATAAAAGTCTGATATAAATAATATAGTAATAAATATACATACGAGGTGAAGAGATGAGTCAATTATTGAAGGTTGGAAAGATTGCTAACACTCACGGATTAAAGGGAGAAGTAAAGGTTATAGCATTAACTGATGATCCTAAAAGATTTAATGATTTAGAATATGTTATTATTGAAGGAAAAACTATATCAGTTGAAGGCTGCAAGTTCCAAAAAGATAGAGTAATAGTAAAATTAGAAGGTATTGATAGAATAGAAGATGCTGAAAGACTAAAAAATAAATTTATGGAAATACATAGAGAAGATGCAGTAGAATTAGAAGAAGACTGTTACTTCCTTGCAGATTTAAGAGAATGTACAGTATTTGATACAGAAGGAAAAGAATTAGGACAAATATATGATGTTATTCAAACTAAGAATAATGATGTATATTGGATAAGAAAACCTAAAGAACTTTTAATTCCAGTATTAAAATCTATAGTTACAGATATTAATATAGATGAAAGAAAAATTATCATAAGACCAGTAGGAGAATGGATGGATGAAGATTAATATATTAACTCTCTTTCCAGAAATGTTTGACATATTTAATCATAGTATAATAGGTAAGGCACAAGATAAGGGCATTATTGATATAGAAGCTGTGAATATAAGAGATTATACAAATAATAAGCATAAAAAAGTTGATGATTACCCTTATGGAGGTGGAGCTGGAATGGTTATGCAAGCTCAGCCAGTAGTTGATGCCATAAGAGCATGTAAGAAGGAAAATAAGGGTAAAGTAATATTCCTTGGTCCTAAAGGAAAAACCATGAATCAGGCTCTTGTAAAGGAGCTATCTACAGAAGAAAATCTTATTTTCTTATGTGGGCATTATGAAGGGATTGATGAAAGAGCCTTTAAAGAAGTGGATATGCAAATTTCACTAGGTGATTTTGTGCTTACTGGGGGAGAGATGGCTGCCATTCCTGTCATTGATTCTATTGTAAGGCTTGTGCCTGGAGTTCTAAACAAATCTGAAAGTCATGAAGATGAATCTTTTTCAGATGGTCTTTTAGAATATCCTCAATATACTAGGCCAGAAGTTTTTGAAGGAGAAAGGATACCAGAAGTATTAATTTCAGGTCATCATGAAAATATAAGGAAATGGAGAAGGTTACAATCTCTTTTAATTACCAAGGAGAGAAGACCTGATCTTTATGAAAAAGTGGAGCTGACAAAAGAGGATAAAAAGATTTTAAAATGCAAAAAATAATTGCTTGAAATATAATTTTAATTATGTTACAATAAGTCTCGTGCTAGTACGGGCGTTCCGCTGTCAAGAACATAATTTGTTAAGAACGTCAATTATCAATTAGGAGGGAATGCACTATGAACGAAATATTAAGAGCTATTGAAGCAGAACAAATGAGAAATGACTTACCAAACTTCAGAATTGGAGATACAGTTAAGTTACACGTTAAAATCAAAGAAGGTAACAGAGAAAGAATCCAAATGTTCGAAGGTACTGTTATTAAGAGACAAAACGGTGGATTAAGAGAAACTTTCACAGTAAGAAGATTAGCTTACGGAGTTGGAGTTGAAAGAACTTTCCCAGTTAACTCTCCAATCATCGAAAAGATGGAAATAACAAGAAGAGGTAAAGTAAGAAGAGCTAAGTTATTCTACTTAAGAGATAGAGTAGGTAAGGCTGCTAAAGTTAAGGAATTATTAACTAAATAGTTATAAGTTAATAAAGATATTAAGGGACTTAGTTATAAGTCCCTTTTATTTTATGGTAAATTAAAATACATAAATTTGTTAACAATATAGATATATACTTAAAAGAGGTGAAGTGTAGTGGCTACGACAACAATAAACTGGTTTCCAGGTCATATGAGAAAGACGCAAAGAGAAATCAAGGAAAATTTAAAGCTTGTAGAAGCAGTTATAGAAATTAGAGATGCCAGAATACCAAGAAGTTCTGCTAATCCTGATATAGAAAAGCTTTGTGGAAATAAACCAAGACTTATACTATTAAACAAAAGTGATTTAACAGAAAGTCGTGTTACAAGGGAATGGATGAAAGAATTATCTAAGGATAATGTTAAAGCCATTGAAGTAAATTGTTTAAAAGGTAAAGGCTTAAATCAAATAAAGCCAGCACTTGAAGAGTTACTAAAAGAAAAGCTTGAAAGATATAAAGCTAAGGGATTAGTTAACGTAGTAATAAGAGTAATGGTAGTAGGTATACCTAATGTAGGTAAATCTACATTCATTAATAAGATGGCAAAGAATAATATAGCTAAGACTGGTGATAGACCAGGGGTAACTAAAAGTAAACAATGGATCAAAACTCCATTAGGAATAGAGATGTTAGATACACCAGGGGTTCTTTGGCCAAAATTTGAAGATGAAAGAACAGCTTTAAACTTAGCTTTTACAGGTGCAATTAAAGATGAAATAATGGATACAGAAGAACTTTCATATAAATTAGTAGAAAGGCTTCAAAAGCATTATGCAAATGAATTAATGGCAAGATATAAGATTGAAAGAGTATTTGAAGATCCACTGGATACATTAGATGCAATAGCAAGAAAAAGAGGTTGTTTAATGTCAGGTGGACATATAGATTACAATAGAATTGCTGTTATATTATTAGATGAGTTTAGAGGCGGAAAGATAGGAAATATATCTTTAGAAAGAGTAGATGATGTATTAGACGAAGAAGAAAATGAAGGAGAAGTTTAGTATGAATCTATTAACTGATGACATATCTAAATTAAGCTTTAAAGTAATAAAAGATGAAATAAGTAAGATAGACTTTAATGAGTTTTATAACAGTAGTGACTATGAAAAGATTGTATCAATACTTACTGCTGATAAAAGAAAAAATGTATCTTCTTTAGGTGCTAAAATAATTAAAGATAAAGAAAAACTTGATAATGAAAAGAAACGTATAAGAACTATGTATGATTTTGATAAATCTTTTGGAGACTATAGTGTAATAGCTGGAGTAGATGAGGTAGGAAGAGGTCCTCTTGCTGGCCCTATAGTTAGTTGTGCAGTAATTTTAGATTTAAATGCTATTGATGATGATCTTATCCTTGAACTAAATGATTCAAAGAAGATAAGTGAAAAGAAACGTGAAGAACTAAGTATAATAATAAAAGAAAAAGCACTTGCTTATAAGATTGCTTATAGGACATCAAAAGAAATTGATGAAAAAGGCATAGGAGTATGCAATAATGAAATTTTCTTAGAAGCATGTAATTCTTTAGAAATAAAACCAGAGCTAGTATTATCAGATGGATATGCAGTGAAAGGTTTAGAAATAGATAATAAAGCTGTTATTAAAGGTGATACTAAATCTGCCTCTATAGCAGCAGCTTCAATTGTAGCTAAGGTGTACAGAGATAATTTAATGAAGGAATATGCAGAGAAATATCCTTACTATGGATTTGATGGTAATGTAGGATATGGTAGTAGTAAGCATATTGAAGCAATAAAAGAACATGGACCATGTGAAATACATAGAAGGTCTTTCTTAAATAATATATTAGGATGCTAATAAGTTCTAAAAGCATCTATTAAATGATTTATTTTATATGTATCATTTAAATGATTAAAAATAATTTCTATAACATCATATCTTATATTGTAATCATATAAATTATTTACATATATATAATATGAAGAAATTGAAATTATCTTTCCTTTTTTATGGCAGGTAACTGATTCTAATGGAGTACCAAAGGAATTAGTATACCTGCTTTTTATTTCAAAAAATATTATCATGTCATCCTTTTGCCCAATAATATCTACTTCACCATACCTTGTTTGAAAATTTCTATCTAATATTTCATAACCATTATTAATGAGATAATCTGCTGCAATAGTTTCTCCATACTTTCCGATAGTTTTATTATAATTCATAAACACATCTCCTTTTTATTTATAATGATTAACATATTTCCTTTACCTATACTAGATAATAATAGGTTTAAGAATAAAAACTTTGTCAATAATCAATAAGGGTGATGAATATGTCAATAAATATATATAGTGCTACCAATCATGGTTTAGACGGAGTACTTATAAATGTTGAAGTGGATATAATGAGAGGAATACCGTCATTTCATATGGTAGGACTTCCTGAGGCATCTGTAAAAGAAGCAAGAGAAAGAGTTAGGGCAGCAATTGTTAATTCAGGATATACTTTTCCTTTAGGGAGGATAATAATAAATTTAGCACCAGCAGATGTCAGAAAGAAAGGTACATTTTTGGATCTGCCAATAGCCATAGGAATTTTAATGGCTTCTGGTCAGATAAAATACAAAGAGTTAGAGAATTTTATAATTTTTGGAGAGCTTTCATTAAATGGAAACTTAAAAGGGGTAAAAGGTGCATTACCTATAATCTTAGAAGGTTCTAACAAAGCAAAAGAAAATTTTATTTTTCCCTTAGAAAACTTAAGTGAGATTGCTGAAAATGGTCAAGGAAATTTTTATCCATTTAATAATTTAAAGCAAGTAATAGCTTACATAACTAATGGTGACTTATTGCCTTATAAAGAAAATATACATAAAGAAAAGATAAATAAAAATAAAATAGATTACTGCGAGATTATAGGTCAGATAGAGGCTAAAAGAGCAATGGAAATAGCCGCAGCTGGTAGGCATAATATCTATATGTTTGGTTCACCAGGTGTAGGTAAGACCATGTTAGCAAATGCAATTACTTCCATATTGCCACCTCTTACAAAAAGAGAGCAAATGGAGGTTGCCAAAATATATAGCATAGCAGGGCTTAGAAAGGAAATGGAAACATTAGATATTCCCTTTAGGGCTCCCCATCATACCATAACAAAGTCTGCACTGATTGGTGGTGGGAGAGAAATAACTTTAGGAGAAATAACTTTAGCTCATAATGGAGTATTATTTTTAGATGAAATTCTAGAATATAAAAGAGAAATTTTAGAGCTATTGAGAAAGCCTATGGAAGAAGGCTATATAAGTTTGACACGACAACATGAGAGGTTTATATTGCCAAGTAAGTTTCTTTTAATTTCTGCTAGTAATCCATGTCCTTGTGGAAATTGGATGAATACAGAGGGGAAAAAGTGTAAATGCACTGATATGGAAATTCACAAATATATAAATAAGCTATCTAGTGCAATTATAGATAGAATGGATTTATTGTGCTATATTCCAAGAGTACGACCTGAGGAACTTTTAAATAATAATGAAAAGTATACCTCAGAAAAAATGAAGGAAAGGATTCTTTTAGCAATAGAGAGAGAAAACTATCGCTTAAGAAATACAGAATATAGATATAACTCTGAAATAACTGGTAAGGATATTTATAGATTATGTAGCATTACCACAAAAGCAAGGAAAATTTTAGAAAAGTGTTATATGAGTTATGGTATTTCCCTAAGGGCTTATGGTAAGATTGTTAAGGTTGCAAGAACAATGGCAGACTTACAAGATGAAGAGAAGATAACTGAAGACAATATAATAGAAGCTTTAGGGTATAGAAAAAATATTTTTGGAGAAATTGTATAGAGGTAGATATGAACGAATATGAAATACGCTTTACACTAGCTAATATAAGTAATAAAATTAAGCTTAAATTATTACAAATGTATAATAATGAAGAAAATATTTATAATAATATTGACGAAATTCTTAAATCTGACATGATGAGTCTTAAGGATAAAATAAAGATTAAAGAGGACTCGTATGAAGACAAGATGAATTTTGTAAAAGCTTTAAATGATAATTCTATTAAAACTATAAGGATAACAGAAGAAGATTATCCAGAAAAACTAAGGAATATAGATGATCCTCCTTATATATTATTTTATAAGGGAGAGCTTTCTTTGGCATATGATGATATGATTGCTGTAGTAGGTTCAAGAAAAAGCAGCATATATGGATTAGATGCAGCTAAATATCTTTCTAGGGAAATTTGTCGTGTAGGTTATGGAGTGGTAAGTGGAGTAGCTTATGGTATTGATACAGCTGCTCATAAAGAGGTGCTTATATGTGGTGGAAAAACCATTGGAGTTCTAGGATGTGGATTAGATATAATATATCCTAAAAGTAATAAAAAGTTATATGAGGAAATATATAATAATGGATTGTTAATTTCAGAATTTCCTATGGGAGTACAGCCAATGCCTTATAATTTCCCACGTAGAAATAGGATAATTAGTGGATTGAGTAATGGTGTTATAGTTGTTGAAGCATCGGTAAAAAGCGGTTCTTTAATTACGGCAAATTTAGCGTTAGAACAAGGAAAAGATGTAATGGCTATTCCAGGATCCATTTTTAGTAATACAAGCAAAGGGTGTCATCAATTGTTGAGGGATGGCGCAAGAATTTTTACTGGTTTAGAGGATTTACATTCCTTTCTTAATGTAACTAAAAATGAAAGTGAAAAAAGAATAAAAAACCACAGCAGAAATTTAATAATGACAGTTATAAAAAATGAGCCAACACATTTTGATAAAATATTTGAAAGTGTAAATATTGACAGGATAGCTTTATATGAGTTATTATTTGAAATGCAAAATAAAAATGAAATTATTTGCCTTCCAGGCAATTATTATGCAAAGTTAAGTTAGGATTTAAGGGGGTGCAAACTCCTAGTAATTTTTTTAGGAGTATTAAATATGGGACAAAATCTTGTTATAGTAGAATCACCTGCAAAGGCAAAGACTATCAGTAAATATTTAGGGAAGAATTACATAGTCGAAGCTTCAATGGGGCATGTAAGAGATTTACCTAAGAGTAAATTAGGTGTTGATATAGAGGATAATTTTACGCCAAAATATATAACAATTAGGGGAAAAGGCGAATTAATAGATAAATTAAGAAAGGCTGCCAAAAAAGCAGATAAAATATATCTGGCAACGGACCCCGACCGTGAAGGAGAAGCAATTTCATGGCATTTAGCACATATATTAAAAATATCAGAAGAGGAAAATTGCAGAATTGTATTTAATGAAATCACTAAGTCTGCTGTTAAAGCTTCTATTAAAGAAGCAAGAAAGATTAATGTTAATCTTGTTGATGCTCAGCAGGCTAGAAGAATTTTAGATAGATTAGTTGGTTATGAAATAAGCCCTATTTTATGGAAAAATGTAAAGTGGGGATTAAGTGCAGGTAGAGTACAATCAGCTGCTTTAAAGCTTATTTGTGATAGAGAAGAAGAAATAAAAGCGTTTATTCCTAAGGAATATTGGACTGTTGATTGTGCATTAAAGAAGGAAAGAAAGAAATTCCCTGTTAGACTTACACAGCATGAAGGAAAGAAAATTGAGATAAAAAACGAAGAAGAAGCTAAAAAAATTATTGATGATTTAGAAAAAGGAAACTTCGTAGTTAAATCAGTTAAAAAAGGGAAAAGGATGAAAAATCCATTACCTCCATTTACAACTAGTACATTACAACAAGATGCTTCTAAAAAATTAAATTTTATAACTAAGAGAACCATGTCTATAGCACAAGCGTTATACGAAGGTGTAGAAGTTAAGGGATATGGAACTGTGGGGCTTATAACTTATATGAGAACAGACTCTGTAAGAATTTCTGAAGAGGCTCAAGGAAAAGCCATAAACTTTATAAAGGATAATTACGGAGATGAATATGTGCCAGAACAGCTTAGAGTATATAAAAGTAAAAAGAATATACAAGATGCCCATGAAGCTATCAGACCATCATATATAGAAATAACTCCTGAAATAGCTAAAGGTAGCCTGACTCCAGAGCAATATAAATTGTATTCATTAATATGGAAGAGATTTGTGGCAAGCCAAATGTCTTCATGTGAATTAAGCACAAATAGTATAGATATAATGAATGGAAGCTATAAGTTCAAGGCTTCAGGTAATACAATAAAATTTGATGGTTTTATGAAGATATATGATTACTTAACAGAAGCTGATGAAGAAGATGTTGTTTTACCAGAATTACAAGAAGGGGAAGAATTAAAACCTGCTAGTATAGAAGAAAAACAACATTTTACACAACCACCAGCAAGATACACTGAAGCATCATTTGTTAAATTGCTTGAAGAAAAAGGAATAGGAAGACCAAGTACTTATGTACCAACAATTTCTACATTATTAAGTAGAGAATATATAGTAAGAGAAAAGAAGAATCTTATGGCAACGGAGCTTGGATTTATAGTAAATAATATTCTTTCTGAATACTTTAAGCAAATAGTTGATGTTGATTTTACAGCGGCTATGGAAGGTAAGTTAGATAATATTGAAGAAGGCAGTGAATCTTGGACTAATGTTGTTGAAGAGTTCTTTGCACCATTGAAGATTGCCATAGATAAAGCTGAAAAAGAAGTATCTAAAGTGGTAATAGAAGATAAAGTAAGTGATGTGCCTTGTGATAAATGTGGTAAGATGATGGTAATCAAACATGGAAGATATGGTGATTTCCTAGCTTGTCCAGGATATCCTGAGTGTAAAAATGCAAAACCAATAGTGGAAGAATTAGATGTAGATTGCCCTAAATGTGGCGGTAAAGTTCTTGTGAAAAGAAGTAAAAAAGGTAAAAAATTCTTTGGATGTTCTAATTATCCTGATTGTGATTTTGTAAGTTGGAATGAACCTGTTAAAGATAAATGTGAAGAATGTGGCAGCTACATGGTATTGAAATATAGCAAAACAAAAGGTAAATACGTACAATGCTCTAATTCAGAGTGTGGGAATATAAAGATAATAGAAGAAAAAGAAAAAGATAATTAATAAAAAATAGATGACAGGAAATCTTATCCAAGGTGTCGAATATATATTAAAAATGTTGAAATAGATTTTTGAATGTGATAGTATCAAAGAAGTAAGTTAGTGGTGGATGAGGAGGATGATTAAATGTCATCATTATTAAGTAAAACTAGAAGATTGAATCGAATTCTTCAAAAAAAAGGAACAGATCCAGTCTCATTTGATGATATATGCGCGCTTTTAAGCGAAGTATTATCTTGTAATGTCTATATACTTGAAAAACATGGTAAAGTTTTAGGGCATACTTTTTGTAAAGATTTTGAATGCGATATAATGAAAACATATGTTTTATCAGATAATAGATTACCAGTTGAGTATAATGACAGAATTTTAGATGTTACTGAAACAGTAGCAAATTCTAAGTCAAAGGGTACTTGTGTTTTTAAAGATGCTGGTGAATGTCCTATGAAAGAAAAGATATCAACAATAGTTCCTATACTAGGAAATAGAGAAAGATTAGGAGCTTTACTTTTAGCTAGATTTGGAGAAGAATTTACTGATGATGATTTAGTAATTGCTGAATATAGCGCAACAGTGGTTGGTATGGAAATATTAAGAGGACAACAAGATGAAATTGAAGAAGAAGCTAGAAGCAAGGCAGTAGTTCAATTAGCAATAGGCACATTATCATATTCTGAGCTAGAGGCAGTAGAACATATCTTCAATGAATTAGGAGGCACAGAAGGATTACTAGTTGCATCTAAAATAGCAGATAAGGTTGGAATAACTAGAAGTGTTATAGTAAATGCATTAAGAAAGTTTGAAAGTGCTGGAGTAATTGAATCAAGATCTTTAGGGATGAAGGGAACACATATAAAGATCTTAAATCCTAAATTATTAGATGAGCTAAAGAAAATAAGATAGTGTAAAATGCAGTTGCCTTTAATGGTAACTGCATTTTTTAAAATAAAAAATGCAAAATGTTATATTAAGTAGAAAAACGGTATAAAATATAATAAAAACTTTTATTTAAAAAGATGTTGCCACAAATATATAGCTGTGATATACTATCAGAGGTAACAAAATACACACACTACTGTAGTTAAAAAGTCGGTGCTTGTTTTAACAAGTAACTTTATAGCAATGCGAGTAGTGGAGGTAAAAACCAGGAGGTAGAAAAATGTCAGTAATATCAATGAAACAATTATTAGAAGCTGGTGTACACTTTGGTCACCAAACAAGAAGATGGAACCCTAAAATGGCTCCATATATATTCACAGAAAGAAACGGAATATATATAATAGATCTTCAAAAAACAGTTAAAAAAGTAGAAGAAGCTTACAACTTTATAAGAGAAATATCTTTAGAAGGAAAAGACATTCTTTTCGTTGGAACTAAGAAACAAGCTCAAGAAGCTATCCAAGAAGAAGCTATAAGATCAAACATGCACTACGTAAACAACAGATGGTTAGGTGGAATGTTAACAAACTTCAAAACTATCAAGACTAGAATTGCTAGATTAGAAGCTTTAGAAACTATGGAACAAGACGGAACTTTCGATGTATTACCTAAGAAAGAAGTTATAAAATTAAGAGGTGAAATGGAAAAATTACAAAAGAACCTTGGTGGTATAACTAACTTAGACGTTAACAACATTGGAGCAATGTTCGTTGTTGACCCAAGAAAAGAAAAGAATGCTATTTCAGAAGCTAAAATATTAGGAATCCCAGTTGTAGCTATAGTTGATACAAACTGTGATCCAGAAGAAGTTGATTACGTAATACCAGGAAACGATGATGCAATCAGAGCTGTTAAATTAATAACTGCTAAACTTGCTGATGGTATAATAGAAGGAAGACAAGGCGAACAATTAGCTGAGTAATTTTTTGAAAAAAGGTAGGTGGAGTTAGCTTCATTTACCTTTTACCCTAAGAAAAATGGTTTACATTTAATGTTTTAAGGAGGAATTGATTATGATAACTGCAAAATCAGTTAAAGAATTAAGAGAAATGACTGGAGCAGGGATGATGGACTGCAAAAAAGCTTTAGTACAAACAGAAGGAGATATAGAAAAAGCTGTTGAGTACTTAAGAGAAAAAGGATTAGCTGCTGCTGCTAAAAAAGCTGGTAGAGTTGCTGCTGAAGGTATAGTTAAGACTTTCGTTTCAGCTGATAAGAAAACTGCTGGTATGGTAGAAGTTAACTGTGAAACTGACTTCGTTGCTGCTAACGAAGAATTCGTTTCTTTCGCTGACAAAGTTGCAGAAATGGTAGCTAACACTTCAGCTGCAAACGTTGAAGAATTATTAGCTGAAAAATTCGATGGAGAAGCTACAGTTCAAGAAGCTTTAACTGCTTTAATAGCTAAGTTAGGTGAAAACATGACTTTAAGAAGATTTGCTAAATTCAACATCGAAAAAGGAGCTGTTGCTAGCTACATTCACGGTGGCGGAAGAATCGGTGTTATGGTAGAAGTTGCTTGTGACACTGAAAGCGAAATATTAGAAGAAGTTGCAAGAGAAGTTTGTATGCAAGTTGCTGCTGCAAACCCATTATTCTTAAGCAAAGAAGAAGTAGATAGCGAATCATTAGAAAAAGAAAAAGAAATCTACAGAGTTCAAGCATTAAATGAAGGAAAACCAGAAAATATCGTTGAAAAAATGGTAAATGGAAGAATTCAAAAATACTACAAAGAAGTTTGTCTTTTAGATCAAGCATGGGTTAAAGATGGAGATAAGAGCATAACTAAATATCTTCAAGAAAAATCTAAAGAAGTTGGTTCTCCAATAACAGTAACTAGATACGCTAGATTCGAAAGAGGAGAAGGAATCGAAAAGGTTGAAGAAGACTTTGCTGCTGAAGTAGCTAAGACTATGGGATTACAATAATGCCAAGAGAGAACACTTTAGTGTTCTCTTTTTTTAAAGATATAAATTGAGGAATGCAGGAGGAATTGGAATGGAAAAGTGTACCTATAAAAGAGTTATGTTAAAGATTTCAGGTGAAGCATTATCAGGTGCAAATGGATTTGGATTTGATTTTGATACTGTTAGCAGAATAGCTAAAGAAGTTAAAGAGATAGTTGATATGGGAATAGAAGTTGGTCTTGTTGTAGGAGGCGGAAATATTTGGCGTGGTAGAAGCGGCGAAGGAATGGATAGAACTACAGCTGATCATATGGGAATGTTAGCTACTTGTATTAATGCTTTAGCACTTCAAGATGCTCTAGAAGGTATAGGAGTGAAAACAAGAGTTCAAACTGCAATAGAAATGAAAGAAATTGCTGAACCATTTATAAGAAGAAGGGCAGTAAGACATTTAGAAAAAGGTAGAGTTGTAATTTTTGGAGCAGGTTCAGGAAATCCATATTTCTCAACAGATACTGCAGCTGCATTAAGAGCAGCAGAAATTGAAGCTGATGTAATTTTATTAGCTAAAAATGTTGATGGTGTATATGACAAGGATCCTAATAAGTTTGCAGATGCAAAAAAATATGATACACTAACATATATGGAAGTAATTGAACAAGGATTACAAGTAATGGACACAACAGCTACAACTTTATGCATGGATAATAATATTCCAATATTAGTATTTGGTCTTGAAGGTGATGGAAACATTAAAAGAGCCATGCTAGGTGAAAAGATTGGTACAATAGTATCTAAAAAATAGGAGGTTAATATGATTAAAGACGTTATTAAAGTAGCAGAAGAAAAGATGCAAAAAACTATTTCAGTTTTACATTCAGATTTATCAACTATGAAGGCTGGTAGAGCAAACCCAACAATGCTTGATAGAATTCAAGTAGATTACTATGGAAGTCCATGTCCATTAAATCAAGTTGCCAATGTATCAGCACCAGAACCAAGAATGTTAGTAATAACACCATGGGAAAAATCTTTATTAAAAGAAATAGAAAAAGCAATATTAAAATCAGATTTAGGAATAAACCCTTCAAATGATGGTGCTATTATCAGATTATTAGTTCCAGAACTAACAGAAGAAACAAGAAAAAATATTGTGAAAAATGTTAAAAAAGCTGGAGAAGATGCTAAAGTTGCATTAAGATCTATTAGAAGAGATGCTAACGAAAAAATAAAAGCTTTAAAGAAAGATGGGCATATTTCAGAAGATGAAGTTAAGAAAGCTGAAGATAATGTTCAAAAAGTTACAGATAAATTCGTAAAAGAAATAGATACAATAATAGCAGCTAAAGAAAAGGAAGTTATGTCAGTATAAAAAAACCTGCTTTGCAGGTTTTTTTCCTATATAACATAAAATTGGAGGAAATTATGATCAATTTATTTAAGCCTAAGAAAAATGGAGATGATTTAGAGTTAAAGATAGATAAAGATAATCTTCCAGAGCATATTGCAATAATAATGGATGGTAATGGTAGATGGGCAAAGAAAAGAAATCTTCCTAGGACAATGGGTCACAAGGCTGGAGTAGAAACAATTAGAAGAGTTATTAAAGAAGCTGATAGAATTGGTATTAAATATATAACTTTATATGCCTTTTCTACTGAGAATTGGAGACGTCCACAGGAAGAAGTAACAGCCTTAATGAAGCTATTGGTACAATATTTAAAGTCAGAAGTTAAAGAACTTCATAAAAATGAAGTAGTTTTAAGAGTTTTAGGTGAAATAGATAAGTTACCAAAGGAATGTGAAAGAGAAATAAAAGATGCTATTGAGCTTACAAAAAATAATAAAGGCTTGATTCTAAATATTGCTTTTAATTATGGCGGAAGAGATGAGATAGTAAGAGCAATAAAACTAATTGCTGAAGAATATAAGGACAATAAGATTAATATAGATGATATTAATTCTGAATTAGTAAATAACTATCTATACACAAAAGATTCACCAGATCCTGATTTAATTATAAGACCTTCAGGAGAGCAGAGATTAAGCAATTTCCTATTATGGCAATGTGCTTATTCAGAATTCTGGTATTCCAATGTCTGCTGGCCAGATTTTACAGAGTTAGATTTACAAAAAGCTATATATGACTATCAAAATAGGGATAGAAGATTTGGCGGAGTATAAACAAGAGGTGAAAATATGAAGATAAATAGTAGGTATATAGGTGCCTTAGTAATAGCTCCATTATTAATATTTATATTATTAGGAGGATTACCACTAAAAATATTTACAATTGCATTATCTATTTGTGGTCTATATGAATTTTATAATGCTTTAAGAGCTAAAAAGATTAATGTAATACCGGTAATAGGATATGCATTACTTGCAGTATATTATTTGATTAATAATGATTTTGAAAAAATGATGCATGTATTAGTACTGGTAACAGTATTAGCTTTAATTATTCCAATAGTAAATTTAAAGTACTCTTTTATTGATGTAGCAATATCAATTTTAGGGTTTATTTATGTGGCAATACTATTTAGCTTTATACCATTAGTTAGTGAAAAGGCTAATGGTAATTTCCTAGTGTGGCTTATATTCTTAGGATCATGGCTTGGAGATACAATGGCATATTATACAGGTAGAGCATTTGGTAAGAGAAAGGTTGCTCCAAAAGTCAGCCCTAAAAAGACTGTTGAAGGATTAATAGGTGGAATATTAGGGGCAACATTAGGTTGTGGAATTTATGGAATAATAATAAGTAGATATGGAGTAGAAATAAATGTTATCCACTTCTTCTTGATTGGTGCTATTTGCGGAATAATGGGATTCTTTGGAGACTTAGTTGCATCATCAATTAAAAGATATGTAGGAATAAAAGATTATAGTAATCTAATACCAGGGCATGGTGGAATTTTAGATAGGTTTGATTCTATTTTATTTAATGCTGTAGTAGTATTTTATTATTTAACATTTATTGTAGGAATATAGGAAAGCAGTAGGTTCACTACTGCTTTTTTTTGTATGGGAAAATATCATTAATGTTGTGGCTAAATAATATAATTTTAATATAAATAATAAAGGAGAATGTTATGAAAGATATAGAAAAATATAATAAAATAATTCTTCTTATAGAACTGTTCATAATTTTTACAGTAATAACATTAGGTATTAAATATTATTTTAAACCCTTTATAATAATTATTATTATGCTGATAATAGGAAGGTCTTTTTATGATTTTTTTCTAAAATTTAATATTTCATATAGAGTTTCCGGTGCATTAAGCATATTATTAATAAATGTTATGTTATTTTGCTTTGTCTTTTATTTTGGTAATGAATTTATAGAAATATTAAAGAAGATATATAACAATCATGCTGAAAGCTTTATAATATTAGAAAAAAATATCAAGCTGCTTTTTGGTATAGATCTTGAAAAAATATTGCAAAGGACTCTTAAAAACATAACAAGCAATATATTAACAGCAGGTGCTAGCATAACAGGAGAAGGGCTCCTTGCATATATAATAGGAAATGTTACTGTGTATTTTTTGCTGGTGGATAGAGAAAAGGTAAGAGAATTACTATTAAAGATAATTCCTAGCCATATTTTATCTGATATTACAGAAAGGAAAAATAACTTAAGTCAAGTAATAAAAATTGAATTAATGCTGGTATGTATAACTACTACCATAATAATAACAGGATTTATTATTTTACATATTCCAAGTGGATTTTTTTTAGGAATACTATGTGGAATATTAGATATTTTACCATATGTGGGAACAATAATTGTTTTTATACCAATTATAATATACAATATAGTAGTAAAAAAATATTTAATTGTTATTGGAATGATATCTCTATATATTCTTTCACAGCTAATAAGAGAGATTTTGGAACTGAAATTTTTAAGTTCTAAATTAGAGATTCATCCGTTAGCTATAATGTTATCTATATATATTGGCGCTGAAATTTTTGGTGTTATAGGAATTTTGGTAGGGCCAATATATTGCTTAGTTGCAAAAGATATACTTTATGGTTAGGAACATAGGAGGCAAGTATGAAGAATATATCAATTTTAGGGGCTACAGGTTCTATCGGGACGCAAACCTTAGATGTAATAAGAAAATCAGAAGGAGCTATTAATTTAGTAGCAGTAAGTGCCAATTCATCAGTAAAAAAGATTATAGACATAATAGAAGAATTTTCACCTAAATATGTAGCAATGATGGATAAAAAAGCTTATAAAGACATTAAGGAATACTGTAGCAGTAATAATAAAAATATAAGTGTTTACAGTGGAATAGATGGTCTTATAAAAGTAGCATCACTGGATGAAATAGACACAGTAGTTACATCTGTAGTAGGTATGATAGGATTAAAGCCAACTATAGCAGCTATTGAAGCAAAAAAAGATATAGCTTTAGCTAATAAAGAAACACTTGTAGTGGCAGGTGAAATAGTAATGAGAAAGGCTAAAGAAAATGGTGTTAAAATACTTCCAGTAGATTCGGAACATAGCGCTATCTTCCAATCCTTAAGTGGATATTGTAATAAGGATATACATAAGATAATATTAACTGCTTCAGGTGGACCATTTAGAGGAAAGAAAATTGATGATTTAAAGGATGTTACAGTTCATCAGGCATTAAAACATCCAAAATGGAATATGGGTCAAAAGATAAGTATAGATTCTGCAACATTGATGAATAAAGGGCTAGAAGTTATAGAAGCACACTATCTATTTGAATGTAGTTATGATAATATTGAAGTTGTAGTACATCCACAAAGTATAATTCATTCTATGGTTGAATATAAAGATGCCAGTGTTATAGCACAAATGGGATCACCAGATATGAGACTACCAATACAATATGCACTTAATTACCCTAAAAGAGAAGGTAGAATAGCAAATCCAATAAGCTTTTATGAAATAGCACAGCTTACATTTGAAAAACCTGATATGGATACATTTAAATGCCTTAAGCTTGCTTTTAAAGCAGGAAAAGCAGGTGGATTAATGCCTACTATTTTAAATGGCGCTAATGAAGAAGCAGTTGCATTATTATTAGAAGAAAAAATTAAGTTTTTAGATATTGCTGATTTAATTGAAGAATGTATGGATAAATTTAAAGATAAAAGCAATATGGAGCTTACAATTGATAACATTATAGCAGTTGATCAAGAGGTAAGAGAATATTTAAGAAAAAAAGTTAGTTAGGAGTTGGATTGATTGTATATTGTAATGGCTATTTTAGGCTTTAGTTTACTTGTTATAGTTCATGAATTAGGACATTTTATTATGGCTAAAGTCAATGGAATTAAAGTTGAAGAATTTTCAATAGGAATGGGACCAGAAGTTTTTTCACATAAGGGAAAAGAAACTCAATATTCATTAAGGCTTCTTCCTATTGGAGGATATGTAAAAATGATGGGAGAAGAGGAAGCTGTAGAAGATGAGAGAAGTTTTTCCAGCAAGTCACCTCTTAGAAGAATTTCAGTAATCCTGGCAGGTGCATTTATGAATGTGGTTTTTGCCATACTTATATTTGCTTTATACTTTAGTAATGTTGGATTTTCTAAAAATGTTGTAGATAGTGTTATGGATAATTCTCCAGCACAAGAAGTAGGTCTTCAGAAGGGGGACATCATAACAAAAATTAATGGAGTAAATGTTAGAACAACTGATGACATTCTTTTAGAAGTTCAATTAAGTAAAGGAAAATCTCTAGATTTAGTAGTTAATAGAGATGGAAAGAAATTAGATTTAAATGTAACTCCTAAGCTTGATGAAGCTAGAGGATCATATTTTATGGGATTTTATTACGAAAGAGTAACTAATCCAACTATAGGTGAAAGTTTAAAATACACTTATAACTATACCATAAGCATGGTAAAGCAAACTTATAAAAGTTTGCAACTATTAGTTACTGGAAAGTTAAATTTAAAAACCGATGTAGGTGGACCAGTTACAATTATAAGAATGTCTGGAGAAGCAGCAAAAAGCGGTATTCAGACACTGGCATACTTCTTAGGTGTAATAAGCATTAATTTAGCAGTATTTAATTTACTACCATTCCCAGCACTTGATGGTGGATGGGCTATAATATTATTTATTGAATTAATAACAAGAAGAAAAGTACCAGATAAAGTTGTTGGAGCTATAAATTATGTAGGATTTATGATACTTATGGGATTAATGGTTTTAGTTACACTGAAAGATATTATTTTCCCAGTGCAGCTTTAGGAAAGGAAAATTAAAATGGAAAGAAAAAAGACAAGACAAGTGAAGGTTGGAGGAGTTTTACTTGGTGGAGATGCCAAGGTATCAATTCAATCTATGACTAATACAGATACAAGAGATGTTGAAGCAACATTAAATCAAATAAGAGAACTGCATATTGCAGGATGTGAAATAATAAGATGTGCAGTACCAGATATGGAAGCAGCTGAAGCTTTAAAAGAAATTTGTAAATACTCACCAATGCCAGTGGTGGCAGATATCCATTTTGATTATAGATTAGCATTAAAGGCTATAGAAAATGGTGTATCAGCTTTAAGATTAAATCCAGGAAATATAGGAAGTATTGACAGAGTGAAGATTGTTGCAGAAGCAGCAAAAGAAAGAAATATACCTATTAGAATTGGAGTAAATTCTGGTTCTTTAGAAAAAGAAATCTTAGAACGTGATGGAAAGCCAACAGCAGAAGGATTAGTTGAATCTGCTATGAATCATGTTAAGATTCTTGAAGAAGTAGGATTTTACGATATAGTAATTTCAATAAAATCTTCAGATGTCCCAATGATGATAAAAGCATATAGACTTATGAGTGAAAAATGTGATTATCCTCTTCATTTAGGAGTTACTGAATCAGGAACTGTTTTCAGAGGTACCATTAAATCAACATTAGGTATAGGTACTTTATTGGCAGAAGGAATAGGTGATACCATAAGGGTATCACTTACCAGTGATCCAATTGAAGAAATAAAGGTTGCAAAGGAAATGCTTATTGCATTGGGCTTAAGAAAGCAAGGAATGCAGTTTGTTTCATGTCCTACCTGTGGAAGAACACAAATAAACCTTATTAAAATTGCAGAAGAAGTGGAAAAACGCTTAGAGAACTGTAATAAGAACATAAAGGTTGCTGTGATGGGCTGTGTTGTTAATGGACCTGGAGAAGCTAGAGAAGCAGATATTGGTATAGCTGGAGGCAATGGAGTTGGATTAATCTTTAAAAAGGGAGAAATCCTAAGAAAAGTTAAAGAAGAAGATCTTGTTGAAGAATTGCTTAAGGAAATAGAAAATCTATAGGAAGAAGAGGCATATGTGACAATATGCCTCTTTTTTGTAAATAATGCCAGTAGCAATCTAAATTATGTTGACTTACATATACATTGAATGTAAAATTACTTTGATAATAAAATAGCGAAAGAAATAGGTGAAATTTTTATGATTAATTTAATTGCAGGATGTACAGATAATAAATTTGTACAGGTAATAGGTATATTGTGTGCCTTTTTTGGAACTTTCCTAGCGTTAAAATATCTAAGTAGCATGCTTCCTAAAGATGCAGGAAGAGAATTTGCACATGATGGAAAGAAATCAGCTGGAAAACCAAGAGGGGCAGGACTTATATTTATCTTGGCTTTTGGTATAGTAGCTGTGCTATTTGGCAAGCTTAACTGGGAAATTTTAATATACCTTGTGCTTACCATGGCTTCTATGTTAACTGGATACTTGGATGATGCATCAAAAAATCCTTGGGGAGAGTTTAAAAAAGGAGCATTAGATCTCTTAATTGCATGTTTAGTTGCTGGAACTTACTTAGCATTTAATGGAAGTGAAATATTTATTAATGTTTTAGGTGAAAGTATTAGCTTAAATCCAATAGTATTCTTTATATTAGCAGTTATACTTGTGTGGGTATCTATAAATGTAACCAATTGTACTGATGGTGTAGATGGATTATCAGGAACTTTATCAGTTATTACTTTATTTACTATTTATTTATTAGAAAGTGTTAAAGGGACAAATTCAGCTATTAATTACATTACATTGATTCTAATAGCTTGTGTACTTGCATATCTTTGGTTTAATGCTACACCTAGTAAGCTAATGATGGGTGATGCTGGTTCCCGTGCATTAGGTATATTCATAAGTATTGCAATACTTAAAACAGGAAGTCCTCTATTATATATTCCAGTAGCTTTAATGCTTATAATAGATGGAGGTTTAGGCCTGTTAAAAATATCATTTAGAAGATTTTTAAAAATTGAAATTTTAAATAATGTAAGAACTCCAATACATGACCATGTACGTAAAAAAAATGAATGGTCAAATACACAAGTAGTTTTCAGATTTGCAATAATACAAATAATAGTATCATTTTGTGTTATATATTTAATAAAATAATTGATAAAAGCTTGGCATATTTTAGCTAGGTTTTTATTTATAAATAAAGCTGCTTCAAAATTATTTTGAGGCAGCTTTAAATAATTAAAGTATGAAAAAGCCAGCAGCAATAATAAAATACACAGCCATAAGTTGAGCACCTTCTAGCCAGTTAGATTGACCATCACTAGCAACTTTATTAGCTATAATAACGGAAGCTATTAAAGATACTAATTCAAAAGGATTAAAAATTATACTCATAGGGGTAAATAAAAGGCTTAAAAATATTAAAACAGGAGCTACAAATAAGATAATTTGTAAACTTGAACCTAAGGCAATTTCAATGGCAACATCCATTTTGTTTTTTAGGGCCATGGTAATGGCAGTGCTATGTTCTGCGGCATTACCTATGATAGGAATCAAGATAATGCCAACAAAAAATTCACTTAAGCCTAACTTGGAAGTTATATCTTCAATGCCTCCTACGAGAAATTCACTTTCTATGGCAATTATTACAGTTGCAATAATTAAAATTGCAATTGATTTTTTAAGACTCCATTTACTTTCATGACCCTCTTCTTCAGTTGTAGTAGCATATAAATCCTTATGAGTAAAGAAGGAAAAAATAAGACTTAATATATAGAGAATAAACATAACAATAGCCACCACAAGGCTTAAACCCTCATATCGCGTATTTAATAAATTAGCATTTATAGTATGTGTGAAAAAAGCAGGTACACATAGACCAATTAAAGAGAATAAAAGCATGCTGGAAGTTGTTTCCACAACATTTATATTAAAGTTTTGTGTTTTATGTTTCAAACCACCAATAAACATACTTGCACCTAAGACAAGCAGTATATTTCCAATGATTGAACCGGCAATTGAAGATTTTACAACTTCAAATAAGCCAGATTTTAAAGCAAAAAAAGAAATTATAAGTTCAGTGGCATTACCGAAGGTTGCATTTAAGAAGCCACCTATCTTAGGACCAGTATAAAAAGAAATTTCTTCAGTACCTTCTCCCATAATCCCTGCTAAAGGAATGATAGAAAGAGCGGCTAAAATAAACATAATAGTAGGAGAAAAGTTTAAGAATTTACCAATGAAGCTTATTGGCACAAATAATAACATAAATTTTAATATTTTCATATCATCACATCCTTTAAAATATTTTTGCCAAAAGATATCTTTTTAATTATTGTTTATAAATTTTTTAGAGGAAAAGCTTAAGAGAAGTGATATAATATGTAATTGAAATGAAGTTTAACAAAAGAGATTGGAGTAAATATGATAGTTAACACTTTTATACCTAAATATATGGAGAAATTTAAATGTATAGGATCAAAATGTACTGATACATGTTGTGCTGGTTGGGATATTAATATAGATGAAAATAGTTTAGAAAGATATAAAAATAGTACTGGTGCCTTAAAAAGTCTAGTTGAAGGCAAATTTTTAACTGGTGATAAAAAAGATGATTTCTTTAATGCTGGATATATGATATTAAAAGATGGTAGCAGATGTCCATTTCTAAATGAAAATATGCTATGTGATATCCATGGAGCAGTAGGAGAAGAAAATCTATGTATTACCTGCAAAAGTTATCCAAGAGTTTTTAATATTGTGGATGGCATTTATGAAAAAAGTGCTCTTGCTTCGTGTGAAGAAATATGTCGTTTAGCTCTAATGAATAAAGAAAAGATGGAGTTTGTTGAAGCTGAGGAAGAACTTGATGAAGATAATATTGAAATTAGAAGGATAATTGATACAGAAGCCTTTGCAGGAACAGAGAGCATGATTCAATACTTCTGGGAAATGAGGATATCATCAATAAATATAATTCAATGCAGAGAATATTCTATAGAGGAAAGATTAAATATATTAAAAGGCTTTTATGGTGAAATAGAAAAGTTAAGATTGGAAGATGACTTTGAGAGTATTGAAGATATTTTTGATGAGTCTACCAATGGAACTTTAAATTATCAAAAGTATCTACAAGAAAGCATCAAAGCAGATAAGAAGTTTAGTTTTACTATTGGAGATGATAATTTAATTGCTATGATTAGAAGCCCTAGGTTGAAAAAATATGCAGAGGACTATAAAAACAATATATTATTAAATATTGAGGAAGAGGCATTTAGGGATTTATCTGAAAAAGTAGATGCAATATTAAAAGAAAATGATTATATAGTAGAAAACTATTTGGTAAATCAGATATTTAAAGATTTAATTCCTTTTAATAAGGGAGAAGATATGATGGCAAGTGTCAACGTACTAATTAATACATATAAGCTTATAAAGGAATATCTGAAGGGAAGAATATATAAGAGTAAAGGAAGGGTTATAGCTGAAGAGGTTGTTAATGTAATACAGGCTATTAGCAAGGATTTAGAGCATAATAAAGTTTTAAGTGAAATAATAAATTATAAAGCTTAATATAAATCAGCATTGTTTTTCAATGCTGATTTTATTTAAATTAAAATAAATAGTAATGTAGAAGCAAAAATATGCATAGAGTTATAAAGGAAGAAAAAATAAAGGTGTTTAAGAGATTAAAAAGAACAAATATATTTAAAATCATTACTTCTCTTTATTTTTTCCTATAGTATTAACGATTATCCTAAAAGAAGAATAAAATATTAATAATAAGTTAGATATGTTTATTTAAAAGAAATAAGAATTATACTTAATGAAAGCTTTAAATAATAAAAGGAATTTTACAATTTCTTTATTTAAGTTAGTTGAAAATAAGGAGTGAATAAAGAAATTAAGGGTTTAAAATGGAAAGTTTAATAGACTTTAATATTTTAAAAGATTCACATTTATTTAGAAAAATGGAACCTTTAGAAAAAGGATGGTCAAATGATAGGAAATATATTATATACACAAGTGATAATAAAAAATTATTGCTGAGGATTTCAGCAATATCAAAATTTGATGAAAAATTAAAAGAAAGTGAAATTATCAGAACAATTTCAAGAGTATGCCAAAATACACCAAAGTTTATTGATTTAAAAATTAGTGGAAATAAGATATTGCAGCTATATACCTTTATAGAAGGAGAGGATGCATTAGAATCTATAGGTAGATACTCAAAGGAAGAACAGTTTAACCTTGGAATAGAGGCAGGAAAAACTTTAAAGAAGATACATGAAGCTGAGAAAATAACTGATGCTAAGAGAATTATAGAGATGCAAAAAGAAAGAATAATAGAAAGAACAAAGGCTTATGAAAATTCAAGATATTATAGCTATGAAGACCAAGGACTTATAAAATATATTAAAGAAAATATTGAAATTTTAAATTCAGCCAAAATAGCTCTATGTCATGGTGATTATCATTTAGGCAATATGATAATTAATAATAATAATATATACATTATTGATTTTAATAGATTTAATTATGAAGATATATATAAGGATTTTATCCCCATGTGTGCTTTTACCAGGGGAGAAAGTATTGAATTTGCAAAAGGCCAACTTAAAGGCTATTTTGAAGAGTATATCCCAGTAGATTTCTGGCAGAGATTAAAGCTTTATCTAGCATATTCAAGCCTATATTCAATTTTATGGGCTGAAAATTGTTCAAATGAAGAAGTTGAAGCAATGATAAAGAGAAAGAAAATGGTTTATAATGATTTTACAAAATCATCTTTTGATTCTCCTTGTTGGGTGAATAATTAAGAATAGGCAGTTTAAAAAACTGCCTCAGTTTGTTGAAAAACCCCCTGTTTAAAAAACAGAGGGTTTTTGTTTACTAGTTG
>ENA-OOWV01000029-OOWV01000029.1-human-gut-metagenome-genome-assembly--contig:-NODE-29-length-101420-cov-9.396626_pt1 | contig 101420 bp, 86 predicted proteins | sample MGYA00241584_ERZ501337 | MGnify/ENA primary metagenome ERZ501337 (study PRJEB25962, sample SAMEA2042744) | human gut metagenome | biome: human gut; feature: human-associated habitat; material: faeces... | reverse complement strand
AACAGATATTTCATATATATCACTTTTTAGAAGAGAAACATTTTTATAAGAAAAATTTAGTTGTTGACCGGCTTTATATTATCTAAAATTTTACCCATTGAGTGATTTCTTATATAATCTTCAGTATTTTTCCCATATCTATAGTAAATCTGTTCTACTCCACCTTCCGGAAAATCACAGAAATAGAAGTACTTTTTCAATTCTTCTATTTCTTTTTTATTTTCTTCTGTAAGTTCTGGGTAGTTAAAATAGATATACAATACATCATTATCAGCCTGGCTAATATCCTTATTGGTAACAGAAATATGTATTGCTTTATGATGTCCATACGGAGCGTATTCAAAATTATAATCATCAACAATCCCCGTCCATACACAATGTGCTATTTCGCCTTCATATCCTACGAGTTTTACCTTTGTGTTGCCGCCAGTAACAGATAACACATCTTCTATAGTAAACATTTGTTCGTGATTATCTTTTGACATAGGTTTAATTTGTGTTTCTGAACTAGGTATAATCCAACCATCTTGCTTTTTCCAAGTCGCTGTAGCTGAGTTAAATTGATAATTCCACGGATATTTATCACCATAATATTCAATGATTCCCTCTTTGATATATGGATTAAAAAGATTAAGAAATTTTAATGTTTTTTCCTCATTCCAAATTTCCCTTTCTTCTTCATACAAATAAATAATATCTTCTCCTCTGCATCTGTCTGAATAGAATGTTATGTTTATATTTAATTCTTGTATGGCATCTTCTATGTCACACTGAATATTAAATCTATCTCCGGGTGTGTTTTCCTCTTTTAATATAATTTTGCCGTGTCCACGGGTTTCTATTCCCTTTTCGTATGTAATCTGTCCTTCCTGTCTCTTCCATTTTTCAGACAAAGGAACGTATACATATCGCCAGTACTCACGTTCATCTTCATTAAAATAAACAAAGCGCCCTTCTGTGATGTAGGGAGCAAGATATGCTAGAATTTCTAACGTATTTTCTTCATCCCAAGAATCTGACCCTTCGTTAATTTCCATAATACTACTTTTATTAGTAGCATCTAATCTAATCCGAAACGTTAACTCAACCATGTCCAAATCGTCTTTTTTCTTTTTCAAACCTTCCTGTATCTGCGAAAAATTTACTGCTGATAACTCCTTTTTCAAAGTTACCTCGCCACTTCCATATACATAGTCTCCCATTTCTTTTTCCTCCTTATTTTGAAATTTTATTTTTGCATTTCTAATATGTCGGAATATTTTGAAATATTTTTTGCATAAAAAAAGACCGCCCTCCGGCAGCCTTTTTGATAGTAGAAGATTAGAATTAATTTTTGATTGAAAATTTTTGCGGCACAAGCTCCATCTGAACTACGGCTCAGGTGGAGAGGTTCACTTCCTCCCATTTTGTATAAGATATCTGAACATATCTCTTTCTTTTATAAATCTTTGTCCGATGTTCATCGAATATCAGCGGATTTGAAAATTTGAACAATGTGGATAAACATTCTTTACAAAGATTCAGTCTCGGTTGTGGTTTGCCCACTGGAACATATTTTTCCTTTTTCTTATTCCATGCATATAGTTGGTACTCTTCTTTTTCTTCTGTAGTCTTAGAGCTTATACCCATATCTAATTCTTTTTCTTCCTTTTCTAGCTTTTTCATACAAATTCGCCTCCTTATTTTTGAAAATTTATTTTACGCTTTTAATATGAAGGAAATCCATGTTATTAATTTTTAAAACAAAAGAAAGTCAGCTACATTAAACGAAGTTTTATAAAGATCAGTAGTCTTGATGGTAAACATACACCTGATCTATTTTTTACCGCTTTATCTTCTCATTTTTATGGAGTCTTGTTTCGTATGGGAATGATATATGAAAAATTCCACTGATTTTCAGGTACGGTTCCGCTGAAAACAGGGTACAGTATGTTCCTAATTTGACGGTGTTAAAGCATTATGTTATAATGTGATAAGCAAGGCAGTTACTTTACTCCAGAGAAAAAGATTTTTTCTCTATCTTTGTTGGTCTGGTGTGTCACTTCCAGACCGCTATTATAAGAGGCTTTTCCCAAAGAGCCTCTTATTTTTTTACAAAAAAGCTCCTGTAAATCCAAATCTAACAAGTCTTCTTTCTTTTTTGCAGCAGGTTATGAAATCTCATCCTTTATTAAATGACCATCGTACTTAGCAAGCTCTTCCCTGATTTCCCGGAGTCCTTTTTCTCCAATACTGCGGATAGCAAGGACTTCCTTTTTGCTGTAGCCAGCGAGTTCGGACAGTGTTTCTACCCCTCCTCTGAGCAAGCTTCTTTTTGTAGCGGCAGACATTCCTGTCTCCATAATCGGAACAGGCGGGATGTTATTGCAGATAAACTCATTTTCTTTTCGTACTGTTTCTTGTCCCGTTTGAATCATCTCCTGCATCTGTCCATATTCTCGGACATCTTTCCGAAGTTTTTTGTATTCCGGCAGCAGGCAGGCGCAGCATTTGTATTGATAAAGTTTCCGCAGACTGTATCTTCTCCGTTGGCCTATGTAGTTGCTGCTGACTCCCATCTCTTCTGCAATTCGGGTCAAGTTTTTCTTTTTCCCATCTTCCAGACCGTAATATTGGCTTAGTATAAAAAAATCCCTTTTATTCAATGTGTTTTTAACCTCTTCAAGGAAATCTTTCTGGCATTCCCTGTTGACTAAAAGATATCTGCCATCTTCTCCAACTTGCAGGACATCCTTTGCCAGCTTTTCAGTAGGAGTTTCCACATCTCCTAACAGGTTTCTGATATCTTCATCGGAAAACACATGCGAATGTTTCAGATATTGTTTAAAACAGGAATCTAATTCATGGCTTAATCCCTGTGCAGTAAGTCCTAACACCTCTGCCGCTTCCCTCTGTGAGAGTTTCCCATCCAAGATATCTCCCATGAATCTGGATAGTTGATCCAATGTTTCTTTGCATTTTTCTACTCTTTCTCGGTTCTGTAGTTTTCTTCCTGTTCTCATTCCGCTCTCCTTTACATCCCTTTCTTATTACAAATTATTATTATCAAGCTTTAAGCAGAAAACCGCAGTCAACTTCAGTTGCCTGCGGATAAATGCGCTTTTACTTTTTCCTCTGCTTACGATATCTGCCTGTTTTTTGATATTTCCTCTTATGGTCATCAGTACGTTGGGATTCTACATATTCTTTTACTTTTTCTAGGGTAGCTCCACCTGTTGTTGCAATGAAATAGGAGGGACTCCATAGAGGAACATTCCCTAAAAGGTACTGCTTTATATATTGATTGTAGTCTTTATTCTGGTGTACTTTTTTTGATGTCTGTGTCTTTAATACACGGATAAGGTCTGATGGGCGTTCCTGTGGAGGCATAGAGACAAGCAGATGGATATGGTCCCTGTCTGTCTCTGCTGATAGTAATTCCCCACCATGCTCCTGGCATATCCGGATACACAAGTCTTTGATAAAATCCCCAATCTCATCAGACAGGACTGGTTTCCTGTATTTTGTCACAAACACGATATGATACGTCATCAAATAGACGGAATGCGCTTTTCGTTTATAATCCATAAATCCCTCCTATAAATTAAACACAATAGTTTCATTTACCTATACTATATGGTATAATATAAGCAAAATCAAGATTTTATTTAATTTTAAGACAACTGTTATTTTTATAGGAAGGAGATGCATGATATGCGTACATGGAAGATCATGATAAGACCAGATAAAGATGCTGTGTTATGTAGATATTTTGAAGAAAACACCACAGCTGCCAAGTGCATGTACAATGCAGCGAATTTCTATATCCGCAACACGATGACAGGGATACGGAAGTCCCCAGAAGAAAGGACTTCCCATGAAACAGAGGTTTTGCATTATGTCTTTACTGGGATTCAGAAAGCAAATGCTCATAGCTATGAAGTATACTGTAAAAAACAGGAGGAATACAAAAAGATTGGCGGTATGGCAGGTGCTGTTGCGATGTCAAAGCTAAAGTACAAGGTTGTTCCTTATCCGACAAGAGAGGAATGGTTCTTATCCTATACGGTATTAGATGCCATCTTTAAGTATACAGACCATCCAACCTACCGGCGGATGAACAGCCAGGTAAACCAAAATGCGATAAAGAAGACCGTTAAGAGCTGGAAGTCTTATTTTCAGTTACGGAAAGACTATGCTATCCATCCGGAAAAGTATAAAGCCCGTCCGAGGATACCGGGTTATATCAAACAGCCAGCTATGACAGCCGCTTATACGAACCAGACAGCGAAATTTATCCATAAGGATGGACGTGCATACCTGCGGTTTGTGAATCACAAGCCGCCTGTGCTGATCGGGAAAGAATCTCTGTATTCCGGTATGACTTATGTAAAGACAGAGGTGAAACCGCAGTATGGTGGATACAGCATCCTGCTTACCTTCAAAGAGGACATTATTCTGCCAGAAGTACCAAAATTCCCAAAACGTATCCTTGGGATTGATATCGGAGTGGATAACTTCTGTGCGATTGCCAATAACTTTGGAGATGCACCGTTTTTAATCAAAGGCGGGGCCGCAAAATCAATGAACCAGAACTTTAATAAAGAAAGAGCCAGACTTCTTTCCGAAGTCACGAAAGGCAGTGACAGCACCCATTCCAAGAAAGAGACCAAACGGCTCCATGCGCTCAGCCGGAAACGGGAGACACGCCTGCGGGATTTTTTCTACAAAACAGCGTGGTATCTTGTCCGGTACGCAAAACAGTGGCAGGCAGAAGTTATCGTTGCCGGACATAATGAAGACCAGAAGCAGAATATCTGCATTGGCACACGGAACAACCAGAACTTTGTCGCTATTCCGTTTTGTCGGTTTTTGGATATCCTCCGGTATACCGCTGCAAAAGCAGGGATACCTGTTGTACTCCGGGAAGAAAGTTATACATCAAAAGCAAGCCTGTTAGACTTAGATTCCATTCCTGCCTATAAAAAAGGCGATACGACAAGCTATACTTTTTCGGGGAAGAGGGTGCGCCGAGGACTGTATAAAACAGACAGGGGATTTTTCATCAATGCAGATATCAATGGAGCAGGGAATATCCTGCGTAAAGAATATCCATATGCTTATGATGGACAGAATATGAAGTACCTCTGTGAAACAACAAATGTTGTCTCCTATACGGATATTTACGCAGGAGCAACGAGTTTGTGCAAGAAGAAATATAATCAGAAGAAGCATACTCCGGGGCTGGGTAGCTGCGTGAACCATAGATACAAGAAAGAGACCCGAATGAAATACTGCATCCTGTGGGGAAAATCGAAGTATTGCTATATTTCTCAGGCAAAGTCTGCATAAGTATATAAAAGTAATCTCCGTCACAGGGGATAGAGGAGGTATGTGTTCCTCCAGCGAGGTGTACTACAGTCTCGTAAAGAAGCCGCGGTCAACTTCGGTTGCCCGCCGGTGTATCACACCTTATTTTTTTGTAGCGAGAAAGTCTGATCCATGCAAAATGTATAACTTACTTGTGATGTGGTATGGAAGAATGAAACAAAAAAAGACTGCCCTCCGGCAGCCTCCTTCTAATGGAAGATTGTAATTAATTTTCAAACACAAATCAGCATTTTTCCCAATCCCCGTATGCGTTATAAACTTTTCTCTTGCAAATTAGGGTTCTGTTTACGTCATATATGGGCGAATTTGTCAAAAATCGAGAATAAGCTTCCATTAAACTTCTACAATAATCTACATTGCTGCATGGAATTGTTATTGGAACGTACTTTTCTCGCTTTAAATTCCATATAAATCCCCAATATTCCGTAACTTTTTCTACTTTTTTTGTTTCATGACACTCATTCAATACAATACCGGAGTCATTCAGCCAGCCAAACTCTGATGTAACAGTATCGGCATCAATAGTGTCCTTTTCACCCAATCCTAATGTACTTCTTAATACACTTTCATCAACAGAGCATAATGCTATAATCTTCATCTTTGTCCTCCTTATTTTGAAAAATATTTCATTGCGTTTAATATGAAAAAAGACTTTAATTAATTTTCAAACACAAAAAAGACTACTTTCCAGTAGCCTTTCCTTCATAACTTATTTGTCAGTCATTATAGAGCCATCTTTATTGTATTATTTTAATCCCCAGTCGGTATTGACGGAGACTGAATGCCGGAGCTGTCTTCCGGCACTACTTAACTCTTGGCAGTAGAATATACCGATATCTCCGCTCACTACTGCCGCTATGCAGAAAGTTTTGAGGCTAGGAGACACCTTGTTTTCGCCTAAAGCAGAACAAGGCTTCGGTCTTGTCATATGGACTGCCAATGGGATGCTTTGTACTTGTGCAGAGTGTTCCGGTCTAAAGAGTGTGTACCATTGCCAGCCTACGTAACTGGTAAAAGAGGCATTCCTCCGAGAATGGCGACTAGCGGATAACCAGAATATAAGAAAAGACCCGATGCAATCGGGTCCTAGTAAGATGCTCGGCTATTCAATAGCCGTAGTAGTTCACTTGTTAAAACCAGATATTCTTTTGTTTATTTTTTCTCCTGTAGTTTCTGCTTCAAATTTCGAAAAACCACAGCCAATCACAGTAATCCCGATTATAATTACAGAAAATATAACAGTAACCACTTTTTTCATTGTAAACCTAAGACAGGAAATAAGAATTTTTATAAGAAATATTTCGTTTCCCAATTAAAGCATATTATATCTGTAAATTTTATTATTCAATTATAAGGAGGAATTTTTTATGGCAACATTTGAAAAATTGAAACAATTTGAACCAGGAAGAGAAGCAAAAACTGTTTTACTTTTACTGGACGTTACAGAAAAAGTAAATCGAAACGGAGGATCATATTGTCATCTCTTGCTTTCTGACGGAGAAGAACAGCATACTGCAACAATGTGGGATGTAAAAAAAGAGACATATGCTCATTTTGTAAACAACCTGATAGAGTGCGTTATCAAATCAGACGTATACAATAATACTCTTCGTTTTATCGTTACAAAGATTGTCGCTGCCCCAGAGGAGTTTAAAGTAGAAAATTTTATCATTTCTGCACCAATCGAATCAGATAAAATGTATAAAGCCCTTCTGGATACGGCCGCAAATTACGATGGTAAGGATTCCATTCTGTATAAGATTACCGAAAATATTTTTGAAAAATATAAAGAAAAACTCCTTTACTGGGCAGGTGCAAAAACAATCCATCATAACTGTTATGGAGGATTATTATATCATCTATATCGTATGACTCGCATGGGACTCGTTCTCTTAAAAGTTTACCCCTTGTATAAAGATGTGTTGATTACCGGCATTATCCTGCATGATATTGGGAAATTAAAAGAACTGAAAACCTCTCCACTTGGAGCGGCAGATTTTACAGCGGATGGTAATCTCTTTGGACATGTTTTCTTAGGGTTAGAAATGTTTGATGAAGCAGTCAGTGAAGTAAAAAAAGAATTCGATTCCATTTCTGAGGATGATGCAGAGAAAATCCGATTAGTAAAACACCTGATAGCCAGCCATCACGGTAAAACAGAATACGGAGCTATTGCAACTCCTGCTATCCCAGAAGCGATGGTTCTTAACTATTTGGACTTGATCGATTCTCGTATGGATATTTATGAAAAAAATAAGCCTTCCGAAGCTGGCACCATTTCCGAAAGGATATGGTCATTAGATGGATATATTTATTCTCCTGCTCTTTCTCTTCCAGAAAATAAGAATCAAAAATAATTTTCATACCAAATGACGCAAAAGAAGGGATCTATTTTATAGGTCCCTTTTTTGCACACAAAAAAGGATGTCCTATATGACACCCTTTTAGGAGTTTTTTATCTTTTTTTAATCATATATCAGCTTCACAATAGCGTATTGTTCTGGATGTCTTTTTACGTCTTCTAACACATCTTTCGGCATTATTACTGTCCAATTATCATCCTTGTCATGAACAGCATATTCTGTACCATATCCGAAGATATCATCTATATTTCGCATAGATGACCATAAATGCCATGAATCTGGAGTCCGTTGTTCTGTATGGAAAAGATTTTTAAAGTAATCCGATAATTTTTCAAATCCATTTTCTGCTGCACTATTTTCCAGCTTTTTGAAATTTTGCACAACATCTTCTTCTAATCTTTTATTCCATTTTTCTGCTTCAAATAAAATAGCTTCTGTTTTTTTCTCTCCTAAGATGAACGTCTCTTCCCCAAAAGAATATTCTTTTATAATGCTTATATCTCCTTTAAAAGCTTCGCAAAAAGCCTTTTTTACACCGTAAAATCGGGCGGACAGAGTTTCTTCATCATCTCCAAAATAAGTAAAAATTGTAATAGCTACTCCCATTTTATTTTCCTCCTTTGTTTTTGAAATTTTCTACACCTATAATATGCTAACAACTATTATTTAAGATTCTTTCTAACTACAGCACTTTTGTGTTTTCTTTACACAGATATATGTGTGTTTTCTTTACACAGATATACCTATGTATTCAAATCACTTATATATACATGTTTTATTTCCATTCATATATCTGTTATTTTTTATCATAGATATATAAGTGTTTTATTTTCACAGATATAGCTGTGTATTTTTTTCATTTATATATTTATGACACAGAACCACTCATATAGCTGTGTATTTTAATCACACATGTATCTGTTATTTGTATCCATAACTTAGCTCAATTTATATATATACTCTAGTTACACTTATACTTTTATAAAAATCTATATATCCTCTATCTTCTTTTTTCAATTTTTTCCAATCTTTTTATTATTATCTATAAATTCTTCTACATTTATTTCCAAATTGGAATCCATGTCATTTTTATCGTTGATTTTGACTATCTGCCTATACATTTTTAAAACAAAATTTTCACCATTTCCTTTATCGTTTTCACTCTCTTTTTGCTTCTTTACTTATTTTTTCTTTTCCTTTTAAAAATCATTTTGCGTATAACTTATTATGCTTTTGGCTTTTTATGACAGCGGAATTATCCACAAAAAAATTATCTTTTTCTTTTATTCAAATTAAAAGTGTAGATATTTCAAAACAAGGAGGAACTAAAAATGAAGATGAAAAAATATTTTGTCCCTGACGGGAAAAAAAATTTTCTGACTACGGTATTAAACAGAGATGAAATTGATTACGATTTCATGGAAATTGATGGGAGACTGTACATATGGACTCCTCTATCTTGCAGACAATACAGGGTTATGTTAGAAGATGCAGAATGTGAATATGAACGTTCACTTCATAGATCAAATACCCCTATATATTCATTTCGGACATTAATGAACCCAGAGAAATTCCAAAGGCTAAAACTTTTAAATGCAGCCTACCACGGATTTGGTATATTGTCCAAAGATGTAGAACGATTTGAAAAAGCGGTTTGTTAGAAAATAGGAGGACGTTCCATGAACGAAAGATATGAAATACAAAGGGAATTAAAAAAATTTTTTGAGAAAATAACATTGGATAATTGTGGACATTTACTTCAAAATCATATTAACAAAACAGAGGAACAATTAAAAAATCGTCTTAAAAATAACCAAAAATTAGAAATTGTTTCCAGTTTTTATGGTTCAAAAGCGGCAATAATGCAACACATTAAAGATGACTTGCTTTCCGAAGATTGCTTAGAACAATTAACAGATTATTTTTTAGATCAAGAATGGAAGGATTCCTATTTTTTATATTTCCCAATACCAGAAGATATAAAAGCTATTGCTTATAGTTCTAGTAACAAACATAACTGGGATAAAGGAAATTTAAAATGTGAAGAGTATATAATTATTGTAAAAAAAGCAAAAAACTATATATATTCTGGCAAATGGACTATCACATCTATATTTCCATTCCCTGTTGGTTTTTCCTGCTGGTCATATTAATTTTTAATCTCAAAAGAAAAACGGAGTGTCTATACGCTCCGTTTTTTTCAACCTATAATTTTTTCTAACTTTTGCGATGTATGTTTAGACCAAAGCCCTCCCCCTTTACCAATTAACTCTCCAACACTATTAACGACAATATAGCTTTCTAGTTTCTTCACTTCCTGTTTTTCACAGGCAGCATAAACCGCATAGCCATTTACCCATTTTACACCATATACAGCCTCAGAAAATTCATCACCCATCGCACGAATCATTTTTCTTCCAGCAGAGATACCTGCTGTCACGTTATTAAATCCGGCTGCAACCATTTGCTTTTCATTATACCCTTCGGCAATATAATAAGCACCATTTTCACGCTTTTCTAAATATTTTCGCATATATATCCCCTTTCTTATATTTTATAATATCTCTCTTTATATATATCTTATCATATATCAAAAATCAAGAATTTTTGTAAGAAAAAATCCACCCAAGAAAATTGAGTGGATTTGTTGCTCTATGAGATAATTAGATATTACATTCTTCTATAAAAGGAGATACATTTGTTTCTTTGTCGCCTTCACCATCCTTTTTATAAGCCGTTAGGTATAAAGAATCTTTTGCCCGTGTCATCGCCACATAAAATAACCGGCGTTCTTCTTCGATATCTTCAAATTCTGTTGCATTTGTATGGGGGATTGTACCATTAATACAATTTATGATAAATACATACTCCCATTCTAAGCCTTTTGAACGATGCATCGTAGATAACATAATCCCGTCTTTATTTTTATTTGCTTGCTGTAACTGTTTGTTATACGCCATAATATGACGTCCCCATTCATTCCAACTGCCATAAAGTTTAGCTTCATTATGAAAGTTATCCCAAATATCCGTAAGTTCTTTTTTATCGAGTTTTCTTAGATCGGCATATTGTTTTAAATACTCATCATAACCTACGGCTCTGTACAGATAATTTATAAATTCAACTGGATTTAGTTTGCTTAACACTTTTAAATGTCGAAACAATTCTGTGGCATTTTTAAGCCCCTTTTGTATCTGCCAATGTGCTTTTCCACTTTGTCTATAAATTGCCTGATTCAGAGAATCTATATCTGGATTTACAGATTGAAAAGCTTTACCATAGAAGAACCGATTGGGATGGTTTAAAATCCGATCAAAAGCTACAGAATCTTTTCTACCTCTCGACAAATTCTGATATGCCTGAATATCTTGGAATATCCAATGGTGGTATTTGCTCTTCAATCGTTCATTACATTGAAAAGGAATCTTTTCGTTCATAAAATACTCTGCAAATGGCATAGATTCTTTATTGGTTCGATACAAAATAGCAATCTGTTCCGGTTTTATCCCCTCATCTAACAGACTGCGTATCTTGTGGATAACCCCGCCTAACTGAGAGGTTGAGTTTAGATAATTGCGAAAAATTACTTTCCCCTTTTCTTCCCTTGCCCCTATAAACTTCTTAGCAAATCGCTGCGAATTATGTTGAACTAAATTATCCGCTTTTTGGATTATCTCCTGCAAGGATCGGTAATTTGTACTCATATGGATTACTTTACAATTCGGATAATCCTTTTTAAAATTCAACATGATCTCCGGTTTTGCGCCTCGGAACATATAAATGGACTGATCATCGTCTCCAACAACGGCTAAATTTCCATTCTCACCAGCTAAACTATATACAATATCCCTCTGGATATAATTTGTGTCTTGGTACTCATCCACTTGAATATAAGAATAACAGCTTCTTAAATACAGAAGGATTTCTGGATTTGTATCCAAAACCTCTTTCGCCATAACCAGCATATCATCGAAATCTATTTTGGATCCTGCATCCTTATATTTTTCATAGCCGGTATATAAACTAGCAAATAATTCTTTATCCTCTGTACATTTAGGCTGATAATCTGACAATGAGAACATGTTATTTTTCATGACTGAAATATCCAATATTAAGTCAGCTACAAATTCATCCTTATCATTAATCTGATCGATATATCTCACCCTGTAATTAAAGTAGTTATATATTTCTATCTCAGAGATAATATCCACTGTTTTTTTTCCATATTTTTTCACAATATCAAAACACAGGGAATGTATTGTAGAAAAAGTTATACCTGGATTTTCTCCAAACATAGAAACATACCTCTTGTTCATCTCATCCGCCGCAGCTTTTGTGAAAGTGATCATCAATATTTCTGTTGGATTTATTCTGGCTTCTGTAATCATATAATTGATTCTTCTAAGCAATGTGGTCGTTTTGCCACTCCCAGGGCAGGCAATTATCAGCATCTGCCCATCCACAGTATGTATGGCTTCGTCTTGTGCTTTATTTTCTAACATCATAGATTTTCCTCCTTTTTATTTGAAATGATTACATTACTAATATGGTAAGAAAGGAGATTATACATATTAATAAATAGAGATTATAGAAAGGAGAACAGGAAAAAACCTGTGATATGTAGTTATGAAAAAGAAAACTATTTTAATCAGTGCAGTTATTGCCGTAACAACTATTATTGCTTTCAAGCATATCTTTAAAAAAGATGATGAAGAATATTTTCTTAATGAAAATTACCCTTTTGGCAGCAATGCAGAAAAAAATAAAGATGAACAGGAATAAAAAGAATCGGATTCCATGTAAATTACTATACAACAAAAACAGCCAGTTATTAATTGGCTGTTTTTGTTTTTTAAGAAAATATTCTATTGTCTGTTTTAATTACATGTCGGATGTAAACACGCTTTCGAATGCCTGATAGTTTTCCATCGAGTGAGAAGAACCTGGGATTGCAAAAACAACTTGCTTAAATGGATAATACGGTAGTAATTTTTTGAAAATAGAAGCGACATCTTCTGGATTTTGCCCAAAAACCCCGCATCCCCATGCACCTAATATCAAGGTATCGATATTCCTGCTTGCTGCGATATCCAACATAAACTGAATTCGAGATTTTAAAACTTCATTATTTCTTTCCCAGTCGATTCGATTGTACTTTGCCGCAGTCGTGTAATTTGGAGCCGCACAGGTAATGATATCACAAACAGCATCCTGCTCTCCTGCACGATAGAAATGAATGTTTGGAGAATACAATGCTCTATTTGTATATAACGCCCGGTTGAGATTTTTCCGATTTGGCTCATAAAAATCTTTCTTTTTGGTTCTCAATACATTAAACAAGAAAGATTCGTGGCAAAGGCATTCCTCCTGTGCTTTACTACCTTTTAAAAACATGCCGCCGGGGTGTTTGTAAGAGGCAAAATTTAAGGCAGCTACCTTATTTTTGCCATTAGTGAAATGAAAAATTGCTGATACAGTATCCAAAGTAGATACCTCTACATGCATTGAATGTTCTGCAATTGGATCATAATATCGATTTTTTCCATTGTTGTCATCGTATATTGTGGTTTCTGCACTGCACATATTAATCAAGTGCGAATGTTCTTTTTCCATCCGAGCTGTCCATTGATTTGCGATTTTTGCCCGTTTGTCTCTGTCAACCCAATAATGTCTGTTATCTGCCATGTTATATCATCCTTTCTGTATTAACTCAATCCGCATATGAAAAACGGTATTGGTGCACTGATAATATTACCATAAAAAAGAAATAAGAATTTTTATAAGAAAAAAGGCGGAAAATTCCGCCCCTTTTCTTTTTAAATATTTAATTCGATGATATATTGTAGTGTTGCCTGCTGTTCTCTGAAAATGATTACTTCGTCATTTCTTAGAGAGACTCCTTTATGAGCATATACAGCATCATGAGGTTTGATGTTTCGGAGACTATAGGGATGGTAAACATCTACATCTTTCTGATTTTTAAACAAAACCTTGTATACTGCCAGATAACCTTTGTGTTGCGTTCCCCCAGTCCAATAAGAACCAAGCAGACTACTATATCCTATGGACTTTTTCGCTCGTGGTGCAAAGTAGATTCCATTTCCAAAAGCTTTTCCTGTAATGATCACTCCTTCCGGCCGCAACACAGGTCCTTTTGTCATCAATCCATACCAGTTTTCATTTCGGCTGCCATGATAAAGGTAATGGATATCCTTTTCGCTATATGCATTATCTTTCATATACTGATAAAATCGCTCATCCGTTTTTTTATTACGAACACGAAAAGCTCTCGCAAACTTATCTGCTGATTCTGCTCCCATGTTTTTCTTTATTTGCTGCAGGCGACGTGGGTCTGTCACTAAAGATATATCAAGTCCTAAAGATGCAAGAATAGTTTCTGCTTTCTCTTTTTGATTTTGTTTATCCTGTTTTGCTAACATACGTCCCTTCATAACATCTAAAAGATCCCATTCTCGCTCCAACACAGTTGGGAGTTCAGATATATCTTTAAGCAGATAATCTTCAACTTTTTTCATTTTTCGTGGGATGACCTGAAATAAGGTTAATAATTCACCATTGATACAAAATACATTCGATTGATTTCGCATGTTTTTTAAAATATCTGTGGCTTCTTTTATCATTTCTTGTGTTACTTTATCGTAGGATACAGAATAGTTACTCTCCAACATCTTTTTTGAATAGTTTTCTATATCTTGCCAAAAGCTCCTTACGGCTTTATCTGGAATTTCCTTGTATCTCGTATTAATTGTTGGTGAGTATAAATGGGAGTTATCAATATACCCTTTTTGTAATTTTGACTCATAAATAGAAGCCCATCTACTGATAGGGTATTTACGAGTAATGCCTTTTGCACCAACACGTCCATATCGAACCTCGAATGTATCCGTAGTTTTTTGAGTCATCTGGTAATATTTATTGTGATTTTCATCAGGCTCTACCATAACTAAATATGCACTTCGCATCTTCCAGCCCTCCTAACAATCATATTTCTTAATGTTTATATACAAGTATTTGGAGAGCCGGTCTTTTAAAGTAAGTGCTAAAGTTGGATCGTTTCCACGGCTGGCTATATAATTTTCCACGATCTCATTTAAAGCGAGATAGACATCAATCGCTGTACCTGGCTGTGAAGATAACGCAGCAACCACATCCTCCGCAAAAGATTTGGGAAATAAACTTTTGTTGTCATCTACAATATTTCTTACTGTAGATGATATGGAGTCAATATCCGTATTTCCAAGCTTTTCAATCTGATTTTCCGCCTCTTTAAATAAAGAATCAACTCTTGGCAATAGCTGTACAAAAGTATCTACACTATTTTTACCTTCGTGTTCTACACCAGCGGAATCACCAAAACGAGTTTTATACCCATTTTCTGTCATAAAAAAAGGATATACATAAGCTCTCGATAAACCAACATCACTTGTCGCAAATCCAATCCCTGTCTTAACATTTTCGTCCAATCCAAAATCTTTTAATAGCAATGAAAAGCTGGAATCTGCATCTTTATCATTTAAAAGATACTCAATATTCAGATATTCATGGGATATTGTTGCACTTAGCATCTTCATATCTTTGTGTTCTTTTTTCAGTTCTTTTTCAAGAGCTCCTACTAATTCATCTGCCGGTAAGATACTGTAACCGTTGCTCATCATGGCAGATATTTTCCCATCTCGGATAAGAATCTTACATTTCTGCATATACAATGAAAATCCTCTGGTAAGCCATGAAGCCTTTTCTGTGACTGGAAGTACTTTTTTAAATGCAGATCCTATAAAATTTGAGATAGTTGGACCGCTAAGTCCTGCGCGTTGGCAAATGCTTGTAAACGCAGTATGTCTTGTTGGATAGATTTTTCTTTCCCCATTCATAGGAAAAGTTAAAAACATCCCTGTGTCCTTCACACATTCATTCGACTCATCGTTTAACTCTATCCCGTTTGATAAAAAATATTGGGATAAAAAAAGCGGATGGTCTTCAATCCCGACCACCGTTGTTTCTTTTATGTATGGCTGAACCCATACATCATTCTCTTTTCTAAATTGTAGATATTGCTGCAGTTCCTTATGTTTCGTTAACACTGTAACTTGGTCATCGAATTTTAAATATTTTTCCATTGATTTGTCCTCCTTATTTTGAAATATTTCGACATCCTCAATATGACTGAATAGCACGTAAAAAATTTCAAAAAAAACCCGGAAAATATCATTTCCGGGTTTTAGAAAAGGAGATATGAAATATCAACACTTCAAAATATAGTGCCTTTTTCACCGATACTAATATGTAAAATTATTTTTATGAAAACTTTTACTCATCTACGGGATAATCATCCTCCGATGGCATCGTTATCGCTTCCTGTTCCGAAGCAACAGATTCTTTTGTAGGTAGATTTTCTGCATAACTTACCGCTTCTGAGAGATTGGAGCTCAATGTATTGTAATTGCTAAGATCTGTGCATTTTGCTAATGCTGTATTCGCATCATCTATCATTTTTTTTACAATATCCGTATATAATGTCCGGTCATATAAAGCATCTATATACCATTGTACAACTTCCTCTTTATCACTTTTTAAAGTTTCCTCTGCTAGTTCTTCTGATTTTGCAGCTTCTTCTTTATTTGTAATATCCTTTTTCTTTTGCGCATTTACTTTTTCCTGCTCAATCACCGTTTCCCATTTATCTTTTACTTCACCAGATAATAGACCATATTTATAAGCGGCACGATTTTTAAATTCCTGTTGTTTTGCATCATCTTCTATCTGATTGATCACATCAAGTACCCTCTGATAAGTATCATCAATCTTTTTCGCGTCAGATGAACATTTAATCTGTGAATCTTCATATTCGGATACAGCTCTTTCTGCTAATGTAACTTCTTTTTTTATTCGCTTTTCTTTTTGTTTTTCTAGTAATAGATTTTCTGTCAGAGAAGAACGATAATCATAATAACTTGGTCTCTTCTTCCACATATCCTTTTGAAGAACAAGCTTTTTTCGATTTCCATCTTTACTTTCAAGATATATCGTATCTGGTACAGTAAAATCCTCTTTTTTCTTATTTTTATGTATATTAGACATAAAATCAGCCCATATCGCTCCCGGATAAGAAGCCCCTTTTAAGCCCTCTACCGACTTTGGTGTATCGCATCCCGTCCATACCGCCGTTGTATAATATTTCGAATAACCACAAAACCATGCATCTTTGTTATCATTTGTTGTTCCTGTTTTTCCTGCATAATACTGTTTCCCGTCATACAATTTATGTGCAGTTCCATAATCTTCACGAAATGTTCCTTGCATCATATCTGTAAGGATATATGCAGTATCTTTATTGTAAGCTTCTTCCGTATCTTTATCCGAACGGTAGATACTTGATCCATCTTCCCTTTTTATTTGCCTTAAACAAGTATTGGATGAATATCTTCCACCATTAGCAAGTGTTGCGTAGCCTTTAGCCATATCCACAACTTTAACACCATAAGTAAAACCGCCAAGACCAGTGGATAATATTGTCGTATCCGCATAGCATAATGAAGAAAAATGCAGCTTTGCTAAATAAGGAAAAGCTGTTTTTATGCCCGTTTGATTTAATAGTTTGACTGCAACTGTATTAACGGACCGTGCTAATGCCTCCCTGGCGATCATATCTCCACGATATGACAAATCAGCATTTTTAGGAGAATACCCATGAAAATCAACTTTTTCATCCCTTATAATGCTATCTGCTGTAATAACACCTTCATTTAATGCTGGTCCATAATCTAACAACGGTTTGATTGCAGAACCTGGATTTCTTTCCATCAAAAAACCTCGGTTATACTCTCCATTTTCTGATCGGCCTCCAACTATGGCTATAACCATCTGCGTTGAATTATCGATACAAACTGCCGCTCCTTGTAAACCAGAATTAGCTGGCAGATTACTCTTAACAGCTGTCTGTAATCGTTTCTGAATATTTTGATCGAAGGAAGTATATATCTTATAACCGCCACTGCGAACCTGCCCTGAAGCATTGGAATACGATTCTTTATAAGATTCCTTATAGTTCTTATATTCAGATTGTGAATCAAAATTATATTTAAACTGAAATCCAGCTTGTTTCATCAGCTCCAATGTGGCACAATGTATTGCATAGCTGACCATATAATTATCAGCATCCGTATTGTCTGTTTTCTCAACAATCTGAGGTGCCTCTTTTTTTGCAGCATCATATTCTTTTTTTGTAATATACTTTTGGTCAAGCATACTATTTAAGACTTCATTTTTCTTAGCAATCGCCTTATCATAATTGCTGACAGGATTATATGCACTTGGACGGTTCGACACGCCAACGAGCATAGCTGCTTCTGCCAAAGTAATATCTGCTGCAGAATGTCCAAAATAATACTGCGCTGCGCCTTCAACACCATAGCAGCCACACCCATAATAATTGGAGTTGCAATAAAACTCCATAATCTGCGCTTTGGAATATATTTTTTCTAATTGTAAAGCAATCATGATTTCCGTTATTTTACGCTGCATAGTACGTTCACTGGAAAGCAGATTGTTTTTGACAACCTGTTGCGTGATTGTGGAAGCCCCTTGTGTAGCATGTCCTTTATTTTTTATCATAACAAGACTAGCTCTGAATATTCCTTTTAAATCAACGCCATGATGTGAAGCAAAACGGCGGTCTTCCTGTGCGATATAACCATTTTTTATATAATCAGAGATTTTTGAGGACTCTTTATATATATATTTTTCATTTCCAATTTTTCCAATTTTTCGATTGTTTTTATCATAAATGTAGGTATTGCCTTTCCTTCTAAAAGTACCTTTATCCATATCCGATATTAGATTGTAAACAGCCTGTTTTGTTTTTTCATATTTCGGATAATTTTTTACTATAACAATGGTTCCTGCAGCAACGAATAAGATAAGTAATGACAATACAATCCATTTTATTTTTTTCTTCATCTTCGCTCCTCCTGCTAATCCAATGTGATTGTTTCTACGAGGTATCCTTGTACAACAAAACGCCGGCTGCCTTGTAAAGCGCAGGTTGATAACGTGACCAGTTTATCTTTTACCGATGGCGTAAGTCCCGTAGAATACTCACCAATTGATTTATAATATTTTATATATTTATCCATGTTTTCATTTGAAGCAAAACGGTATGTATAAATCTCGGAACCAGGACGAACGATACAAGCATTATAGATTTTATATTTTCTCCGCTTTCCATCTCTTGTGTAAATATAAAAATATTTATTTTTTTTCCAGTAACTTTTTTCGTTATACTTTTTCAATGAGCCAAACATGCTCTCATTAGCCATGTTATGTCCATATATAAGAGTGTTATTATCTAAGAAATTTTTATGATTATGATAATCCATGAAAATAGAGCCAGCAAAGGAATATTCCTTTTTTATATTTTTATGGAGATAAAAATCGTTATCATCTTTTTGCATGATAGGATAAGAGATGATCTTTGGGTGTTTAAATCGAATCCATCCAACAACATCTTTATTTTTTAGTTTCTTCCAATTTACTCGATATCCATCATCGCCTTTACTCTTTTTCTTCTCTTTTTTTTGATATGTCACTTCTGTTTCTAAATCTGAATATGTTTTCCCATCTTTGTAGTATATAAAGCCAATCGCAATGATCACGATCAAACTGAAGATCATTAAAACAGGCAGACACCCTATCCTTTTTTTCTTCATGATGAAAATAACTCCTTTTCTTTTTATAATTTAATCCCTATCTGTCACTACCACAATTCAGCCTATCATCTACATTTCTATCCCTCCTTTTTCTGATTCATCTATCTTTTAATATGTCCATTCTTGTCTTCTAACGGACTTGCTTTATAAAAAATCGTCCTTTTTTTCATATTAATAAAAAAAGGATAGATAACATGTCTTATTGTTTTATGAGTATCGAAAAAATAAAAACTGGTGGTGCGTTGATGGCTAAATACCATCACAATTACCGTTTAGTGGAAGTTGAAAATGCAGATGCGTCATTAAAGCATCGTAACGAGGAGCTGGTAAAGCTTCCTGTGAGAAACGGTTTACAGGTAGATCCACAGGAAGTTTTTCGGGAAAGAATAAAGTCTCTACCCTACTATCAATCCCATAAAATCCGAAAAAATGCCGTACATGCATTGGAAGTTGTCACAACTTTTAGTAAAGATGAATTCGTTGATATTGAGAAATGGAAACAAAAAAATGTGGAATGGATGAAAGATACATTTAACATAGCTGGAGATGGAAAAGACAATGTAATAAGTATGGTTTATCACGGTGATGAAGCTGGAAATGTACATTGTCACGCTTTAGTAATCCCTGTTGATGAGCGCGGTCATTTGAATGCCAGACGTTTTATAAATGGGAGCCGCGCAATGTCAGAACACCAAACAACATATGCAAAGTATATGCAATCGTTTGGACTAAAAAGAGGGCTTAAAGGTAGTCAGGCACGGCATAAAGACATCAAAAGATTTTACGCAGAATTAAATCAAGCAATAAGCCGGGTTCCGGAACAGCTGCCAGGTGAGAGTTTTGAAAAATATATGGAACGGTCAATAGACCAGCTAAAAACTGGGTACGCGTCTGCTTTACGAGGAATAAAAGAAGCAGAGACAAAGCAGCTCCGCCATGTCAATAGGAAATATCAGGATTGTCGGGAAGCGATAGAACGGGAATTTAAAGGCAGACACGAGATAAAAAAAGAAGTCCAGGAACTAACTGTGAAAAAAGAAAATTTGCAGGAAGAAATAGATAATCTGAATGAAAATCTATGTCTGATTCAGGACACTCTCGAAGAACAAGAGGAAAAAGCAAAAAAATATGACAAATTTGTAGCTGGACTAGAAGCTTTCACAAAGGAACACCCTGAGCAGGCAGCAGCGTTTCGTGAAGAAGTAGCATATATCCTTGACTATACACAGCCAGAAGTTGACCTTTCAATAGAAGAAGAACGATAAAAAGAGGTGAAAAATGTATTGTTTCGAGTTTTATAACTGTACGAAAGCTCAGTTAGAGAAAAGAAAGATATATGGAGCAATCGAAGAAAATAGCTATTTAAAAGTTGTCACAAGTTCAAATGATTCACACGCTACATATAAAAAGGCAAAAGGTCTTCGATTCATCTGTTATGATAAAAAATATGATAGAAATACCTCTTATAGACAGACCTATTTCCGCTACAATCTACCAAATGCACACCCTATTGGAAAAAAAAGAAATACTCTTTGGCGGTGCTGTTATTGCGGGAAAAAATTAAAAAAAAGAGAAATTGAGGTAGATCATCTCATACCCGTTTACAAAGCAAAACGACAACGCCACTGGCAAAAAAAATTACCAAATGGAGTGAATGACAAAACGAATCTTGTTGCAGCCTGCCGTCACTGTAATCGGATGAAATCATCAAAGACAGGGCTATGGTACGTCCGCGGCTTACTTGGACAGCATCAATTATATTGGAAAATTATCTATCCATTAACTCTCGTAATTACCACAATTTTACTTGGGGTAATAATATACTATTTATAGCATATACAAAAAAGAACCCCACAAAAACTGGGGTTCTTTCGTTTACATTAATATAATAAAACAGTCGTTTTTCCGCCTCGGTCTACAATGACCCATAATGCGCTTCCATTATTGACACTTATATTATATTGTCCTGCTGGAATTTTGATTTTTTCTTTATTAGAAGATAATCTTACTTGTTTGTACGATACACCTTCTACTAAAGATATATCTACCATATCTCCAGCTTTTCCTTTTAAAACTAATTCTCCGGGATTTTTAGTATCCAAGACCGAATGAGAAAAAGGCGATTCTGTAGGAGCAGATTGCGGAATTCTCGGTGTCTGCCTAATTAATTTTATTAAAAATAGATTTGCTGCACTTAAAAACAATATCATAAAAACAGCTGGTACATATCGCAATTTATCCTTTATCATAGCTTTTCCCTCTTTAGTCTGCAAAGCCAGTTCTCATAAAGCCAAAAAATTTTTTCCCATTATAAAACTGATTTTCTAATTTACCAGTCACTCCATAAGTACTGCCTTTTTTGCTTTTAAATCCATAAACACTGATTTCTCTTCCAGCAAAAAGGTTCCGCACTTCTTCCTCTGTCCATATATGTCCATTCCAGCTTGATTTAATAGATACCGTTTTTCCGCGCCATGTTCCAGTGATATAATCATTATCTGATGTAGTATTCTCTTTACCATTTAAATAGTCAACAACTTTAAACCCAACGTATTTCTTGCCTTTATATGTCTGCTCCATCAACTTACCTTTCACTCCATAGGTATTGCCGTTTGAGCTTGTAAGCCCTTCGATTGAAACTTCTTTTCCAGCAAATAACTGTTTTAACTCATCCTGCGTCCAAGTATGTCCACCCCATTCTTTTTTTATAAGAATGTTCTTCCCGTTCCAAACACCCTGAATACGGTCATCATTCAAATATCCCGTAACGGCAAAGCCCACATATTTTTGTCCTTTGTAAGTTTGATAATCCAGTTTACCCTTAACATCATAAGTTTTTCCATCTTTTCCCTGTAATCCATATACACATACTTCTTCTCCAGCAAATAAAGCCTTTGCTTCTTCTTCTGTCCATATATGTGATACCCACTTTGCACGTATTGCTACATTAACACCATTCCATACACCGGGTATTGTCTTAGCAGATTCTTTCGGTTTTAGATTCATCGCTTTCGCGTTTTGAGATATGATGGTGATATCATCTTTTACGATTTTCTGCATTTCATGCAATTTTTCTTCTACGCTGACTTTTCCCGCAGCAATATCTCTCATGCATTGCTGCATGGCTTCCGTTGTCTTTACATCGGCAATATGTGTCCCTTCTATAAGATGATAACTAATCTCCCCCTCGTGGGTCATGTTGATTTTACCTTTCGTTTCAGTTAAAAGAGGACACTTCGATTTTCCTCCTTTTTGATTTGTTACATCAGCGTAGATGCTGGTTCGTGTGGCTCCTGTCCCTACATCATACTGCTCAAGTTGTTTCATCAGCCATTTCATCGTTGGCTTCTGAGGCGGTTTCGGATACCCCTCAAAAATAGATGGCGAAGCTTCAGTCCCTAAATGGGTACCAGTGGTGTCATCTTTATCATCTCCATCATTAAATATCTGTTTAAATCCCATAGATTTCGGGATATTAGTCTTGCCAACAAAATCAGGGTAGTCAACAAGATGTCCCTTTTCTTGTTCATAAATATAATCTTCTGCGAACATAGCCAGAAAGTTTTTTGCTAAGATTTCGTAAATTAGCGAAGCGCAAGAGCCATAAGAACGCAATGCCTCTAAGGAGGAAGGAACAGTAGTCCCCGGTCGGTTCGCTCCATGAGTCCCACCATTTTTTACATGTGTCTTCCGCATTTGCATATGGGTAAGCAAAGAGGAATCTACACCAACAATAGAGGCTATCTGATGTATTAAAGGTAACATCTCATTAAACTGCTCCGGCGTGATTGTTTTATCCTCTGTTCGTGGATAAGAAACAATCTGATGTTCATAAAGATTCTGATAAGTCTGTAAGACTTCACTTGCTTTGATTCCCTTCGTTGATAAGATAGAGGACAGCCCAGCTAAGTCTAATAGTTTAGGAGGAACTGTATGCTTGGTAGTCACGCTATCTACTGCAACTTTCGATGGATGATAATTGTCTATTGGTACCTCCTCTTTTGTCTTGTAAAGTGTTTCTTTAGGGGAAGCATAGACATTGCCATGCTCGTCTTTAAACCGTGTCTGAAAATATGGCACACGAACGTAAGATTTAACGGCATCAAGCTGTTGACCTACCATTCGGACCATCACGGACTTTAAACGTCCTTGTCGTAACGGATTACCGGCAGAAAAATACGTTGCTATGCGTGTGTGCTGCATAGACAAAAAATCAAACCGTTCTCGATAAAGCCCTTTTCGATATTCAGGATTATCAGTAAGAACCGGGATAGTGCTACGATCAATAAATGACTTTTGTAAGGTAGCCGGTGCTTCATCTGTAAAATGCATACGGGAGAACTTAGCAGGAACGATATGGTTTTCAAGTAAAATCTCTGTAGCTAAAAGGTCTCCCTCTCCACTGGGATCGTTATCTGTAGCGATCACAACCTCAGAGCAATCAGATAAAGCGTTCTTGATAGATGTGACAACATCTTTCGTTTTAGGGAAAGCTTCTTTACGCCATGAAAAGATAGATTCATCCCAAGGCAGATTACTGATATCCCAACTACCATAAATACCAGAAAAAGCATCTGGTACCTGATAACGTGGATCTACCAGTCCATAGAGATGTCCAACGGAATGAACGATGAGAAAAGGCTCTCCCTGAAAAGTACCAGTAAAACATGACCCAGATTTGCGAGCACCAAGAGCTTTTGCAAAATTACGGGCAGCTGAAGGTTTCTCTGTTAAGATACCAATCATAATAAAAACACTCCTTTCAAAAAACTAAGCGGTAACATTCGTTGTAGAGTCATCATCAAGCAAATTGATATGAGCATACAAAAATTGTGAAAGTAACTGCGCTTGATAGTGCTCTGTATCAGAAGACGGTGCCGGGCTAAATTCTGATAGATAGATAGCAAAACGAAGCCATCGAGAAGGATCTTTCTCAAACATAGCAATCTCATCAAGTGATGGTAAAAATGCTGGGGTCTTGTAAGACTCAAACAATGATATAAGTGCGTCATATTCGGAATATGATAGTGTCATAATAAAACCTCCTAAAAATTGCAGAACTAATAGATACAGGGATGCTTAAAAAAAGAATCGAATTCCTTTTAGAGTCTTTTAGCAAGCACTTAGAATAGACAAATGCGGTAATGAGATAAAAAATAGAAACCTCTGATTTTACCATTATCACTGTACGAGGTGCTTGCAAAGACGTACAGAGATCTAAGGGGTATCCCTGCCTGCTCTGTATAACAAATATATTAGCCGGAATGAATCAGTCCCCTATAGAAAATAGAGGGTGCTGTTTCTGCCCTCTCATCGCATCTCTTTTAATATGTATGTTTTTGGGACAAACGGCTTTTTTAGAGCAAATCTTTTACCAATAAAAATATTATCCGCCAGCATCTTGTTCATCTATAACAGAGTAATCCGTGGCTTTTCTCTCATTTATCATTGGCGAATTCTCGTAACCATTTGTATTGTCATTTTCTACCTGTTTCTCACAGGGAAGATTTTTCTGTTTTGCTTTATCTTCTTTTTCGCCATTTACCTTCTCTGCTGATTTTTCCGTTTCATCATTTCTTCTTTGTTTGGAATCGGATTCTTTTTTTCTTGTTTGATTTTCTTCTGTTTTATTTGCTGTTGTTTTCCGTGGAGCAAGGGCTTTGTCCGGGTCTCTTAAGATGCGGCATACGGTAGACTGAGAAGTTCCGGACATCTTTGCTATCTCTCGCTGGCTGCGTCCTTCTTTTGCAAGTTCTATGACCAGCTGTACACGTTCTCTCTTTACCTGTCTCTTCTTTTCTCTCTCTTCTTCTCTTTTAGAAGATGGATGAAAATGAAGCATATCTTGTTCCTCCTTTGTGATACATAAGTAATTGATGATAGTCTGATTAGAAAATTTGTATCCTTTCTTCCGGCTTGTGGAAAGATAAGACTTTAGAGATTTTTCACTTAATGGATGCGAAAAAGAGCGATTCATCTTCCTTACTGCCTCATCTGCTTTTTCCTCTCCATACTCTTCCAATATCGTATTAAAAAGGATAAAGCAAAACGTATCCCTGTACCCATCTTCTACCCAGCCTTCTTTTCTGCGGAGTTCTAAAAGTGCATACAAGATATGCTCGCGGTAATCAGCTAAAGCGTATTTTTTAGAGTTAGTAAACGGAATCGGATTCTTTTTGCCGGAGGCAACTTTATCAAAATAAAAGTCTACAACATTAAGACGGTCTTCATGTAAAAAGGCAAAGTCTCCCCATTTTTTTGCTTTGGAATTATAAGTTCCGGGCAAACGGAAATAACCGGCCATTTTTAAGGAGGCTGCCCGGTCTACACGCAGAAAATTAAGGTAATACTGTTTGCTTATCTTTTCATCTAATTGGTCACAAAGATACGCTGCTGTCTCTTTATAAATATTTTTTAACTTTGCCGCAGATAATGGTTTGATTGCCCACCATAACTGCAGACCACGCCCTGTTTTAACGATAGTGTTTGGAGATGGCAGTTCCAATGAATTATCAAAAAGTTCCCGCAAATAAACTTCACATTTCTCAATCTCATTGTCACGGTCTTTCTTTGAGATACCATACTTATGGCAGTCGATATCAATGACAATGTTATGTAATGTAAACAGATTTTTCTCATTTCTCTTTCCACGTTTTTTCAGACCATTGGCTGTGACATAATAATTCTTCGCATTATTCGCTGTAAAGAAATCCACAGGTAATGCATCCAAGCTTTCCTCTATGCCAGTCTGGTAATGATGAAAAGTATAAATCTTTCCTTTCTTAGCAGGAATGTCGCATCCGATATAAATTTTGGATGTATAATCCCCCTCCGGCACATAATGAAGTTCGAAAAAAGAATATAAATCTTCCTTTTTTCTACGTCTTGCTTGCTCACGCTGCTCTTCTTGTTCAATCATTGCATTGAAATTATCCATATAATGCTGGTCGTATTCTGCGGAAATACTCATATTACCGTTCCTCCAATTCGATAAAATTATCTGTCACGAATAATATGTAGAAAAAAATCAGAAAAACAAAAAAGAACCCAATGATGGGTTCTTTTTTGAATAAAATGGTATGAAATTAATTTATGCAGATTTTTTATTTTTTTCCTTTTCCTTTTTTTCACGCAGCCAGTTTGCGCCTAGCTCATCCATATTAGATGCGTTATAACGATGTCCATATCTGTGAAGCACCTGTTCTTCCAAGTTTGTCATGTTGATTTCAGCAAAAAGTTGTGTTGATTTTTTATCCCTTTTGCAATCCCATCTTTTTTTGGGAATGTCCCAGAATATGTTTCCATATAAATCTTCGTCTATGTTAAGTTTTATACGCTGTTGGCTTTTTGCTCTGGTATTTATATTACAGGAAGCCCAGTTTAAATGAGCTGTTCGCTTAAATGGTTGAGCATAAATATTTTCCAATAATTGCTGATATTTTTTTACCTCCTGCTCTAAAACAAGAGCAGTAGCTTTAATATCTTCTAAAGAATTATGATATCGAAATTGATTTTCAGTATCTATATTTTCAACAATATCTTGCAATTTATATGAATCTAAATCAGGAAAACAATCCCTTGCACATGGTAATGTATCAATTACTTTAGGTGCTGGTAAACAGAATTCGATTCCAATTCTCTCAAACATTGCATTGATTTTGTCAATATCAAATGGCGCGTTATGTGCGGCATAGATACTTGCCTTACTAAGATAAGCCACAATATCCTTTGCGATAATATCTTCTTTGGGGCATTTTTCTATCATGTCCTGTGAAATTCCAGTAATTTCCGTTATTTTCGCTTTCAACTTTTCGTCTGGGTTAATATAAGTATCAAAAAAATCAATTTGTTCTAATGAAAAATCTGCGTTGATTTTATATCGTATAGCAGAAAATTGTATGATTTTCGCATTTTTAGCTAGACCAGTAGTTTCTGTATCCAAAACGATTATACTTTCTGCCTCAGATAATAAATTTAAGACAGCATAGGCGTTGGGTTCTATATTACGCCAGCTCATTGTTTTCCTCCTTTGTTAATGCTTTTAATATTTCGTGGTATGAAGTGATAAGCATCGTATCGTAATATTCCGATAGTTGAAAATCTTTCGTCTGTCTTAACAGCTCTGTAAAAAAGGTTCCTCGCTTCATATAAGTAGGAAAAGAAAGAGAAATAAATCTCTTCTTACCGATCGCTTTTTTTACATACTTGAGATATCTCTTGGTCGCACAAAATAAATTGAGACTCGGTGAATCCAGCATATCCTCAAATTCCATTATGTTATCAAATAAATGTTCAAATAACTTCTTATAATTATAAGTACCATTTGAATACATAACTGCATTTGATGATAATAATATTCTAGTACCTTCGAGCATAGCATATACAGTTGCTCTTGTTGCAATACCAGGAATAAGTCCCATCGTCACGCTACATATGTAGCAATCGCCGGGTTTTACAAAATCAACGATTATCCTATCGTCAAATACCTGCCAAGTGTTTAAAAAAAATGCTTCAGCCGCCATTTGAGAACAAATATTTGTAAAAAACTCAGTTGGTGGGAAAAATTTTGTGTATTTTCCGGCAACAGATAATATTGGATTTATACGGCTTTCTGTATCCTTAATTATAAGTGAGACATTCTTTTTGCTGATTTTTTCAGCCAATACAATCGCTGTTCCCAGCATATAATCATCTCTAATCTTAAAGATAGCTGAACAATCCAGATATTTTCCTACAGAAATGATTGCCACTTGCAAGAATGGATAAATCTTATCTTGAAATTCATCATAAATAGCAACTCTAGTTTCCATCAAGAGTCGGTATTCTTCTTTTGATGTGGTCAATTCAATGGTCTTGATAGATACTTTTCCCTCTTCATCCTCATAAGGACTGCAGATAGGGATTAAAAACCATTCAGTAATGATAGAACCATCATACGTTCTTTTTTTCTTTGTGTCCTTATGGGCTATAACCGCCAGATCAATCCCAACTTCTTTTTCCTCTCCAGAAAAATAATGATAAAATGACTTCATTGTTTTTCCTGTTTTTTGTTTTCTTTGAGAAGAAAAGTCGGACAAATCTTCTGTAACCACCCAGTTTCCAAGTTTACCTTTTTTTCGGGTAATATGAACATCTATGCTCATATTATTCCGAATCAGACAATCACTGGTTTTAATGGAATCGAATTCTTTTAACATTGTGAAAAAGTCTTCCATTTTTCCTGCAGAAATTACTGTTTGTATCGGAGAATCTGCAATTTTATTCATCTAAATCCCTCCTTGTTGTTTGAAAATATTACATTTTCAATATGTATAAGATTTAGATTTTTGTTTTATCGTGAACCTCTCCCCGCCTAAATCATAAATTATAGCCAGAGTGTGCGCTTATTGGCAGTATAAGTTTTTTTCATCAATTTCATCATCCCATTTATAATTACGCATATACTCAACACTATATGGGATTATCTCTGTTGCAATATCTTCGAATTGATATTCTGTATCACAGTTTTGGCATGTGATATTATTTAATACATTTCGATTTCGTAAAAAACCAGATACAAATACAACCGCTCCGGGTTGTAAATATTTCATATCATTTTTACCTTGCTTACCGTATGAGTAAACCCACGGATGATCCACATAAATGGAATCCTGCGTTTTTATATAATATTTTCGGTCTACTGCTAAACGATAACGACAACAAGGATATTTTAACCCAGCAACTATCTCCGGATCGCTGACAACTGTTCCAACGACATCGACATCATTCGATACTTCAAGATAATGTTCCTGTAAAATTCGCTCTGGTATTTTTTCATCGTAATCAGCAGAAGCTTGCAATCCATCTAATTTGATTACAGTTATCGGATAAATAAAACAGGAAACACCAAAAACCTTAACATTTTTTTCACCACAGCTAGGACAAATTGACGGTTTGTTCACTGAAAGGACGTTGATAACTCCTTTTATATCGACAAGGTCATATGCAACAAGACTTTTCAATCTAGTCATGAGTTTATCTCTATTGTGGTCTTCGCTTGCTCCATCGTAGAAGATTAGTAAATCTTGAAAAGATGAATCTGGATAACCGTCAACGGCTCGATTACATGCACGAATAGCAAGATAAATCTTTGCATCTCCAGTTTCGTCTTCATAGATCGCTGGATCAGAAAGTAGATATCCCAAAACACGTACTTGGTTATGAGCAGCCATAAAAAAAACCTCCTTTTTATTAAAATATTGATAACAGATAAAATCTGTATATATCTTAATATGAAAAAAAGAAGCCCCTGAAGGGCTCCCTTTTTCAAGCTTTGTTGTTTTAATCCCCAGCCGGTATTGACGGAGACTGAATGCCGGTATTTCCTCCCGGCGATGCTTACCTCTTGGCGGTTAAGAGATACCGATATTTCCGCTCGCTACTGCTTCTATGTGAACTCTACAATTCATCTCACTACCTACATTTCATTCAGAGGTTAGGAGAATATTTGTTTTTCTTATAAAACTGCCCTCCTTCCTAAAACAGATATTTCATATATATCATTTTTTAGAAGAGAAACATTTTTATAAGAAAAATTTAGTTGTTAAAGTTCTATTTCTCCATCATCAAATGGTAAGACATAATCTTCTTCCTGTTCTTCTTCTCTGTCAGCATCGTCCTCTTTTTCTCCCTTTTCATCTTCATGAGAATTATCTTCTGGGAAAGGAAGTTCTTCTTCTTGTTCGTCGATATCTTGTGATTCTTCGTCAACATTTTTATTCCTTTCTACATTTTTTTCATCGTATTCATTTACATAGTGAAAACTTTCTTTTTCTTGATTAAACGGGATGTCTACCGTTTTTTCAGCATTATTCATATCAGCACTCTGATAAAGTTCAGATAAATCGTGTGCAAATGAACGGAAATTATCAGGTGTGATACTATCTGGTGTCAATGACTCTATCATGACCGAAGGGTCCATCTGATAGCCCATCTCTACAAACGCAGGGGCATAAGCTACTTTCCCATTCTCTTCCATGTATGCTGTTTGAACCCTCTTATCCTCTTTTTCCACAAGCACAGGCAGTCTATCTGTATGTTCTGCCAGATATGGCTCTATCTCACACTTTTTTATAATCTCTGGCATTTTTTCAGGCTGATACAGGTAAAGTTCCCCCTCGCCGCCCGACATTACAAAAGATGAAACACCGTTTGATGATACAACGACAGTCTCATTTTCCTGTAAACTTTTGATTACTTTTGCGTCATCTTTCGATACAGAAAGGTCTTTTATAATTTTTTTAATCGAACGGTTCTGGGAAGATTCCTTGACTAAATCTCCCACATCTCTATCCATTTCAACAAGTGACGGTTTATAAAGTGTGACCTTATCTTGACTAACACCTATATGTACGGAAGTTTCTTGATAAGTTTTATCGTCAAAAATACTTTTCTGCTCATATTCTTTTGCAAAACTTTCTGGACTTAAAGTACAAGTAAGGGCAGCGGCAGCAACTTTTGGCGAAATACCCTCCAATGGATGTTTTGCAAAAATCTGTTCAAAAGCTTGCATATCCGCAGAGCCTTTATAGATTTCGCCCTGTTGATCTTTTATAGAGATTGTATTATTTTTTGAGATAGTTAATGTAAGGTCTTTACTGATTTGGTGAGAACGAGACAATTCCTCATTAATTTTAGAACCTATATAATCAACAATGGATTTTTTACCATCTACAGCTTGAAAAGCGTTGGGACTTTTTAAAATAGCTTCCGGTATTTTTTTGATCACATCATTGCCGTTTATGGATATTGAGATATTGTTCTTGTCAATTTTTCTAATTTCCATATCTACAATACCCCGTTTTGTCTGTATCTCATGAACAAGAGATTTACCTTCTTGTTCTCCCGGTAACGTAACAGCCGCACTGATCAGACTAGCTTTTATAGAGGTTTGCATATTATGTCCATATACTGCCGCAATCGCCTTTTCAAGTTCTCCGACATCTTTACAATCGTCAGGTGATATTGTACTGTTATCTTCTCCATTTTGTAAAAAGACAGAATCTCCAAATTTTCTTCCATTGATATCATATTGTTTCATAAGATTTTTGATATTGACCTGTGGAGTTTCTTTTTCAATCTTTGTTTCTTCTTTGGATGTTTTCTCTTTATCAACTACAGTACTTGTTTTTCTTGGTGATTCTCTGTTTAAGCGATTTGCGATAGCGTCCTGCATCTGCTGACTCCATAAGAGATTTCTGACGATTGTTCCTGCTAACTCTGATACAAAAGAAGCAGCTGCCATTATTGTACCTACTACCGCTCCAATAAGTCCCGTATGAGTCCCTTGCTTTTGTATATAATCTCTTACATCCTGTCCCTCTTCTCTTGGAGCTGATTTTACTTTTTGGGTAATATTTTCTATAACATCTGATGTATCATTTGTTTTTGTATCTGCTTCATCCGTATTTGTTCGATATGTTAAATCCGACTTAGGCATAATAATTTCCTCCTTTTTTAATACCATCGTAATACAGTCTGAGAAGCCGTATTACGTTTAAAAAATCCAACTCCATATTTCCTGCCTTTTGCCTCAAATGTGAGTCCGTCTTTGATATAGACCATGACGTGTCCGGGATGCCATAAGATATCACCTGGCTGCACCTGGTCATATGGGATTTTCTTGAAATCATTGTGCATACCATCGCTTGTTTTGTAAGAAAAGTTAGGGATTGCCCCAGATTCCCGTAGACAATAACTGATCAATCCAGAACAATCAAATTCATCAGGACCTTTATGTCCCCAACGATATGGCTTTCCATTTTGTTCCGCTAGTTTCTTTAAAAACGCACTTACTTTCTCATTAGAAGATACCGGCATTCCGGCAGTATAAGAAGACATATCTTCCCCTAATCCGCTACTCACAGAATAAATAGCCGATACATTTGAAGCAAATTCTGGGTCAGCTTCATAATCCGAATCACCACATGTAGCATAATAAGCTTTTATGTTTGCTTTATACTTTTTGTAATAGGATCGTGCTTTTTTTACGGTATAAGGCTTTGCAGCATTTGTATTACAATCAGTTGCGTAGAAATATCCAATGTCTGCAAAGTTTGTTATACCGTAGTGCATTACAACGCCTTCTATAACAGCTTGTAAAGCTTCATCGTTATCAAAGATATATGGTTCTGAAATCGATGCATCTTTCTTACCTCTATTATCCTTTCTCATTTTCACCTTGTATGCTCTTGCACTTTGCGCGTAAGCATTAATGAGAGTTGTAATGGATTCTTTTTTTCCAACAGCACTTCCTGGTACAATAAACTGTCCCATGTTTTTAAGCCATTGTTTAAATTTTTTTCCTGAATTATTTTCTCCATCTCCTCCAATCACTCCACAGTTTTCAGCAAGTACTTGTATCATGGCTAAAACTAGCTCTGTATAATCTGTTTTGTAATACTCAAGCGATGCTTTTAGCTGTAGATTATCATCCTGCAGAATGGATTTTACAGAGCTTTCTAAATCACGAACTTCAGATGATACGTCTGCTTTTGCAGAAGAATTTTCCGTCTCCTTGTAAATCAATTTGTCTTGAAACTCGGACCAATCCGTTGTATCAAAAACAGTTAATGCGTCATCCTTTGTATCATCATCCCATTGAAAAGTATTTGTATCTGCCGGAGACTCCGTGGATGTTGTATTCCATATTGGAGAAGGTGCAGCAAAAGCCTGCAATGGCAGCATAGAAATACATAAACAACTTGATAAAACAGGGATTGCTATTCTTTTTCGTAACATTTCTTATCCTCCTTTTCTATTTAATATGAAAAAAAGAACAAAGACATTTATATTGCCTTTGTTCCTTTTTCATTATTTATTTTTTTGATAAAAAACAAGCGTCCAGACTCCACAGATAAACAAGATTATGACAGCCATAAGTAATTTTTTAAAAGAAAAGGGGAAAAACTGTGATTTTTTTCCTTTCTTCTTTTCTTTTACCACTTCCACTACATCTTCTTTGTCCGGGTCTTTCCGGGTGCTTTCTGTCGCATTTTCTTCACTTGTATCTTGAACAGTTTCGGTGGTATTTGTGGTATCCTGAGTTGTTACAGATGTTTGTTGCGTTGATTGCTCAGAAGCTGTTTTTACCTGTTTCCCATCTCTCACAATAAACAAACCGGACAGTGCCGTGGAATCACTTCCAATGTAAAAAGGTATCTCCGGTGTATCTGATATCTGAAGATTCATTTGTTTTGATAAACCAAATCCACCGCTTATGATATCTTGATTAATACCTTTATATTCGATGGATGTTACGGTATATCCACCTTCGTCAAGAGAGTTTTCAACTGCAGATGTACTGGATTCATATGCATTTAGTTCAATAGTATGTTCTTTCCCCGCTATATCAGTTAAAGTGATCTTAAAGATATCTGTGTCAGCCAGTGTAATATTTTCGTCATTATAGATAGCAAATGTAAAATAGGCTGTATTTTTCTCAGCTTCCGTTGATTTTTCGGTAGACTGAGATGATCTCTGCTGTTCTGTCGTTGTCTGTGTACTATCTTTTGTATCCTTTTTCTTATCCTGTCCTTTTGCGAAAACTGGAGCGGACACTATACTGAGAACTAAAATGACTGTTAAAAAAAATATATGTCTTCTTTTTTTAATCATTATCATTACCCTCCTCATCATCTTCGAATCTTACCCCTGGGCGATGTAAAAGAGCATCTTCCGAAGAGTATTCATCTTCAAGAATATCCATTTCGCCCAATATATCCATTTCGTAGGACTTCTTTTCTAACTCTTCTTTTTCTTTGATGTATTTTTCCAGTTCTTCATCCAGCTCCTGCTGTTTCTTTTGGAATTCGTTATCAACCATCGCTTTGATACTGTCATAATCTATGTTATCTGAGCCAAATAATAAGGTCTCATTATTGTCAAAAGCAAGGATTAAGCGAAGCATACCATTTTTCTTCTCATAGAAATCACAATATACTAAATTTCGCAGTATCACAGTTATCTTGCCTTCTAACAGCATTGGGATTATCGTATAAATAAGGGTATCCTCCGATTTATCCAGCCAGTCCATACATATTTTTGTTGCACGGTAAAACTCAGGGCATTTTTTAAAATCAATAGATACAGTAATGCATCCACCAACTGTATGAATTTCTAATGGTTGATTAAAAGTGACATTTTGTTTGGTAATCGGTTGTTTAGCTCTTGTAAGACCAAAGACACTAATGGATGAACCCGCCATAGGCGTACCATCTTCTTGCTTTCCTGTACAAAAGTCCAGGATATCTTCTAACATTAATTCCATTTATGTCCTCCTTTCTTATGCTTCAATAAGTTCGTCCGGCTTCGTTGTCATAATCTTATACAGATGTGTATCCTTCGGGAAATCATCGTTGATTGGAATAACATCTTCGCCGATTTTCAACAATCCCATACCAGGTTTCGATGTGGAAATATATTTTTGTTCTTCGATTGTCAGACCGAGCAGATTAGATAACTGTTTTTTATTTACAGGTGACTGCTGTAATAAAGTAACAAACTGACTGTTATTGATAACCGTTCGTGCCTGTTCTGATTTCAACATATCTTCTACGTTCTGTGTGATCGCTGTTGGTACACCATTCCATTTTCGGGCACGTTTCCAAATAGTGGAAATATACTCAGCAGAAGTCTCTTTAGACATAAGTAAGTAAAATTCGTCAATATAAATCCATGTTCTTTTTCCTTTTGCTCTATTTTCGATCATCTTATTCCAGATAGCGTCAAACGCAATCTGTAATCCCAGTTCTTTTAGTCCAGAACCAATGTCTTTAATGTCGTAAACGACAAAACGGTTTTTTACATCAATGTTGGAATGGTGTGAAAAGAGGTCATCTGAACCCGACACAAATCTTTCCAGTGCTAAAGCAATATTAGCCGCCTCCGGTTCTGGCTGTGTCATGAGCAGATTATAAAAATCAACCATTGTAGGGGCTGTTTTCGGATTCATGTCTTTTCCGGTAGCTTGTAATTCCCTTACATGATCAGTATATAACCGGGTAGCACAACGTCCGATCAAACTTTTTTCGATCTGAGATAATCCAAACCTGCCTCCGATAGCGGTCTCACACAGCGATTGGATAAAATCTGATTTTACCTTAATAGGGTCACCATCTTCTCCTGCGTTCTGTAAGTTAATGTCAAAAGGGTTAATATGTGCTTTAGAACCATTACTGATCCTGATGATCGTTCCTCCAAATGCCTTTGCCATTGGAGCATACTCACGTTCTGGGTCAAGAACATAAATATCATCCTGCGTTCCAAGCCAGATGCTTTCCATTTCCCGCTTTGCTGAAAAAGACTTACCGGCTCCCGGCATACCTAAGATTACACCACAGGGATTTGTGTCTTGTGATCGATCGTAGAATGTCATTGTTTTATTTGATGCGTTTAGTCCATAATATAATCCGCTCTTTTGATAAATCTCTTTGACAGAGAAAGGAGTTAAGGAAGCAACTGTCTCTGTAGTCATCAAGCGGGTATAGGACATATAATTATTACCGATCGGGAGTGCGGAATCAAATGCCTGCTCCATTTCATTTAATAATGGGCGGATTGTCAAAAGATTTGTTTTCCCTTTCATGTATAATTCGTCTTCCAAGCGTTTTAATTCTGCTGCTGTTTTTGCAAAAATAACAAATAGTATATTTCCATAAAAAAGCCGGTTATCATCCTGTGCGATAGACTCCTGCAATTCATCCGCTTCCTGTTTAGCCTCCGATAGATCGGGAGCAATAATGGAAACATCTGTAGTAGTTGATGATTTTTGCTGCCTGTCGATGATACCTGAACGAATATTTCTGGTCTGTCTCTTTAACATATCGGCAGCTCCGCCCTGTGACTCTGATGTGAAATAAGCAGATATCAAGATATTACCAGACAACGTAGAAAAATCAGTAAGCGTACTTGCCCGCAACCAAGATGGATATCCGGACACATAATACGGTCTGGCCAGCATATTTCCTACTTTTATAACATTACCGATATTTTTTTCATACTGTCCAAAAGAAAGCTGTCCTGGTACGATATAACTCTGAGTGGTCCGTCCCTGCGCTTCACATTCTTTTAATGAGAAAGATTCCACCATATGTCCGTCAATCATACGTTTTTGATAGAGCGGAGTATTGTCATCCATATTGTACACATCATTTAATAATTCAAGCCTTTCAATGGCACTCAACACGGAACATTCTGTTTTAGTGATACGGCTCATTTCATCAGTGACAGAGACATCAATCCGGGCAAATTTTTTTATGGCTTCTTTGACATTTTCTGCCGGTACACTGACTGTTAAGATACGGTCTGTTGTTAAGTTGTTTCTGCCAGCAGACATTTTATCAAGAAGCATATTGTTGTACTCTTCTCTATACAAGTTCATATTATCATCCTGCATTTCAAGTAAAACACTGGCTTTAAACTTTTCAATGTCAATTGATCGGTTAAAAAGAGTGATTTCAATCGTTGCTTCTTTCTCAAATGAACCAAGAAAGTTAGCGTATGCTTGTCCGATATTCCATTGATCGTTATCTGTAGCTGTTAAAAAGTTTACACTTCCGATATGATACGATTTTGAAAAATATCCTGGAAAAAGCTCCATGATTCCGTTTTCCCATATATGCTGGTAAGGGATGCTCCCTTCCTGTGTCTTTGGAACTGGACGTTTATCCTTTGATAAGAATTTTAAAAATCCGGTCTGTGTTTTTTGTTTCTTCTTTTTCAACGGTATCCCTCCTAAATAAAATTATTAACTCTAAAAAATTCCATTTATAATATGTAAAACCCCGCCTGGTCTTCATCCAAACGGGGTTAATAATGTCTCATTTATAAGCATGATATTCTGGGTGTTCCTTTAATTCCTTTTTTGACAATGGTTTTACTGGATATTTTTTTTCGACAGGCAAACTGACTCGCCTTTGCCTTGGAGCAAATACATTATATTTCAAGTATTCTAAAAAAAATGAATATGCTGGACGCTCATTTACCTCAGCAAGAAAGATTCCACCAATACAGAGGTCTATCCCCAAAATGATAGTACACAACATTTCGGCAGATAAATTAAATGGCTGGACAAAGGAATAAACAGCTAAATCCAAGATGATAAGACCTGTAACAGTGATCAACTGTTTTAACGTAAACGGTCCTGCTAATTTTGTTTTATACTTACGAATATCATTTGGCACTTTTGTTCTTAACATCTTTTATTTCCCCCCTATACACCCATAATGTCATTTGCAATCTGTGAGCCTTTTAGCATTGCTCCCACGGCTGCAAATTGCACAACGACAATACTGATAAGCACTTTCCAGTTACCGATAATTTCTTTGAAATTGTCATTATTGATATCCAACGTATTTCCTTTGTATAACCCCTGTAATAATTGCGGCAATAGAGCTCCTTGCAGTTTTGAAACAGCATATAAAATAATGATAATGACCATAAAAGTTAATGCTTGCGCCGCAAATTTTTTCAGATAGCGGATACCGGCACTCCTTTGCCCATCTTCAAAACATTGTGTTAGAGCGATCGGCATACAAAATCCATAAGCAACAAGCATGATAGCATTCGATATACTTATCAAATAAGATAAACCTACGGCTATATAAGAGATCATCCATGGGATCATTAAAAGCATTACAGAACCAACTGCATTAAGTGCTCCTTTTATACCAGAACCATACAATGAATTTGATTTTCCCTGGAAAACCTCTCTCATAGATTTGGCTTCTGTCGTAACAGTTGTCTTTTTATCTCCACCAGTAAACGTATTTTGTAGTTTATCTGTGATAGTTTCTTTTTTCGTTGTAATGCTAACATCAACCGCATCATCATATCCCGGTAAGCTGCTCATACCCCAAAACGTAATCTGTTTCGATAAAGACCCATTATCGGTCTTATTATCTTTTTTGTTATTATTTTTATCTGACGATGTATCAGACGTTGTTATTTCTTTATTGATTGTTTCTTCCGCAACCATATGGTACATATTACCGCATAGGTTAAAGACATTGACCGTAATTTCCTTTGCGTATAGCACAAGCATAAAACAGAGAATCAGTTTAATAAAGGAGACTGCCAGCTTTTCAAGAGATACGAGGTCTTTTGCTGCAAGCGAATACATATCCATAAAATAATAGATAATCAGAAGAGAACCCGCTAAACCACTAAATAGAGTGCAAGCGGTATTCATAATACCAGTACCATTAAGAGGAAATAAAGTATTTAATGCTCCTACAACCATGTTGATAAAATCAGATGTTTTTTCTATCAGCCCACTACCAAATATTGTAGCAAACTGGTTATATACAAATTCCTGCATTTATTTTCCTCCATTTGTTTAAGTCCATGGGAAAATCCCATGGACAATCATTACACGATATTTATTTAGTTAAATAACTTGTAAGGTCTAATGACTTGATAATTGTTGGAATAAAAATTAAAATAACCGCAACTACAGCAGTTGTCGCACCTCTTGACTGGGCATCTGGATTATTAGACTGAAAAGCCTGAATCAATGTTCCGATAGCATACACAGCCATAATAATCCCAACAACACGGAAAATATACCCAACAATATCAACAACACTTTTCGCTAATTTAGAAACATCACTTTTATATGCTGTATCCGCAAAAGCTGGACATACTGAGTTCATAAATACAAAAAATGCAAACATGAAAAACGGCAATGCTCTAAAGAAAACTTTTTTTGCATTTCCTTTTGTTAACAGGTTTCTTTTTGTTGATAAACTTCTCATTAGTTTTCACCTCCTTTTTTTGCCCAATTAATATGTATTTTTCATTCTGGCGAAGTTAGTTGATATATTTTTGCTTTATTTACATTTTTATCCTTTATTTTTGTAAAAAATAGCCCCCTTACGGGAGCTGTTTTTAATTTTGCTTTTTAAAATAATTGTTTTTTGATAGCATATAATTCATTAAAATATGAGTTGCATATAAAACATTAAAGGCGAGTACACATCCTCTTGGACCTGAAAGGAAAACCCATAACCATATTGCAAAATAAAGAACCATATGGAATACCAGCCACATAGCATCCTTTGTATGTATCCTATCTATTTCTTGATAAGATTGCTTTACCATAACGAGAAGCAATAACACAAAAGGAATAAAATAGATGAAATCTGTAGTCCATACCACTTTTTTATCAACGTATCCAAAGAGATACCTTGAATGCTCAAAAGCTGTATATAATTTCCTATAAAGTAATTCTGGCTGCACTTTGAACCAATCCTGTAGTTTTTCTGGAGATAAATTATATAGATAGTAAACGATATCCGACGTTTTTTTTACGGTGATACCAGCAGCTTTCTGGAAATTAGCACTATAAGCTGATGATGCCTTAATGATAGATGACACCGTTGATAAAGCCTGATGGATACGAGGATGTATCAATGGAAGCTGTCTTAGCATATAAAATACAGAGGTAAGATATAAGCCATCAAGCAATCCCAAGTACCGAACATTCTCTTTTCGATATAAATAAGTAATAAAAGAGAATCCGATTCCAAAAAAGATGGAAAATAATATGATGACAATACCTGCATTATCTGTAAGTGGTTTAACTGTTTTAAAGAAGATAGTCCATATAAGGTTATTAAACTTAAGCATCTCATTCCTCCTAGTTTTGGTATTTCTTTATTATTTTTTCACAAATACCAATGATTTTTTCTTTATCAGATGTATTTAATATGTCATTTTCCAATACATCTTCTGCAATATCACAAAAAGTAGAACAGCGAACACGATTGCTTTCCAGTAAAAGTTCATCCCCTCTTCCTGTCATCTTTTTGACTCTTTCTGTTTTCATATAAGTCGCGATATAACGGTTTGCGTCAACTGTTTTGTTGCATTTCTTGATCTGTGCCACAACTGATTTTTGCTTCTTTGCAGACAAACCAGTAATACGGGAAGCAAAAGCCACAGAAACTTTTCCCTTCTCAACCATTACACGCAGTTGGGGTATCCCTTTTTCTAAGATGTTAAGGTACATATGTATATATCTTCCGGAAGATTTAAAATACTGACATGCTTCATCTTCAATAGAAAAGACCTCTCCCTGCTTTTTCCGTTTCAGTAAATCAGCTAATACAGAAAAACGATAAGTGTCATCCTGTATTTTTCTTTCCATATAAGAGGAAAACTCATCATCTACAACCTTGATTTCTACAATAGCTGGTGCATTTTCTTCTCGTAACTTCATAGACATTTTCGTAATCGCTTTTTCTTTATTGTTTCCCATTTTTATCCTCCTTGCTTTTTGTTTTAGTTTCCAGACAGTTTTACTAAAGAATACCAATGAAAAACAAACAGGAATTCTCATAAGAAAAAAGAAGTCCTAAAAGGACTTCTTTTCTAACGCCAACGAATGATACTTTTAATCTTTAGGTTATTATACTGTCCAGCAGAAAATGGGCCGCAGCCAACTTTTCCGTAACCTGCACTACTTGCATTTCCACCAGCTTCATATACGAGGATTTTTCCATTTTCGTATCCGGCATAAACATAAGTATGGTTGAAAGAACTATTTGCAATAATATCTCCAGCTTGTAATAAACCTTTCTTCGCTGCTTTTGTTACATTCATGCCAATCGGGTCTCCGCTAGAAATAACCGTAGCTTTTTGCTTAATTTTTTCGTTTATTCCATGCCATTTACCATCAGTTGTACTGTAAAAGTTTGAACCTTGCGCTAATAATCCCATATCTTTTAAAGCCCACATTGTTGGTAATACACAGTTTACATTGACTTTATCTCTGTCTTTTACTTTACTTTTCGCGGCTGAAAATGTACCTGCATTTTTTGAGTTTGAACGACGGAAGAACTTATGATTCTGTTTAATATAGTTAGAATATGTATCAAGCAGGCTTAAAAACTGCGTTGCACTAACGGTGTTTCCTGTTGTAGTTGTTCCGCTAGAAACAAAGGACGGTCCAGCTTGATTTTTAAAATAAGAACCACCGTTAATCAGACGGGCAACTTTTCTTCCTTTTAACTCTTTTCCATAGCCGCTACCTGGATTTCCATATCTGTGAAAATAAGATTGGCTTACTTCCCATTCAACGACACTTAGTGAACCTCCATCCATATGTCCCCATCCATTTGGACATTCGCTGGCTCGTTTTGTATCAGCAACGATACAGTTTATATTTTGTCCATTATCAAGCTGGACAGTCATGTAATCTCCAACTTTTCCGAATTTTTCAAGTACAGCAATAAATCGGTATGTCTTTCCACCGATATTAATGCAAGCAAAACCATCATCCCATGCAGAACCAGTACTTTTCCACATTTTAAATAATTTTCCACAGTCTGAAACCCAGTTGAATTTATCATACTCAGTGACAGTCCACATTTGTTTGTAATTTTGAGGGATATCTACAGCTTGCCCAGCCATTGGTGACTCACTGCCATACATTCCGCTGCTACCTAAAACACAATCAAAAAGATCATCAAAATAATACGTTGTTACGGTAATCTCTGCATCTGTATAATCCAGTACCTTTTTACCATCTTTATCTCTTGTATAGTGATCCTTTTCCTTTATATCCATTGTGTGAGAGCCACTATATAACCCGGAAAGATATGCACCGATATCCTCTTCACTTGCATCATCGAGGTCAAAATCGAAATATACCTGAGCCATGGCCATCATTTCTGCTGTATTTGTTGTTTCGGTAAATCCAAGGTCATCGTTGTACATAGAATTACTTTTTTTATCAACTTTCTTTATTTTAACATGACGGTATGCACCATTTTCGTTGTATGATGCTAAAGATTTTTGCTGTTCTTTATAAAGTGTCTCTATCTTTTTTAAACAAAATTCATTTACTTTATCACTATTGCTTTCCACAGAATATTTTGCCCCAACACTTGTGAGGAAAAGAAGTATGATAAGTATAATAAAATACACAAGTACAACAAGTGATACTGCCATTATTATCATATTTTTTATTCTATTTGCGGCATTAAATGCTTTGCCTAAAAGCCGGAGAGGGTTATATTTACCTCTCGTCAAAAAACTGATTACAGATGCCTTTGCGTGTTGTATCTTATTTTTTACAAACCTTGCCGGATGAGGGACTTTATCAATCACTTTGTCAATAAAGTCTTTATATTCTCTTCTTCTCTTTTTACGTCTGGCTTTTTTCTCTCTGCGTTCTCTTTTCTTCTTCTGTCTTTCCGCATGTTTCTTTTTCACACTGTCTGGAAGTTTTTCTTTTACTTTTTTTGCCAGTTTTGTCTTCGATAATTTTATAGACGCTTTTGCGGCAGCCAGACTAACTAACTTCGCCGCATTTTTAACAAGAAACTTTACATTTTGTGCAATCGTCAAGATATTTTGGATAACATTCTTTGTATGCCGCAGCAACGCTCCGGTCATAAACATCGCATTAAGCGTAGATTCTTGTCTGCCATATTTGTGAAGCTTTCTTCGTCCAAAGCGGAGTAAATGAAACAAATTTGATTTACCAGACAGTCCCCGAATCTCTCCAAGCCTTCGGTTGAGAACTTTAGCAGCCTGACCTTCTTCTATAGTAAGCCTTCCAGATTTAATAGCTCGATTGATCTCAAATTCTAAGACTTTTGGTTTACTGGAAAATATGCCGATATTCTTATCTTTTAGATATTTTTGCAGCCCTTTTTGCAATTTTTTGAAATCATCTGTGGTCATAGCTCTGGAAGTATCGACAGAAAAAAGTGTTTTTTCTTCTCCTAGCTGTGCTTTTAATATCTCACATGCTTTTTGGAAATCTTTGTCCATATGCATATTTCCAGCAATAGATGTTGCTAAAGTCCTTTTTGTGGTATCAACAGCCATTTGAATAAAAGGCATGACGTTTTCTTCTGTCTCTTTAATTCCCCGACCAGTGCTTGTTTGCCCGCCGCTTGTACGCCAAAGAAAATCTTTACCATTTTGTATCACTCTTTTCTGAGAAGATAGGATTTTCGTGATACTATTTGTTTGATATCTCGCAAAATTAGCCATAGTGTATTGCATAGCATCATTTATTGCTTTTTCCTGTAACGCATCCCGTTTTTCTCCAAGTTCATCAATGTCAAATGAGGTTCCCTGTTCTTGCACTTTTTCTCCATGGGCAGGACGCTCCCGCATTTTCTGTTCCCATTCTTTTTGTGCGTCCATTTCTTTACTATCTCTCAAGTGACTTTCATTAAAAGAAGATTGAGATGATTTTATATAAGAAGAATCGGATTCTTTTTTTAGAGCATTTTGTGTAAAAGTTCTATCGTCACTTTTTACGATAACTTCTGGTTTAGATACAATTTGCTTCGATTCTTGTTTATCCGGTGCAGCAATAAGGTCTGGAGATGATCCAATGGAATCCGATTCTTTTTGTGCGAAATCAAAATTATCAGCTGCATAGTCTTTTCGTTTCTGCATCTTTTCTTCCCACTCAGATTGAGCTTCGTCAAGCAAAGAATCTCTAAGATGTCCCTTGTATCTTTCTTCATCTTTTCTTTTTGTATCTGGAGAAGGAATTGTTTTATCTATGATCTCTGTCTCTACAATCTCTTTTGGACGGTCACGGGTCAGATTGACAAATACCTGCCGGTCCTTTAATTTTTGTTCTCTCTCTTCTTCCAGAAAGATTTCTTTTTCTCTTTCCATAATATCCTCCTTTCTGAAAAATCTCTTCTAATATGTTTTTTCAGAAAAAAGGAAAAGAGGAATGGGATATTTCCCATTCCTCTTAAAAACCTTGATATACGTCTTCACCATATAAAAAAGCAACAAGATTATAATAATAAATAATCTCTTTTTTGATCTTTACGTAATCATCAAATGTCAATTTCGTTAAGGATTCATTTCCTTGCACTGACTTCCATGATTCTAATAGCTTTTTCCTTTCCGCCTCCCAGCTCCATTCCCCGAATTTTTCTTTATTCCAGTTTTCTTTTGGTGGTATTTTAGAGACAAGCTCAACAAGAAGAAACACTTCTCGGGGCGAAAGCTCCGTCTTAATACATAATTTGATATGAAAAGACAATCTCTTACAGAGAAGATTTACCAATCGAGCCTTTTCCGCAGTAATCATACCTGTGATTTTTTTATTTTCTTCAGCTACATCGTCAGGGATAGTTTTGGGAACTTCACCTACCTTTTTGCCTTGAGGGATAGATTTCCCCACATTCTCTGCTTGTTTATCTTCTGTCCCGATTCCAGTAAAAGGATTATAAAACTCGTTTGGTGTGTTCGGTGCAGTCACAGCTTTACTTTCAGTCTTATTTTCGCTTTTCTTTTCATTTTCTTTCACGTCTTGTTTTTTAGGTGCTTTATCGGCAGAAGATTTATTTCGAAAATTTTGATATGACTGCTTATTGATAAACTTGTCAACATCTTTTTTTAGATTTCCTTTTGGACAAAAGACTGTCTTATATTCAGACAAAGCTTCTTTATCCATTCGAGGAAGATTTTTTCCAAAAAAGACGAGTAAATTGTCTTTCATTTCATCTTCCTTTAAAATTTCTTTGAAAGCTGTCAATATCATCTGTCCATCATCCGGATTATCTACGATAAGTTCTCTGTAAGTTCCTTTTAGATCCGCATTTTGCCCAGAACCTCTTACTAGAAAAATATTATAATCCTTTAAAAACTTTGCATTGTTGCTACATAAAAGTTCATAATCCTTAATAGAAACAATAACAGCGTTTTTATTACTCATTCTTTTCCCCCTTATGTGACATGAACTTTGACATATCAACTTCTACGCTGTCTCTTTTCGGAACCGCTACAAAATTAGAACCAGCGATAAGGATATGATGCCGTATCTGGTCATCAGCTAAAGAAACCTGATTTGCATTAGCACCAAAAGTTACGTTTTCATATTCTGTCTTTGTAAGGCTGTTTGATAAAGCCACCGTTGCAAACATAGGACAATGATGAATCTGACAAAGTTCTAATAATTCTGTCATTTTCGTTGAAATCTCAGCTCTTTCTTCTTTTGATAAATTATATTCCCGCATTATATGTCACCTCTTTATCTTTCTTTTAAGAATCTATAAGTTGTGCAAACGCATTCGTGAAAGCGTCCATATCTTCATCTGAAGCAGCTAAATGCTCGTCCGCTACTACCACTGCGTCTGGAGCTTTCTCAAAATAAAATGTATTTTCTTTTTCTGGTTCTTCCTGTTGTTCTTTTTTGGGATACATGGAATATTCTGACTCAGGTATAGGAGGAGATATAGGCGCAGATTCTGGTAAACTCTGTTTCATGACTGCCTCTGGCATAAGATCAATCGGTTCCGCTTCTGTTTTTTCTATTTTCGGAGGGATATAAGATGTTTCAGGAGAGGGAATGGAGGTTGTACGCTTTTTGACCATCTTTTTCCTCCTTTTTGCAGGCTTTTTTCGTGTTATCAGCATCATTTTGCATTTATCCTTTGTAAAAGGATATAACTTTTCTGTAAAATACAGATAATCTTCTTTGTTATTAAGAAAATTTTCAGCAATAGGTCTCCATAAATAAAGACGTAACAGACTTTTGAAAAAATTATTCCATGCTCCAGGATTGATTTTATCGATCATCTCAATAATTTGCCTGTCAGTAGCATCCTCTTCATCTAAAAACAATCTATACTCCACCTTCGCGCCATGCGTACTTTGGGGTTGAAAATCATCTTCGGATGGATTTGGCAGGGAAAGGAGAAATTCCTCTCCCTTTATAAAAGCAACCAAAACTTGATGCATTACGTTCGCCACATCTACATTGCGGTAATATAAAGTCAAAAGATCGATATCATGCTTTGTATAAAATCGGATTGCAAACGACCTTGACATATATACACCTCCCCTTATTTAGCCATAGACATATATCTAAACTGATAATATCCTCTTGCAACAGAGTAAAGAAATGGGACATCTGTAGCATTTATATTGCTTGGTAAGATCTGTAATGTTTTCATGCCAGCTAAATACTGCTGGATATCCTCAAACCATGCTTCTCCAGTTCCTCCGGCAACGATCAGTGTTTCATAATCACGGAACGTATTCGTGATTGAACGTGAACGCATCATAGCCTCAAGGAATACTTCATGGCTTGCCTGTTTCACTAATTCCCCAATCGGTTTACTCTCCTGTTCCATTGTTTCTTCATTCAGGCAAATGATATACCCTGTCTCAAGATTATGCTGTAATGCCTGACTACGGATATCCTCGCCATATTCGTCCATGATAAGTTTGGAAACACGTTTTAAAATCTCACCACTTCCAATATTTAAAAGTGACTCACAACAAACGATCCTTCGGTTTTTAATACCATAAAAATCAGCTGTACCGCCCCCAAAATCAGCAACTAACGTTTTTCCGAAGAGAAGTTTTTTGGTATCTGCACTGTATTTTGCATCTTTTCCAATCAAAGCTGAATATAAAGCCCCTGCTGGCTGCGCCATGAGATGGATATTTTCAGAAGTAATCTGTAGATTAATATTTACCCATGGTTTATTTCCTTTTTTTAAAGAAAAGTTAAATGGTTTTGTCAATGATTCTTTCATTGCAGAGGAGTCTGCTTTAAGGTAAGAAGCCGGAAGTCCTGTTTCCAAGAAAATAGGACGTTTATCTTCTTTTTCTCTTGACATAATAGCGAGCCCAATCGCTGCCTTGCATAAGATCTGAAACTTTGGATTCCAATATCTTTTTCGATCATAAGTCTCAGAGTCTGTTTCGTTCGTATCTCCACTTTCAACCATTTCCTGTGCAGTGTAACCCAGCATATATGTTTTTCCAGTATCATTGTCCCGGTACAGGATATCCTTTTCATCAAACAGGTTCAGGCTTTCATCTGTCAGTTCTTTTACAAATGATGGAAAACAGAAATACCCTCTTTCATACCACACCTTCATCCCGGAATAGCCTGCGTCCAGACCAACGATAAATTTAGGGGCTTTCGGAAGCTGCATTGGGATATTAAAAAATTCGTGACGAGTTCTATAAAGATTTGTAGGTACCATAATTGCTCCTTTCTTTTCTTGCAATAATTTCCTTTATTAATATGTAGAAGTTGTGTGTCTGAAAAACACACATATATCTGTGGACTTTCTTCACAGATATATAAGTGATATTTCTTCACATAACAAACCTAAGTTGTGTGAAAAGTTATCACAGATATATGTGTGTTCCAGATACACTCAAATCATAGCAAGTCGGCTTGTGAGAAGAATTTTTGTAAGAAAAAAGAAAGCCTGAAAACAGACTTTCTTGTAACACGATAAAAAAGAATTCGATTCCAAAAAACGATTATGAATTAATTCCATTTTGTTTTTATTATCTCATCCTTTATCTCCTGACTTTCCTCGTATATCTTATTGTTAGTTTCTCTTATTTCTTTCTCTATCTCCTGACTCTCGGTAAATATTTTATCCCTCATTTCTTGGTTCTCTTCTCTTATCTCTTTCCTTATCTCCCGACACTCATCATATATACGGTCTTGTAGCCATGCAAATCCGAATAACATGGCAATTAAAATGATAAAGCCAAATATGATTATTGTCCCGAACAGAATATCAATGTTTTGTATTTGTGTTGTTCCCATTTTTGCTTTCCTCCTTATTGACTGATATATTCGACCGGAATGTTTAACGTCTGGCAGACTGCCCTTAATGTATCAATATCAAGTTTTCCTTCTTCTTTTCTGTCAAGGATTCTTTCCAAGCGTGTCTGGGAAATCCCAATATTTTGAGCTGCCTGTTCCAGATTTTGTGTAGCAGCGATTTCTTTCGCACTCTCAGCCTTAATTCTGTCTTCCAAAACCAACAATAAATGTGCAAATATTTCATGGTTTTTTCTGCATATCAATAATGCTTTGTTATGAGTTTCACTGATACCAGAACGTCCATTTTTAGGCGGCAAAGTTCGGTCATACTCGCATACAGCGCCAAATAGCACCGACATCAGATTGAACATCCCATTGATAACTCTCTGATAAAAGACCAGTTGTCCTTTTTTCATCTGGTAAAAATTTTCTTCTTCTTTTGCGAAAACATCAAGCTGTTCTTCAAGCCGCTTCATTTCATCTACAATATACTTTTCCATATTAGAGATGACACTCCTTTCTTATTTTAGTTCATCGATTTTTTGTGTTATCATTAATATGTATATTTTTTTAAATAAGGAGGATTTGAACATGATCTATTTAACAGAAAAATTTCCACCCATTGCTGACCTGCATTGGACTCCAGATGGTTCAAGTTATCAGTATACTTTTCATTATAGAAAATGGGAATTAGCGCACTGTATATTTCAGTTATCGGCTGATGAAAAAATACTATATATTGAAAGCCTAGCAAGAGCTATAAATTATCCGCCAGAATTCAGACAAGAGCATTTATGTACAGAACTTTTAAATGCCATGTTATATGATATTTTATGCAGATGGGATATTATTCCTGAAAAAATAACGGGTACATTAGCCTGTACAGACTCTTACAATGGAAATTGGAAAAAATCCATCCCATTTTACCGCAACTTTCCAAAATACTTAGAAGCGAGGATTCCATATACATTGACTTTTGGTATAACAGATAAAGATAGCTATGTAATTCCGGCGGATAAATGTGAAAATGTAGATGAATTTATAGAAAAATATACTGGAGAGGATTTGAAATTCTTTTATGTTGTTACGAAAAAATAGCCTTCCTTATACTATCTTTCACAAAACAAAAACCCCGGCACATGACCGGGGCTTTAAGAAAGGATTAAAAAAATGAGGGAACAAAAATATTTTTTGTTCCTTATTTAATATGTATTTTTCAATTACTATAAGAATATCATCGTTCTGGATATTCTTGCTGTTGTTGCTTTACCTGCAACTCTTTATATTCTTCCAATTGCTTCATTAGTTTTTTATTCTTTTTTTCAAGCTGAATGATTTCTTTCTCTAGCTTTTCGTTCCGTTCTTTTTCTTTGCGCCAAGATTCGCGCAAAGACTGCATATTCTGTCGTTCTTTTTCTGCATCGGATGCCAATCTTTCAATCTGGGCAAACACATTAGATATATCCACTTTACTTTTAGAAGCAGCTTCTTTTGCCGCTTTAAAAGCAAGTGTATAGTCCCGGATATCCTTGATATCTTCACTTATAGTTTTATGTTCATCACTAATCTGTTTTTCAAGAAAAGAGTATTTTTCATTTATTTGTCCTGTTAGCAGTTCATGTTTGTCTCTGATTTGTTCTGCTAACAGTTCATGTTTGCCTTTGATTTGCTCGGTTAAATTTTTATGTTCTCCCTCTTCCGCTTTTCTATCTTTAATGATATTGCCTAATATAGTGGCTACACTCACAACAGCTCCTGCGATTGCCACAATAGTCTGTGTATCCAAACCAAACATTGTTGTTCCTCCCGATGTTTTATCTGGGAATAATGATACCATGACATAGACGGAAAAGTAAATAATTAGTGGTAGCAAGCCTTTTAATATCTCAAGCATATACTATTTCCCTTTTTCCTTTAATATGCAAAAAAACACCTGCGGTTTCCCGCAGGTGCTAAAAATAAACCTAAATGTTAGATTCTTTTTCTCTTCTTAATGACATATACAACGCCGCTGACACAAAATACAACCGCTGCTCCAATCAATACCATAAAGATGATATCGCTTGTCTTAACAGTCTTTGATGTGCCATTGCTTCCACCATTGGAGGAAGTTCCGCTGCCACTGTTTCCACTGCTCTTTCCGGAAGATTTCTTTGGTGTGGATTTCTTCGGAGTAGCTTTTGTAACTTTGACAGTCTTCGTGGATTTTCCTGGCTTTGTATTATCGGAAGTTGCCGTTGCCACGTTCTTTACATTCTTTCCAGCAAGGGATGCATCTTTGAAAGTTACTTTATAAGTTACTTTCATGGATTTTTCACCCTCTAAGTTGGATTTTGTCTTAACGGTAAATCCGTTCTTTGTCATCTTGATCGTAGCTTTTTTGATTTCTTTTCCATCTGGACCAGTAACCTTAATGCTCTTTTCATCAATGACAGTTCCCGTTGTCTGTAAGGCATCTTTGATGACTACATTCTTTGCAACAGTACCTTTACGGTCGTTTGTTACAGTGATAGTGTACTGTCCCTGCCCGCCTACTTTGTAAGAATCTTTATCAGATGTCTTTTTCACTACTAAACGAGGGTCCGTACCCTTATCAACGTCAACTTCATGGTCAGTTGTTACTTCACCAGTATCAGCTTTACCAATTGCGATATTTTTCACTTTCTTGCCTACAAGGGACTTGGAAGTGAACTTAACGTCGTAATTAACAGTAAAGGATTCATCTTTTGCAAGATTCATACCAGTTTTAATAGTGTATGATGTTTTTGTAGTTGCAATCTGGACAGATTTTGTGATGTCTGTACCCTTTGTATCCAATACTTTGATCGTATCAGAAAGGATTTCAGCACCTTCTGTCTGTAAGGCATCTTCAATGATGACGTTCTTTGCTTCAGCATTTTCTTTTGTCTGGCTGAGTTTTACAGTATAGTGACCTGTTTCGCCAACACCATAAACGTTTTTATCAGATGTTTTTTCGATAGCCATTTCCGGACCATCTACTGTAACTTCTTTTTCTGTCTCTACCCAATCAGATGTTGGGTGTTTTACTTCGTTTGTTGGTACGAAGCTATCAGGTGTCCATGAAGAAGGATCTTTTGGATTCTCCTTATCTGCTTTCTTTACAAGTGCAACATTTGTGATTACATCATCATCTGTTACAGTATCAGCTACCTTTACTTTAAAGGAAACGCTCTCTGACGCTCCAGCTGCTACGCTTGGAACAGTGAAAGATACATAAGATTTTCCGCTGATCTCGACTAATTTACCGCCAGAACCTTCAACATAAGTTGTTTTGTCTGGTACAGCATCCAGAACGAGGACGTTTTTCTTTTCCTCATTAGAAGTATTTGTTACTTCAATATTGTATGTGATCTCGTCTCCGGCTTTAACCTGTGTACCGGAAGCTGGCTCGGCACTCTTTAATGCAGTGAGTCCGTCTTCTACAGTAACCGGTGTTACATCGTTGTCTGTTTTTGCAGATGCGTTGTCCGCTTTTGCTTTTGCGATGTTCTTTACAGCCTGTCCTGCTAAAGAGCCATCTTTGAACAATACATCATATGTCACAGTAAATGTCTCGCCAAAGGCAAGGTCTCTTCCTGTCTCGATCGTGTAACCAGATGTATCCTTTGTGATGTTATCTACTTTATTTGTGATGTCTTTTCCGTTTGTATCTACAATCTTGATTGTAGCTGTCTGGATCTCAGCACCTTTTACCTGTAAAGCATCTTTGATAACAACATTTTTTGCAACCGCATTTTCTGTATCCTGTCCTACTGTTACTGTATAATGTCCAGTTTCGCCTACCTGATAAACATCTTTATCAGATGCTTTCTGGATAGTTAAGCTTGGAGCGATCACAGTAACTTCGTTATCATCCTCTACCCATGATGGCAGTGGATGGGTTACCTCATTTGTCTCCTGATAGGAGCTTAAATCAGTATCATCGTCTTTGTCAGTTACTTTTACTAACGCTTTGTTTGCAACCTGCTTGTCAGCACTTTCATTAACAGTTACCGTAAAGGATACGGTCTTTTCTTCTCCTGCTTTTAAAGTATCGATCGTAAATGCAACATAAGATACACCGTTGATATCTTTTACATTCCCGCCATCTTTGTATGTTGTGCCGGTTGGTACAGCGTCAAGGATATGGATGTTTGAGATGTCTTTTTCGGATGTGTTCTTTACTTTGATAGAGTATTTGATATCATCCCCCACATTGACAGTGCTGCCATTTGCTGGGTCAGAATCTTTTACAATCTCAAAGAGTGCATTTCCGTTTTCATCCTTATAAGTTCCCGGAGTTACATCCTTTGTTGTCGTTGTTGTTAAGTTTCCGGCAGTAGCTTTTGCTACATTTCGTACTTTCTCATTAGCAACAGACGCTTTTGTAAACTTCACATCATAAGTTACGGTAAATGCCTTACCATAGCTTAAATCTTTGCCAGTCTTAATAGTATAGCCGCTCTTTGTAGATTTGATTTCTACTTCTTTTGTGATATCTTTTCCATCAGGATCTGTGATCTTGATTGTATCTGTTAAGATATCTGCTGCATTATTTTCAATCGCATCTTTGATGATGACATCTTTTGCAGCCGCATCTTTTTCTGTCTCACTTACCTTTACAGTATAGTGTCCAGTATCGCCTACGCTGTATGTCTCTTTATCAGATGATTTTTCGATTGAAAGAGCAGGAACAACTTCTGTTACGATATATGGGATGGTGTGGATAACTTTATTGGTATCAACAAAATCATCATCTTCCCAATGCTTATCTGGCTCATCAGATGTTTTTACCTGTGCTACGTTTTTGATCGTTGCAAGTCCTGTTCCTGTTACTTTTACCTTAAAGGATTCTGTCTTAGACTCTCCTGCCTTTAAAGTATCGACTAAGAAAGTAACATAAGATTTGCCACTGATAGTCTTAAGAGTTCCACCAGATACATATTCCGTAAGTTCTGGAACCATATCACGGATCATTACATTCTTCTTATCTTCTTTCGAAGTATTTGTGACAGTGATGTTATAAGTGATTTCATTACCTGTATTTACAACAGATCCACTTTCTGGATTTGCCGTTTTGATAGCTGTAAGTCCGTCTTCAATATCAACTGGTGTAACGGTATTATCTGTTTCTGCTTTTGCATTGTCTGCAACAGCTTCAGCTACGTTAGGGATATCTTTATTTGCTAAAGATGCATCCTTAAATACCACATCATAAGTTACAGTGAAAGATTCACCATACGCTAAGTTTCTGCCAGTGTTGATAGAGTAGCTATCATCTTTTGTCTCAATCTTGACATCTTTTGTGATGTCTTTTCCAGTAGTATCAGCAATCTTAACAGAATCTTTTACAATGCTTACGCCCTTAACCTGCAGTGCATCATTGATCCTTACATTGATTGCTTCTGCATCTTTCTTATCCTGTGTTACCTTTACAGTATAATGTCCAGTATCGGAAAGATTGTAAACCTTCTTATCAGAAGATTTTGTGATAGTAAGGTTTGGTGCATGAAGGGTTACTTCATTATCAGCCTTTACCTCATCTGCATTATCCGCTTTCGCATCAGCAATGTTCTTCACTTTCTTTCCATCTAAGGAATCAGATTCAAACAATGCATCGTATGTGATTGTGAATGTTTCATCTTTTGCAAGGTTTTCATTTGTATTAATAGAATAACTTCCATCTTTCACAGAAATCTCTGCTTTTTCAGTAATGTCTTTCTCACCTTTCATGATCTTAACATTGCTGATCTTTGTTCCGGCTACCTGCATGGCATCAGCAATAACAACATTTTCTGCTGTCGCATTCTTCTTTGTCTGTCTGACTACTACAGTGTAGTGTCCAGTCTCTCCAATAGAATAAACGCTTTTATCGGATTTCTTTGTGATAGAAAGTTCCGGTGTAACAGGTTCTGTCTTTACTCTGTTTGTAGCAAGTACCTGTGGTGCATTGCTTCCCCAGATAAGAACAGAGTTTGTTGTCTCTTTTCCAACGGATGCTGCCTGTGGGGTCGCACGATATGTTACTTTGATCGTATCTGCTTCTGTAAGGTCTTTTCCAGTTTCGATAGTAAATCCATCTTTTGCTTCATTTAATGTGATCTTAACATCTTTTGTGATATCATTACCATTAAATGTTACATGGAAAGAACCTTCTTTAATAAGGAAGTTATCTTTCTGGTCGAACTGGTCTTTGATGATAACCTTTTCAGCAGTTACATTTTCACGGCTCTGTCTGGCTGTGATCGTATATTGTGCTTCTTCGCCTAAGTAATACGTTGCTTTATCTGAGTCTTTATTCGGTGTGATAGATGGGCCGTTTGGTGTAACAGTTGCATCTGTCGTTACTTTTAAAGCTTCATCAGATACGGCATTGGCTACATTCTTGATTTCTTTACCAGCAAGCTTGTTATCTGTGATGACCATCTGGTATTCAATCTGCAGCTTTGTTTCTTTTGTCACTCCGACTGGGTTCCATGTCTTCTGTGTTTCCGGTTTCTTTCCAGCTTCAAGATCCCAGAGGCTATAATTTCCTTCTTTTACAAGGTGTCTCTTTGTCTTTAATGCGAAGGTGTTGTTCTTAACGGCTTCGTCATAAGATTCTTTCTTAATAACATTACCCTCTGCATCCATCAGCACAATGCTGGCTTTCTGCAGTTCGACACCTTCTGTCTGGATATCATCATCAATTACAAGGTTTCTTGCGACTGTACCGATCTGGGAGTTTGTAACATCGATTTTGTAAGTAACCGTATCACCGATCGCATATTTTTCCTTATCCGCTTTCTTTGTGATAACAAGGCGAGGACTGTTGATATATACAAGAGCATCCGCTTTTACTGTTTTTGCTTTGCCATCTGTTTTTTCAAGATTGGAAGCGGTTGCCTTTGCTGTATTTCTTACTTCTGTACCATTAACGATCTCTGTTGCTTTACCAGTATAAGTAATCGTCAGTTTGCTGCCGGAGGCAAGATAAGTATCTTTCAACTTCCATCCGTTACCGCTCTTTTCCAGAGTGATTTCAGGAGTACGGTCTTCGGTTTCGTTATATTTATCTGGATTTAACTTATTTGTTTCATCCGCTGTTCCTGCAACATGATATTTGATGGTTGTTCCCTTGCCGCCTGCGGCTTTAAAGGTTACTGTTTTTCCATCTTTTGTGGTCTCTACAATCTGGATATCATCATAGTTTACGATGAGTCCATCTGGTAAACTGATATCAGAGATGTCTACATCTTTTGCTACTGTGCCATCTGCACCGTTTGATGTTACATCTACCTGATATTTTACTAACTCATTTCCTGTCTCTTCTTCATAAACACGGAATTCGTTGTCTGCTCGGTTATCCTTTTTCTTCGCTTTATACTCATTGATGTATTTCTTTGCGATAGAAAGGTCTGCTGTATTGATGTAAAGTTCTGCATCGTCTTTTACTTCATCGGCATTATCTGCTTTTGCAGAAGCAATATTGACGATTTCTTTACCATTTCCAGCTTTTGTTGTCTTAGCAGAAAATGTGATCGTTACTTCCGCATCTTTTGGCAGAGCGGAGATAGTTGCTTTGTATCCGTTTCCGTCTGCTGCAATATTGGACGTAACTTTTGATGTTGCTGTCTCATTACGAAGTTCTGGATTCAATTTATTGGTTGGGTCTGCTGTTCCGGCAACATGTTCTGTCACGGAATCAGGCACTCCACTCATCTTTAAAGAACCAGAAACAAGTTCTAATCCTTCAGGAAGTGTATCTGCGATTGTAACATTTTTGGCAATACCTTTATTGTTTTTTACCTTTACGGTAAAGTTTGCAGTGTCACCTACTTCATACTCATACTTATCTACGACTTTATCAATCGATAATTCGCCGCCGTTTGTATAAGCTTCGGCATCATCCTGTGCAGCCCCCATAGCGTTTGTTGCTGTGGCTTTTGCAGTATTGTAATTTTCTTTTGCGTTTCCGCTCTCTAATGCAGTACAAGTGACGATTGTCTTAAATTCTTTTCCTGCTGGAAGGGAAGCGGCTGTTACCTTAACATTTTGTCCAGAAAAAGAACTGGTTGCTTCAATACCTTCTGTTTTTACGCTGGCGATCTTATACTCAGAAGGAATGGTGTCTGTTACATTTACATTTGCTGCATTTGTAGTTTTTCCTGTTTCCTTTGTTGTGATCGTAAAGACTACGTTATCGCCAACTTTATGTTCGTATTTGTCTACGACTTTATCCACAGCGAGTTTTGCCATCTTCATACGGACATTGACAGTATTAGATGTGTTAGTTTTTGTTCCGCTATCCTGTTTTGTTGTTAACGTACCCTTGTTAGGGATAACAACTTCTGTTTTATCAGCATTAAGATATTTAGAAAGGTTAGCTCCCGCTTTTACTTTTGCATGGAAATGAAGAGTAAATGTTCCAGTTAAATCATCATCATTTCTATGGGCGGCTTTTAAAGTTGCTGTAAGCTGTTGCCCTGATATTTTAAAATTGAACCATCCGCTTACATTTGATGACGACCCGTTAAATGTTCTTGTAACCGTTGGAGTTCCTGAGTATTCTAATACACTTTCTAAAGTATCATTCCATACAAAGCTGCTTATCTGACTTCCGACTGCATTACCACAATTTTTTGTAGATAAAGTATACTCAAATGTATCAGAAGAATTACTCAACGTAACATCTGATTTTCCATTAACGGTTTTAGTTAACGGAAAATTAATAATCGTAGAACTATCGCCAGATCTATTACGAGCATCAAAAGATAAAAAGACCCCATTTGGCTGTTTACCGTCTTTTCCACCAGTAAAATAACGTATTTTCATTTTGTTGTTAGCTGGTGTTAACTGAGTCTGTACATACAGGGCATATCTCTGAGCGTTTGAACCAGTTCCTCCATCTGTCGCATCACTACTTGAATCGCAATAAACAGTATTATCTTTTACACTACCGCTCGGAAGTCGGTCTGCTGGCATGTTAAATCCAAGTGCTGTATCATCCTTTGCTGCACTAGCATTTTTTAATCCAGCCCATGTAACACGTCCCGGAGTACGGATCTCTAACCCCTGGTAGGAGTCAATATCCCAAAATGTCATATTGCCTTTCCATGTAGAACCTAAAGTAGATTTTCCGGCATCCGTTAATGTGTAGGTAACCACAATCCACTGATATCCACTATACCGGATACTCGCTGGCGTTTTTTTATGAAATGCAATATATGGACCATCCGCTCCGCTGATAGCACCATGAGCCTGTTCCACAGATACTTTTAAATCATATTTTTGCCCTTTTTCTGCTCCGTCAAGAGTTACACCGGAATATTTGATCCAATATCCATTATTAGAATCGTTGATTTTACTGGCATCTAACTTACCTGCAATCGGGGTACCAAGTTTAGGTTTTTCGCTGTCTTTCATCTCTTTCTTAGCCCATCTAGCTGCTGCATTATCAGTAGCAAGGCTAGAAGAATAAGTAACAGTTGCATTTTCTGTATTGATACTTAATTTGTTCATATCTGCCGCATTAATTGTATTCTGCTTCTTATCCGAATTCTTTACACGAGTCTTTATTGTCGTTGTTTCAGCATTAGCAACAATCGCTGTTCCTGGCACTGCTGTCGTCACAGCCATTGCCGTAGCCATTACGACAGAAGCGATTTTTTTCAGACTTCTAAACATAAATGACCTCCTGTTATGTTTTATAAAATTTTCAAGGTACGGTACCATAGTGCTATATAAAGCACCCAAGCTTGTTTGCTTTATAAGTCTATGGATTTGGTCTGTCTCGGCATTTCATAAGACATCCTCCTTTCTGACTGCTCCATCACAGTCCCACCTAATATGTAAAATTGATTTTTTGAAAGGAAGATGGAAAAAGAATCGAATTCCTTTTTGAGATAGAAATAAAAAAAGAAGTCATTATGACTTCTTTTTTAAAGACACGAACTGCTTTACTTATGTATGGAATCCTGTTATATTACTATTAATTTGATAAAATAAGAAAAGGTGAGGGCAACATGATAAAATATTTAGATTTGTTTGAAAAAGACATGAAAAAGCATAATGCAGATTATTTTGTAGAACAGATACAATTATACAAAAATATGTATACACACTATAAGAATACTTCTTGTCCAAGTCCAATTTATACAGGAATATTTAATCATGGAGATACACATTGTTTTTATTTTCCAACTAATGAAAATGTCAACCTTACTTGGGATGTTGACTTGATTTATAAAAAATTTTTGAAGTTTAACACAACAAGATATATAAGCCTAAAAGATTTTGAAAAAATCTTTTCATCTGATTTAAAAGAGTCTCAAGAAGAGATAAAAAGAATATATAATTCTGTAAAAAATATATTTCCTCATACATATAATAATATTTTAACAATATTTTTTAAACCTATGCATAAAAATTTAATCCTCGATGGGAGACATCGTTACATAGAATTTAAAAAATTTAAGAAAAATCAGCTAATAAATTTTTCTTATCTTAATAGCGAAGACATAATGGATTGTATCCCAACAGCATTTGATTTGGTAAAATATATCATTTTAAACAACTTAAGTGAAATGAAATCTTTTTATGATCAAAAAAAGAACATCGAAACAATGAATTTTGAATTTTATGGTTTATCTCTTTTTTAAAATTTCTGTGATTGTATTATTTTTCATATATATAATATTATTACCTATTATATATCTTCTAATAATATAACTTTTTCCCGGACGTCCAAGTTCTACATTCACTTTTCGATTTTCTCCTAATGCATCGAGAGCTTTTTCATCTGCATAGATAATAGTTTTTGAAAGTTTTTCTTTATTTTCATCTTTAATATGAAATGGCATAATATTACAGCAAGTTTCGGTCACTTTACATCTCTCCTTCTTTTATAAATTCTCTAATAATATGTACAAATTTTATGTCATGAGACATACATCTGATAAAAAGGCATCTACACGCATGATTGCTTGCAAAAACAAATGTTTTCTTTGAGCAAATGTTTCTATACTAGACTTTGTTTCAAGCGCATTACCATTTAAAGTTACTCCATATTGTCGCAATATGGAATCCAACGCTTTTTTTTGAGCAGGCGCTAATTGGAATCCGGTCATGTATAATGGATTCAAAGTATAGCCATCGTCTGTAAACAATACTGTCTCTCCCTCCAGCCGTATATATATCTGAATGCAATCATTTGCATTATTATAAAATGGGGTTGTTATTTCATAAAATTCTCCCATCTTCTTAAAGACTATTTCTTCTTTTAACCAATGTGCATATGTATCTATTAGTTTCTGAATACTCATAGTTATCCTCTTTTCTCGCATGTTTATAAAAATTTATATTGATATTCTATCTTTGGAAATTTTACTACATTTAATTTGTTTAATTTTATGTTTTTTATGGAAAACAAAAAAGGAGCCACGCATGGCTCCCGAATGCTATCTGTATAGCATTAATAAAATTTTATATACATATATATACTTGCCTAATATTCAGTTTTTGATGCTTTGTCTAGTAGTTACGCCATGTTCCAGTTACCCACGGATTGTATTTGTTGAAAAGACCATTTGCACAATTTACTAAATCTTCTTGTAACGCTTCTTCATAAGTATAACTTACCCAGTCCGATTTATAATAAGCTACAGTCAAAAGATCAGCGTCCTCTGCTGTTTTCGCGTTATTATATGTTTCTTTAACAAAATCAAATCTTGTACTGGTAGCTGCCGGATTATACTTTTCAAACTGTTTATCTGGCTTGCTATAATATTTGGAGTGATACTTATATGCTTCTGCATCAGAAAACAGAAAATATTGCATCTGATAACTTGATAAAGCCTGTCCGGAAGAATCCTTTGTAGAAGGATCCATAAGATAAACATCTAAGTTATACCACTTTCCATCTATTGAAACTTTTAATCTCGCTCCACCATAAGATTCATTCACATACATGGTTTTAATTCCTGCGCTAGAAAGCAATTCATCCAGGAAATCATTATAGCCATATCGTGTTGCTTTACCCTTTAAAATACAGTTTACAGTATTCTCTGGCTCATATGACCAGTATTCTCCGTAAACTCTTTTTAAATGATCGCAAGTCCAAATGGTTAATTTTAGGACTTTTTCCTGTGTTGACATGCTATTGTTGACTATTTTTAAAGCCTGTTTTATCTTTGCTTCAGTCGCTTCACTGGCATGATAATCATCTGCAATAACTTTTACATGACACTTGAAAGTTTTTCCATCAACTTTTGCTGTGATAACAGCAGTTCCTTTGCTTACAGCCTGTATAGTTCCTAAATTTTTTGAGCTGGAAGTTGCCCTGTCAGCCCATGCTACTTTATTATTGGAACTAGACCATTTTACAACATTTTTTGCATTATGTAGAACTAAATCAACACCGCTACCAGCTTGAAGAGTAACACTTGTTTTGCTTAACCACATCTTTTTAGAAGAAGAATTCGATTCTTTTTTCTTCCTAGCTTTCTTGTGCTTCCTTTTGACTACAACTTTGCATTTCAGCTTTTTCTTACCTACTTTTGCAGTGATTGTAGCTTTACCTGCTTTCCGAGCTTTGAGTTTTCCTGTCTTTGTGACAGTAACGACCTTTTTTTTGGAAGATTTCCACTTGATACGTTTGGCTCGTTTCTTGCTGATACCCTTCACCTTAAGTTTCTTACTCTGCCCGACTGTCATGGTAATCTTTGTCTTACTCAGTTTAGGCTTTGTTGCTGCATTTACTTGGGTTGCCGGGAAGATGGAAAACACCATCATCACTGCCAGAATCCATGCAAATGTCTGTTTAAAGATTCTACTTGTTGCTTTTGTTTTCATAGCAAAAACTCCCTTCATTATTTAATTTTTCTGATCGCATATTTTCGACCAGTCTTATCGTACCATATCCCACATAAAAAGAATTTTTGTAAGAAATTGTCCACTGGCACGATATCACTTTCCCCTTGATTTTGGAGTCAGTAACATTATACCACAGAATCGAATTCAGTGGAAATATCTGGCGTGATTAATATGAGGAAAATTTTGAGATAAAAAGCTTTAATGACCTCTTTTATATATAAGTTTTTCTACTAATAAGAATAACTTTGCTTTTCAAGCGAATCTTGTTATAATTTACTTAAATCGAGATAAAAATTGAGAGGATAATATCATGATACAATATTTGGAATATTTAAAAAGGATATTTTTTACTACAGGCACAAAATATATAGGTATAATCTTATCAGAATTAACACTATATCAGAAAGTATACTTAAAATATGGAAATTTAAAACAAAATAATCCTGTCTATCCAAAAGATAAACCTAAAATTTGGAATACACATTGTTTTCCAATACCGCCAGCCAATGAACATTATTTTAATTTAACGTGGGATATCGGATATATATATGAATCACTCATTAGTGATAAAATTATAGAATACATGGCAGCAGAAGAAATCAAAAAATTTTGTGAAATTGATATTAAGGCATCGGAAGAACGTAGTTTTAAAGAAATAAGAAAAAATATAAAACCAAAATATCCTCATACATATCAGGAAATACTAATCGCATTTTACCAACCATTAGAATATGATATGATACTGGATGGAAGACACCGATATATAGAAGCGGAAGCATTTTCTTTAAATAAAAAACTTCCGGTAATCCATTTACATAGTGATGAGATTATCTCTGCACTTGTTGATTTGAACAGTTTCTTAAATTATATTATTGTGCGAAATATAAAAGTGTTTTATGATTGTGTTTTTGGCGGAAAATCAATGCGTCCTTTATTACAATTCAGTGATTTTGGAGTTTACATCTAATTTCTTTGGTATAACTCCATCTTAATCTAGGGGGACTATATTCAGATGGAGTTATACCACAATCATTTTATTAAATTATGTTGAATTAGAAATTACTTGTTCGTAGTGGACAATGCTTTTTCTTTAAATTGTATTTAGATGTATTTTTAAAACTCTCCAGCATTTCCTCTACATCTTTATATTTTCGTCTGGGAACAATATATTTTCCTATAGCGGATCGTGCCTGCCATATTTTTTCTGTCCTAATATGATATATGTGCGAAGGAAACCTTTCTTTTTTCTCTCCCATCTGCCAAAATATAAATCCAAAGACAGTATAAGAAATTGATTTGCCCACAAAAGAAAATATAGGAATTTGCTGCAGCAAAGTTTTATCTTCATCTTCTAATTCTATTTCTAAAGCCGAAACTGATCTGTTCAATATCTTTTGGTAGTGACATATGACTGGAAATCTTGAATCCTCAAATTTAAAGCTATCTTTCATTAAAAGAAATACACGTTCTATTTTCGTTCTTTTAATATCAGAAAAAAATATCATGTGACCAATACGATAAGCATTCCAGTCTCCCCAAACCTGTGGCATAATTACTGGACAACCACCTGAAAGATAATGCGCTTTTATACTCTCTTCATAACTTATTGATCCTAATGAAGATTGTTTTCTACCCCTTTTCGTTTTTATGTAATCGAATAATTTTTCTTCATTTGTCATATAAACCCCTCACTTTTATCTTTCAGTTATTTGTTTCTAATATGTATATTTTTTGTTTAATGAGGGATTTATTGTGCCGCAGCTTATGTGATTGGGCACAGGGAATGGGACTTTCAGAAAAACTGCCATCTGATCTCAACTGTCTTGTGCTGAAGACTCAGAGGAATTACAAAATGGCATCTCTCTTAATATATCCATCGCTACAGTATCTTCTTTTCCCATTAATTTTAATATCTTGTACTGCGCTATTTGCCTTAAACCGCCTATATATCTACATAATACTAGATCTTGACGAGTGTATACTTCTATTTGTGACAAGTGATTTTTTATAATTTCTAATTTGATTATTCTCTCAGGATTATCTACGCATTCAACATAATTCCATGAAGAACTTTCAATAACCTTACCAAGAGCTTTTCTGTACGACTCATTATTCATTTTCTTCTCTTCGCTTTCAATACTTGAGAGAACGCGATCTGCAAATATTGATTCTTCAACCAACATTGTTCTTGCAGGGTATTCTTCCAAAGGGTGGAAGCCCACTCCCAGTCCTCTATCCTGTCTAACACTTTGCGTTAGTCTCTTATAGATATATTTTATTATTTTTTGTTTCCAATCTTCTGGATACTCCTCTTCCTTGAATTTAGAGAAATAATTATTTAAAAGCTTGGTTTCTTGATTATATGCAGCATATAAATCATTGCGTAATATATAATGATCATTTGTCATTACTCGGTCATGCTTTTCTTTGATAATATTATTTTCATCATAATCATTCATGTCCTTTTTTAAAGTATGTTTCGTTATACCTTTCATAATATTAAGAACCAAAGTTTCTGCCTCATCACCGCGTTTACAAACTATATTTTTAAATATTTCATCCTCTTCTTTTTCGTCTGCTGGTTTAAATGCTTCTACAAGTTTTTTCTTTATATCCTGTAAAAATAACTCCTCCGGCAAAGTAACTTCGCCAGCATCCATTGTTGGAAAAAGGATGCAATGCTTTGATGGATTCAATACATCTAACTCCGTTGCAATGATGTTTCCTTTTAAATCAGAAAATAAATCAGAAAAAGCCTTGATATCTTCTTTTACGCTATTTTGTGCTGACTTATATTTTTGCAAAGTAAGAAAGAGTCCTTCTTTTTTGTACAAGAAGGCTACTTTGCTAGTTGCAACGTCTGCTTTTATTTGTGTCACTATATCTTTCAATGTTTGTGCTTCATCACTATTATCAGGTTTTATTAAAAAAATATATATGTCAGATTTAGCAACACGTTTAGCTTCAACATTACCTGAAACGCCCGGTGTATCTATTATCTGAACATCATCCAAATCACACTCCTTTAGCAGTTCCTCACAAAATAAACTTGGTTTCTGATAGGTATTGATATGGAAAGATACCTTCTCTTTGTTTGGATATCTTTTACTCTGCTCAATTTCCCTGATTTCTCTAATTACATTTTCTATCTCTTCCATTTTAGATATATTGCTCTGAATAAAACGATGTTTTGTTAATTCTGTCACCTTATCCTTAAGAGCAGCCATTTCCTTAGAATCTGATTCATTGTAGATGGAGTTAAAATCTGTATGAAAAGTAAAGTTTTCCAGAAGGGTTGACTCTGAAACTTGAATATATATTGGACACACTGTTTTATCAATGTTATTACCGCAAAATAGTTTAGTAAATCCCACTCTATCCTTAACAAATCGAGAATTGAAAAAAGACTTACCACTTCTTGCTCTGCCAATAATTGCAATTGTTTTTGTTTTTAAATTAGCTTTAGATATAACAGTACTCGAATCCTCTTTTTTATATAAATAGTCAATAATATCTTCAGTTTTCCAAATTGATCCCGCAGGTGTTTTTTTTAAAGGCTTTGGAAAACTTGTATCGCTTTCTATCCAATTTGAGACATCACTATTACATATATCGACTATATCACTAAGCGTAAGTACCTCTTTATTAATTTCCATATGACTCCTCCTTACAAAATTATCACAAATGGAACAAGTTCACATTCTTTATGATTTTAGCATACGCTATGTATCTAACTGTATCAACAACATTGTTATATTACAAGGTTGAGCAATGAGAAAAGAATTCGATTCTTTTTATTGCATTTTGGTTTAAGGTGTGATACAGTAAATATAGAAAAAGGGAAGTTGAAACATTCTCCCCGTTAGTTTTATTTTACAGAATAAACCGCCAAAGGGTTAGAGTGGCGGTTTATTTTTTTCCCTTAAAAATCTGATAACAGATTCCAACTAAGGTTATCAACACAATGGTATATGCAAAAAGATTTTCATATGTAACCATTGGCATCCCCTCCTTTCCGGAGGGTTGCCCCTCCATGATTTAATAAAGGGGAGACCGCCATATTTCAACTTCCTAGATAAAAGTATACCATTGATTATTCATTTTTGAAAGAAATTCTTTCATATTCTTTTTATATCTTTTTGATTTTACCAATATCTGATTTAATTTCCTTATTAACAATACTTTTTCTTAAAATATTCTCCTATTTTCTCCTTGTTTAACTTTTCTCCATCTTCCCAAATTTTTTGTTTCTTAATCATATCCCCCAACTGAAATACATTTTTATCGGAATATGTTGTCCATACTATTTCCAGTGTTTCTTTTTCGTCTTCTGTCATAGCAGGAATACATCCATATGTTTCTGGTATCTCAATCAACCCTCTTAGATAACCTTTAAAATATTGTAACATAGTCTTATTTATTATTCCCGGTGCCGATTCTTTTGCAATAAATTCCTCTTCGAACAAGGGAATATCATCCCAGACATAACTCCATCCCTGTGCCAGATATAAAATAGCTTGTAATTTACCAAGTGTAAGAGAACGGCTTTTAATTGAATAAGATAGATACACAACATACTTTGCTGCATCAAGAATCTGCATAATACTCCTCCTTTTTTCTAGTTATCTTTTTCATCGTAAGCCGAATAAAAAAATCATTAAGATACCTACGGCAATACTTGCTGTTCCACTCATATCTATAACATCCTTTCTAAATAAATAAGTGGTACATCTTTCTATCTTAATTTTGAGATGTACCACCAGTTGTCTTGTTACTTATTTAGTTTCCAGTTCCTGTTCTACAGTTTCCGAAATATCATTGCTTTTCAATCCACGGATAGTGATATGTCTATCTGTTTTCGCTTCCTTACTATTTGCTTCGATGATACCTTTCAGATCAACTCCTGTAGTCTCTTTCATTGATTCCATGACTTTCGTGAGGACTGCTGGAACATTTCCAGCCATATCAGAAACTCCGTTACTATCACCACCGATCACTGTAACTTTATCAATGGAACTGATTGGTTCTGCAATAGCTTTTGCCATATCCGGAAGGATTTTGACGATCATTTCCGTAATAGCGGCATCACCATACTTCTTCATCGCTTCTGCTTTTAAATTCATTGCTTTCGCTTCTGCTTCACCTTTCAACTGGATAGCACGGGCTTCAGCCTGTCCACGGGCTTCAATAGCGGCCGCATCTTTTTCCTGTTCAAATAATTTCGCTTCGGCTTCTTTCTGACGCTTGTATAATTCAGCATCGGCTTTCTGCATTTCTGCATATTTATCCGCTTCTGCTTTCTTACGAACTTCCGCATCCAATTTCTTTTCAGCAACTGCAGCTTCTTTTTCCTGCAATTCAATTTCTTTTTCTCTTCTTGCAATATTTGCTTCCTGTGCCTGAACCTCTATTTCTTTTCGGGAAGCTTCTTCCTGTATCTTATATGCTGCATCCGCTTTAGCTCTGGCGGTATCTTCACTTAACTTTAATGCTGCTTTTTTAATAGCTAATGCATTTTCTCTTTCAGCAATTTCTGTTTCTGTTTTTATTTTTTCGATGTTTGATTCGTTATTTGCCTTTGCCTCTTCAATAGCTACTTCTTTACTTGCATATGCTTTTGCAATGGAAGCTGATTTACTGATCTGTTCTCTATTATCGATTCCAAGATCATTAATAAGACCATCCTTATCCTTAATATTTTGTACATTGAAAGATAAGATACAGATACCCAGTTGTGCGATATCTTCTTTGGCATTAGATTTTACCTGCTCAGAAAATTCAGCTTTATTTTGGCAAATATCCTTTAACTCCATTGTGCCTATGATCTCTCTTGACATCCTCCCACGGATAAATCCGTGGGATTCCTTAGATTATAACAACATCACCACTCCATATAGGAGTGGATATAGTATGATTTTTCAGGATCTTGCCACCATAGGGGTTCCTCATCTGGGATGGTACTTCCTGGCAGCTGGGCAGATGCCGGTGCCCGTTTATTTATCTTAAAATCCAAAACATTGTTTCATAGATGACCCGGATGCTTTCATCCGAGTTATTTCTTTTTCCTGCATTACGATAAAATCAGCAAATTTCTTATTACACTTCTTTCTATTAGCGTGACTTAGATCATTCGTTGCGTTACTGATCAAAAAAGCACTGTACAGGTCTCTCTGTACTTTAACCCCTCCTATAATCTTTGTCCTCTGGCTCAATGAGGTTTTCTTATTTTTATTCTCAACGTGGTCATACTGGCTTGCACAGAATGTCCGGGTGTTTATCTCACGGTAACTCCCGTTATACAGCTGTACTTTTTGCTGCAAGATATGCAGGAACATAGCAGGGGCACGGGAGCCAAGTGAACGTCCGAACCGTTTCTTCCTCTTGTATTTGTATATCTTGCGAGTAGAACCATCTTTTTTCTTCACCTCTGACAGATGTTCCTGCCGGGCTGTGTGTTTCGAACGCTTCTGAAGTCCTGCGTAATTCATCTTTTCTACAAGAAAGTGCCGGGAGTCTGCCAGAAGTGTATTGCACAGTATCTCATGGGATTGCTTGATATATGCCGATTTCTTCCGATACAGACTCTTTAAGCGGTCACGGTTCTTCCGGTAGGTATGGGAAAATCTCCATGGGTCATGGTTTTGCTTATTGATTGTTCCGTCTGGCTTGTATTTCTTTGGGTTCATTACCCGCTTAGAGCGGTCCATCGACTGCTGCAGGCGATAGATTGCCTTTTCATACTGTTTTGTCTCCGGAGCAAGTTCTGTGAGGATGACTTTAGTCTCTGAGACACCGGCTATCGTGGAGGTTCCTGGGTCTATCCCCATCGTAGAATCCCCGATGTGCTGGAGTTTCTTCGGCGCATCCCCACTTAATACAAGGATCACATAATACCTCCAGCCAGTAGAAAACATCTTCCGGTGAATCTGGCAGTAGGAGATAGCCGATGATAAACTGGCTTCTATGTACTGCCTGTCCTTCTCCCTTTTAGGAAGTTTACAGAACATCGACAGACCAAGCCAGTCTACAGTCAATGTGTCTTTGTCAAACTTAGCTCCATTGGTATTTGTCTTCCCGCTGATCGTAGTAAAATCCCGGTTCTTCTTAAAATGAAGCTGTTTCCCGTTACCAAACAGGACTTTTTCTACGCCCCTCCAGACATTCGATGCCTCCTTCTGCACCTGCTGGGAGGATAAAAGCTTCTTATAATGCTTCCCACAAACCTTGATGTAAGACTGGAGTCCTGCTTCGGTCAGCCCCATGCCCTGCCTGAAAGATGACATTTCCTGTGACAGAGCATCTTTTCTGGAATCAGATTCTTTTGTAGGCTCCTTTATCTTGGATAAAACACGGTACTCCATGAGCATCCCCTGATACTCCTTGTTATGTTCCAGCTGACATAACAGCTTTTTCGCATGTTTCACAAGGACATTATGGATATGGGAAAGGGCATAAAATCTCCGTGTGATCTCCTGTCTGTCATATGCAGTTGTCTTTAATCGGAGTTGTAAAGTATGCATCGTTCCTCCTAATGATTCTTCTATATATCGCTGTTTATCAGTAATACAATTGTTTTGGTACGTCTATATCTTTTATTTATAGATTTATTATATCATATTTTAGAAGATGTTTTGATATAAAACCTCTTCTAAACTTAAAGCCGGCTTTACCGATCAATACCCTCGGCTGTTTTCCTGGACCAGAAATAATAGTGGCTGTATTTGGTGGAGATTTGACATAACCCACAGAAAGAAATACTGCAACAACTATAACAGCGACAATCATAACAGCGACAATATACATAATTTACTTCTCCTATTCTCTTATTTTATTGTTTTAATCTCCAGCCGGTATCCTCGCGAAGGCTGATTGCCGAGCAAAATCCGGCGGTGCTTACTTCTTGTCAGTAGGGGATACCGTTTTCACTCCGCCTACTACTGACGCTAGGTCAACTATACAATTCATCTCGCTACCTACATTTCATTTAGAGGGTAGGAGAATCCTTGTTTTTCTTATAAAACTACCTCCTTCCATAAAACTTTTCTTAATGATACGATAAATAGCATCTTTAAGAATTCTTGTAAGAAAAGACCCCGGTCCACGAAGGATTCCGGGGTACGTTCTGATATAATATGTTTAATTTGTCTTTTGTTTTTCTGTCGTTTCATTTTTAGTCTGCTTTTTTAATTCTGTCGTTGCCTCCGAAGAATCATCCGCATCATTTAATTTCACCTGTTTCCATAACTTCTGATCTACATTCTTTTCATAAGACCATTTTTTATCTAACTTCTTTGTCCATTTTTCATATACTTTTTGGAAGTATTTAGATTCTTTTTCCTCTTTGAGAACCTTTTTGTTGCTGGCTGTCTCTTTCTTATCTGTATAAGCAACAAGTTTCGCAATAACATATCCGTTATCACATTTTAAAACTTTACTGCACAAATCTCCGTCTTTTAATTTTTTCATCTCTTTTTCAAAAGATTTGCCTTCTTCAGACTCCCCAGCTGCATAAGATTCATCAGTGTTAGTATAGCCCTGTTCCTTTGCAATCTTTTTAATCGTCTTTTTACCGCTCTGAATCTCTTTCAACGCTTTTTGCGCTTTTCTCTTTACAGATGCCTCTTCTTTCTTGTTCATTAACTGAACCATGCCATCTTTTGTCATTGTTGTTGGAAATACGACTCTGTATACTGTAGATTTTCTAGCTTCGTCCTCCGTTACGGTTGCGTTTGCCTGTGACTTTATCTTATCTTTCACTTTCGATGCTAATAAAATTTCTTTATAGAATTCTTCTACATCTTCTCGGAGTAATCCACATTCATCCATAACTGTTCTTCCGTTGCTGCTTTGATAATAAGACAAGGCAGATTCTGTACATTTTTTCTTATCTGCTGCGCTTAATTTACATCCATACGCATCTGCTTTCTTGTTTAAGACAATCTGCTGTTTTAACTGTGAAATAATCTGCTGTTTTGTGTAACTTTCAAATGTCTGCTCCTTTCCTTTATTATCCCGCCCCATGTCCATTTTCCAGAAATCTTTACCATAGGTGCTGCTATAAGTGCTTTCGTACTGTGCGGCGATCAATTTTGCATAAAGCCACCCTTCCTTTAAAGTAACCTTTTCACCATCATACTGGAATAAGACTTTATTTCCATCGTTCGTTTTTGTTCCTATACCAGCCTTTGATGAACCACATCCAGTCATGACCCCTGCTGCCATAAGGCAGGAAAGTGCGATAGCCGCTACTTTTTTTAATTTTTTTCTCATGTTAAGAACCTCCATTTATATTTTTAATCCCATTTAATATGTAGATTTTTTCTACAAGACAGGATATTTTCAATATAAATCAGAGGTTTTCATAAGAATTTTTGTAGGAAGATGTTTTCTATAACGAAAAAAAAGACTCATGCTCCAAATAGCATGAGTCTTTTTTTATGCAGCTTGTACTTCCCGAATTTCTTCCACATATTCATCTATATTATCAGTGGACACCATTGTTCGGATTGTATTCCCCATTGTTTTTTTCTCTTTTACATACTCGCTGTCCATAATAGTACATAAATTTTCCGTGCCACAACAGTATGTATCTTTCCCACCATTATTTGCAATAATGATCAATTTTTCCAATCCCGTTTCTACCTTTACACTTTCAACAAGGTCTGGAAGAATACGCGGGGCGATATTTCTCTCAGATGCAAAACGGATGATCTGAACATCATCACTGCTCATTTCTATCTGCATGATACATTCCTGTGATAATAACAAGAAATTTTGCTCTTCTTCGACTTCCGAAAAATAAGTATTGTCTAATAAATAATTTGGGTCAATATCAAATACATCTTCTGCTGATTTAGCTTCTGAAATATCCTCTTCCATAGACGCTACTTTTGCAGCAGCAATTGATGAAAATCCTTTCAAGGACTGGTTATCATAAATCAGCATGGAATCATAAGCATAATTATTTTCAGAATGTGCATCACCAGTAAGGTCATAATTTTTATGAGTTTCGTATTTAAATTTCTTGTCTCTTGCAGGACGTTCTCCTCGTAAAAATACCAGGCATTCATCGTTGGGCAAACGTCCAATTTCTTCGGCAGTTAAAGTTTCTCTCTTTACCTGCTGGTAATTTTGAGAGGAACCTGATTTACTCCCATAACTGCGACCTCTCGATTGCGCTGTAACGGTTTCATTTCCTAATTTTTCACAAAAATACTTTAATGTATCTGGCTCGGCATTTCCTAAGAAAATAGTTGAATCACAGTTTGCCATGATTGTACGCCATTCGTCTTTGTACATGGACTGTAACTGGGAATTATCCTGTAATACGATTGTTGCAGAGATATTATACTTACGCATGGTACTCAGCTTGCTAGGAAATTCTGGAATTTCTCCGATGTTGGCAAATTCATCCATGAGGCAGCGTACATGATAGGTTAATCTCTCACTTCCAGTTTTTAATTTCTGTGTTTCCCCTTTATGATAGAGCGTTTCAAATAACTGTGAATATAACATGCTGGCAAGGAAAGCAAATGTCCTGTCCGCCTGCGGCGTGATGATAAAAAGGATTGTTTTTTCATCGCCAATACTTGCTAAATTAATATTATCTGATCCGGTCAATCGTGTTACCTGCGGAGTCATGAAAGACTGAAGACGTACAACGCAGGAAATGATGATAGATTTTAATGTCTTTCCAGCAGCCTGTTTGAAAGCTTTATAATATTTCGCCGCAAGTGATGTTTGATCAATCTGTTCAAACATCAGATCCAGTTCTGATTTAGAACTTGGATTGTTTTCATCTACCTGTGACATATTGATCATATCCATAACTGAGGAGAAGTTCTTTCGACTTTCATCGGTTTCGAAATCAATAAGGTAGAAGATACAGGCGGAATATAAAAGTTTTTCGGAATTTGTAAAGAACTGGTCGCCTTTTTCATTTTTTCCTGTTGTGTTTTTTATCAGGCAGTCAATAACCATCAGAACTCCCGCTTCATCCCTTATATAATTAAAGGGATTATATGTATTTGAATGCCCCATATTTGATAAATTAAATATCTTTATCTTATATCCATGGTCACTAAGCACTTTTCCGCAGGATACGATGATCTCACCTGATGGGTCTGTCACGACATAAGAACAGTTTTCTTGCAACAGATTCGGCTTGATCACAAAACGAGATTTTCCTGTACCGGCCCCACCAAGAATAAGGAAGTTGTTGTTTCGGAATGTTTTCCTATCGTTGATACTCAATTTTGTATCATTACTGGCAATCATATTGGGGTCTGCTGTTTCAACCGGCTTTTTGGTGATAGGATCGATATATTTTCCGTGGTCAACATATCTCTCATCATATTGTTTTCTATCCTCTTCACCTCGAAATCCAGCATCACCGTATAGTTTATCCGGATTATAAGAAAAGTTTTTTAAAGCGGTATTATGCATATAGAAAATAACAAATGCTCCAATACAAATAGCGAGAAGCATACCTGTAAATGCAAGTTGATTTAATGGAAAGAATAAGTGAAAAGTACTGATTCGTTCCATTGTCATTATCATTGCCTGTCCTGTCTCCAAATGTTCATCTTGCATGATCCCACCGGCATAGCCACATAAATACATTAAGACAATAGTGATAATGCCGCCAATCCGTAGTGCACTTTTTTTAGCGGCTTTTTTTCGGTCTCGTTCTGTCATTACTGCCATAGATTCTCCTTTCTCTGCAAGATTTTATAAGCTTTGTCTGTTATACAGACCATTATCTCTTCTTTTGTCATATCTTCTAGTTCAGAAAGAAAACCATTTCCATATTTAAATTCCAGATATTTACTCAATTGCTTATCAAAACAAAGTAGAAAATCATCACTTAAAAATACAAGCTTGTCTATATGTTCTAAAATGGCAATGCAAGTTTCCTCGTAGGCACAATTTAACTGCTCAAGACTCTGTAAAGTTGCAGTGATTGATATTCCATAACCCTTGCCATACTCTATCCAGTAGACAAAATAAGGAATATCCTCATAACACGTAATATCATCTATCAGTAAGGTGACTCTATATGTAAAAGGAATGTGGTTTATAGCATTATTTTCGGCAATAGAACATATTTGATGATACAAAAGTCCTGATAAATCTGTTGTTTTTGATGAAACATCTATTTTTTTAGAATTAACAAATAATACGGTCTTTTCTTCCATAAATTTATCTAAATGTACATCATCAGAACAAACAACGCTACTTATTTTAGGTGAAAGAAATGAGAATAAATGAAAATATGTGGAAATAATAACACTATATCTTAATTCTTCATCTAATTCTAAAAAACGCTTATAATATTCCGCGGTAAGACCTGTCGAAAAGCCTGGTTTATCAGATATTTTATCCATTTTAAGAAAACAATCCAGAGTTCCCTTTACCTGAAGTAAAGTTTTATCTGTTTCATTTTCCAATACATAATAAATACAGGTAAGGAGAAGAAGCTGTTTTGCCTTTTCAAGCTCAACAGTTCCTGTAGCATTTTTATCAGTTGTAGTATTTAAGATAAAATTTGCTACAGTTAATACATCTCGTTCCGTTTTTGTGTACATAAGTGGATTGTATGTGCAGGAATCCTGTGGTTTGCAAAGATCCAGTTTTTTAATCTGATACCCTCTTTTTTGTAAAATATCTTTTGTTTGCTTATACAAAGTAAAATCTTCATCATTTACAATAATGCTGCCGGTATTCTGTAGCAGAGCGTGTTTAATGACGTCCTGTGTCTTTCCACTTCCAGGTGCTCCAACAACAATTACATTGTCCGTATTTTCTTTTTCCTCTTCTATATTTTTTGCTTTATTTTTTTTAACTGCTGTATATAAAAAGCCACACAATACACCGGTTGCACCGGCTATGATAGCTTTCTTTTTTATTGATTTCATAATAATAAAAACTCCTTTTCTTTATCTATCATCTTCTGCATAATCTGGGATACCATTATCATTTTTATCCCATGCATCCGCATATTCCAAATCATCGTCCTCGCGAGAATCATCTTCCCATTCAATATCATATTCTTCGGTGTTATCTTCTCTTTCTTCAACGATGGTGCGAATCTCTTCATAAACACGGGAATGTATCTTCCCATCCATTGACTCATGGAAGTATTTTTCTTTCTTAGGATTCATGTATTCTTTTTCAAATATATATCTATCTTTTTCGTTTACAGCCCTGTCTAATAAACCGTCTTCTATTTTTTCTATCTTCGTTTCTTTCAGTTGTGATGCATTGATCCATTTTTCTTCTTCTGTAAACATTCCCATACGCGGGCTTCCCGATCTTTCTTCATATTCATTGGATGATTGCCGATAGATTTTTTCTTCCATAATATTTCGACTTTCTTCATGTGCCTGCAATGTCTTTTTATCGTCCTGTGATAACTGCACAGCCCCATGTTTTTTGTCGATTTCTTTTAAAAAAGCAGCTTTTCCAACTTCATCTAAATTTCTATATTTTTTGTATTCTGATTCTGTAAGGTCGATCGGATGATTTAATGTTGTAACAAACTGACTTAACCGCCGATATTCTTTTTCGGCATCCTGATTAAACATATTCTGTCCTTTTTTTTGAACCATAGGAGCCTTTTTAAACATAAGCCGTTTTTCTTGCTTTATATATTCAAGAGAATTTTCCGTGCACATAGCCACGCCGCCATCTTTGTCTACAATATAAAATGGTCTTTTTTCCTTTTGTAAAACTCTTTCTCCTATCCGGCAGGAGTTTTTATTCTCGTATTCTGCTTGCTGCATCAATATTTTTCCGGCTTTTCCGCAGCGGTCATAAGCAACAGATGCTGCAACTCGCTGCATTTTTACGGCATCTTTCTTATCAAATAAGACGTCATATTTATTTTGTATCGCTATATTTATTCCGGCTTTTTTTGCTTTTTCATCAAAAAGCATCAATTCTTCTGCGCTAATGCCTGTAAGTTTTAATACATCTCCGTCTGCCTGGTCCCATAAGACCTCTTTTGACACTAAACCACCTTTGTTTATTTCTGCCCGAAATTTATTAAATAAGATGTCTACCTTTTGGACATCTTTATCAGCTACAAGAAACATTGCATTTCCGTTCATGTCCGCTCGTTTACAAGAAACGTGACATATTCCGGCTTCTGTTAATGATTTATCCAATTTTTCTTGATGTTCTTTTTTGCAAAAATATACAGCCGCGCTATTTTCTTTATCTGCATTAAGATATTTTTTTAATTCCCTTGCTCCTGTATTATCACGAATAACATCAAGAAAAGAATTGATTGTCTGTCTGGCAGCCTCAGACATATTTTTAGCCATCGAACTATATTGGTCTAAGACTTGCATCATAAATTGCAAGGTTGTTTCCTCATTTGCCATTTTTTATTTCCTCCTTTCAAATATTTGGCTATAAATAATATGTATATTTGGAAAAATGAACAAAAATGGACATTAAAAAACCCAGAAGATTTTTCTTCCGGGCTTGCGTATGTTCGATCCTATATTATTTTAATCCCCAGCCAGTATCTTTACGAAGGCTAATTGCCGAGTAAAACCCAGCGATGCTTACCTCTTGGCAGTAGGAGATACTGACATTTCATTTAGAGGGTAGGAGAATCCTTGATTTTCTTGTAAAACTGCCCTCCTTCCTAAAAAACAGATATTTCATATATATCATTTTTTTAGAGGGAGGACAGTTTTATAAGAAAAATTTAGTTGTTAAAGTTCACTAAATTTTTCCGCAACCTGCTGACATAAAGAAATCGCATCAGCAATTTTGGAATCCGATTCCACGTCTCCGGGTTCTAGCGACATTAACATTTCTATCATTTCTGAAAATTCGTCATAATCAAATTCAATGTTATGACCGCTATTGATGATTTCTTCCTGTCTTGACGCAATATCATCCAGCACGTTATCCATTTCCTGGTTGAGTTTAGGGGTGATACCAAGATTAAAATAATCACTGTCCAACATCTTTTTTACGTCTTCTTTATCCATTTGGGATATATTATTTCGGGCTAGGCTCTGCGTCTGTTTCTGATGCGCTCCTTCTTTTTTATAAGCTGGAGTATTGTCTTTCTGTTTCTTTTCTCTTTCGGCATCTACAAACTCCTTTACGGTATCTTTCGCTACTTTTTTATCGTCAGCTTCATGGACTATTTTAATAATCTCTTTTTGTGCCTCCTGCGGCAGTTTTGTCATCCTCGCTGCATCACTGACAGATATCTGTCCTTTTTCCGTAGCTTCTCGAATTTCTGTGTTTTCACTATCAAAGATAGCTTTATACATGGCCGCATATCTTTCGGATCTTTTGAAATACTTTGCAGCTCTTTTTACAATATTTGCCTCTTTTTCTTCTCCATTATCCACTAGCTGTTTCAAATACTCAATGATCTTAAAGCGGTGTGGCATTTCGTCATATCCCTTTCGAACATCAATATTTGTAGTTTCTACAATTAACCCCTTTTTTGCTTCACTTAATCCATATAATACCATGCATGGGATTTCGTTATATTTATTTACAATTCCATCCTGTTTAAGCTCTTTGATTGCACGATATCTACGATTGCCCGATAGTACTTCATATCTTCCATTTTCATCCATGCAGACAGTGAGTGGAGTCAATAATCCATATACCTGAATAGATTGTTTTAATTCTGGAATTTCATCCATTTCGAAAGTCTGTAATGGGGTCTCATACAAAAGACCAATATCTACATTTTTTGTTTCTGAATGTACAAACAATGGTTCGAAGACTTCTTCATTGTCCATTTCTTTTACTGTATACTTGTCTGTTCTTTCTAATTCATTCATCTGTTTTCCTCCTCGTATCTTAATATTGACTTGTATTATCCGTTCTGGATGCGGTAAACAAGATTAGAACGTCTTTGATGTTCTGCCTTGTTTTTTACAGCATATTCAAATGCATCGCCAACGGAATATATATAAACATGGGACTTTGCCCTCGTTATCGCAGTATACACTATTCTTCGCGTGAGCATATTTTTACAGGAATCCGGTAAAATAATATGTACATCATCTATCTCTGAGCCCTGTGATTTATGCACTGTGATACTATAAGCTAATTGCATATTTGCAAAGTCATCTCGGGATAAAGACAGTACTTTATCAAAAAAGGTTACAGAAAGAATTCCTTCGCAAAAAGAAGATATCGTTCCAATATCTCCATTGAAATACCCCTGATCATAATTTGTCTGTGTCATGATGATGCGGTCTCCAATATGAAAGTTTTCATTATTATACGAAAAACAATATGTGAGATTAGGGATAGACTCCTGTATGATTTTGTTTAAAGCGTAAACCCCAGCTTCTCCTTTTTTCTTAACTGGACTAAGCACAAATGAACATTCATATTTGAGATTGCTCATCATTGCTTTTACAGCCTCATTGTCTGATGTGTATCTATGCAGCGAAAAGGATTCATCCAGCTTTATTTCTGCTGAACCACTTAGGATTATAGATGCGTTTTCACATATTGTACCACTTTGCCTCATAATCTGATACAATCTATAAACTTCTACTTTCCCACAATCAATAAGGTCTGCTAAAACTTTCCCATAGCCTACACTTTCAAGCTGGTTGTCATCACCGCAGAGTATTATTATTGCTCCGTTTCTCACCGCAGGAAATAAATAGGATGCTATTTCAAGATCAAGCATAGATACTTCGTCCACAATAATCAGTCCGGCATCAATTGGATCACCTTCGCTTTTACATAATACGGTATCTCCACAAGGGCGCAGATTTAATAATTTATGCACGGTTTGTCCATTTTCTCCACAACTTTTTTTTATTACCTGTGCCGCTGCCCCGGTGGTTGCAGACAATTCAACAATCCCCTTCTTATTTTCACTTTTATAAGCTGCAATAAGCCCTTTAATGATCGCAGTTTTTCCACTGCCTGGGGGACCCGTTATGATTTTTACTCCGCTTTTTTTTACCGCAGGAAAGGCAGCTTTTTGTCCCTCGTTGTAACAAAAACCGTTTTCTTTTTCAATAGAATCAATATCAATGTCATGCACAACGGTTGTTTTATTTTCACATAGCCGAATAACATGTTGCGCCACTTTAATCTCTTGCTGTAATATTCTGGTTTTATATACATAAGTTTCATTATTTATTGTATCAATTGTAAGATACCGATTCATCTTTTTTATGGCATTGTAAATAAAGGCCATTGGTATATCACTGTCAGGATACATAGATTGTCTGGTAAGGTAATAGAGTCTCTTTTTTATATCTTTAAAAGTCACACATGTATCACCAGAGCTTATAAAACTATCGATCACATACGATATAAAACCAGCTAATCTGTGCGAGTCATAAGGTTCTATATTTTCTGCAATTTTTTCTGCCGAAAAAGGATCAATTCCATACCATGTTCGGAAAGGATTTCTTCTAAGTTGCTCATAAGGAAGTCCAGAATCAATAATTTTTTCAATCGTTTCCTTCTTTATTTTTTTCTTTTTTAAAAATTCAACAAGATTTTTGGTATCAGCCATCGTTCGGATTTTTATGACCAATTCAGATAAAATATTGAACGGAATCTCCGGTATCTTTTCAAATAATATTTTTTCTGCATCTTTTCTTTTTACAAACGGGATGATATCATTTCCCATCACATTGAGTATTTTAATCTTTTCACTATCAGGCAGTTTAGTTTCCAGATAGTTTAGAAAAAAAGAAGCTTCTCTTTTATTCGACAATGGGTAAGCTATCTTTTCTATATGGTAAATTCCTTCGTCACCCATATGCCCCTCCACTACAACTGGTGACATATCAGGGAAAAAAGCTTCAGAGCGGCAGCGGACAATTCCCTGTGCATTTACAAATGGACACGGTTCTTTGGGTATAAAAAGGAATTCATCATCTGCTACTTTCTTTTTATAGATACCAAGCATTTATTTCTCCTTTTCTGATATAAATACGTTTTAATTCTTCCTGCACAGGAGAACTCTTACGTTAATATGTAAAAAAATTTTTTAAATTTGCCTAAATCCGAAAAAAATTGTTCATATTAAATGTAGAAAAAATAATAAATAAAAAGGACGGTGTTGTTTTATGTCAGCAAACAGTTTATATATCGCCTACGAAGATTACCTCATTGGGCGTGTACCATCTTTAAGTACCTATTACTTCTACGGCTCTGATCCAGGCGGAGCCAATGAAAAAGTAGCACTACAATTAATAAAATATGCTATTGAAAAATTACTAAATTGGACGGTAGATACTGCCGTCAAACGCTTTGATGAGTATATTATCAAACAGCTAAAATTAGAGCGAATCATCTTGTACATTGACTATCCAACAGAAGTAAAAAAAGGGGACGTAGAATATATCCTCTCGCTGATTTATCCGGCTAAAATGCATTTAAGCCCAAGGGTATTATCAGAGAGAATCTATCGTTCAGTCCTAGAAGACAAAGAACAGTTTCCCAGAGAATACTTTTCGGGTGTGCATGGTTTTCAGCGTTTTTGTTACTGTTTAAGATATTTAATTGAACATTACAAAGTTTTTTATAACATACAAGATGTTTACAAGTTTTTTATAAGCAGCGAAGGGAAGCATTTTTTATCGTTATACCGACTGAAAGTCCCGGCTGAACAGTTAGGTATAAATGTATTGGATGCCCTCTATGAAATAAGCAAAGATAACGAACATAGCCAGTTTTATTATTGTTATTACAGTTTTATAGAAAAAGAAAAACAGATGTCCCAAAAAGAATCGAATTCTTTTTCCGGCAAAACAGAAAAATAAAAAGGAAGCAGATTATTTCTGCTTCCTTCATTTTCTTATTTGGGGGATTTTTCCTTTATTACATTAAAAGCTTGTTCGCTGATATGCAAATCGCCCATTGCTGGGATTTGGGCTACACAGCCATCTTTTGTTGCATAATTTATGATGTGCAAAAGATGATTTTTATCGCCAGTATCATTTTTATATATTTCTTTTATCCTATAATTATCCTCTAGCGTTTTTATGATATAGGTTCCTGTTGTCAACCCTTTTGATAAACAACTTATCGAGCGCACAAACAATGTATCCTTTTGGTATGATCCAGCTATTATCACGACTTCCCCTACATAACTAAGTGCGTCCCCCATTTGGACAGCCGATAGTTTGCCTGAAAAACCTTCGATTGAATACACCTGCATAAGATTTCCTTTTTTACTGAATTTTTTCTTCTGTTCAACAACAAAACCCATAATCTTTACATTACCAGAGGTCAGTTCAGAATAAGGTGTACATTTATAGAACTTATCGTTCATATATCCATCTAGTGGATGTATGCTTATAATAGATCCTAATAATTCATTTTCTTTTTGAATGTTGTAATATTCATCCCGGGATAATATATCTGTCATTTCATAATGATTGATTGCATAAGTTAACGCTTTTAAATCAGTTGCCCGTTTTATAATATCGGATATAACAGAATAATGCTCTAAAAGACGCTCCCTGTTCTTATATATCTTATCAAATGCACCTGAATTGATGAGATTTTCTACTACTGAGCTTTTCATTTGTGTTATTTTTCCATTATCTTCGATCAGCATATCCTTCAATACAAAATCTTTAAATGAATGATACCCTCTTGTACTGTCTTTTAATAAATTTGAGTCACCGATTCCCTTAATTCCTTTAAATCCAAACCGAATACCAGCATCCTCAATTGAGAACTCATATTGAGAATGATTAATATCGACTGGCAAGATATTTACATGAAAATCTTTACAATCATCCATAATTGGCGTAAATTTCTTTTGCTCTTTATTATTAAACATAGCACAGAAAAACTCAGTTGGATAATGATATTTTAACCATGCCGTCTGATAGGATACAATAGCATAAGCTGCTGCATGAGAACGATTAAACGCATACTTTGCAAAATCTGTAAGCGAATCCCACAACTCTATAGCCCCTTTTTCTGTTGCACCTGTATTCATTAACCCCGTAACAAATTCGGGTTTAAACTCTAAAAAGTTTTCTACCTTTTTTTTACTCATATATCTTCGGACAATATCCGCCTTTCCGAGGCTGAATCCAGCACAAACATGGAAAATACTCATTAACTGTTCCTGATAGACAGGATATCCGTAAGTGGAATCTAAGATATCTTTTAATTCCGGGACAACATAAGATGGCTTTTTTCTTCCATTTTTTACGTCTATGATATCCGGGATAAACTGCATTGGACCGGGTCGGTAAGCCGCAACCAGTAAGATAACATCTTCAATAGATTCTGGCTTAAAATCTTTAAGCATTTTTTTCATACCCGGACTTTCAAATTGGAAAACTGAATTTGTTTTCCCTTTGGCGTAAATTTCTCGGAAAACAATAGGTTCAAATGGAATTTCATCTGGATTTATAATTCTGCCTGTTCTTTGTTCGATCAATTGCAAACAATCAGATACGATATCTAAAGTACTGAGCCCCAATAAATCCATCTTGATCATACCTCGAGTCTCTAATTTTACCATGTCACATTGAGCTGCCCATACTTGGTTTTCCTCATTCCAAGCAAGAGGGATATATTCATTGATATCGTCATTATCGGAGATCACAACCCCTCCGGCATGTAACCCTGTTGCAAAAAGCTTATTTTCAATGAGCTTCGCTCTTCTCCATATGATAGCTTCTTCTGTCCCATCCTCATAAGCTCTATTTGTATTGAGAGAATCATTATCATCCATTGCATCTGTGATTGGATAAACGAATTTATTCATATAATCAGAAACGGCCGAGATATACTCCTTTTTTGGCAGATGCATACACAGTTCACTGGCTCGGTCTCTTCCGGCGGCCTTAATTGCACCTTTGGCTTTATATTTTGTTTCCGTAGCAATGGAACAAACAGCTTTTTCGCCAAATTTCCACTTTAAGTACCGAATGATAAGAGGGCGTAGGGATGTTTTTACGTCAGTATCGATATCAGGCATAGATACACGTTCTGGATTTAAAAAACGCTCAAAGAGAAGGTTGTATTTTACGGGATCTATATTTGTGATTCCCAGTAGATAACACACTAAGGATCCACCGGCACTTCCTCTTCCCGGTCCCACACCAATGCCAGTTCGAAATCCTTTTGCCTTTACCCATGCGATAGCATCGTTGAAATCAGATGGACAATATTGAATTTGATTTTTCGGGATTGTCCCCAATTTTCTTGCTGCATTACAAAAATCCCTCACAACAAGATGATAATCAACATACCCCATCTCTTTAATAACTTTCATCTCATGTCTTAGTCTTTTCTCATATACATCATTCCATTTTCCTTGTTTTATTTTCTTTTTTCTTGCATCTTCAAGAAGTTCATCGAATGATGGACCATCTTTAATTTTCGGGTAATGTTCTTTCGTTTCCATAACAACACGACACTCAGATAAAATGGATAGATTATCTATTGCCTGCTGAACAATATCTTTATCTAGTATCTTTCTTAAAGCCACTGTTAATTCCTCATCAGATTTTAAATACAGCTCTTTATCAGCCTCTCCTAGCTCCTGATGTCGTTCAAAATAGTTAAAACGCATTATTTGTCTTGCTAATAAACTATCTTCCGTATTATCGACCATATGGGCATCATTTCCCGCAATTACAGGTATTGCCAATGACCTTGCGATAGAAGCTAATAACGGCATAATATAAGCCTCTTCCTCAATCCCATGATACTGTAACTCAATATAAAAATTCGGAAAAACATCTGCATAATATAATACCATATCTTTCGCTTTTTGAAGAAGTGACTCCTCGCTTAACAGTTGGGTGGACATACTACTGATTCTATCATCTAATTCTATATATCTATCATATTTGGACTTTAGATTTTTCTTTATTTTCCGATGTTCTTTTATTTGATTATCTATATCTGACAATTCCTCTTTTATCTTTTTTAATCGCAGAACACAGTAGTCATAAAAATTTTTCTTATCCGTATATTCACGTAATTGCTGATCGTAAAATAAAGATACTTGTCCAGAATCTATTTCTTTCTTCAGTTTTCGTATTTTTTTAGCCTGTGCTGATGATGTATTTTTCTTATTCGTTTTTTCTTCATTTTTAAGGTTTTCTTTTTTTACCAGAAGATTCTTTATAATATCATCGGATTCTCTATAATCAAGATACATTGGATGTATCTCTTTTTTGGCATTCTCTATTTTATTTATTTTTTTTCGGATCCGAAAATTATAAAGAAGAATCTTTGCAATAGGTCCCTGCATACAGGCTGTTGTGGCAACTATATTTTCATTACCTTTAAGCTGAAGTAGTACATCATCTGGTACACAGGCATAATATCTTTGGCTTCCCTCTTCGCTATCTTTATTTTTTTTACTTTTTTTCGCTGGCTGATAATCTGCATTACGCATCGTTTTGGAAATTGCTTGATATCCCTTGTAATTTTTGGCAAATAAAATAAAATGTTCCCTGTGTTTCAAATATAATTCTATCCCAGGAATGGTATTTATCTTATACTTCGCTCCTGCATCCATAAACGGTTCAATACCAAGCAGTGTTCCATGATCAGTCAGTGTGATATTTTCTGCTCCTAGTTCCTTTGCCCGTTTTACCAGTTCGTCTGGCGTGACAGCAGAATCGAACAATGAAAACATTGTATGACAATGTAAAAATCCGTTTTTAACCATGCTTGAATTACCTGTCTTTCTCTTATTTTACTTCACACTTCACTATACAACATGCTTTTTATCTTAATTTTTTGTAACAATATCTCTGCCATTGAGATTTATAAAAAGAATCGGATTCTTTTTTGCTGTAAAGGAAGCCTTTCTTAATATAAAAACAGCACCACTGAAAAATAGCAGTGGTGCTACGTTTTTAATTATTACCAGTTGCGGGAACTTTCCCGTTAACTAATATATTATTGTTTGTCGCTGTTGTGGCAATCAGTACTGCATTTTTGCATTGCCCAACGATATTAACTTTTGTTGCCACCGCAGCATTATTAAAGCAGGAATTATAAGAACTTGGTGTTGCATTGATTGTTATATTACCCTCAATCTTTTTGCAATCAGAGAAACAACTGTCTATGGTTGTTACTCCCACAGGGATTGTAGATAATTTTGTCAGTGAGATGTCTCCCGCAAATGCATTATCCATCGCATATACTGTTTCTGGTATTTCTGGCATTTCTTTCAGATTGATACATTTGCTGTACATGCTAGTCATCACTTTTAATTTTGGAGATATGGAAGCTTTTGTCAGCTTTGTGCAACCTTCAAAAGCAGATATTGCAGTTTCCAAATTTGCAGCTTTTGACATATCAGGGGCTTCTAACAGTTCTGAGGCATCCTGGCATACTCCATCAGCAACTGTAACAGATGCAGGTAAAGCTGGAAGTTTAATCATTGAGCTACATCCGCTGTACGCTTCATTTATATTTTTTAATTTACTACATTGACCCCAATCTGCACCCTCTTTTAAAGCAGTACAATTAGAGAATGTTGCATTCAAACTTTCTACTGTACTTGGCAGCTTACCCACATACTCTAAAGTTTCTAAACCACTAAACCAGTTATCCATGACTGTTGGTATTACACCATCTTCAAAAGTAACAGATAAAATTGGGTAATCATCCTGCTGGTCATAACTATCCAACCATGGAAAGTTTTCAAACTGTAATACATCACCTTTACCTTCAAAGCATAGCTCTCCGTTATCATACAGTGTTGCCTTTACAGCTTTTAAATCAGGATTTCCGCAGTTAAATCGAATGATTGGTTCCCTATGATTTTTTACTTTTACAGTGCAGCTTACATCCTTTTCATTTTTTAATTTGATATCGATGGAAGTGCTTTTTCCAACTCGCTCAACATGCTTTCTTGATATTATGTAATCAGAATCATTTACTGTTGATGTTTTTCCGTTTTTATGCTTTGCCGTAACAACAAAATCGTCTGGTCTAATTTCATCTGTCCTTTTGTAATCATTGTCATTCTTCGCTTGTATAGATACAATAGGTGATTTATCTGTCACACTTTCGTTGTAACCAGGTAGTAGTATTTTTGTCACAAACATAAATCCAAGAAAAAGGATTAAGATAGCGATTACCCATCGAAGCGTCCACAGTATACTTTTAATCTGCTCTTTCATGATAATCCCTCCTCTGTTTCTGTATCTTCTATCTTCGGCAAAGCTTTTACATCCTGTCTCATTTTCCATACGATTTTGATACATTTGTTGTGCAGCTGGTCAATCCCGTCATCATCAAACAAATAAGAGATGTATGATAACGCACTGTCATAATCTTGTAAAATGGAATTATCAAGATAATATAACCCTGCCTTTAAAGCTTGCGCTTCTTTACTTCTCTTTTTGTAATTTTTTAACATAGACAGCATGGTTAAGCGAATGTCCCGATTTTTACGGAAGTAATTATTAAAAGACTCTATATAAAAAGCTACTTTTTTTTTCTTTTTTCGATGCAAACAAAAAGCAATGAGCCCAACTACCGTACCTGCCGAGGCAATACCGACACCAAAGTATATAATTAAATCTTGCATGTAATCCTCCTTACTTCAAGCTCCTAATGCGTTCGATCACATCTTGCATTTCTTCTGTGATATCGTGTCGGCATGTTTTTCTGCAACATACTTCGGATGAGGTGATATAATATGTTTCATTGATACTTTCTTCATTCCAACTGAGGATTTTCTTTGTGTATTTTGCTGGACGTCGGACAGCTTTTTTAAACTGCAATACCTGATTTTCTGTATCAATATAGATAGTACAATTATCTATTGTTGCCGCATACAAGCCCTGACGTTCACTTACAATCTCTTTTGCACCGATTGTATCTGGATCGAAATCAAATGAAAGAATCGGATCCTTTTTCAGCTCTTCTACTTCCATATTAGCTTTTTTTAAGAGGCTCTCCAGCTCTGTAATTTTACTCTGTGAACTATCAAGTTCATAGTTCATCTCTTTCATAGATTGTTGATATGAATGAGAGTTTTTATCCATCTCTGCCTTCAGTTTCTCATTTTCTGCAATTAATCTCTCGTTGTCCGTTACATTTTTATTCTGTTTATCAGCAGATGACTTTGTAGATTTTAATTTTTCTTTCGTATCATATAAATCAGAACGAACCTTTGCGATTTCATCCTCAAGGGCACTCTTTTTCTCATCGGATGCATTCAATTTCCCCTGTAATGATTTCTTTTCCTCAGAAAGTGCTTTATTTTTCTGCTGTGTCTGCGTAACGGTCTCTTTAAGTGATTTGATTGTATTTTTTTGATTATTGATCACTTTCTCTTTTTCTTTGATGGACGCATCTTTCGTATCAAGTAACTTTCGAGTTTCCTCTGTATCATCTTTGAGTTCTTTAAGCTGCTCTTCTAGTTTTTCATTTTCTCCGATCAATGTCCGAAGTTCTGCTTCTTTCTTTTTTAACTCCTCTTGTTTTCTGTCAAGAGAGGCAAGTTCTTCCAGAGCTTGATGATATTTCTTTTCAAAAGCTTCCTGTCTTTTCTGTAGTTCTGATTCTTTCATATCTAACTGTTCTTTTCGATTTGTCAGATTCTTTTCCGTAATCTCTAACTGCTTTAATTTGTTCTCGGCATCTTTTTTTACGATCTCCGTTCGGCGGATGGCAGCTTCTTTGTCAGATAATTCCACTTCTTTTTTAGCGGCAGTTCTTTCTTTATCCTCCAATTTTTTGTATCGAAGCTCGATATCCATCTCCGCATCTTTCAGTTTCGAATCACGAACATGGAAAGCCTCTTCTTTTTTAATAAGTTCTTTTTCTTTTTTATCAGCTTCTTCCATTCGGCTTTCAATACTAGAAAGCGTAGTTTCCTGGAAAGTCTGAAAATCCTCTTCTTTTTTATAAAGATTATTCTCTGACTTTTCCAATTCTTTCCGGCGCTGTACTAAGCGTTCATCAAGGGTAGTATTATCCCACGAATCTTTTTCTTTTTTAAATTCTGCTTGTTCCTTTTTAAAACCTAACAGCTGCTTTTCAAATTTAGACTGTTCTGTTTCAAGAACTTTCTGTTCTCTTGATAAAGTATCTTTAGATTTTGATAACTCTGCTTTTTCTTGGGAAAGAACTTTCTTTTCCGCTTCGAGAGACGCCATTTCTTTGTCTAATTTTTCCTGCTGTTTTGACACCTTTTCTTTTTCTACATTTAGTAAATGTTCCTGATCTTTTTTATACTGCCTAAAAGCGGATTTTTCTTTCTTTAAATCAGATTCATCCGCCTTTGTAGATTCTTTTGACAGAGCTTTCGCAGTTTCTTCCATTTTTACTGGCAGAACATCTTCTTTCTTTTCTACTTCTTTGATTTTTTCTTTTGGTTTCTGCATTCCAGATACCACATTGGCGAGAACTGGAGGGATACCTACGGTTTTGCCTCTTTTTTGATTTTCATTTTTTTTCTTTGGCTTAGGATCTACGCTTTTTCCTTCTGTGGAATCCTTTCCTTTGGACTGATATGCCGTAATAGCATCCTGGTTTTTGACTAGGAATGAAAAGAAAGCTTCTGCTTCTTTCTCTATCTTTTTCGTTGCCTCTTCATCATCGAGCCCTGCTACTGTCGATGATGTTGAAATAACAACATAATGATTGTCTCCAACAAAGGCATTAATACAATCTTCTTTTTCTTTTAATCCATTGATAAAATCATTAATCTCATTGTTATTACCATTTTCACAAGGAAGCATTCCTCGGATCATGTAGGTATCATTCTGACTGTTGAGACGAAAAGAAACTTTTACAGGTCCAACACTACAATTAAAGTCGTAGTGTTTTCGCTCCTCTGGGTATCCAAGATTTGATATTGCTTGATTTTCTTTCAAACTCTGGTATACGTTCGAATATACCTGTTCTTTTGCAGATCGATTCATATATTTTCTCCTTTCTTTTTACAACTGCATTTTATCAATTCTTAATATGTCTAATTAATTTATAGAAAGGTGACAAATTGATAAAAAAAAAGAGGGAACTTCCCCCTTTTTTAATAATGGTATACTCTTTCAGCTCGCTGCAAGATTTTATTTGTCCTCTCTATATTTTTCTCTATATCTTTTTTCAATATTAAAATATCTGGACAATTTTTTGTGTATGGTTGTTTCATATATGGCTGAATTTCTTTTAAAATATCTGTAAATCTTTGTTTTTTTTCTAGTGCTTTATCATAAACGAGCATTGCAAATTCACGTTCCGAAAAAAAAGTTTTCCAGCTGATTCTTTCTCTTTTGCAATAAATATAATCTAGTTTATTTGGATCATAAGTTTTATCTTTTTGGATTTTTGCTGGAACTTTATAAGCATCTTCTCCGACCGGCAGATATATTTGATTTGGAAGATGAATGTCAATCAATTTTGCTTCATCATAAGTCAGATAAAACATTCTTTTTGACGTTTCTTTTTGATAAAGATAAGATGGACAGCCGGCAAGCTGCCATACCACTCTAACCGCATCAAAAAATCCCATCCCTGTGACATCCTTTACTAACTCTATTGGTGACGCAAAATATCCACACGCTTTGCAACTGACACGTTTGCCACCGTCTTTACAGTAACAGTTTGTAGCATGGGTATCATTATGCTTTGGAGATGGACATAGCATAAAATAATTACTTCCTCTTTTGTGGCATTCTATTCCCAGATAGTCTACAACATCTAAGATATTTACATCCTCTATTAACTCTTGCAATTTTTCCTGTTCGATATACGGCATTTTTTCATTCCTCCTTGTTTCATCTATTTCTTATAATGTGTTTAAATTCTTAAATTCCTTTTTTCTACAAATTAGGTATGTATAAAATTTCAAGATAAGGAGGAGAGTTATGCTTAAGGTGATAATCGATTATGATGATGTGTTAAATGATTGTAATCAGGCAGCAATCGAAAAGCTAAATAAAGAGGAAGGAACCCGATTCCTTTTATCAGATATCCATAAGTGGGGAATAACCAGGACACTACTTGATAAAAGGATAGAATATTTTAAAGACCCACTGTTTATGAGTACAGTTCCTTTAAGAAAAGGAGCAAAAAAATTCATTAAGCAGCTTTCTAAACGATATGAGGTATTTATCGCAACCAGTGTGCATCCAGATTGTGCGGGAGTCAGAGTCAATGAGATCATTCATGAATTCCCTTGCGTCCGCCCTGAAAATATATTGATTGGACAACGCAAAGATTTATTAATGGCAGATGTCTTGTTAGATGATGCCTATCACAATATATGTTCCTCGTTGGTAAAATACCCCATCCTATATAAACGTCCATGGAATGAACATATTACTGGAATCCCCAAAATAGAATCTTATGAAGAGTTTTTAAACACGCTACTTATACTTGACCGAAATAAAAGACCTACATATAAAAATATCTTTATATTAGTTGGACCATCTGCATCAGGTAAAAGCAGCTTGGTGGATAAGTTAATGCAAAAAGATTGTAATATAAGCAAGACTATAAGTTATACAACAAGACCACCTCGTTATAGGAGCGAACCTTACAACTTTATTTCTGTAGAAGAATTCAATCAGCTTAAAAAAACAAATTTTTTCGTTGAAACAACAGAATATAAAGGTGCATTTTATGGAACAGCGTATAGTGATCTGGAGCAATTTCGTTATATTGGAAAAAAACTAATAGCGATCATGGATATCAATGGTGCTTTAAATGTAAAAAGGCATTATCCTGATAATACCTCTTTACTATATATTGAACGTCCCAAAGAGGATTGTATACGCAGTATATTGCAAAGAACTATATCTATAGATGAAATAGTTAGCCGTATTTCCAGTATTGATGAAGAACAAAAGAATAAAAAATTTTGTGATTATATCATCCAGAATAACAAAGATCTGAATAACACTGTTAATGAAATATTGCATATCATGGAGGACAAATGATGAACACAGAAGGATTAAAAAAAAGATACTCTCTTTTGAAAAAGAATCAAGAGGTGTTAAAATTTGAGATACAAATATCGCAAGATGAACAGAAGTACATTCATGTAGAAACAACTGTCGAAAACAAATACAAAAAAGCCCTGAATAGAGCAATAAATGAACTGATTTTAGAAGCTCTTAAAATCGGTTTAAATCTCTTTGACTTAAGAAATATCACAGAGGAATTACAAGAAAAATACATTGAGCAATGGACAAGTGTATTTGATTGTAAGAAAGCGGATTTTATCTCTGTCCTAATTAAAGACGGCATCGACATGTATATTGCAACCGTGATGGATGCAGCTTATAAATTAAATTCAATTTTTTCAACAACTAATATTCTCCTAACCTCTAAATGAAATGTAGATAGTGAGATGAATTGCAAAGTTAAAAAACCTGAAGAAAAAGCCGCATAAAAAACCTTAACACAAAAAAGGCAGCCCATATAGGCTGTCTTTTTTATATTTTCTTGATAGATGGCCAATAACGGAATACCGCCTTTGCAACCATATCTTTTTGAGCAATAAAGGAATATTTCCAATACCGGCTGTCTTTTGAACAATTCCGGTTATCCCCCAAGAAGAAATAGCAGTTTTTGGGAACTGTGTATTCCAATTCTGTTTCTGTGAGCATTTTTTCTTTTATATATGGTTCTTTTAGCTTTTTTCCGTTACGATAAACTGCATGATTTTTTATCACAATATGGTCACCGCCAATGCCTATCACGCGCTTAATGTAATAAGTATTATCTTCTGACCAAAAGATTGCTATATCACCCCGATGATATCTTTTTACCATTCGATTTCCTATGATATAATCACCTTCTTCTAGTCCCGGCTCCATCGATGCCGATGGGATGTAGGCATTCATAATAACATGAGTCACTATAAATTGCGAAAGACATATAAAAATTAATATTACTATTGCGTATCTAACTGAATCGATGATAATCGATATAAATGCTTTCTTCCTATTTTGCATATGTTTTGAGGATATCGTATGCCATATTGATTTTTTTAGCACAATCCTCTTCTCCTTTCTGATCTGGATGGAAAACCTTAAGAAGTCTTTTTCTTCTTTGGGATAAATCTTCTTTTGTATAACCAGTTTGTAGCATATATAAAGTACAAGCTTCATAGTATGTCATATTTGGCACTTTAACCGGCTTTTTCCAGTTATTGATCTGCGCCTGAAGATTCTTGTAGGTATTAAATGGTAAATTTTCTCCTTCCTTTAAAACAAAGTTCGTTACACCAATTTTTTCCGTTATAGATAGTCTCGGTGTATGCGTTTTTATCGTTGCATACATATCTAAAGAAACAAGAGCTTCTTTTCCGTTTTTAGACACATTTGTCACTTTCTGTTTGAATTCAATATTATCTATATTTTCAAGACTTATATAGTTTCCAGAAAAGAATAAAACCCCTTTATCGGGATAAAGACTCAGTTTATTCCCATAACTTTTATGAGGTTCATTGGCATTGATTCTCATCTGCCAAAGCGGTGAGGTAATCATCAGTCTTTTTTCTTCCTGTGTAAGTTTTGTATATTTTTCTTTGCAACAATCTGGTAGTCTCGAAAAACAATCTGGACAAACGTCAAGACCATTTTCAGTACTCCTGCCGCAAATAAAACATTTTTCTGTTCTATTCATTTCGATTATTCCTTTCTATATTTGTGAGGCAAGGAGTACATTTGTTCTAGATTATTACGTCCATGTACTGGATTCCATTCCTGCGGATACTAATATCTTAGCATCGGCTAACTGAACCCGTACAAAAGACTCCTTTATCTTGCTCCTTGTATATTCAACCACGATTAGAGCATCTGTTATCTGAATAACTTTTGCCTTTTTGCTGACTTCGCTATCTGTTAAAGTTGATGGGATGGATATTATATCCCCCACTTTAAAAACAGATGTGCGTCTGTTAACTTCTTTTTTTGTATTAAATACTATTTTTTCTTTCATAGAACCCTCCTGATTCCTGATTTATTTTACATCAAAGATTTCCTATAGAATTTTTATAAGAAATCTTTGATGTACACATAATATGCATTTTTACGGGGCACAAAGTCCCCGCAAATCATTTGATAATCAAGGAGTTTACAGGTTCGTAGTGCCCGAAGGCAGCTACTTTATCTGGGTTGTTTTTTGCCCACTTGTTAAGGTCTTTTTTATTTAATTTTGGTTCCTGTGCGACAAAGAAACGTTCTGGTATCTCTGATTCATTATCAACGACGAGTACATCTTCTGCTGGTTTAATGTAAAATGAAAATAATGTCGTTTTTATTTTCAATACACCAGTAGCCAACATTGATGATTTAACCGCATTATCAATTGTATTAGAGCGTTTCTCCAATTCCTTCCTGCGATTCTGAATTCGTTTTTCCTCTTCCTTTAAAGCTTTTATTTCTGCGTTTAGAGTCTGCCTAACTTTTAAATAAGACTCCATTTTTTTGATAAGTTTCTTCTGTATAGCCGTTTTTATATCTGTTTCTACTTTGGACTCATCAATCGCTTTCTTTGTATCCAAAAGTTTCAGGTATTCTTCAGTTAATTCGTACAACGTCACTCTGATTTCCTCCTTAACATCGTATAGGCAATACCATATCAATATGGTCATTTCCTCTGAAAAACAGAGGTCTTGTGCCATCTTTACTATAAAACATCTGTATTTCTTGATCTGGGCATTTTTTTAGTATGTCCATAATAAATAATGGGTTTACGCAAAATTTGGATTTTACCACACCATCTATCTTCATCCTATTTTCCACTTTACCTCCATTTCCAGAAGCAGAGATTTCCATTAAGTTCTCTCCAATATTGATAGAGATTTTTGTTCTATTTGTGATGGCTGCAACTTCACAGCATCGAAGAAAAATTTTTCTATCTACACGTATTGAATTCGATGGATATTTTGTTAAATAAGATGCAATATTATAATAATCCGCAGCTGGCGTGTGTCCATAAATTGCAACTCTTTTAGAAGTAATTGCATATTCATTTGTGTATTTCTTTAAATGAACGATTTCCTCATCCTTTAAATAAGGCAAGATTGCCTGCAATGTCTTTACAGGGATTGTAAAAGACATTTTTGTGAAATCATCCATTTTGTCTTTTGATGTACAAATAGCAAAACGATACAAATCCAGCCCTGTCACATTCAAAATTCCTTCTGGTGTTATTGAAAAATTTAACATTGCTCGGTTATCCGAGCTATCTTTTGTATCAGATGCATACGCTGTCCTTTCGACTAGATAAGCAAGGGTGCCTGCCTTTATTGGAACATCAATATTCCAATTTGTCCTCGGTTTACAAGAAGCCCAAACTTCCAACGGAATTGTCTTTAATTCCACCTGCAACTCTGTACTTTTCAATAAGACGACTTTTTTCCTGCTATCAGGTATGAATTCCACACTTTCCGATGTAAAAAAGGGCAATGTTGAAGAAATAAGCCTAACACTTATTATAAAATCAATCTTACCCTTATCACATTTACACGGAATCATTGTAGTAAACCTTACTCCTCCAGAATTTGTGCGAATAAACAATCTTGATTGTTTTGCTGTAAAACGTAAACTATTTTCCAAAGCCAATAAACTCGGTTTTATCATAGCTTTTGCTTGTTTTACAGCAGAAGAAATGTCATCCTTATTAACGATTATCATTGTTGTATCCTCCTTTTTTGAAAATATTACAAAATTAATATGCGAAAAACTTTTCTTCTAATTTTCAAAAAAAAGAAAGCCCCTTTCAGGACTTTCTTCTTTTGATTCATCTGAAAACTTAGAACATTTTTAGCTGAATGCCAGACTTTTCTTCTTCCTCGATATCTGACATTTTTAATTTACCTTTCTTTACGGGAGCTGAGCCTCTCTTTAAAATAGAAACGCATTCATCCACAAGGTCTGTCTTAGAGCCAACTGGTCCACTAGAGGGATAAAATCTCTCACGGCTGCCATCTTTCTTAACTTCTCCGGTTGGTACGCCTAATATAGCAGTTAATAACAAAACCTCTGGCGTAACTTTGATGTTATCTTTTTTCATGTATTCATCCTCCTTATTTGATTTTTCTACTATTAACATGAAGGATTTTAAAAAAAAGAATTATTGTTGCATATATATAACGGAATCGGATTCTTTTTCGTTATCAAGATTTTCAAAAAGATTTTATTGATAAATTGCACATATTGGGTATGCAGTATATTTCAGACAAGGAGGAATTATATGTATAAGAAAAAAGGAAACTGCAACACAATAAAAGACGTGATAGAAAGGAATCATCCAGATATAAAAGATTTTCTGTCACCAAATCCAAATCCGCAAATAGTGAATCTAAAAAAAGCTGTAAACATGCTTAAGAACATAGTTTCAGACGACCCGAACATCCCTATTAAGATTGTAGGAGACTATGATGTTGATGGCATTAAAGCAACCGTAATCATGGTTAAAGCATTGCGTATGTATGGTTTAAATCCTTCTACACGGATACCACACCGTTTTTCCGAAGGATATGGGTTATCAGAAAAGATTATTGACGAAATTTCTGATGGACTGATCATAACAGTAGATAATGGAATTGCAGCAATTGATGCTATTAAAAAAGCGAAAGAAAAAGGATTATATGTAATCATAACTGATCATCACCTGCCGCAAAAAAAAGATGGAAATACTATATTACCGGAGGCAGACATCATAGTAGACCCATGGGTATATGAGGAATCAGAATATACAGGTTACTGTGGGGCTGGTTTAGCTTATCGATTTGCAAAAGAATTATTGCCTAAATCTAACCTTGATGACCTAAAAGTACTCGCTGCAATTGCAACGATTGCCGATATTATGCCGCTTAAAGGGGCAAACAGACTTCTCGTTCAAGACGGATTAAAACTTATCAATAAAGGACGGGTTGTCCCTGGATTGCGGCACTTATTAAGAAAATTGAAATTAGAAGAACATATAACAGAAGATGATTTTGCTTTTACGATCGGACCTATCATCAATGCATCAGGGCGGCTTTACGATGATGGTGCTTCCTCTGTTTTAGACATTTTTGTTGCTGATTGGAGAGATTATCAGCTGCCGTATAAATGCGGCAAATTGATAGACATCAATGAAGAACGAAAAAAACGATTAAGAAATGCCATCGATTCTATTGATTTGCCAACACATAAGTCAACACCATTAGTCATTTATGATCCTGACTGGGGTGAGGGAATAGTCGGACTTATTGCTGGAAAATTATGCGAAAAATATCATGTTCCAGTTATTGCTTTCACACGCACTAAATCTGGACAATTAAAAGGATCCGGGCGCTCTATCCCCGGAATACATTTAAAAAACGTGTTAGACTCGATTCCAAAAGATATATTGATTGGATACGGCGGACATGAAGGAGCTGCAGGACTATCTATCAAAAAAGAAAATTTAAAGCGATTTGAAAAAGAATTTGAAAAAGCCTGTGGTACACTTCCTGAAAAACCTGAGATTACATATGATCTTGAACTGCCTTTTAATCTCGTTGACACTTTAGATGAATTGGATAAATACGCTCCTTATGGGGCTAAAAATCCCAAAGTAAGATTTCATTTTTATTTTAAGATTGATAAAGTGGAACAATTAGGAGACGGAACACATATAAGACTATCAAATAATAATACATCTTTGGAATTGATAGGTTTTGATATGTACAATATCTACCTTACAATGGGTGCACCTTCTAAAATTGAAGTCATTGGATATTTATCAAACCAGTGGTTTAATGGAAATAGTAAGCCTCAAATTGAAATGTTGAGTTTCTGCCCCGCTGAATCATTATAAAAAATAGGAAATCAGCAAAAAAAAAGAGCCAATATCGGCTCTTTTTTGTTGCTATATATAGTCTTATAAAATAAGTCCACAAATTTTCTGAACTAATGCAGTATCTAAAGATATAAGTCCTGCTAAAATAATTGATGAAAACAATGTGATTGTTGTTACTTTTACAACCTTTTCTTTACTGGGATAACTTAATTGTTTTAATTCTTTTTTTAAAAATCTCATTATATAATAAGTCCTTTCCTTTAGATTAATTTCATTTTATTTGCCTTCACTTCAGCATTTAAGCGATCTAATGTCTCTACGATAACACCCACTATAATGATGATAGACGTTCCGGCAAAAGATAATTTTGATATGTTAAACAAACCAGATAATACGCAAGGAACTAAGGCAATCAATGATAGTGCCACTGCTCCAATTGTGATTGTTTTTCTAATTTCTTTCGTCAGATAGTTTGCCGTATCTTGTCCAGGACGAATATTAGGGATTGTTCCTCCTGTCTTTTTGAAATTGTTTGCAATCTCTAACGGATTAATGATCATCTCTGTATAGAAATAAGTAAACATAAAAATCAGAACAACATAAATAATAGCTCCACCTGAATAAGAAATATGTTCAGGGTCAAACCACATCGAAGAATTAAGCATATTGGCTATCCAGAAATCTTTTCCCATCAGCGATGCAACTAATGTTGGAATTGCCATCAAAGAACTGGCAAAAATCACTGGAACTACAGTCCCTGGGCATAACTTCACAGGGAAAAAACTTCTCTCACTTTTTACATCACCTACCGTCTTGGATGAGTATTCTACAAGAATCTTTTTTTCAATAAATTGAATGTATACGGTAAAAGCAAATAATACAACAAGAATAATACAAATACAAATACTGTTGCGTAAGCCTTTATCAAATCCATATCCCTGTAAAAATCTCTTATAAATAGTCATTGCATCAGCCGGATATGAAGACAAGATATTAAATAGGAGAATCAAGGAAATACCATTTCCAAATCCTTTCTTTTCGATATATTCGCCAGCTAACATTAAAAACAATGCCACTCCAGCCCAGATGATTGTTACAAGCATAACCCAATACCATTTAAAAGATAAGAGTAATCCTCTTTGCCCAAAACCATACGCAAATCCAAAAGCTTCCGCAAAGGCAAGAAATACACCTAAAATAACAGTATATTTCTTAAAAGTTTGCTGCCCTACTTCTCCACTTCTTTGCAGTTTTTCCAATGGTCGAATAACAATGGTAAGAAGTTGTAGGATGATGGATGCTGTGATATATGGAGTGATAGAAAGCATCGTAATAGACAAATTACTCAGTCCATTACCAGATAATACATCAAACAATCCAGCTGTTGTGTTTTGCTCAAGTAAAGATTTAAAATAATTTAGATTTACTCCAGGGGTTGGGATACCTGCTAGTAGCTGTATCAGGAATAAGATTACAACTGTGATCAGTATCCTTTTTTTTACGTTTCTTTTTTCTTCCATAAGAACTCTCCTTTTTATTAATTATTCGTTTCTAATATGTACATTCGTTTCGGTATTAGCCAAAATAAAACGCTAACGCAGAAGAAATATATTCTATTATTTTCTCTTTTTTCTTTTTTAGACTTGCTATTTTATTGTAAGCCGGATATGCAATGCAATTAAAATCATGTAGCCATTTGTTATCTGGAATCATACAAGGTAGTTGATATATTGTGTCGGAATTGATGCCCGGAATAACGGTCCCAGAGTCCAGCTTTTTGAAATCATAATTTTTCAACGTATGATACACAAATAATCCTGTTTTTTCTTTTTTCATTTCTGTATAAAATACGGTTGTTCCAGCTGCAAACGGAATATCTACATAAAATAAATTTCCTAAAGTGCCAGAGCGAGGGATTATTACACTTTCTTTGACATTAGTAGACGTTCTTGCATACTCAGAAATACCACCAGAATTGAAAATGGGGATAGTTCCCCCCTCCTCATTCTGTTTATTTTCTGTTCTTAATATAAATAATTCTTTTAATTTTCCTTTAAATTGCAGCTCCCTTGATTTGTAATCAAATACATCTTGTACATATTGTTCAAGCAAAGATATCATATCTTCTTGAATACTTAATGCATGGTAAAGAGAATCAAGTATTCTTACAATCTCTTTTTGTTTTTCTGTAGTTAATTCAGGTACAGGCATTTTGGAAAGTGTTTCTATGTTAAGCCCATTTCTTGTACTTCCAGAGGATGTTTTTTCTGCCCATTTTTTGTAAGCATTAGACAGCATATAGTATTTTATAAAAGCAGGGACTACTTTCTTAGGATCCAAATGAAACCGGATCAAAAAGCTTGCAAATACAAGTTCTCCATCTTTTGGATCATATAAATATGCTTTTCCAACCTGCGTTCCAGTACGAGCAATCATAACATCATTCTCTTTTAAGATTTTACCCCCATCGCTATCTACAAATTTCGCATCATTTTTCTTTAACCTCCCCAACGGGTCAATATCCGTTATGCGAGCAAAGCGATATCTGCCTGCTACTTTTCCTGATGCAGAAAATCCGTAGTCTGGTGAGCCTGTGCATATATCTGTTAACATTAACATATATTACTCCTTACTTGCGCCAAGATAGAAAAAATCGTGGAATCGGATTCTTTTTCTTTTTGGCACAGGATTTTATAATCTTCCTCAAATCTCAGGGTTTTATCTCTAAATTCCTCTTCTGACAAAAGATTCTGGTAATTTTTCATTTTCATATACTGTCCTGGTATAAAACTATATCCATTTAAAGCAATTTCTGATAAAGGAGTTATCACTGTAGAGGAAGATTCTTTATCAAAAAATCCCTCTACTATACTTGCAGCATCATCTTCTGATAAAATAATTCTTTTATTTTTACCTATTTTTGTTAATGTTCCCAATCCTGATGCATCCATCAAAACAGCCTGTTGATGCCATTTTGACTTGTCTATAAAGAGTACCGCAACCTTAGTTGCTGTATTTGCAAAAGTATTTCTTGGCATGATAATGACTCCCGACAGCCACCCATTGTTTACAATCCTCCTTCGTATTTTTTCTTCGATGCCATCCTTTATGCTCAGAAAACCTGCCGGTACAACAACAGCCGCTTTTCCTGCATCATTTAATGCCCATAAAACATGTTGTATAAAACATAGATATATTGGCATAGCTTCCTTTTTCTTCTTAGGTATCTCGGGCACTCCATCAATAAAACGTGAACATGTACTCCACCTCTCTTCAATTTCATTTCTTGTAAATGAAAAATCAGTCTTAAAAGGTGGATTTGATACAATGTAATCATATTTCTTGCCCATATAGTAAGGATTTAAGAGAGTATCACCCTGTTTGATATTTTGAATGCTGTTTGTATAGCCATTTAAAATCATATTAATTCTTAATAATCTTGTTGATTTAGCAGATATGTCTTGCGAATAAACACTACATCTGCTATCAAGTTCATGAGCCAAATGCAATAGCAAAGAGCCAGAACCGGCAGATGGATCGTAAATTTGACAGTCTGTTCTCTCCTCACCTCTTGTAAGTATCTTCGCAATGATGTCACTGATTTCTCCTGGTGTATAATATTCGGCATATCTCCCACTGGCGACATTATAGTCTTTGATCAGATATTCGAAAATTGGAGCAAAATAATCTGTTTCATCAGAAAAAATATCATGGCCGTCCATTAACTTTAAGATTTCACGCACAAACTCGTTTCTTTTTTCTATTGTTTTTGTGATAGGCTTAAAAAGCGGCTCACCTAATGACTTACCAAATTTCTTATTATTTGGATAAGATGCAATTCGAACAAGTGTATTGTCAAAAATATCTGCAATATGTGGATTGTCCATAATACGAACCATGCAGTCGATTAAATCTTCTGCCTTTAGCTCAACATCTGTTTGTATGCCAGATGTAAAAATCTCTGCTATACTTTTCCCTGTGTGTGAAGCTTTCTTGAAAGCACATATTTTGTAATTATCACTCAAATATTTATACAGAAATACGGAAGTAACAATTTCTTCTTCTGCGGCTTGATTACTAAGTCCGCATGTATGACATAGACCTTTTAATCGGTCTATGATTTCAATGATCTGATTTTCAATAATTGGTCTTTCTTTCATAAAGAACCTCCTTTCTTGATTTAATATGTCTGTTTTTTTCGATATAAAGCTTTTCTTTTCGCCTTAATCATAACTCGATATAAAAAATAAAAATTTTTATAAGAAACATCGTAGAAAGTAGTATACCTATGTAAAACAAGCAAATTAATAAGGAAGTTTATAAAAATAGAGTAGTAGAAAAAAAAGGTATACTAAAAACTATAACATCAAATGGAAAGGAAAGGGTAGAACGATGGCTAAAATATGTTATATGACAGGGGAGCCAGTATTGTACATTGATTGTATTGAATGTGAAAACAGAGCGAAATGCCGCAGAGTAAAAGAACTAAAGATAATGGTCTCGGTTCCTAGAATATGTTCTGACAAAAATGAGATATTATCAGAACTTGACCTTTTTTTTGAAAAGAATAAAGTAAAAGAAATCGTAGCTGAGTCTGAAATGAAAGATTCTTTTCTGGAAAATTATGCAGTAAAAAAGAATATCGTCTTCAATGGATTTTCAGTAGAAAACAAAAACGATGATTTTTTTTCATATTTTACGCGTATAAAAAAAATGATACAATATTCTGATGTGGTGTTTATATTTGATGGCGGCACATCATATACGGGCGATATACTAAAAGAAGCAAAACGGCAGCATAAACAGGGAAAAATAATCAGGATAAAACCCATAATTACTATACCAGAACTATCAGATGCTTTTGTATATGCTGCTACAATGTTATATCCGAGAGAAGAACTGATAAAGATATATAAATGGCTTCTGCTTTATTTGAATAAAAGAAATTTTTTTGTTCCACCAATCCTTGATATGAACATAACAGACCAAATGTTTGAAGCAGCGGAATCTATCCGGTTAGAGTCAAAATCTTTGCAAACAGCTTTTGCAAAAGATTTAAATGTGTCACGCATTTTTCACCCCCAAAAACAAAAAGAACCCCTGTAGGGTTCTTTTTGCATAAAGACTTTAGGATAATGGGAAAATCTAAATGAATGGAAGTTCTTCCTCAATTCCCTCTGGAATGGACATAAATCCATCATTTGATGCTGCAGGCTGATTGTTCTGAGGAGCAGACTGAGAATTAGAAGCATTACCATTATTTGCATTTTTACTTTCTACGAAATAATGTTCTTCTACAACAACATCTGTTGTGTAACGCTTAATACCATCTTTATCAGTGTAACTGCCTGTCTGAATTCTTCCGCAAATAGCAATTTTCATACCTTTTTTCAGGTACTTTTCTGCAAATTCACCCTGTTTGCCAAAAGCTACACAATTGATAAAATCTGAATCTGGATCACCATCTCTGTGAAATCTTCTTCTTATACCTAAAGTATATCTTGCCACACATGTTGATTTTTCGCCCTGAGAGTATCTCACATCTGGATCTCTTGTCAAATTTCCCATTAAAGTTACCTTATTCATAAATTCAACCTCCTGTATTTGAAATTTTTCTACAATTTTAATATGTTTTTTTTATCGAATAAAATTTACCATTTCACATTTGTTTTAATCTCCAGCCGGTATCCTCGCGAAGGCTGATCGCCGAGCAAAACCCGGCAGTGCTTACTTCTTGTCAGTAGG
>ENA-OOWV01000028-OOWV01000028.1-human-gut-metagenome-genome-assembly--contig:-NODE-28-length-103761-cov-8.253765_pt1 | contig 103761 bp, 131 predicted proteins | sample MGYA00241584_ERZ501337 | MGnify/ENA primary metagenome ERZ501337 (study PRJEB25962, sample SAMEA2042744) | human gut metagenome | biome: human gut; feature: human-associated habitat; material: faeces... | reverse complement strand
AATCACATTCAGACAATTGCAAATACTATTATCTTCCTATCTATCATAAGAAAACCATTATACAGTAACTGTGTCGTTTATTGTCAAATTTTGTTTGACACATTATGTAAAATGTGGTAGAATTTAAAAGAAAAAAATTTGAAAGAGAGGTAATAAAAATGGAAAAAGTAACTTCAATTTCCACACCACCCGTAAATATTGAGCATCAAAGTCAATCTGAGTTTGAGTATTTACTCGAACGGATTAATGAAGAGTTTTCTACTCTTTACAATTTAATTTTAAATTCCGCTTCTGTTCATAATCCAGATCCGAAAATTGATGCATTGGCACATTATATTTTGCACAAATATCAGGCGTCTCCTCTTCAGGTTGATTCTTCTCATATTTCATTGGAGAAGACGCTCTGGACTCAGATTGATTATTATATTGATTTAACTCCTTATAATGCTAAGCTGGATATATTGCGGAATTCTGATGTTTCTGAATCCTTCGATATGGCATTAAATACCGCACAAGAAAATGTTAAGGATGATTTTTCTTTGGTTTTGGATAATGCTATCCATTTCTTAAATGAGTTGATGAACGGTAAATTTAAATTTATTGTAAAAAGTTGTTCATTAAAAAATTTTGACTTTAATGAAACACTTGGATTAAAGGCTTTTGCAAAATTTACAATTACAATTAAATGATGTACTTCAGAAAAGACAACCTCATAATTGGGGTTGTTTTTTTATATTCTGATTTTACTAGAATTATTGATGAGTACAAAAAATATCTGGTATACTATTTTGGAAATTAATTGAATGTAAAATATAGATAAATGCAAAAAAGTATTTACTTATTGATACTAAGTAAATACTAAAAATAAAATTATTTTAAAAATATAGTAAATATTGTCAAGAGTACTGTTTTTTGGAGGCGCCTATCGGAGTCGGACCGATCATCAGAGTTTTGCAGACTCGTGCCTTACCGCTTGGCTAAGGCGCCGAATCACACATACTCATGACATATATGGAGCAGGTAACGGGAATCGGACCCGTAACTTAACCTTGGCAAGGGGTCGTTCATATGTTTTTACAACATTAAATAATGTTATTTAGCATTATCTTATACCGCTTAAATATACCATAAATTCAACAAAAAGTCAACACACCTTTTGTCAAAAGACAATTTATTAAATTATATTAAAAAACATATTTTTTTAGAACTGTTTTAGAACTGTTTTAGAATTCTTTTAGAATTCAAAAAATACAGTTTTAGAATTTTTAGAATTTTTTAGAACTAGATTTTCTATCTAATTTGATAATATATAATATTTATAAGGAGATGAATAAAATGTTAAAATTTTTATTTGCTTTTTCATTAGGGGCTATCACTAGTCTCTTTTTATATGCTTGTATTTTAGTAGGAGCAAGAGCAGACAAGGAGGCTTCAAAATGTCAGAAAAAAGATATTACTGGTTAAAATTGTATGATACTTTTTTTGATAATAAAACAAGTAAATTTCTTCGTAAATTACCAGATGGAGATAAGATTTTATTAATATACTTGAAATTACAACTAAAACTGTTAAAAAGTGAAGGGATTTTTGTTTATGAACATTTATGTGATACCATGGCTGAAGAAATTGCTTTAACATTGGATGAAGATGTAAATATTGTTAAATTATTATTATCCGCATTAGACAAAACAAAAACAATAGAATTTTTTGATGAAAATACTTTTATGCTTTCAGAAATGCAAGACCTAATAGGCAGTGAAGGTTCAAGTGCTGCAAGGGTTAGAAAGTATCGTGAAAAATACCAAGCGTTACAATGTAACGCGTATGTAACAAATTGTAACACCAATGTAACAAATCTGTTACGGAGAGAAAGAGATAGATATAGAGATAGATAATAAGATGATAGATTATATATTTAATTTAATTATAAATAAAAGCCCTGAAATTTCTGAAAGCCTTTATAAAATTATTAATAAATTGGAATTTAATTACACAATAGATATGATAAAAAACTTTAAAGAAGACAAAATCAGAATGTTAAAAGATATTTTATTTGTATTATATGAATTTGAAAAAGAAAAACAAAACAATATTATTGCAAAAATAAAAAGGGATGATTTAATCAGCCTATACAATGTATGTAAATCATATAACATAGATAACTTTATTCCCTACTTAAAAAAAACAATTATTAACCATTATAATAATTCAAATAGATAAAAGGAGATTAATCATATGGATAATTACATAAATAATTTTGAAAATGTGTTATTTTCCATCTTTTTTGCTAGTTTTAAATTTATACTTATTTTTTTAACAATTAGTCTAATATTTTCTCTGATAATGCTAGCAATAGGATGCTTAATAAAATCACAAAAGATAAAATCAAAATTTTTAATTACAGTTCCTAGTTTGATAATTGGTACATTCTTTTTTTTAATATCACCAGTTATATACATGTATTTTAAAAATTTGATATAAGTAAAAGTGTTTCTTTTATTTACCTTTAATACACTACAAAAGGAGTTGATAAAATATGAATTTAATTAAGAAAAAAAATCTTAACAAATTAGCAGTTTTAGGAACAACTGCAACATTATTATTAGCAAGAAGTAACATTTGTCTTGCAGAAAGTGGTATTGGAACAACGGAAGTTGCAGCGGCAACCGAAAATATAAAAAGAGTAATAACTTCTATTGCAATGCCACTTGGAGGAGTATTAATTTTTGCAAGTGTAGTTGTAGCAGCAATAAAAATGATTGCAAATGCCAATAACCCTCAAAAAAGAGCAGAGTCAATAGGTTCACTTGCTTGGATTTGTGGTGGTGGAGTAATACTCGGTGCAAGTTTAATTATTTCTGGAATTATTATAAATGTTGCTACTAACAATACTGGAAGTTTATTAGGTGGCTAGAAAGGAGTAAAAATATGAGAGTATTTAAGATTCCTTTTGACATCAAGAGGGAAGAAAAAATATTTGGTGGCTATTTAAGTTTAAGACAGGTAATATATTTAATGATTTCGGCAGGAAGTTTTGCTATATGTGCTTTTAAAATAAATATAGCAATAAAAATTATATTTATCACGATTACATGTTTATTCTTTTTATTATGTGCATTTTTAAAAATTGGAGAACAGAACTTTGACAAGTTCTTTTTTTATTGGTTAAAGTTTCTGTTTCGTAAAAGAAATTTCATTTATGAAAGAAGTTCTCAATGATATTAATGACTGTATTTCTAGTTTTAACACTAGTATTTATAATTGGAACATCAATTTATTTAAATAATAAAAAGAAAAATATTAATAGTGATATCAAACCAAATCAAAAACAAGAAAACAATAAAAATTCTAAAAATAAGTTATCAGATATATTGAACATTAAGATTTCTGGAAACATTATCTCATTAGGTAATAGATTTTCAGAAGTAATCAAATTAGGAAATATTGATTATAATATGCTATCCATCCGTGAACAAGACGCAATAGAAAATATATTAATACAATCTGCATTATCAATAGATTATCCAATACAATTTTTTTCTACAACAGAATTTATTGATACAAGTAAAGTTGTTGCATTATTAAAGAAGAATAGTATTCAAAATTCAAAGATTGAAGAATACAAAAAATATTTAATAAATTATCTAGAAAGTTTAATGGAAAATAGAAACATATCTGTTGTTAAAAATTATGCAATTATATCTTATGATGGAACATATGAAAATGCTATTGAAGAATTAAATAGAAAAGTAATGTCTTTAAAAGGAAGTCTACTTCGTGCAACAATAGTTTGCGAGGTTTTAAATGAAGACGAATTATACAATTTAATTTATAGAGAATTAAATAAAAATTCAACAATAAATGCTGGAAATTTAAAGAAAGGAGGAAAGAATTTATATGTTGGGAAAAAACAAAAAAAGAAAACAGATAAACATATTTAAAAATATACCAAATTTAATGGATCTAATCTTACCAGACGAATTACAAGAAAAGAAAGATTATTTAATTTTAGGTTATAATAAATTTTCAAGAATATTTGTAATGACAGTATATCCTGAACAAACTTGGGTTAGTTGGTTAGACGATTTATTTAATATTGGAAACATTAATATTTCAATAAAAATTGAGCCATCTTCTAATGGAAATGTAATAAATCAATTAACAAAAAAGTTAGTCCAAAGTCAGTCTGAATATGCAACTTATTCAAGGCAAGGAAATATATTACATTTGCCAGAATTAGAAAAGCAAATAAATGATTTAGAAGAGTTACGAATGTTAATTCAAACTAATCAAGATAAATTATTTTATGCAACAATATTTATTACTTTAAATGCAGAAAATTTAACTGAACTAAATGAAAAAACAAAAATATTAGAAAGTGAATTAAATAAGAAAACTGCAATGATAAGAACCTTAACATTTAGACAAATAGAAGGACTAAAAAGTATGTTACCAGTTGGAGATAGGCCAATTCCTAATTATGAAAGAAATATGGTTGCTGGTGGTATTGCAACTTTAATACCTATTTCAAATCCTAATTTATCACATGATACTGGGATTTTTGTTGGTAGAAATATGTTTACAAATGCCCCTGTCTATATTGATACATTTTGTCGGTCCTCCCCAACTCCCTAACCCTCATACATTTATTTGTGGTACATCAGGAGGTCGGAAAAAGTGTAGCATTAAAAACTTTGGCGGCACGAAATATTGCAACAACAGGATGTGGTGCATTTTTTATTGATGTTGAGGGTGAATATTCAAATTTAACTAAAATGCTTGGTGGAAAAGTAATTAAAATAGAGCAAGGAAAACCTGCAGGTATAAATCCATTTGAACTTGAACCAGACATAAAAGGAAATCGAAGTTTTTTGAATATATTAGATAAAGTTGCAGAAATAAGAGCACTTTTAGCAACAATATGCAGAAATTATCAGGCTAGAACACTTAATTCAACAGAAATAACTGAAATAGAAATTGTGGTAAATCAGTTATATAGCGAAAAAGGGATAACTACTGATGTTAATTCTCTATATGAAAGAAAAGGTGGAAAATTAGATAATGGAAAATATGCTATTGGAAAAATACCAAAAAAGATGCCTACCCTATCAGATTTTCAAAAGAAATTAAAAGCAAGAGGGAAATGTAATGAATTAGCCAATTTATTGATTCCGTTTTTAAATGGTAATTCTTTAGGCTTTTTCGATTGTGAAAGTAAAATTACATCAAATGAAGATATAATCTGCTTTGATATGTCAGAAATAAAAGATGAATTTACAAAATTGTATTCTTCTTTTGTAATTCTTACTTGGGTTTGGCAAAAATATGTATTAAAAAACAAAAATAAAAAGAAAATTATAATTTGTGATGAGGCATGGCTATTTTTAAAATTCAAAGAATCTGCTGAATTTCTTGTAAATGTTGCTCGTAGACGGTAGAAAATATAATGTTCCGTTATTTATTGGAAGTCAATTTATAGACGAATTTTTGAATTCAGAAGAACGGAAAAACAATTATAAACATCTGTCCTACTAGATATATATTCAAACAGACTTCAGGATGTGTTGATGAAGTTGTAAATTTCTTTAATCTATCTGAAGGTACAAAAAACTTTTTAACTACTGCTAATCCAGGTGAGTGTGTTATAAGTCTTAATAACAGTGTAACAGCAATAAAATTTGTAATTACAGATTATGAAAAAGAGTTTGTATTTACTTAAAAGGCGGTGATAATATTGAAAAAAGTTTTTAAGATATTTTTAATTATGACTATAATTTTTACACTCATCTCCCCCATTTCTTTTTGTGCAGATGATGTAAAATTTAAAGACCAGATAAAACAAGAAGATGGCTCTTTATTTGAAAAAATAATTGCAGAATGTATTCGGTGGAATAGCTCAAACTATATTTGATTTTACAACTGGAAAAGATGCAAATGTTGGATTTAAAGATTATGATACATTGATATTTAATAACAACCAACAACTAGATAGCCTATCGCCATTTACTGAAGATTTATGGAATAAAACCATGGACTGGTACAAAATTTTTGCAGGAATTTCTGGAAGTTTGATTTTAATTGCAGTTATAATATTGTCTTATAAAATTATGCTTGCAGGTATGAATACTAGCAAAAAAAATGATGCAAAAGAAAGTTTAATTAGGTTGTTGTTTGGTGGTGTTGCAATATCCCTCGCACCACTATTTATTAGATTTCTACTATTTTTTAATAATAGTCTAGTTTATTTATTAGTTACATCTGTTAATGGTTCTTTAGATGGCTTTTTAGGAAATAGTATGTTGACCTCAATAAGGACTGGTAATGCAATAACAACAGCATTGGTAATTTCAATGTTTATATATCTTTTTGTAAAGATAAATATAAAATTTATTGTTAGACAATTTACAATTATAATATTTACTATTTTTACACCTATTGCAACGGGACTTTGGATAATAAATAAAAATGTTACTGCAGCATCAATTTGGGCAGGTCAAATTATAATGAATATATTTATGCAGTTTATATACTGTTTTTTATTTTTGATATATCTTGCATTTTTGCCATCTGGTGGTGGCTGGGCTATCTCTCTAATATGGGCTATGATGATACTTCCACTTGCTGATACATTACAAAATTGTTTACAAAACTTAACAAGTAGAATTGCTGGTATTGATAATGAACAAATGTCTAATAGAGTTATTGGTATGGGAGCAATGCTTGGTTTTGGATTAGGTGCAATAAAAGAACAATTTAAAACACCAAAGCAAAATATAAAAGATGTAGGCAATACAAATACAGGATTTAAAGGTTTTGTAGATAGAGCAAAATCTATTATTAGTCCTGGAATGAACTTAAGTTCTGAAGAAGACTATAACGGAAATATAAATCCTATTAGAAATGTAATACCAAAAGAAACGCCAAATACAAATACTGAAAAACAAGTCAATAATGTAATTAATAATAGTAAATTAAACACAGTAAAATCAATTACTGGAGCAACTATAAAAACAGGTGCAAAGGCTACCAAAAATTATCTTGAATTAGGCGCCAAAATGGCTGAAGGAGATTTTACTAAAAATCCATATAAGATAAACTACAATAATTCAAAAAGAGAACAAAACCATACTGAATATATGAATAATATTTCTAATGCAAAGAATAATGAAATATTAAATACAGGTGATGACAATGAACTTTAAAGAAAACGCAAAAAATAAAATTAATAAAAAGGCAAAAAAATTTGTTTTTAAAGTCATTAAACCATTTTTACCTTTTATAATAATTATTGTTGGTTTATTTTTGGCTATCTGTACCATTGTTGATGCTATATTTGTCCAAGAAGTACAATCAGATAACTCTTCTATGTCAGAAACAGAAATTGAAATAAAAAATCAATGTATTTCAAAAGCAGAATACTTAAATACATGTAATAACTTTATTGGTTCTGAACCAACAAATTATCTTCTAGATGTAGATGATAGAGAAAGAGATAAATGTATAGAATGGTCGCATTTATATAGTATAATGGCTTTTTATAATATGACTTATAATACAAAAATAGATAATGTTTTATTGGAAAAAGTTGCAAATGAATTTAAAAGTACATTTATATATGAGCAATATAATACAAAAATTGAAGAAAAGACAACTGATGAAAACGGAAATGAAGTTATAACAACTGGAGAACATACTCAATATTTATTAATCGAAAGTGATACTATTATAGGGCATTTTAAATATAATTATACAGAAAAAACAACTGAAGAAAACGGTATAAAGACAACAAAGAAAGTATTTGATAATGAAGAATTAATTGGTGATAAATATGATAGATTAAAAAATTATTTAAGAAACACATTGCATATACGCGAAAGTGATTTAGATACTGATGTTCAAATTGTTATTCAGGCCGCTAATGGCTATTATGATGGTGAAGAAAATACAAATTGGTTACAAGGAAATTCCTCTTCAAATACAATTATAACTGATGGTAAGGGATTAATTTCAAAAGGAATGTTTATATGGCCAATACCAGGTTATACAAATATTTCATCACACTTTGGTATGAGAGTACATCCAATAACAGGAGCATATAAATTACATAGTGGAACTGATGTTGGAGCGCCAATTGGTGCTAATTTCGTAGCAATGGCTGACGGAACAGTAATAAAAGCAACTTATAACTCTGCATATGGAAATATGGTTATGATAGACCACCGGTCAAGGAATAGTAACATTATATGCACATGGTTCTGAAATTTTAGTTAAAACAAATCAAGTTGTAAAACAAGGTGAACCAATATTAAAAGTTGGTTCAACAGGATATTCAACTGGACCACATGCACATTTTGAAATTAGAATAAATGGAAATTTTGCTAACCCTGAAGATTATTTTGAATAGGAGGATTTATAAATGGTATTGATATTTACAGATAATGAACAACTAGATATTGATTTAAACAAGAAAATTGAAAATAGTAGAATTGTTTATTATCCAGACTATATTTTAGAAGAATCAAAGGCAACAGTATTAATTGCTACGGTTCAACCAAATAAATACAATTTCAAAGACTTTATGTTTAAAGTTCGAGAAAAAGATATACAAGTTATTTTACTTTTAGAAAATGAAAAACAAAAAGAGTTAAATGATGCTCTAATTCTTGGAATTTATGACATTATATTTGACCCTTTTGATTTAAAAGATGTCATTGAAAAAATCAAAACACCAAATTCATTTTCTAAAGTTTCAAAATATATAAAAAAATTACAAGAACTAGATTAATATAGTTCTTTTTTTATGCAAATTAAAGGTGGTGGTTTTTATGCTGTAATTTACTTACAAAAAAACACAAAAGACAAAAACAAAAGGTAAAAAGATTTATAAGGAGATGAATTAATATGAATGAAAATATTAAAGAAAAATTAAAAAAAGGTGTAGCATATAGTGCTATATTATTATCTGTTGCAACATTAGGAATTGTTGGAGGAAATACTTATGCAAAATATTTTACAAAAATTGATGGTGAAGGAAATGCAGAAATTGCAAGATGGTCTTTCAGAGCAAATAACACATCAACTGTAATGGAAAAGATACAATTAAATAATGTATATAATACAAACATTTTAAAAAATAAAACAATTGCTCCAGGGACAAATGGTTCTTTTGATATTGTCCTAGATGCAACTGGTGCTAATGTAGCAATAGATTATGCAGTTACATTTGATAATTTAGTAAACAAACCAACAAATATGAAATTTACATATGATGGCAAAACATCTGATTCATTAAAAGGTTTGGAAGATGTATTAAAAGGAAGAATTGCACTAAATGATGCAAGAACAAAAACTTTAACTATTAAATGGGCTTGGGATTATCAAACTGGTACTACAGCAAAAGAAAAAGAAAACAACGATAAAATAGATACAAATGACTCTGGAAAAGATTTTTCTTTTGATATAAAAGTAACAGGAACACAAGTAAATCCACAAGGATAAGGTGAAATATGAAAAAGACTTTAGGTATATTAATTATTATGGTTATTATTATTTTATCAATATGTGTTATCAAAAATAGGCAGGTACTTTGTGAAAAATTACCTGTAAGACTTTTAATTGTAAAATCTAATAGCATGTACCCCACTTTGCAAAAAGGTGATTTTATACTAATAAAAAGAAACAACGATTATAAAAAGGGTGATATTATAACATATGATTATGAAAGCAATTATCTTGTAACACATAGAATTATAGAAAAAAATAATAATTTTTTTATAACAAAAGGTGATAATAATAACTCGGAAGATGACAAATTCATACAATTAGATAATATAAAAGGCAAAGTAATACTTATATTGAATAGAAAAAATCAAATTTCAATTTTTCTACTAATGATTTTTTTAGTATTATTTTGTCTTTTTAAAAATAATAAGGAGGATTAAAGTTATGAATATAAAAAGCAAATCAAAGGTTATTATTCTAATTATTCTTATTATGATTTCAAGTTGTTCTGTTGTTTTCGGTAGATATGTATTAGAAAGTGAAAAAACAGAATTTGCAAATATAAATATAAAAACATGTGATTTTAAAATTAGTAATCTTAAAAAATATGGAACATTAGATTTATATTTGGATGGGCAAAAAGTCTCAACATCAATTTCTGATTTTAACAGAAAAATAACTATTGGGACAACATACGAAATAAAAAATATTAAAGTAAATGAGGGTTATATTTTAGAAACAGATATAAACTCATTGAAAGGTACTATAAACAATAATACAACAATAAATTTAAGTTTCAAGACCACTTCTTATAGTATTTCTTATAATTTAAATGGTGGTAACTTGACAGGCAAAAATACAAATTATACTGTTGAATCTGATAATTTTACATTACCTACACCAAGCAAAAACGGATATACATTTACAGGTTGGACTGGTACAGGTTTATCAAGTGCAACTAAAACAGTTACAATTTCAAAAGGTTCAACTGGAAATAGAAGTTATACCGCTAATTGGACACCTACAAATTATAGCATTTCATACAACTTAAATGGTGGCTCAATTTCAGGGCAAAAAAATTCATACAACATTGAAAGTAACAATTTCACATTACCAACTCCAACAAGAAACGGATATACATTTACAGGTTGGACAGGAACAGGCTTATCAAGTGCAACTAAAACAGTTACAATTTCAAAAGGAAATATTGGAAATAAAACATATACTGCAAATTGGTCTGTTATAAATTATAGCATTTCTTATAATGCAAATGGTGGCTCAATTTCTGGTCAAAGAACTTCATACAATATAGAATCTGCAAGTTTCAATTTAGTTACACCATCAAGAAATGGATATTCATTTAAAGGATGGACAGGAACAGGTTTATCAGGCGCTACTAGAACAGTTACGGTAGCAAAAGGAAGCACAGGTAATAGAAGTTATACAGCAAATTGGGTGGATGATATAAGACCAACAATTCACGGTGCTTGGATAACAAGTGGACCTACTTATGAGGTTCGTTCTTCTGGATATGGTTACAGAGTTAATATTCAAGTTTCTTGCTCTGACGCTGGTAGTGGTATAAATAGAGTTCTTACTTATTATGATTTGAACGGTGGTTGGGCCGGTGAAACAAATATTACAGGCTCTATGAGAGATTCTTTCTGGTTTAAGCCAGGCTATCGACAAATAAAAATTGTTGTATATGATAACGCAGGAAATTCATCTGAAACTATTATTGGAGTTCAATGTGGATAGTATGACTAGGAGGTAAAAATGAAAAATAAGAAAAAAATTATAATTTTAATTATAGCATTATGCTTAATACTATTTATTCTTAGTATTTTTTCAACTGGTACATATTCAAAATTTTTTGGAAAAATATTAGGCGAATCTAAAACAGAAATTGCAGAACCAGTTTTTGTTTTAGAAAATACCGATAAAAAAATTGTTGATAATTCTAATCAAGAAGTAGATTATTATTTTAAAGTGAAGAATTATAATAATTCAAGTATCAATGAGGTAAATTTAAAATACATACTAGAGATTACACCAATTCAAGATAAGGCAATTACTTTAACATTATATAAAGATAACCAAAAAATAGATTTGAATAATCAAAAAACTGCATATATAGAAATTGGACATACAACAAAACAAGAACATCAATATAGATTAAATGTAAAATATAATAAGAATAATCAAGAAAATAGTTATGATATAAATAGCAGTATCTTTATAAAAGCAAATGCTATACAAAATTAGACAGGAGTAAAGATATGAATAATCAAGAATTTTATGGTATTCGTATAAATAAAAAAATACCAAAATTAAAAGATAATAAAAATATAAATAAATATTATGGCTCTATAAAACCAAGTTTTGAAGGAAAGGCTTATATTATAGAAGATTGCAAAGAAAAACAAGAACTTACAAGTAATCGTAGATATAGAAAAAAAGGAAAACATACTATAAAATATATTAATTCAAAACATGAAAATTATTTTATAGACATAGAAATAAAAAGTCTTAAAATATTATGGCTTTTTTTATTTTTGTTAATTTTATTGTTCCTGATAATATCTCAAATAAAGATGCCAGAAAAAGATTCAAATGAATATAATATATCAGAATCAATTGATTTTGATGTTAATTTGGAAGGGAATAAATATGTATTTGATATTAATTACGGAGATACAGATTATAAAAATGTTTCTTTAACAAGTAATTCAAATGATAATAAATACATATATCCTGGAACTAGCGGAGTTTTTTATATAAAAATTAGCACTAAAAAAGGCAACAAAGATATGATTTACTCTATGCAAATAAGAGATGAATCAAACAAACCTCAACTATTAAAATTTGAAATTGATGGGAAAACATATAATTCAATGGAAGAACTATCAAAGCATATTAATGGAACTATGAAAAAAGGTACATCAAAAGTATTAAAAATAAATTGGTCTTGGAATTATGAAAATGGTGATGGAGATCAATTTGACACAAATGACGGTGAAATATTGGATAATTATAAGGTTTTAATGAGAATTATTGGACAAGCCAAGGAGGTTTAAAATGAAAATAAAAAAACTAATTATAATAATCGTAACAATAATGATTATTATTTCTATAATTGCATTAATAATTACTATGAATGTACTAAAAAATAAAAATAAAATTGATGAGGCCTACAATATGATAGAACAGAATAATATTCAAAACACAGAAAATAAGGATTTAGTGCTTTCAGATGGAACAATGGGAATTATAAAAATAGAAAAAATTGGCTTTGAAGGTCTAATACAAGATGGGACTGACTTAAAAACATTAGACAATTATGTTGGACATTTTAAAAATAGTAGTATTTTTGATGGGAATGTTGCACTTGCAGCACACAACAATAGTAAATTTTGGAAAAATTTAAATAAACTATCAAATGGAGATAAAATAATATATACATGTTTATTAGGTTCTAAAACATATGAAGTATTTAATATAAAAATTATATCTTCAGATGATTGGAGTTTAATTCAAAATTCTAATAAAAATATAATAACATTAATTACTTGTGTGCATGGAAAACCTTCTGAAAGGCTTTGTGTGCAAGGGGTTGAAGTATAAAAAACTTTTTTTATTTTGAGCATTGTCAAATTTATAAAAAAGATGTTACCATATATATAACAAAATAGAAAGGGTGATGTCTTATGAAAACAAAGAAAATATTAATTGTTATAATTATTTTATTATTAATCATTATATTTTCATGTTCATTTATAATAATCAAAAATAAATTGACAAAAGAAACAACTGAAAGCATAGAAAATCAATTAATAGAAAATAATACTACAAATGAAATTGAAAATGTAATTGTAGAAAACACTATTGTAGAAAATGAAGTTGAAAATGACACAGAACAAAATGAAATAAAAAATGAAGTTGAGCAAAAACAAGAAATTACAGAAGACAAAGGAAAAACAGTTGTTAGTAATTCAAATGAAAATCAAGATAAAAAAGTACAAACAACATCAAAAAATACTTCAAATACTTCTCAAAAACACACTTCGGTATCTTCAACAAATAACAATACTGGAAGTAAAAATACTACAAAAGCAACAGAAAAAGAAAAGGAAACTGTTACTGCAAGCGCACCAAGTAATGCGAATACCTCTAATAGTTCAAATCCAACACAAGCATCAAAGAACAATACAGATGTTGGTGATAAAGAAGTAAGAAATGATATTATGATTAATAAAATAAAAAAAGTAATTGAAAGTAATCCATCTGAAAATATGTTAAAATTTGGATATTCTATTCAAATAGATTCATCAATAAAAAAACAGACAAATCAATTTACTTTTACAGAGTCAAGAGTTCTTAATTATATAAAATATTCTTTTGGTACAATAAAAATATATGCCGAGGATTGGTATAAAAATGGAACATATACAATGACTGCATGTTATATATTATAATAATAGACACTTTTTAAGGTGTCTATTTTAAATTGTCTCCTTTAATAATTTGCCCTTCATATACAAATTTATAGGAGGATTTTTAGTATGAAATTAACAAAAAAATGTGTTGCTTTATTGTTGATTTTACTTGCAATATTGCCAACATTCTCAAACTATGCTTTGGCCGCAACTGAAATAAGTTCGGCATTAGTAAAAAATGGTGGTGATTGCGGATATCACCTACAATTTTTTGATACAAAACAAAACGCTTGGTCTTATATAATTACACATTATGCTTATTATGAACATGACGGAAAACAATATCCTGCTTATTGTCTTGATAAAGACTCTCCTGGAGTTGGTACACCAGAGGCTGGTAATCAATATACTGTAAATGTTAATGATGTTATAAATGATGTTAGAATTTGGAGAATTGCAATAAATAGTTACCCATATCAAACACCAGAGTCTTTGGGGGTTGAAAATTATTTAGATGCTTTTGTAGCAACAAAACAAGCGATTTATTGTATTATATACAACAGAGAACCAAGCACTTATTTTAAAGGTGGAGATGCCAGAGGTGAAGCAATAAAAAATGCTATTGTACGATTAGTTGATATAGGTCGTAATGGAAGTCAAACACCAGTTAATACAGATATTACAGCAAATAAAATAGGTTCTTTTAAAGAAGATGGCGAATATTATTCACAAGAATATAGCGTTAATAGTCCAGTAGAGACAAGCCAATATATAATAAAAAATACAAATGGATTACCTAATGGAAGTAAAATAACAAATATGTCTAATAATGAACAAAACATATTTAGCGGAAATGAACATTTTAAAGTTAGAGTTCCAAAATCTCAAATAACAACAGACTTAGATATAACAATACTTTTACAAGCAAAATGCAAAAATTATCCTGTTTTTTATGGTAAATCAACTGTCCCAGGAACACAAGATTATTTGTTAACTTTCGACCCATTCGGTGATATAACAGGAGTAGCAAAACTTAATGTAAAAGCCAACACAGGAAAAATAAAAATAGTTAAAAATGATATGGATACTAATAAACCAATAGAAGGAGTTACATTCCAACTTTCTAAAAAAGATGGAACAGTAATTGCAAATAGTACAACAAATAGCAATGGTGAATCAACATTCACTAATTTATATCCAGGAAGTTATGTATTAAAAGAAATTTCTACAAATGCAAACTATATATTAAATGAAAAGGCATTTGATATAAATGTAGAATATAATAAAACTACATCTCAAACGATTACAAATGAGCATAAAAAAGGTAATATAAAAGTTTATAAAGTAGATAAAGACAATAAAAAAGTTGTATTAGGAAATGTAGAATTTCAATTATATTCTGAAGAATTTAAAAAAGTAGTTGGTACTTATTATACTGATGTAAATGGAGAATTAGAAATAAAAAATATTCGTACAGGAAACTATAAATTAATAGAAACAAAAACTAATAAATGGTATAACCTTGCAGGTGATACTCAAATTAAAGTTGAATGGGACAAAGAAACAACAAAAACCATTGAAAATGAACTAAAAAAAGGTCAAGTTAAAGTAATAAAAGTAGATAAAGACAATAACGAAGTAAAACTTGAAGGTGTTGAATTTGAAGTATTAGACGAAAATAATAAAGTTTTAGAAAAAATAGTTACTGATGAAAACGGTGAGGCATTAACTTCTAAATATGCAATAAGAGATTTTTCAAAATTAAAATTAAGAGAAACAAAAACATTAGAAAATTATGTATTATCTGATAAAGTAGAAACAATAGAATTAAAAGAAAATCAAATTTCTAATATTAAATTTGAAAATGAAAAAATAAAAGGAAAAGTTGAAATTACAAAAGTTGACTCAAAAGACGAAAATAAAAAATTAGAAGGTGCAAAATTTGGGTTATATGACGAAAATGATAATTTAATAGAAACATTAATTACAGATAAAGCGGGAATTGCATTAAGCCAAGTATTATACAAAGGAAATTACTATTTAAAAGAATTAGAAACTGGTTCAAACTACTATTTGCTAAATGAAGATACATTTGAATTTGAAATTGCTAAAAATGGTGAAACAATTAAGAAAACAATAAAAAATGAACCTGTAGATATTACTGTAGATGTAGATAAAGTTGGAACTACTGAAATAAAACCAAGTGAAGATGTAAATTATGAATTTTCTAATGTAGCAAATAACTCTAATGTTTATTTAGATAATTTTAAATGGTTTGATTATATACCAACTGATTATATAAGATTACAAAAGATGACAACTGGTACATGGAATCAAGAATTAACATACAAAGTATATTACAAAACAAATAAATCAGACGATTATGTGTTATTTAAAGAAAACTTAAATACAAACGAAAATTATGATTTAGACTTTACACAAATACCACTTGCAGATGATGAATATATTACAGAAACAATGTTTGATTTTGGAAAAGTGGAAAAAGGATTTAGAGAAAGTACTAAACCTACAATGAATTGTAAGTCTTTTGACACACTAAAAGATAATGATACATTTACAAATCACACAAAAAGCATTGGTACATATTTTGGAGTAACTGCTGAAGCAGATAGTAAATGGACAACAATTACACATATCCCAGAAGAAAAACACGAAGAAATATTGCCTAAAACAGGAAAATAAAATATGTTTATAATCTTCCTAAAAATTACCCTTCAAAAAATAAATTTATAGGAGGATTTTTATTATGGAAATATCAAATATTAAAATTTTTAAAGCAAATCAAAGAGGAGCAGTATTAGCATATGCAAATGTAATTTTAGATGGAAAATTTATTATAAGAGGAATAAAATTATTGGAAACAGAAAAATCCGGAAGATTTATTGCAATGCCTTCAAGAAGAATTACAAATGGCCAAAAAAGAGCATATAGAGATATATGCCATCCATTAGATTCAAGCGTAAGAGAAGAATTAACTGAAAAAATATTTAATGCGTATGAAGAATTTATTGATGATTAAAAAAAAGTTAAAGTAAATCCTTTTATTGCCCTTCAAAATTAGTTATGAAAGGATTTTTTTATGATTATTAGTGATAGACTAAAAAAACAATTGAAAGATTTAGAAGAAAATATAAATACAATTACTTATAACCACAGTATTGTTGGTATTCAGTTAGAAAATTTTTTAAAAAATTTTGAAAAAGCAAGATATAATTTATTAGAGGAAATTAAAAAACAAAATGATACAGTTGAGTATGAATACGAAAAAATTAGAACAGTTGATAATGACTACACTGCAGAACTAAAAAATGGTATATTAAAAATATATATTCCAGAAACAATGCCATCATATAAAAACATAAAAACACATGCTCATAAAAGAATTTTACTCAATATAAAAGAAGTTAGTCAAGAATATGCAGGTACTTTTCAAAATGAGGTTTTTATTTTTATAAAAGTATTTGATAATATTTTAGGCTGGGATATTGACAATAAATTTATTAAACCTATATCAGATGGTTTGATTTATGCTGGAGTTATTAAAGATGACAATATTAGTAAAATGTTTTATTGTGCAAAAGGAGAATATTCTGAAACTCCACATACTGAAGTTTATGTTTTCGATGGTAAAAATATAAGTGAATTTTTAGAAAAGTACAGTACATAAAAATAGCCTTTTTTATGTATTTTTTTGTATATAAAAAATGGCTAGATTAAAAGAAGTAAAAATATTGATTTTATAATACTTTCAAAAAAATAAAAAGCCATTTCAAGTAGTGCAGGTAGGTAGATGACACGATAGTGTCGACTATCCTACCACCCTATACAATTTTTTTAAAATTTATAAGGTGGTTATGGAGGTGATTAATTTGAATTTTTTTCCTAATGGTGAAGAAGAAATTGCTTTAATAAAATTTGTATCACAATACCAATATTTGAATACAAATGATGCAAAGTATTTCTTCAAAACCGTTGATTATTATAAAAAAAGAATCAAGCATTTAGTTGATAAAAAATTTATTAAAAGAAGTAAATCTTATCTTATACTAGATGAACTCGGAATTGAATACGCTAAATTACTTGGGTTTGATTATAATCCTGTTAATAGAAACGCAAAATATAAAAATAGATTATTAAATTTAAGTAATATAGGTGCTTTTTATCATAATTGTAAAACTGTAAAATTTACTCCTTCATTTTCAATAAAAGATAAACAAACATTTACAACAACAGGAAGAAGATATATTGGTGTATTTGATATAAATGGAATAGAATATTTAGGTTATCAGATAAGAGCAGAACATGATGAAAAATATATAAAATCAATTATGTACGATATACAAAAGGAAATTAAATATAAAAACATTATAATATTGGTTAATGATATAAAAAGAATTAATTTTAACGATTTTTGTTTTGGTATAAATCAAGTTGTTGTTTTACAAGATAGCGAAGAAAATCGAGAAAAATTAAAATACTTAAATAGTGTAAACTGGTATAAAATAATAAATGAATTTTATAAAAATAAGGCTTATTTATCAGAATATAATTTCTGTGATTATACAGATTACAAAAACAAATATATTTCTTATTTCTATTTTTTGGATACAGAAAAAATTAATAGAATTAAGTATTTTTTAAGAGAAAACGAAAATAAAAATATAGATATAATTTGTGATAGTTCTCAAAAAGAAGAATTATCAAAAGTATTTCCAAATGCACATTATATAATTTTAAGTTTGGAAAAATATATTGATAAAGAACGCAATTATTATGATTAAAAAAATTTGCTTTTATTTTTTTTTATTTTTTTGTTTTATCTTAAATATTGCCATTGATATAAACCTAAATAATTATATTAATATTTTGGAATTAGTTTTTAATAAAAAAATATATCTTACTTCCAATTTATATGCTTTTATTTGCTTTGTATTTGCCTTTATTTCAATTTTAATATTATTAGATATAATACTTGTCTTTAAAAAGAAAAAAGGTGAAAATATAGGCATTAATTTTAAAACAGAAGATGGCACTCATGGGACTGCTAATTGGATGGATGAAAGTACAATAAAAAGCATTTTAACATTAGAAGATAAACCTGGTATAATATTGGGAAAATATGATAATAACATTGTAAAACTACCACTTAATAGTTATTTTAATAAAAATATTTGTGTATTTGGTAGTTCTGGTAGTATGAAGACCATTCGGTTTTCTTCTTGTTAATTTGTTAGAATTATCAAGATATTCAAAATCAATAATTGTAACGGACCCTAAAGGAGAAATATATAGAAAAACTTCAATTTACTTCAAAAAAATAGGTTATGTTGTAAAAGTTTTGAATTTAAAAGATATGAAACATTCCGACAGATGGAATCCACTTGCAGAAAATCAAAATATTAATGATGTTCAAACTTCAAGTGATGTAATTATATCAAATACACAAAGGCATGATAAAGGTGGAGATGAATTTTGGCCGCGTGCTGAAGAAAATTTATTAAAAGCATTTGAATTTTACTTTTTAGAAACATTATCAGATAAAAATAATTTAACAAATGTATATAACCATATAGCAAGTGGAGATATTAAAGAAATTGACGAAATATTTAAAAAATTACCAGATAATAGTCCTGCTAAGATGAGTTATAATATATTTGCAAGTGGATCAGATACAATAAAAGCAAGTGTAATTACAGGCCTTGGTACAAGACTTCAGACTTTTCAAAACGAAGAACTTCAAAAATTAACAAGTGAAACTGATATTGATTTAGAGTTGCCTGGTAGGAAACCATGTATTTACTATGTTGTAACTTCAGATATGGATTCAACATATGATTTTATTTCTTCATTGTTTTATACATTTTTATTTATAAAACTTATACGATATGCTGATTCTCGAAGTGATGGAAAATGTGAAAATGAAGTATTCTGTTTTTTAGATGAGTTTGCCAATATACGGACAAATTCCAGACTTTAACAAAAAAATATCAACAGTTAGAAGCCGTGGAATTTCTTTAATACCTATATTGCAAAATGTACGGTCAATTTAAAAATAGATATCCAAATGATTTATGGGAAGAAATAATACGGCAATTGTGATACAAGAATCGGAATGGGTACTACAGATGTATTAACTGCACAATATTTTTGTAATTTAATTGGTGTTGCATCAGTCGAAAGTACTTCAATAAAAAAATCAAACTCGATAGAAGGAGATGTTGCTGAATATGGTCAAAAAAGTATATCAACTCAAAAAAGAAATTTGCTTAATGTAGATGAAATATTAAGGATTCCATCTACTAAATTACTTGTAAATTTAAGAGGAAATAACCCATTACTATTAGATAAAATGATATATACTGAACATCCTATTTCAAAAGAACTTAAAGACTCTCCAATTAATGAGTACAATCCTAAATGGATTAAAAATAATTCTATGATTATACCAGAAATAAAAAAGTTAGATAAGAATATTAGAAAAAAAGAAAAGCTTAACTGGGACACATTTTAAATTTTATTTATAATAACCATTTAATAATTAATATTACAAAAGAAAATTTAGAAAACAAATTATTAACATTACCAATATGGTGGTGTTTATTATTTTTGGAGGTGAAATATTGAGTGAACTTACACTAAAAGAAATTTTTAGAAGTAAAGAAGAAAAAAGAATATTAACAGGAAGAATAAGTGGCATAGAAGATGAGTACTATAAACTAAAAAATAAAAGTATTCCTTGTGCTGTAGTGTGGTATGACGATATAAAAATACTTATTCCTAGTACACATTTAGGAATAAAAAAAGTAAATAAATCTATAATTCGTGGAATGCTAGGCGCAGAAATTGATTTTATTGTTATGGAAATTGATGAAATATCCAATATTGCAATAGCAAGTAGAAAAGATGCAATGGAGTTAAGGCAAAACCTTGAAATTCCAAAATTAAAGAAAAATGATATAGTAAGGGTAAGAATATTAGCAGTTGGAATAAAGTATGTTATAGTCGATTTATATGGCAAAGAGACCATAATAAAAGCAGACAACCTAAAACATACTTTTATTGTGAATTGTAAAGAACAATTTAAACCCGGAGAATATCTAAAAGTTAGAATTATTAATATTGATACTGAAAAAGATATCTTTGAGTTAGATGCAAAATGTTTTCTAGAGAATCCTTTTAATAATATTCGAAAATATATAACTGAAAATGGAGAATATACTGGTAAAGTAATAAGTTTTCCAAAACAAAACAGCGGAATTATTGTTCAATTGGATAATACAGAAGTTACATGCCTAGTAAGAGTTCCTGCTCAATTTAGAACATATCCACATTTATATGATAAAGTGTTGATAAAAGTTACAGAAATTAAAGAAAATAAAAAATTTATATACGGTTATTTAACGAGAATTATTTAGGAGGGCTTTTAAAATGACAGATAATTTAAAAATAGAAAATTTTTTACAAGATTTTGGTTGTGCTAGGCTGGAGCATTTACAAATTTTATTTGGAGAAAAGAATAACAATTTTAAAGGTGTCTTAAGAGGTAATAATGTTAGCAAAAAAGAGAATATCTTTGTTCATAATACTAGAATAATTAATAACAATATGCTTGTTGCATTAGATATATTATGCGAATATAAAAAAAGAAAAAGACTTAATAGATATTACTTAGGATATGAACCGGTTATAATAAGTTTTTTGAGCAATGAACAATTACTATATCACATAATTGTAGCAAATAATGAACAAAAAAAGGGAATTGTAAAAAAAATAAATTCCTATCCCCTATCACTCCCCAAAGCTGATAAATTAATTTTAGCCTTTCCTGATGTATCTGAATTAGAAAACATTGAGTGTAACATTCCTTTTCTATATTGCACATATCCTGGATTAGAAATACAAAATTAAAAGGACTATTTTTAGTCCTTTTTGTATTCATCTGAATATACATACAAATTCCAAGTATTATCCTCAGTTCTTTTTACTTTTGAATATATTAATTGTCCTATTTCATAAGGCACTTCTTCAGAACTGCCCGAATATAATTCTTCAGTGTCATCTTTTATTACTTGTATATTTACTCCCCTAAATGCACTTACTGCTAAATAATTTTTCATAACTTTATATCTCCTACATTTTATAACTTCAAGGCAACTAAGACTTCATTTGATTCTACTACATATCTTTTTCCATCATAGTAATATTCTTCATTTTCTCTATAAACCGTGTATCCTAAGTTTTCTAATCTTGTGGCCATTTTTTCTATTGCTTCAGGAACTTCAAATGTTCTTGTTTCTGTTTGAGTTATTAACTTATAATATTCAATTTTTACTATTTTTTCATCTTGATTTATTTTTTTATCCACTAATTTTGTAATTAAACCCAAATTCATTTTATAGACTACCTTTCAATGTAAAACCTTTCAGTTCTGCTTTTGCTTCAATATGTTGTATTTCTTTGCTATTTAAACCTAAATTCCTAAGTTTTGTTTTTGTTATATTAAGTAATTGTTCAATAATATTAATTCCGTTATCGTTTAGAATTAATAACACTTTACTGTTTATCATTAGTTTATCAATTGTTTCACTCTTTTTTAACATCTATATCAACTTCTGTTCTTATATTATACTATTTTTGGGTAAGATTAGCAATCAAAACCCAAAAAATTTACTATAAATCAATTTTAACACTTTATAATAATAATTTTATATAATTATGATAAGGTTTATTAAAAAATTGTATTATATCTTTTTTCATCTTTATTGATAATTTTTTTTTATATGATATAATATAAAAAAATAGGAGGTTTTAAATGAATAAGATAATTAATATTATAATATGCATAATAATAATACTTTTTTATGGATTAGTTATTATTACCGGAATATTACCCAATTTTATTATTGATACTAAAATTATGTTAGGATGTTTAATTATTCCAATTGTTATTGTATTTTTGACTATGATTATGGAAATAAGAAAAAGTAAAAATGAAAATGAAAAAATAAAAATAAAAAAATTTTGGACAATAACTTTATTCTGTATGTACTGCATATCATTGATTTCAATATTATTTTTAAAAAATGAATATAGATTAATAGATACAACATATAATATAAATCCATTTTCAAGAGAACATTTTGAAACAGTAAATATAATACCATTCAAAACAATAGTTGATTTTTTTAATAACTGGAATATAAAAGTATTTATTTTAAATATTGGAGTTAATATACTATTATTTATGCCAATGGGAATTTTTATACCAAGTTTATTTAAAAAGAATATTAAAAATTTAAGACAATTTATTTTAATAATAATTGTAATTTCTCTCATTGTTGAAATACTACAATTTATTACATTTAGAGGTTCTGCGGATATTGATGATATAATTTTAAATGTATTTGGTGCTGTAATTTCTTATTTGCTTTCAAATTTAAAAATATTTAAAAAATATTTAATATAAATTTTAAATAAAAAACTAGGAAATTCAAATATTGAATTTCCTAGTAGATTTGCTATGGAAGGAAAACACTTTGCTTATAGATTAATAACTGTAGTAGTGAACATAGTCAAGATATTCTCTTGTTCCATCTCCTGCTTTACTAAAGACAAAATAGTATTTTCCGGAGCCAACATTGGTAAAAGTGTGTGTTTCTCCACTACAAGAACGACTAAATGTTACACTACCAACTTTTGAACTTCCGATAAAGTTTTTGCGATATAACGTTACCGTAAAAGTTGTGTTAATATGAGTTGGTACACTGTTATGTGCCGTAATTGTAATACCAATGTTATTTCCGTCGTATGACCGTTCTGGGGCCTTGTAAGTATTCTCGAACCAACCACTTGATTCATAACTTGAATATGTTGAAACAGAACTTGAGCCTAATGACTCAGTTGTTACAACAGACCGTGTTTGGTCTGAAAGTTCAGCAGCCAAAACAGGTGATACGTTAGGAATGAGCATTGATACTACCATTGCTAAAGCAGCAATGAATGAAATTATTTTTTTTGATTTGTTCATAAGATTTTCCTCCCTAAAAAACGTAATTCCTTCCATAGCCATATCCAAAGATTGTTTAGATATTTTGTTATCTATTAACAAACTTTAATATTATAATACATTTATTGTAGAATTTTGGCAAAAAAGATAAAATAAGATAAAATATAGAAAAAATAAAACCTTCATGTTTTGGGTTAGATTAGTAATTAAAATGTAAAAAGAATGATTAATTTTTTAGTGTTTTTAAGTAATAGAGACTTATCTAAAATTATTGACATCACTTAAATATATGTTATAATACTAATTATAAATAATTAAGGAGAAAATGTAATGAATAAAAAAGTTTTTATATTTATGATTTGTTTTATTATATTAGTTATAGGAATATTAATATATACAAAGAATAATCAAAAAAAAATCGATATTGATAATAATATTCAAAGTTACATTCCTAATTATCAAGAGGTTGAGCGTAATCCTAATAAAGTAACAATAGAAGTTTTATCAAAAACAATAAACAGGAACCAATTAGAAATTATAATTACAGATAATAATGAATCTAAATATGGTTGGACTTATGCATTTAGAATCCAGAAAAAAGTAAATGATGATTGGCAGGAACTTGAAAAGATTAATGATGATATGAATTTTTATAATGCATTATATGGATTCGATAAAAATAATCAATTACAGTTACAAATAGATTTTGAGAATTACTATGGTGCTTTAGAAAGTGGAACTTACAGAATAGTAAAACCTGTTTACAATGTTGGTTATTTTTTAGTTGATTTATATTCAAATGAATTTACAATAAAATAATATAATATAAAAAAAATCTGTCTAGTAAAAATACTAAACAGATTTTTTTATTATATTAAAGTATATATTTTCTATTACCAAGCCCATCCATACCAAGATGTATCTCCATAAAATCTTGCAGGAGTACTATTTTGACATTTTTCTGCAGCTGTTTTATGTGCCATTCTCAAACTCATAGTTCCAACAAGTGAGTTGAAATAAGGTCCCCATTCTAATAATGCATAATTAGTAATTGTAGAATACCAACCGATAAATCCTCTATTACTATATCCTGTAATATGTAAAGCATCTGCAAATGCACTTGTTTGACCACTTCTACATGCATTTATCATAACTAAATGCCAATTTCCAGTCATATGTCCTTGATTAATAGCCTGATTACCATCATTTATTTGCTGTATACCATTTTTGTATGCTCCGATGTCCAAAAAATGAAAAAGCATAATTATTTCCTGAAACATGAATATAATTATTTACCGCTGAAATAGATGTTGTTTCATAACCTCCAGAACCATTGTTTGAAACATTATTATATCCTAACTTGTTAAAAACGGAAACAGTATTATTCATTATTGTTGATGCACCATAATCATTTTGTATGTTAGACATTAAAAAGTGTTTGACTTGGTCATTACTTGCTTGAGATACTGTAATAAATGATATTGAAAGAATAAAAGATAATACTATCGAATAAAATATCTTACTTTTTTTCATATTACATTTCACCTCCTACAAGCATATCCCCACCAATTACTTCTCCAGTTGTGCAATCAACATAGATTTTAACATTTGCTTCATCATTACAAGTAAAAACATATGCAAGTCTTAATGTTTGAATATTTTTATATGTTGTTATATCTTTATACCAAAAATAATTAGGTCTAACTATTTTCATTTCAACATTCATATCAGTTGCTGTAGTTTTTTCCATATATTTTTTGGCTATTTTGAATGCATCTTCTTCAGAAATTTCAACAGTGTTATTAGCGAAATTATTATCAATAACTACCAAACTAACTATTTCTTTACTTTCTGGAGAAAAAGAAATTTTTACTGCTTCTCCTGGATTAACAAAATTATTGTAATATTTATTAAATCTTATAGTCCAAATTTCATTATCATATTGTTCTAATTCAGTATAACTATAGTCTTTTGTTAGCATATCTTTTATAGAATCATATAATTGTAATCCTATTTCTTTGATTTCATTTTCATTCATATTGGTTGAAACAAGTGAAGGATTTTTTTGAACATAATGAATTAAGTTTCCATCTTTAGCATTTAAGCAAAAAACCTCATCTTTATAATCTACAACACTTTCAATTTGAGAATCCAACTCATTATTAAATTCATTAATAGTACATGTATCTTCTTTTATAGCATAATTAGATATCTGTTTTGATGTAGAAGTTGAATCAATTAGAGTTTTATACTTATTGACTTTTTGAATTATAAAATCTTTATTTACTGTATCATTAGTTGTTATTTTTTCATAAGTATTTCCTGTATTGGATAATTTTTCTTTTGTTAGTATAGAATTTGATTTTGTTTTATCAAAATCACTTGCAAAACTATAGATTGTAAAACTTAATATTATCATAAATGCTAATATTACAAATAAAATAATATATTTTGTTTTATTTTTCATAAAAACACCTCCTAGTATATTTTGTTATATTGAAAATACACTGTTGCTAAAAATATAAAACTTCACCTCCTATCTAAAAATGTTATTTTATGAAACTGAAATTTTGCAATATTTATATAAGAAATAGACAAAAAAAGATAAATTACAAAATTTTAATTTCATATTATTCTTAGAATCTCTTATTATGTCTAAATATATCATATGATATTATAATTTTAAAAAAAGATAAAAAAAAATAAAAAACTCATATAGTAAGTAACTATATGAGAAAAATATTAGGAAGTTTTACTTTGAAAAAATATTAATTTATGTGTCCATTATTAAATTCTGGTTATTTTAAATTAAACCAAACATGACATAATGCTTGTCTAGTTTTTCCAGTAGGTTTGTAACCATAGGCAGTCGTAACATCATAATGAAATCTGTACGAATGTCCAGGGGTTAATGCAACTGGCGACCAAGGTGATTCTGCATACCAATAGCCATCTGCATCTTTTCCATCAACATCTTCTTCAGGAGTAAATGTATGATCAAGAACTGTATATCCACCAGTTTCGTCATATACCCAAATCCGGATGTTAACTTCTGATGTTGTGCTATCTATGGCTTTCCAAGCAGGTTTTACCTGAAGGTCTTTTCCATATAAGATGTGTGCACTTCCACCAGCCTGATTTGTTTTTGTAACGGTCACATATCCAAGATAGTGATCACCTGTATCAAAAGATGATAGAAGAGATATTCCATTATCATCTCCTAACCGTTGGATAGAAGTTACATTTGTAGTTGTGTCATCCTTTGGTTCTGCCGCAAAAACCGTTGAAGGAATAGCAAGTGACAAAACTACAGCGAAAGTAGCAAGTTTTTTGATGTGATTTTTAATGTTCATAAAAGTCTCCTATTCCGTAAAACTCTCCTAATATTTTATTTGTTGTTACTAAAAAAACAATAACAACTTATTTGGTATGCACTTAACATACTTAATATAAAATAGCATAATTTGTCGTTTATTGACAAAAAAGATAAAAAAAGATAAAAAAGAGAAACAAAAAATTGAATTTTTGTTTCTCTATAAATAATTTATTTATTTTTTAAATTTATTACTATTTCCTCGTTTTCTAATGTATATATAACAACTTTTAATTTGTCTGTTAAATTAAATTCCGTTAAATCAAAAGTCAATTCAGCATGTAATTCACCTTTTTCAGTTAGTCCATAAGGATTGTGTTCTGGAATATTTGCAATATAAAATTTTTCTCCTTTTTCATTTTCAATATAACATTTATCTAATTTTATAAACTGGCTATCTAATACATTTCCGTTAGTTTTTATTTCATCTGATTTTTTATGCCATTTTTTATAATCGATATTATTTATAGTTATTTCTATTTTTGTACATGTTGGATATATTTTATTGCTAATATCGTAAATATCAGTATTACAATCAACTATTTTATAAATCTGTGGATTTCTATTTTTAAATATTTCTGGAACTGTAATTTCAAGTTTCCAATTTCCACTTATTGTTGTATTATTGAAGTTTTCTGTTAATACAATACTATTAAATTGTAAATATAATTTACTACAATTTGGGAACTTTGCATCATATGAATAACATTTTAATGTAAAATTACAAGTTGTTGGGTTAATAATTTTAGTGATTTCTAATGGCACAATACCACTATTAATCCTATTATTTATTACATCTGTTCTTTCACTTTTAAGTCCATTTTGTTTAAGAAATTCCTGTGCTATTTCCATATTAGCATGATATATTATATCATTATTTTCATCTGTAATAAGTAAATCTGGAATATCAAAAAAATTTTCCTTATTTGTTAAGTCAACATCTATATTAAACTGCGCTAAAAAATTTATATCTAAAGTATGATCATCAAATAACATTTGTGTTGCTTCGATTCTTGTATTTTGAGATTCTGCTGCTACAGTATCTAAATTTTCTTCTATATAATTATTCTGAACAGCACTTTCTACCCCTTTACTATCGTTAAATATATCACCTAAAAATTGATTTATATGTGTAGCAAAAACAGTTCCAGCGGTTATAGTACTTATTGATGTTACAATGATTGCAACTTTTTTTAAGCCTAACATTGTCTTATTTTTTCTATTTTTATTTAATGCCACTTCAAAAATTGCATTATGAAATGAAAGAGGCACTTTTTTATCTTCATTAAAATATTTTAATAAATCTTCATCAAACTTTTCTCTTTTCATTTTCAATGTCCTCCTCATAATATTTTTTTAATTTACTTTTTCCTCTAGTTAATCTACTTTTTACAGTATTAATATTGGTATGTAGAATGTTAGAAATTTGTCTACAGGACAAATTGCTATTATAATATAAAGTAATTACAAGTTTTTCTTCATAATTTAATTTGTTAATAAATGAATCAAAACTTATTTTATCTTGGACATCCTGTATTGTGTCGTTATATGCATTAAAGTTAACATCGTTTATTACTTGATTATATAATGCGGTATTTTTTTTATTAGAATTGTAAATTTTATTACATTCATTTATCAGAACCTTAAACATCCATGTTTTAAAATATTCTATATTTCTTATTTTTTTTGATTTTTCATATATAATAATCATTGTATTTTGCATTGCATCTTTTATATCCTCATCATTATTTAATCTTGTTTTGGCAACTTTATATAAGTCATTTTCAATGGTCGCAGTTAACTTTTTAAATGCAAATTCATCGCCTGCTTGAACTTTTTTTATTAAATCATTCACTATTATTCTCCTTTCTTTCATTTATATAGATATAATTTTTTTAAAATTTGGGTGCATTAATTAAAATATTTATTTGATTTTATTCAGTACAGTGTTAATGACTAGTTTTGGGGTAATCTTTTTATCTAAAAAAAATCCAAAGTATTTTTTTATATGTTCTTCTGGAACAGATTCGTTTACTTTTTTAGTCGCCATGATTATATCACATTTTATTGTGTTTACAGGGATATTATATTTTTTTGATATTATAGGATAAATATCATTTTTTAGTTTTATATTTTTCTTTTTATTCAAGAAATAATGAAAATATATTGTATCAGATAAGTATTTAGTTCCATCATATTTATTTGCATAGCCAATCTCTGATAATGCAGTATTTATCTGTTGTCTTATTAATTGTTTTCTTTGATTATTTAAATTTTCTTTTTTTATTTGTTCTTTCTTTATAGAAATTAATTGATTTATTTCTCTTAGGATGCTTTCCATTCCAGAGCCTTTATTTATATAACTATATATTAATGGATTATTTCTAATTTTTAAAATCATATCATTTTCACCAGAGATAACAATAATAGAATTACAGTAACTGTTTTTATTATGAGTAACCAAATATTCTATAATATCTAATCCATTATATATTGGTATCTTTAAATCTAATAATATTAAATCTATGTCTTTGGTATTTATTGCATTCAGTGCTTCTTTTCCATCTGTTGCAATCATACATAACCTTAAATCTGGGTTTATTTGAACTATATTATTGATTAAAACTTTAGCAAAATATAAATTATCATCTACAACAAGCATATTTAACATTCTATAATTTCACTCCTTCCATATATATAGATAGTAGTTTTTATAATTTTGGGTGCAATAAAAAAAAAAAATTATAATTTTTATAAAATTGCACCCAAATTTTGAATTTAAGGCATCTTAATATATGAAATAAATTAATAGAAATTAATTTTATATTGAGAACAAAAGAATAAGGGAATATAATAAAAAACTGCCATATAAGCAGTTTAATTTTTAAGTAATTGATTAATACATTTTTTGCAAATTAATTTATTATGAAATTCGATTATATTTTCTGTTTCACCACAGAAAAGACAATTTGGTTCATATTTTTTTATAACTATCGAACCATCATCTACATATATTTCCATAGGATCTTTTTCTTTAATGTCAAATCTATTTCTTATTTCTATGGGTATAACAATTCTACCAAGTTCATCTATTCTTCTAATCATACCAGTGTTATTCATAATTATGCTCCTTTCATACATATATTTTTATAAAAAGTAGAATATTAATATTATATTTTAAAAATCGAGTGTCCCTCGACATTTTATCAAAAAATTGTTGTAAAATCAAGAAAAAATTATAAGAGTGAGGAAATTTCTTTGAAAAAGTATAATAATAAAAGTAATGTTGTAGGTAATTTAATAAAGAAATATAGAAATAAAAAGAAAATGAAAAAATTGGACTTATGCCAAAAAATCCAATTGCAGGGTGTTCATATTGATAGTACAGAATTAAAAAGAATAGAAGATGGGGAAATGATAGTTAAAGATTTTGAACTTATTGCATTTTGCAAAGTTTTAGATATTGATTATGACGAGTTAAAAAAGACAATAGAATAATAAAAAAATAAAAATAGCCTATTTTAATAGACTATTTTTATTTTAAGCAACTTTTTTTAGTGTATAATTATTTTTAAAATTATCATCAAAAAAATCTTTATAATTGCTAATTGTTTTTACATCTAAATTATATCCAAGTGGAATTAAATCTCTAAATATTCGCCTTATAATATAGTCTAAATTATCCGTATGATTAACCCTAAGTACAAAAGTAATATTTGTTACATTAGTTTCTTCGATTTCCTTTAATATTTGGTATGAATTTGAAATATTCTGGAATGCAATAGTAGGATAATTTACAGTTTCTTTAATTAAATTTCCTAATAGAAAATTATCTGTTAAAAATACGCTATTTGTATTTTGGTTAATGTTATTTCTCATGCCCCAATTTTTTGTACCTGTTCCATTTATTTTATTATTACTTGAAAACCATATATCACTTGTATTATTAAAAGCTTTATCTAAATGTATAGATAATCCTTGTATAAGTCCATCTTTATTAAAAACTGGCACAAAAAAGCCTTTTCCTCCGCTAAAATTCCATTTAAAATCTTCTTCTTGAAAAAAACCTGGTATTCCTGCTAATTTATATTTTTTAGCCAAGTTATAGCATATTAATCTTCGTTTTATATACTTTTGTGGTACTGTTTTATATAAGCCATATTCTAAAGATGATTCTAAAAAGCCCATATTTTTTAGCATTTTTTTGTGTTGAAGTTCTAATTTTAGCATTCCTAAAAATTCTCTATAAACTTTATCTCTAATTTCTATATCAGAAATTAAATTAATAGGACTTATTTCGGCAGGCACTCTATCTAAAGAAAAACATTCTCTATCCAATAGTTCTTTAAAAGCCTTTTTATTGTCCAATTTTCTCAATTTAGCATATAGTCCAACTGAATATCCACCAGCCCCACATCTAGAACAACAATATTTATTATTTTGCATGTTCAAATTAAGTGTTGGTATTTTTGTTAATTTATTATATCCACAAAATGGACATATTGCTTTGCATTCATTTCCTTTTTCTTCAATAATTTCTAAATTCAAATGATATGCAACATTTAAAATATTTATATGTTTTAAAACTTCTATATAATCTTCTCTTTGCATTTTTACAAATCCTTTCTATACGGCTATTCGTATATTTCTATTAGTAATGTCATCTTCTAAACTTTTTATAAATTTATTAGCCGTTTTTTGTATTTTATCTCCAAGTTCCATAAGTATTTTTATATCGCCTTTGGTATAAGATGCAATATAATCAAAACTGCACATTGATGTATCTAAATCAAAATAATCAGCCACCATATAGGCAACTGATTCTACAAATGTTTCAGATAAATTTCTATCATTTTTATAATCGAAATCATCATAAAGAGCATGTGTAAGTTCATGAAGTAATGTAGCAACTTTATCATCAATTGATAAATCATTTTTTAGTGCAATATATTTTTCTTTTGGACTCCAATATCCTTGTGTACTTCCAAAGATATCAATTTCTTTAATAGGAAATGGAGAAAAGGACTTTAAATAATCAAATAGTTCTACTTTATTATTTGTATTTAGTTTATCATTGCTCATTGGCAAGGGTTGTCCTATTGTTTGTGATATATCATAAACATATGTTGCTCTATAAGTAAGGTATTCTACAATTGTTTTTTTATCTTCTTTATTATCATTTAATAAACTATTCTGACCTTCAATAGTAGTGTCCTTTTCATATTTCTGCTTGATAGGGTATATTATTTTAATTCCTTTTGAGCCATATTTTAATTTTCTTCCCATACTTTGCCAAGTTTTAAATCCTGCAACTTTTGTTGCATTTGGCATTTGAGAATATATAAGAACTATATTATTAAAACTATATGAATGAAAATTTTTACTAAACTTTAAAAATTTGGCATATTCTCCAGATTCTATTATATTTGTTACTCCAGTTTGAATTTTATTAAATATATCTTTTATTTTTGTCTCTTTATTGTTTAATTTTGTTGTCATATTAAGCAACTCCCTTCAATATATTTTGTTCCCAATTTCTTAAAAATTGCAATTGTTTGTCTGTTGGACATCTATTATTTTTTATTCTGCTTTGCACTACTTTATTATGTCGTACTTCAACTGTTACAAGAGATTTGTCAGGTTTCTTAGCGTCTCTCATAAAATAAATATCACAAAAACCTTCAGCATATTTTTCTGCATAAGTTCTAACACAATTATTTTGTTGTGAACTTTCATTTTGTAAATCTTTTATGCTTGTTGCAGGAAGTACGATAAATTTGCCATCATTAAATGTATTTTTCGACAATTCATTACTTCGTTTTACTATTGCTAAATTTATAATTTTTTTATTGTTAATTTCGTATTGTTTTTCTAATTCATCATGGGACTCTTTTAAATTTTTAGGGAAAGCATATCTATTATTTTTTAAGTCTAGTCCTAATAATTTAGCAAATCGTAAATAGTCTTTATACATATGAATATCTATTTTATGATGTTTCATTTTTGAATACTGTATAAAACGGTCTAATTTTATATATTTTGAAATTTCTTCAAAAGTATCTATTTCATCATTATAATAACTAGCAAAAGTTTCTAAATAATGAATCTTTTTTATATTGGGTTCTTGTAATAACCTAAGTATTTTTAATTGTCTATATGTAATGTTATTTCGTTTCATAAACTGATAAAAAGTTTTAGGAACACCAAAAATTGATTGAAAACTTCCTTTAGGATTGCACCAATAGTCATTTAATGCTAATTTATATAATTTTAATTTTGTTAACATTTCAACTTTAGGAATTTCAGATGTATTCTGTATTAATTTTGCTAAATCTATATAAAATGGAGAATGCTTTACAACATTCCATATTTCACTATATCTAAGAGGTGTATTTTTTAATATATTTTTTATATTATTTGGAAATACAATAGAGTAATCAATAATTGAGTAATTACGAGTATATTCTCTCCATTTTTTGGAATCAAAATAATCGCTATGATGTATATAGATATAACATTGACATCTTGATACTCTTTCATTCACATATACGGCCCTGTTTCTAGTCTTGTCAGGGATTTCTCTTGCGAATTCTACAATAGATGATGTTCGATTATGAAAAGCATCAATTGTTGTTCTTAATTCAAAATATCTTATTATAAAAGTATCATTTACTTTATCTAAAATTGATAAATAATCCTTGAATTCATAATGTCTTAAATTACTTCTTTTTATTAAATACTTATTTTTACAATAAGGACATTTAATTTCTTCATTTACTTTTTTGGTGCTAATAAATGTGGTATGACAATTTGTGCAATAGCATTGATTTTTACTAGATTTTATAATTAAATTATGATGAATTGCTTGTTCTTTTACAAATTTATCCCAACCATTAGCAAAATATGAAATAGAGTCTAATTGTCTTAAAATTTTTCTATGTGCTACTGTGATATAACCCATTATTTTTTCACCTCCTCAAACAAAGAGACTTGATTATCTTTTTTTTCTTCCTTCTTTTCTTCTTGTGATTCTTCTTTTTTTTCTTCAGTTTTCTTTGTTTCCTTTTTGGGAGTTGATACTTTTTTATTTATTCCTAATTCTTCATTAGTTTTATTGAAATAGGCCATAGCCCATAGATATACAATATTGTCTTGAACCATTGCTACATTATTTTGAGAAACGGTTCTTGCCTTATTACATATAAATTCATACATACCTTTTATAGTTTTTTCTTCATTATTAAATTTATCTCGTAGACTTTCTTTTTCTTTTATATAATTAAAAATTAAAATAACATTATGATTGTTCATTTCTAATGCTTCTTTTTCTAATCTTTCTAAACCATTCATAATTTTCTCCTTCCAAATTCAGGCTACCATTTTAAATCTATTAAATAGCTCATTTTCTTCTTTTTGTTTTTCCATATATAATTTATACTTTTCTAAACCATATTTCTTGATTTTTGTTTCTCGTTCTTTTTGGACCATATTTAATAGTTGTGGTAATTCATCAAATGTATAAAAATAAGAGATAAGATTTTTAAAACAAATAATCTTATCTCCACTATAATCTTTTACAACATTTTTTTATTAGACTTTTAGCAATATTTTTCATTTATTATGCTACATCTTTCTGTATTTCATTATAAATAATATATTTATTTCTATTTATTTTTTGTTCAATTACTTTCATATATGGTTTTATGTTTTTAATTTCACCTTCAGAAATATTGATTTTAACTACCTTCGCAATTTTATTACCGTATTTTGTAGGTGCTTCAACTAAATCTCCAACATTTAGTATTTTATTTGTATAATATAAATATTCCTTGCCTCCAAAAGTACGAGGATAAAACTCATCCTCATACTTAACACTTATAATATTAGTTTTCATTTGTATTTTCCTCCATTTCTTCATAATATTCCTTTAATTCTTTATATAGGTCATCAATTTCTTCTAACATATAAAAAGTAGCCATAGGGTGCACATAAATACCTACTACATCATTTTGGTTTTTATGTTTTTCTCTTATTTTATTTATTAAAGACTGTGCTTCTATATCTACATCATTTATTGTTTCTTCATCAATATTGTTTTCTGGATCTTTTACAAATTTAATTTGCTCTTGTAAATCTATAATCACATCTTTAGCTCTTCCTATTATTGCTTCACCATCATTTTGAAAAAATTTTGTATTGCATAGTTTTTTAAAATATTTATTTATATAATATTGTTTACACATAGAATACTCCTCCTTTTAAAATGGTAAATCGTCGCAACTACTTATAAAATCTGACGAATCAGCACAATTATTGTTTACAGGAGTTGCAGAATTTAATAGTGCATCATTATTTTGTATGTTTTTATGCTCTATAAAATTTACTTCTTCAGCAATAACTTCTGTAGCATAATGTTTTTTCCCATTTTCGTCTTCCCAATTCCTTGTTTCTAATCTACCAGAAATTGCAACCTGATTTCCTTTAACTAAATATTTTGAAATATTTTCAGCAAGTTTATTCCAAGCAACAATATTAAAAAAATCGGCTTGTCTTTCTTCACCAACTTTTACAAAACTACGATTAACAGCCAAACTGAATGACGCAATTGCAGAATTATTTTTTTGTGTATATCTAATTTCTACATCCTTTGTAAGTCTTCCAATTAAAATTACTTTATTCATATTTTTTTAATTCCTTTCTTTATTCACAAATTTTTATTGTAATAAATTTTAAAACTCCATCTTCGATTCTATATAATCTTTCAAGTTCAATAATACATTGAGTGTTTGCTTCAAAATCTATTTCAAAGTAATTTGCTTGTTTTTGTTTTCTTATTTCATATGCTAATGTCCTTTTACCGACATTTTGAATATTAATTATTTTTCCATAATCTGTAATACATTTTGTTATTTTGTCAATTATCTCTTTTTGCTTTCCTATTGATAATTCTATATTTAGTAAAAATACTGTTTCATATTTATTCATTTTTAAATCTTCCTTTCCTTATTTATGCTACTAATTTCATAATAATTTCTTTATTTCTTTTAGCATTTTTTTGTTTCATTTTCCTTTGCATTGAATAATATTCCTCTAAATATTCTTCTTTCAAAGAGACAATTTTTTTCTGATGTTTTCTCAATTTAAACATATTGCTATATTTTCGAATATCTCTCTTTTTCATTGATACTCTGTGATTATGTTTTATTGATATAATCAAAAAAGTTCCAAGCAAAACATTTTCACCTAAAACTCTATTAAATTCATCTATTTTTGCATTTTTATTTGTATATATCATTGTATTTTCATTTAGTCTTATCTTAAATAATTCATCTCCTATAAATGATTTTATAAATTTTGTATTAGCAGGTATTCTTACTAATTGAACTTCCTTACCTGGCATTACTAATAAACTTTTAATTTTCATAAGTATTCCTCCATTATTTATATGATATTGTGTAATCTTTATTTTTTAATATTTCAAGCACATAATTTAATGCTTCATCCATTGTTGTAAATTTTCCGAAATTATAAACTTCGTTATTATAATTACTAATACTACGAGAATCAGTACCAAATAGGCATTCATTATTTAATGTTATTTTACTTGCTGTAGCAAAACTTTCGTATGCTTTTTCTATTACATAACCTTTAATTTCTATAACTTCATCTCTAGTTCTAATTTCTATTGTAGTAAAACCTCCAAACCATGCATGTTCTTTTACTTGTTCGATATATCTTTTTAAATTCTTTATTTCCATTTTTTTCTTCCTTTCATATATAAATTTAGGAAGGCAATTAATACCTTCCATTTTAGGCCGCTTTTAAAATTGGAATGTTATTAGAAATATAGTCTTTTATTTCTAAATCTTGTCCTTTTTCTACTCTTGATATAATAAGTTGTGAATATCTTGAGTATTCATTAATAAAATCATAATCTACACAACTTTCATAATCATCTATAAAAATTGGGAAATTACCATGACTAATTTGATTAAACATATTTGCGAATTCCAATGATGTCGCAACCGTCTCAGATTTTGATAAATCTGATAATGGTTTGTTTTTATAAGTAATAATAAAGTCATCTTTAATCTCTCCAGTTGTTTTCAATATTGAATAAAATCGTATATCTACATCTTTTAAATATTTTTTTGCTAGTTTCATTTTTGATTCTATGTATGATATATATAATTTTAAAGCAACTTTTTTTGCAGATTTTAAATTTTCAATATTAGCCATATGTTTTTTCTTTTCATTTTCAAATTTTTTAATATCTACTTTGGCCAATTCTATATTTTTTTGTTTTATTTCTATTTCGCTATTGTATTTTATAATATCTTTTTCTTGTTGTTCTAACTCCTTAATAGTATTTTTAATAACATCAATTCTTTTTGATTTATCGATAGTTGTTTGGCCTTCCAATGAATGGTATTTACATTTTTCAACTGTTTCTTTTAATTTCATATCTTTTATTTCTGTTTCTAGTAAATTGTGTTTATCATACTTTTCAGTTAAATCCTTTTTCATATTAGATAATGTTTTTGTCAAATTTTCATTTTGAATAGTTTGTTCACACATTGGACAAATTGATTTATTACCATTTTTAAGTTCATAATATATTTTTTTTCCTTTTTCCATATTATTTTTTAATTCTTGTAATTCAGTTTCCTTGTCTAAAATGTTTTTTTCAATTGATTCTACAATTTTCTTTTGATTTTCTTTTTGAACTATTTCGGTATTATTATTTAAGAAATCCAATTCTTGTCTCGCTAATACTAATTCTTCCTCTTTTTCAAATTTAGTTTTTTTAGGTACTTCTTCATTTGCATTTTTTAGTGCATATTCAATTTTTCCATTTAATGATGCAATTATAGATTCGGACATTTTTATATTACTATTTAATTCTGAAATAAATGTAGGAATATCTTTTGGTAGTCCTTCTAATAATTTTTTTTCTTCATCTGACAAGTTGTAATAGGAAATATCTAAAAAAATATTAAACATTGTTAAATTAACAAATTCGGTTTGTTCTTGTTCTGTAAGTTCTTCAAATTTTTTTTCTTCTTTGTAATATTTATTTAGAAGAATCTGCTTTTGTTGAGCATCTAAAGAATCAAATATTTCTTTTGGACTTATATCCGCTAAATATTTGTCAACAAGTTCTTTTTGTTCTGCAGGCTTCTTATTTAAAAAATATAATGGATTAATTATTGATAAGAATAATTTTTTATCTTTATAAAAACTTGTCAATTCCATTTGAGTAACATTTTTTCCATCGAGTTGCAAAATATTATTTTTGCTATTAATTCTATCCTTTCCTCTAATCAAAACATGATTCCTTCCTGCATTATCAGTAAAATGTAATTCTCCATATGAGCTATTGCAATTTTGATTAATTAAGCAAGTTTTTTCATCTCCTGATAAATTCGTTCCAAGCAAAGTGTTTATTATTGCATATAAAACATTGCTTTTTCCAGATTTATTTTTTCCAGTTATATTAGTTACATCATATAATTCAGTTTCAAATGTGTCTTTAAACTTCCTAAATCCAACAGTTTTTAAATAATTAATTTTCATGTTTTTTTCTCCTTTTTCTTTTTGATTTTTTAAGGGTTGCAGATGTTATATAATAAGGTGCAATCCAATCCATTGTCCCATCACTAAAAAGTATGTAATAATCTTTATAATAAGCATCACAATCTAGAATAGTACCTTTTTCATTGTGGTATAGCCTACCATTGACTTTGCCTTTTCCAGTTACAAATACAATTTTTCCTATTCTGTGCATTGTAATTCTCCTTTTTTAAAATTTTTTGTATATTTATTGACTTTTTTGTCTAAATTTGTATATAATTAATAAAACAATAAACAATAATTATTTATCTTTTGTTGCAAAATTAATAGTAGTATAAAAAGTCTAGTACACTTTTCTATGCTGCTATATTTTTTGTAAGTTTTTGTACATATTCTAATTTCAACGCAAAATGTACATTTCCAATGGCTTGTAACTCCATTTTTGTAACAGTTCCCATATCACATTTTTGTAATTCTTCAGCATCTTCTGGTTTTATTGCTACATTAATTTGTTTATCTTCCATATCGTAAAACTCACCCATTACATAAGACTTTTTCTCTCCGTTTTTTTGTATTATATCTTGTTTATATGTTCTCATTAAAACATAACAGTTATCAGTTGTGTCTTCTTGTTGTACTTTTGTCTTTTCTTCTATATTTTTATTTGCAACATCAGTTTTTTTAGATGTCGTTTTTTCACATTTATTTGTTGTTTCTATACTTGTTTTTTCTGTTTTTTTAGTTGTATTAGTTTTTGTCTTATTTTCTTTGTTTTGATTTTCTGAAATATCTACATTTTGAGTATTATTATCCACAGCCTTGTCTTTTTCTGTTGATAATTCTGAATTTAATTCATTTATTGATGAAACATTAAAAAAAGTATTATCACTCTTTTTTACAATATCTAAAATATAATGATTATAAGTTTTTCCAGTAAAGTCTGAAACTTCCTCTTGCTTTAAGAATAAATTATAATGACCTTTTATTGATTTTCCTTGCATTTGTTGTAATATAAAGTAATCTTGTAACCTATTTATTGATGTTTGGCCTGTGATTTTCATAAGCCATATTCGGTCAGTACAAATTTTAGGCATAAAAAACTTAAACCAGCCTATACGATTACAATTACATTTTCCCTGTTCATTTCTTTGTCTATGAATACAATCTCCTGAACATTCAATTTCTTGCCAACCATTTTTTGTTTTTTGATAAGCCTTATTTGATGCTGTAGGACATGAACAAGCAATACCACTCTGATTATATCTTGTATATTTTGTTGTAAGTGGATTTTCATCGAAAATTTCAATGTCAATGCTTGATTTATTTTCATAAATTTCATTAAATTTTTTTAGAAAATATATCATATGTTCATCTGTAACTTTAGCAACAAAGTGATTTAATTCAATTACTCTCTTCGTTCCTTTTGGTGTTTTTTCTATTTTTCCATGCTGTATCATTCCAATTATAGGTAAATTTACTAATCTTGTTTTTTCCATTTTTTCTTCCTTTCTTATGCTGCAATTAGTTCTAATTGTGCATAACTATTTTGTTTTATTTTACTTAAATCAATTGTGAAAATTGGATATATTGTATTTTTATCAACAAATACTCCAACTTGTTCAACTAAAATTCCTAAATCAATTAATTGTGGAATTAATTCAGGTTTGTACTTTGAATCCACTACAATCTTACTATCTTTAAGAATATTTTTATTTTGTTCTAGTGTTATATCTGCTAAATGACATGTTTCATTTAAAACAGGATCAACACCGAAAAGACTAAGCTGTAAATTTCCATTTTTATATCTTGAAGAATGTATAAAACAATTTGTAAATTGAGTTTCATACAATTCAAAACAAAAACCACCGTTCATAATTTAAAAACTCCCTTCAAAAATAATCTGTGTAAAAGATTTCTTTGATATATCCTCCTTTCTTTTATTTTTTGGGTAAAAAAATAAGAAAGTAATATTTTTTAAGTGGGGGAACTTAAAATAAACTACTTTCTTAAAATTAAAAAGCATGACAAATAATCTATATATTTGTAGGTGCTTATACCCTTAAATTATGCTACATTAAAATAAATGTAGGTAAACTACTACTAGACTTTTCCTAGTAGTTATGCTTCAGAAATGTTTTCTGAAGATAGTTATAGTGTAAAAACTATAACATAATCTTATTACACATATTTATTTTATCTTTTATTTATTCAAAATTCAATAAGCACAAAAAAAAAATATTTTTTGTTGATATTTCGCCATTTATAAATGATTTTAATAGCTTTTTTTAAATAAATGTAATTGATATAATACATTTATTTTGATATAATTCTTTAAGATAAATACTAAGTTATAGAGGAGATTATTCTCTTCTTTTTTTAAAGTGTTAATTTTTTAAAAAGATTATCAATATATAAATGTAAGATATTTTAAAAAAAAAGGAATTTATATCTAAATTGAATGAATGTAAAGAAATAAAGTATTATATGAATAGCAAAGAACTTGATTTTAAAAAATAATAAACGAATATTCCCTTTATATTTCAACTATCATAAATAATATAGCAAGAGATAGCTTGAATAATGAAGATAAGGAAAAAATTGTATCAGATGTATTTTATATATTATGAAAAAAATACAGAAAATTAAATTATTTGTAACAAAATGTCCTTTTGAAAGTATTATATATAGGATTAATAGACGAAATATAAATTAATATAAAAAAAATGGATATTTTTTTGTAACGAAAAAGGATTTTGAAAGTAATATAGGTGGAATGAAAAAATGAATTTAAATTTTGAAGATATTTATAAAAAATACTATAGTAGTTTAAATAAATACTTGTTTTCTTTAACTAAGAGTGAAGATTTAGCAGAAGAACTAACTCAAGAAACTTTTTTTAAGGCTCTAAAGAATATTAACAAATACGATGAAAAATATAAGATGCTTACTTGGTTATGCCAAATAGGAAAAAATACTTATTATTCATTGTATAAAAAGAACAAAAAAATTGAAGCTCTTGATGATTCGATTCTTATTGAAGAAAGCATGATGATTGACCAAATAATTGATAGTGAAACTAACAAGGAATTACTAAAGATAATTCATTCATTGGACGAACCTTATAAGAATGTGTTTACGCTAAGAACATATGGGGAATTATCATTTAAGGAAATTTCTAATATATACAATAAGACTGAAAGTTGGGCAAGAGTTGTCTGCCATCGTGCAAAATTAAAGATTAAGGAGAAGTTAAAAGATGAATAAAGATTGTGAAATAATAAAAGATTTGATTCCTTTATATGTAGATGATGTCTGTTCTACTGAAACTAAAGAGTTTGTAGAGAAACATTTAAAAAATTGTAATGAATGTCAAAAAATTTTTGAAACTATGGAAAAAGATGAAAATAATAAAAATAATAAAAATTCTGATGAAAAGGAATCAATTAAAAACTTTAACAACAAAATTAAAAGAAATAAAATAAAAGCAGTAGTAATTTCTTTAATAATTTTTGTTATAGGAATATTACTTATAAAATATATTTATAGTTGTATTTTATTTAATCATATAATTAATAAAGCACATAAATTTAGTGATATCGATAATATGTATATTCAAAAAATGGAAAATTCTTTGAGTGGTGAAATATTTGTAACTAAACAATATTATAAAGATGAAAAATTCAAGGAAGTTCATGAAAGCTATACCAAAGATAAAGTTACACCTATTTACACAAAATACACATCAGTGGGCTCTGATGAGGTGGTAATTATATATCCAGATAATAAAGCAAGAATTGAAAAGGAACTTGAAATATTGAACAGAGAATCTATGTTAAAAAGTATTCCTTTTATATATAATAATGATATAGGCTTTAGAACAATAACTCCAGTTTTTTTAAGTATAAAATCTAAAAAATTTACTTTAGGCTCTTATTCTAATGAAAATAAAAAATGCTATATTTTACAAGACAAATTTGATATTGGAACTAATTGGGAAATATGGTTAGATAAAGAAACGGGGTTACCGCTTAAAGAAATAAACATGAATGGATTAAGGTCATATTATTCTGATAATAAAGAGAAAGATATTGACGAAAATGAAATAGAGGACTATTTGAATCAAAAACAAGATATATTAATAAATTCTGGTGATTCTGTAACAGAATATAAATATGAATTTGATATGGTAACAGATGAAGATGTAAAAATGCCAGATCTATCAGAATATGAAATAGAAAGAAAAGAAAATTAAAAATTTCTATTTTATAAAATAAATTTGCTTGTTAGCAGAGTTTCAACTCTGTTAATATAGATTATAGGGGTTAGTTAATACTTTGAATGGAGGAAAACTATATGAAGAAAAATAAACTGCCTTTGCGGTTCGCCGCAATTTTAATGAGTTGCATAATGATGTTTGGAATGCCAATTTCGGCTTTTGCAGCAGAACCTGTAGAAAACAACGATTCGAATAGAATCGAAATGGTTTTAGGTCCTAATGAAACTGCTGAAATTGATTTACAAGAATTATATCGTTCAGGAGATGCTATATCGACAAGTGCTATATCTTCAGGACAAAGTGGAAGTGCAAATGGTTATTTAGATTCATATGTTGGATTATATAAGACCATACATTTTTCCGCAATTTATTGTGGCAATTCAGGAACTGTACAATGTATTTTTGCTAACACTGATGGATACAATGATACTGCTTCTTGCAATATCACTGCAAGCAACATGAATATTAGTAAAAATATTTGGGGAGCACATTCTGGACATTATAGACTCACTGTCTATAATAATTCGAGTGCTGCCTGTGCTGTAGCTTGTTATTGGTGATAATCAATAGAAGAACTACAAGCAAAATCCAATGTAGCTAGTTAAAAAATAAAATAGTTAAGTAAATTAGACTTCTAACCCCTATGGGTGCGAGCATATGAATATATGCTCGCATTCTTTTTGACTTATGAAGATACCAATTAAGGTGTTTTTTGTTTTCTTAAAATAATAAATTTCAAAAAAAAACTTCAATGTATGTTGTTTCAACGGTTACAAGTTTTTTATTTTTTTCATTTTCGAGCATTCCCATTTTCAAATTAATTATATACAATTGTTGCGCGAAAGGGGGGTTAGAAGCATGAATAATTACTATTTTACATATTTGATGCAAGAACATGGGAAGAAGAATATTAATCAGTTAATTTCGAATGTTTTAAGAGATGATAATATTGAAGGGAAAATAAAAACATTTAATTTGAATGATTGGAATTTTATATACTTCTTTTCAGTTTACTTTTGTACTACACTTAAACATTTTGGATTAAATTGCAAACAAATTGATTTATGTTTAGATACAGTTATCGCACCAGGATGGAGCAATATGTATAATTCAGAAAAAATATTTGAAATACAAAAGAAAAATATTCCAGAAATTGAAAAATTAATTGACAAAGAATTTAAAGCTCACCATAGTTAAATTAATTTACTCTATATGTCATATATAGAGTAAAAATAAATCATTAAAAAATGTAACATAATTGCGATTATGATACATTTTGGGCACTTATTTTTAAAAATAGATATAAAAAATGTAACATAATCATATAAAAATTAGATAAAAAAATGTAACATAATCAAAAAGGGGTGATTTTATGATAGAAGGATTTATAGATTTTATGAAAAACGAATTAAGATTATCAGAAAATTCAATAAACAGTTATTATAGTGATGTTAAATTATATGAAAAATATTATAAGTTATCATTTGACGAAGAATTGATTGAATTAGTTTATACAGATGTAAGTATGTATAAACAACATTTATTAAATAAAAGTATATCTCCAAAGACAATAAATAGAAAATTAACCTCTCTTCGTACATATAATGAATTTTTAATAAAAGAAAAAATACAGACCAATATGGTAATAAACAACCGTGATTTTATAAAAATACAAAAATTTTCTTTAAATAACAATATAATAACTGTTCAGGATGTAAATAAAATAAAACATTATGCAGCAAAAGATTTAAAACATTCAAAAAGAGATTTTTGCTTTATATCACTTTTAACTTATGGAGGCTTGAGAGCAAGTGAAATAACAAATTTAAAAATAAATGATATAAAATTAAAAGAAAGACAACTTTATATTATTGGTAAAGGGGAAAAGTTTAGAACTGTTATTATAAATAATATAATGTATTTAGCAATAGAAAACTATTTATCAGAAAGAAATAAAATAGAAACAGAAAATCCTTATGTATTCATAAGTCAAAAAAGTTTAAATACCACGCAACCAGTAAATAGAAATTTTTGTAATAGAATATTGGAGAAATATAAAAATAGTTGTAACTTAGACGATTTACATCCACATTTATTAAGACATTATTTCGGTTCAAATGCTATTCATAATGCAGGATATTCAATAGAACAACTTGCTGCTCAAATGGGACATAGCAATATAAATACTACAAAGCAATACTTAGATACAAAAAAAGAAGATATGATGGATTTAGCAAATAAATTATAAATAACATAGAATTAAAACAAACACTAATTGCAGTAATTTACCGCTATTAGTGCTTTTTATATAAAAAACTTTTTATATTGGATATGCACTTGAAATACAATTTTAATTCATCTTTATCACTACGATTCAAATACATATCTATATTTTTTCTTATGTCCAAGTTCTTATTACCATTTTTTCCATATAAAAAGAAATCAATATCAACACCTGTTGCATTAGCAATTTTATCTAAAGAACGAAGGCTTATTAATATTTCTCCACGTTCGATTTGCCCAACATGACTCTCTTTTAATCCGACAACGGTCTGCAAAACTGGCTCTTGTTTCATTAAATGTTTTTTCACGGACTGCTCTTATGCGAGTTCCAATTGCTAATTTGTCTAAAGACATTTTAAATCCTCCATCTCTTGTATAATGTATTTATGTATATTTTACATTCAATTATAAGAATATTACATACCTTGACAGATAGAAAATACATTATTCGACAAATAACTACAAAATACTAAATTGCTTATATAATAAGGATTTACAAATTTTTAAAAATTATTCTTCGACAGAGTTCGATAATATTAACAGACTTTTTTCGACCTTTTTTTCACAAAAACCGCAATAAAATACTTCTATGGGTTTATATGCCTGTTTAGAGAATGTAAAAAGTGCAAAAGATGTATTTTTTTAATAAACTCAAGAAAAAACAGATATATAGGCCTTTTTGTTGTGTTTTGACAATGTAAAGTAAATATAGTGAGGAAAGGAGGTATTTTTTTATAATTTTTATATTCCACTAAATAGGAATATATACCCAAATTTTAAATTTGGGAGGTAGCCTTATGTTTAAGGAAAATTATGAAGAAATACGCTCTACAAAAGAAAAACAATTTAATAATTTTTTAAATAAAACTATTATATTAAATTCAAAAGATTATTACAAAAAACAGAAATCAAATGAAGAAAGAGAACTAAATATACTTGATGATGAAAATTTTGAGAAAGAACTATATAAATATATAGAAGAACCTGAAACATTATCTTTTGAAAATAATGCTATGGACTTTATTGACTTTATAAATGATGAGGACCTTTGTGTCGCTTTAAAATCACTATCTAATATTGAGCAGATGGTGATTTTTTTGATGTTTAAAAAACAATTAAAACAAGATGAAGCAGCAAAAATATTAAATATTTGTTCTAAGTCTGTAAGCAGAATAAACAAAAGAGCAATAGAAAAAATAAAAAAATATTTAAAGGGGGATTATTAATATGCAAAAATTTAGTTTATATGATTTAGGTAAAATGGCTCAAAATGGAGATACTATTGCAATGATGAAAATTATTGAAAGGAAAAAATATTTAATTAAAAAATTTGCTTATGGTGATGAGGATACCTATCAATACATCATTTTAAAACTTATAGAGGGAATAAAAAAATATAATTTTTAAAATTTTTAAAATTTGGGTAGATTTTTTGGTGAGTGATTCCATTTATATATATTGAAGGGCAATTTTTAAAGGAAGCACTATATAAAAAAGACAGATAGGACATGCTCTTGTCTGTCTTCATTTATTTTAATGGAAAGGAGAACTTTAAAATGTTTTTTAGATTCATAATGCTTGGAATATCTTTTGTTGTAATCTTATTTATATTTGATGTCCTTTTACCAAAATTTAAACTAAAATATAGATTACACAAAGAATTAAAAGAAAAAGAAAAACGACAAGCTATATTTAAAAATAAAATGAAAGAGTTAGAAATCAAATAGTTTTCTAACAGACTTGTCATATTTAAAAAGTGTAGACAAAAAATTAACCAAAGGTGATTTAATGAAAAATCAAAAAGAAATTATAATTGATTTATTTTATATCGAACATTTAAAAGTAAAGGAAATTGCTGAAAATGTAAATTTATCTTCAGCATATATAACAAAAATTATAAAGCAGGATACTAGATATAATACGGAAAAATTAGACAGAAAAAATTTATCAACACAAAAAAGAAAAATTGATAAAAATAAATATATAAAAAATAAACGAGAATTAAAACGAATAGAAGATAATTACTCCGTTGTTCAAGCAGGACATAATCAAGCATCCAGAGAATTATCAAAATCTAATCATTTAAGTAATGAAAGTTATAGAAAATGGAATTATAGTGCTTATAAATATAACTCTTCAAAACGAAGGTATGAGTTTGATGAAAAGCTAGGTCGCTCTTATGATATACCAAAATATATAAAGGAAAGGTAAATTGATATGGAAGAAAAATTATTAAAAGTTTTTGAAGTTGCCAATACATTAAACGAAAAACAAGACAATGTCTATGTTCAAATTACATATGATGCAAATGATAATAAAAACCTGGAAATTGCTATTAGGTCTAAAAAAGATTTTTCCTATGTTGAAAGATGTGAAATGCAATTAAAAGGAAATTATGATATGAAATGCAATAACATTATAAACGTCCTTGAAAGTTATATTTAGGAGGTGAACTTAATGAATAAAAAACAAGCCATTGCATATGCTCAAATAGCACTTGAAACTATGTTACGCTCTGATTATAAAAATAAAGTAAATATACAAAATTTAGGTATTGAAATGAAACAGGCATTTAGACTTTATACTCGTGATATGGCTATTATTACCGCAGATTCCATTTTATATGCTGAAAAAAAATTACAAGATTTAAAAATTGGATGCGATAAAAATAATGAATAAATTAAATAAAGCTGAAATACTATCTTCCTATCAAGATATATTAATATTTGACGAATTAGTGGAAATACTAAATGTTGGTGTAAATACTACTTATGAATTATTAAGAAATAAGAAAATATATTCCAAAAAGATAGGAAGAGAATACAAAATACCAAAATTATGTGTTATAGATTATATATATAATCAAAAAACAACTGATTTTTCAGATTTTTTAAAAGATTACGGTGATATATTAGATTATAAAGAAGTACGAAAAATTTTAAGAAATCCTAGTCGAAATACACTGTATAAAATTTTAAAAAACAAGGAAATTTATTTTATAATGATAGCAAACGAGTATAAAATACCTAAATCATGCCTTGTAGAGTATGTTTTTAATAATTACTTTTGAGCATTGTAAAAATCTATCTAAATATGATAATATATAATATATTATCAAATTAGGTAGATTTTTTCTAGTTTATTAAAAGGGAGGTAAATATTTTGAAAACAGAAAAAGATCTATCTATGAGAATAGAAGAAATTAATAAATTAGAATTAACAGGAAGTATACAAACGAAAAAAGGAAGATATTATGTAGTAATAAGTTATACAGATGAAAATGGAAAATCAAAGCCAAAGTGGAGAGCAACAGGATTAAGTGCTGTTCCTGGAAACAAAAAGGCAGCAAAAAACAAAATTCCAGAAATTATAAGCATATTTAAGGATGAATTGATAAAAGCAGTTAAAAAGGAATATCAAAGCAATTTGTTACCAATGCAACCAGAACAATTACAAATAGAATATGAAAATTCAAATAGCGATATTGATGTAGAAGATATTGGTGCTGGAATAGATAATCAGAGAATTCTTAAATATAAAAATATGCCCTTTTTAGCATATTTAAAAGAATCTCTTGAAGAATTTTCACATCATATTGAAGCAACTACATACGATTCTTGGATTTCCATTTATACTAGTAGAATAACAGATTATTTTAGAGTTATTACGTTACAAGATAGAACTACTATGATTAATCCTGATGTTGAAAGGCCTATTTATTATGAAAATGTCCCTAAACTTACAGATATTACACAATTTGATATTGAGGACTTTTTTAAATGGTTATACGACTGTGGACTAAAAGGTTCTAGTGCAGATAAATATTATACATTTTTTAAACTCTCATTTGCAAGAGCAGTTAGAAGAAAAATTATAAATAAAATGGATAATCCTATGTTAGATGTTCCAAAACCTAAAATTGAGCCTTATATTGCTGATTACTATAAACCCTCTGAATTAAAAATGCTTTTTGACATAGTAAAAGGTGATATTATAGAAGTTCCAATTTTATTTGCTGGTACATATGGTTTAAGGCGTAGTGAAATTCTAGGTATAAAATGGGATGCTATTGACTTTGAGTCTAATACATTTGTTATCAAACATACTGTAACTAAAGTTACTGGTATAGGAGAAAATCAAAGAATTCAATGTAAAGATCTTACTAAAAGTAGGTACGGTTATAGAACATATCCATTAACACCGGAATTAAAACAAGCATTATCAAAATTGAAAATGAGAATTGAAATAAATAGAAAATTTGTATTTAGAAATAAATATGTTCAACAGACAAAAGACTATGTTTGTGTAAAAGAAAATGGAGAATTAATAAAACCAGACCATCTTACAAAAAGATTTCAATTTCTATCTACAGAAAGAAATTTAAAGAAGATTAGATTACATGATTTACGACATAGTGTTGGAAGTTTATTAGCAGCAAATAATGCTAATTTAAGACAAATACAAGACTATTTAGGACATGGAAGTATAAGGTCAACAGAAAGATATTCTCATTTACAATATGACAACAAAGAATCTTCTATTGGTATAATAAAAAATGCAATTGGTGGTTAAATCAAAAAAATATTTACTTATCAAAAATAAGTAAATACTAAATAAATTATTAATAAAAAACTTTTAAATTTTTTAGAACTTTTTTTAGAACTATAAATTTGTCAAGAGAACTGCTGTTTGGAGGCGAGTATCGGAGTCGGACCGATCATCAGAGTTTTGCAGACTCGTGCCTTACCGCTTGGCTAACTCGCCAAATCTTACAGTCTCAAGGCTTATATGGAGCAGGTAGTGGGAATCGAACCCGCAAATCTTCCTTGGCAAGGAAGTATTTTACCATTAAATTATACCTGCAAAATCATATAGTGCTAAAAGAAAAGTTCGTTGTCTTGGCAAGGTTATGTTTTACCACTAAACTATACCTGCGTTTTGCTTGTTGCTATATTTAATTATATTCAAAAGCAATTAATATGATACCAAATATTATAAATAATGTCAATAGTTTTTAAAAATAAAATTCCGTAAACGGTTCAATATGTTGCGATTCAAGGTTTACTCAAATCCAATTTTAAAAATTCAAAAAAATTTGATATCTAAGTTCTACAACATAAATCATAAATTTTTTGGGATTGAAGACCCGGCTCCAATCCCTATTTTTTATTTTTTAGTTTTGGCTTTTTTTGCATTTGTTTTTCTTTTTGTTGTCGCCTTTTTTGTTACTCTTGTTTTCTTTTCTGTCTCTTTTTTAACCTTTTCTGCCTCTTCTGGATTCCATTTTTCACCTGGCTTTGGTTTGTTCCAAGAAATATAATCACATGATGTTGGATTATTTTCGCAAATATAGTAATTTCTCTTTCTTTTTGTCTTTCTGACTTGAACAGTTGCTCCACATTTTGGACATGGAACATCAATTGTTTCTATTATTGGTTTTACATTTCTACATTCTGGGAATCCTGGGCATGCTAAGAATTTGCCATATCTTCCATATTTGTAAACCATCATTCTTCCACATTTATCACATTGTACATCTGATACTTCGTCAACTAATTGTACATGTTCAAGCTCTTTTTCAGCTTTTTCTAGTTCTTCTTCAAATGGTCCATAAAATTCTCTAATTATCTTTTTCCATTTTTCTTTTCCTTCTGCAATTTCATCAAATTCATTTTCAATTTTGGCTGTAAATTCCACATTTACAATATCTGCAAAGTTTTCCGTAAGTAATTTGTTTACTATTTTTCCAAGTTCTGTTGGTACAAGTTGTCTTTGCTCTTTTTCTATGTATCTTCTTTCCAAAATTGTTGTAATTGTTGGTGAATATGTACTTGGTCTTCCTATTCCTTTTTCTTCTAGTGCCTTTACCAAACTTGCTTCTGTATATCTTGCAGGTGGTTCTGTAAAGCTTTGTTTTGGATTTATTTTGATTAATTTTACTTCTTGATTTTCATCTAATGCTGGTAACATTCCTTCTTCTTGTTCTTCTTTATCGTCTGTTCCTTCAACATATAAAATCATAAATCCTTTGAATTTTAAGTTTTGTCCATTTGCTTTAAAGTCATAGTCATTTGCTTTGATATTTACTGCCATTGTGTCATAAACTGCTGGTTTCATTTGACTTGCCATAAATCTGTTATAAATTAGTTTGTATAATTTGTATTGGTCTTTACTTAGGTCATCTTTTACGCTATCTGGTTCAATGTTTGAATATGTTGGTCTTATACCTTCGTGAGCATCTTGTGCATCTTTACTTGTTTTATAATATCTATTTTCATAGAATTCTTCACCATATGTTGATACTATGTGTGTTTTTGCTGCGGCTCTTGCTTCTTCTGAGATTCTTGTAGAGTCTGTTCTCATATATGTGATTAGACCTACAGTTCCTTTGTCTGCTATTTTAACACCTTCATATAATGTTTGTGCAACAGACATCGTTTTCTTTAATGTAAATCCTAATTTTCTTGAAGCCTCTTGTTGCATTGTGCTTGTTGTAAATGGTGGTGCTGGATTTCTCTTTTTCTCACCTTTTTTAATTTCTGATACTATGTATTTTGCTTTTTCTATGTCTTTTAAGATTTCGTCAACTTGTTCTTTTGAGTTGATTTCTTGTTTTTTTCCGTTTTTTCCATAGAATCTTGCTTCAAATTCTTTTTTAGATTTTACATCTTTTAAATTTGCATATATGTTCCAATACTCTTGTGGTATAAAGTTTTCAATTTCTGTTTCTCTGTCTACAATCAACTTTACTGCAACAGATTGAACTCTACCTGCAGATAGACCTCTTTTTACTTTTTTCCATAATAATGGACTTATTTTATATCCAACTATTCTGTCCAAAACTCTTCTTGCTTGTTGTGCATCAACAGTATTTAAGTCGATATCTCTTGGCTCCTTTATTGCTTTTTGTACTGCTGATTTTGTAATTTCATTAAAAGTGACTCTTGTTATTTTGTCCTTGTCATCTTCTAATATTTTTGCTAGGTGCCATGCTATTGCTTCACCCTCACGGTCGGGGTCAGTTGCCAAATAAACTTTTTTTGCCTTTTTAGCATCTGTTTTCAAAGATTTTATTAAATCTCCTTTTCCTCTTATATTTATATATTCAGGTTCAAAATCGTGCTCTATGTCTACACCTAATTTTGATTTTGGTAAATCTCTTATATGTCCCATTGAGGCCACAACTTTTGTACTTCCACCTAGGAATTTTTTTATTGTGTTTGCCTTTGCTGGTGATTCTACTATTATTAATTTATCAGCCATATTTCCTCCTATGTTTTTCTTATATTCTTTTAGTATTCTAGAACATTTTTTTATATTTTGCAAGTTTTTTCTAATAAATCCGAAAAAAATGTCCTTTTGGGGACGGTTCTTTTTGGGACATTTACATAAATTTTAAAATGTCTGTATGTCCATTATATCAACACGTTTCGCAATATCATTTTTGACAACAATGTCCCAAAAAGAACCGTCCCCAAAAGGACAAAAAATTAAAATTTTTTTCTGAATAAGTCTACTATAACTTCTTCAGAATTAATTGGAGTTACTTGATTTGTTCTAAAAATATTTAAAATTTCATTTGCTTCTATTTCATCATTTGTGATATATTTTATTCTTTTGTTTTCTACTTTTGTATAATTTGGTTTGTATTCTGTTTTTATTATTTCTATTCCATATTTTGGTCTTTGATAAGTGCTTATTTCATCTTCATTTATTTGTTTATAATATTCCAGTTTTATTGGATATTTTATTCCAGCCTCTTCAAGTTTCTCTTTTTCGATAAATACACTTCCAAAAAATGTCTTCAAAAAAATCCCCCTTTTCTTTTGTTTTGTACTGTGACTATTTTATATTACTACTAATTTCAATGGTTTGCAAGGATTTTTCATCGCAATTTTTGACATAAAATCTGCTAATTTTTATGTGTTTAGTCTTTTTCTTTTTTATTCGACTTTTTTCTGTTAAAATTTCATGCTTACTTAATAAAGTTTGTTTGTATTATTTTTTCATTTTCTGGTTCTTTTATACCTGAGTTTTTGCCTGCTTCTATACATTTTAAAAGCCATGCCATATTATTTCCTAGTGTTCTCATTGTTTGCATTCCTTCTTCATCTTTTAATACATCTTCTGGTTTGCTACCATGCACCATATTCCAATATTGAGATGTTACAATTGGCATATTATTCATTGCAAAATATTTATTAATTTGGTCAAATGTTGATGTTGCTCCACCTCTTCTGCAGCTTACAACTGCAGCTCCTAGTTTATTTTTAAATAGTTCTCTTCTACCATAAAAAATTCTGTCCATAAATGATGTAATCATACCACTTCCAGATGCAAAGTGTACGGGTGTTCCAAATATAAATCCATCAGTTTCTGGAACTTTTGCTAAAAATTCGTTTACATTATCTTCCATAAAACATTTTCCATTTTTTATACAGTTTCCACATCCTAAACATCCTGATATTGGTTTGTTTCCTACCCAAAATATCTCTGTTTCTATTTTATTTTTTTCTAATGTTTTTTGTATTTCTGTTAATGCTGTATATGTACATCCTTTTTCATGTGGACTTCCATTTACTAAAATAACTTTCATAATTCCTCCTAACTATGAAAAAAAGCATACATTCTCTATTTTTATTGAATGTATCTTTTTTCAAATAATTATTAAAATTTTTCTACAATTTCATTTTGATTTTTGTATATACTATTTGCAGGTACTACTTTTCTTACAGATGATAATGGATATATGTTGCTATGACTACCGATTACTGTTCCCGGATTTAAAACTGAACCACATCCAACTTCTACTTCGTCTCCTAACATTGCTCCGAATTTTTTTAATCCTGTCTCAATTTTTTCCATTCCGTTTTTTACAACTACCAATTTTTTGTCTGATTTTACATTTGACGTTATTGAGCCTGCTCCCATATGTGATTTGTACCCTAAAATTGAGTCTCCTACATAATTATAGTGAGGTACTTGCACTTTGTTAAATAGAATTACATTTTTTAGTTCTGTTGAATTCCCTACTACTGTGTCTTCACCAACTATTGCTTTTCCTCTTATAAATGCACAGTGTCTTATTTCTGCATTTTTTCCTATTATTGCAGGTCCATGTATGTATGCTGTTGGTGCTATTGTAGCAGATTTTGCTATCCATACATCTTCTCCTATCTTGTCATATTCTTCTGGATCTAATGTATTTCCTAATTCTATTATAAAGTCATTTATTTTTGGCAATACCTCCCATGGGTATGTTACTCCTTCAAATATTTTTTTTGCTATTGTTTCATCTAAATTGTATAAATTTTTTATTTTGCATTCTTCCATTTTTCTTTTCAATCCTTTCTTATATTTATAAATTCAGTTGGAAAAGAATTAAATTGTGTCAATGAAAATTTTATTTAAAAGGCAAGGGCTCATACGCTTGTATGTAACTGCGTTTTTAAAAAAATTTGACACATCCAAAATTGTAATTATTTTTCAATTTTTATAACCATTCTCCATTTTTCTTAATATAAACTTTCTTAATACTTTGAACAAGTACAGTATATATTATAAGTAATACTACTACAAATGCATAATATTTCCCTGGTAAAATTTCAAAATTAAATGTTCCAACATTGTGTAACAATATTGGTGTAACTATTGTTCCAGCAATAGTAATTAAAGTTGAAATTGTTAAGAATTTATTTGCTCTTGATTCTATAAATGGCATTTTTGCAGTTCTAACATAGTGAATTATCATTGTTTCACTTATTAAGCATTCTACGAACCATGCTGTTTGGAACCAAGATTGTTTATCTACACTGTTGTATCCAAATACAAACCAAAATACTACAAATGCTATTACATCTGTTATTGAACTTGTAATTCCCATTACATTCATGAATTTGCCAAGTCCTTTTGTATCCCATTTTCGTGGTTTTTCCAAAAATTCTTTGTCTACATCATCATATGGTATTGCTATTTGTGATATGTCATATAAAAAGTCTTGTATCAACATTTGTATTGGTAATAGTGGCAAAAATGGTAAGAAGATACTTGCTATTAGTATACTGAATACATCTCCAAAGTCTGAACTTAATGCCATTTTCATATATTTTATGATGTTTCCATATACTTTTCTACCTTCTATTACACCATCATATATTACTTGCAAACTTTTTTCAAGTAATATTATATCACTTGCTTCTTTTGCTATGTCTGTTGCAGAGTCTACACAAATTCCTACATCTGCTGTATGTAGTGATGGTGCATCGTTTACACCGTCTCCCATATATCCTACTACATGGCCGTTTTTCTTATATGTTTTTACTACTCTTTCTTTTTGTAATGGATTTAATCTTGCAAAAACATCAACTTCTTCTACTGCTTTTTCTAATTCTTCATCTGACATTTGATCTAATTCTACACCTGTAATTATTCTGTCTGACCTTAAACCTACTGTATTGCATATATTTTTAGTTGCATATGCATTGTCACCTGTTAGAATTTTTGTTTTTACGCCAATTTTTCTTAAATCATTTATTGTCTTTTTTACATCTTTTTTTGGTGGATCCAAAAATGCAACATATCCTACAAATGTCATTTCACTTTCATCACTACTGTTAAAAACATTTACACCTGGATATTCTTTTTTCGTTGCTAATGCTATTACTTGCATTCCCATATTTGATAAATTGTTTGCATTTACTTCAATTTGCTTTACTAAATCATCTGTTATTGGAATTATCTCGTCTTTATATTTTACTTGTTTGCAACATTTTAAAATTTCTTCTATTGCACCCTTTGTTAGCATTCTGTAGCCGTCTTCGCTTTTTACAACTACACTCATTCTTTTTCTTGTATAGTCAAATGGTATTTCATCTACTTTTTCGTATTCTTTTAGAACTTGCTTGATTTTGTGTTGATTTCCATATGCTATTACTGCTTTGTCAACTAAATTTTTTATTCCTGTTCCATAGTAACTATTTAGATATGCATATTTTAAAATGTCTAAGTCTTCTTCTCCCATTACATTTATGTATTTTTGTAATGTTATTTTATCTTGTGTTAATGTTCCCGTTTTGTCTGTGCATAAGATGTCAATTGCTCCTAAGTTTTGAATTGACTGTATATTTTTTACTAGTGTTTTCTTTTTTGCTAGTGTTTTGCTTCCTTTTGTTAGGTTTACATTTACTATCATTGGTAACATACTTGGCGTTATTCCAACTGCTACTGATAGTGCAAATAGCAGTGCTTCCATTAGGTCGTGTCTTATGAATGCATATATTACAAATACTGCTATTGATACTACTACCATATATTTTATTAGTAGTTTTGTGATGTTATTCATTCCTTTTTCGAAGTTTGTTATCTCTTTTTTGTTGTCTATTTCTTTGCTCATTCTTCCTAAATATGTGTCAAAACCCGTTTGTATTACAACTGCTGTTCCGCTTCCACTGACTACACTTGAGCCCATTAAGCATATGTTGTTTATATCAAATATTCCTTTTGGTTCATTTGGTGTTGTTGTTTTTTCGACTAATACACTTTCTCCTGTGAATACTGATTGGTTCAAGAATAAGTCTTTGCTTTCTATTAGTATTACATCTGCTGGTATTATTGAACCTGCATTTAGTTTTATAATATCGCCTATTGCTACGTTTTCTACTCTTACTTCTTTTTCTTTTCCATTTCTTACCACATTTGTGCTTGAATATATTTGTGCTTTTAGTTTTTGATTAAATTTGTATGTTGAGTAGTTTTGGCAAAATTTTATAAATGCGCTTACTACTGCTATTCCTACTATTATTCCTGCTCCTAATTTGTCTGATAGTGCAAAGTCTATTATTGCTAGCAACAGTAATATGTATATGAATTTATCATTAAATGATTTTATGAAGAATTCTAACCAATTCTTTTTTTCGTTTTTTACTACTATGTTGGGACCGTTTTGTTCATATCTTTTTTCGTATTCTTTTTGTGTTAGTCCTTCTTCTTTTGTGTTGTATTGTTTTAGGATTTCTTCTTTATTTTTCTTAGCTGTTTCTGTGTATTTTTCTAGTAGTTCTTTGTCTGTGTTTTTCATTTGTTTTACTTTTTTCTTGATTTCAAATAGTTGTATCATTTGTATCACTTTCCTTTTTATTTGGTTGTGTTTTTTGTAATTTTTTTATGGTTGTATTATATCACTTTTTTGAGATTTTTAAAGTGTTTATATTAATTTTTTATCACATTGACAAGATTTGACAAATAAATGGAACAAATTTTGACTGTCCCACTTGTCTCATTTGCCTTTTTCTGCTATACTGTAACCATTATGGAAGAGAAAGAAAGATATAAACATTTAAACAAATATTTAAAAGAAAAATTTGGAGAAAGAACATTAAAAATCTGCATTGATGGAGGCTTTACCTGTCCAAATAGAGATGGAACTATATCTACAAAGGGATGTATTTTTTGTAGTGAAAAAGGTTCTGGTGAATTAATACGTTGTGGTTCTGGTGATACTATAACTGAAAAAATTAGTAATCAAGTAAAAAATTATTTTGATAGTTATCGTAGTAAACGTGCAAATAAGTTTATTGCTTATTTTCAAAATTTTACAAACACATATGATACTTTGAATATGCTAAAAGCCAAATATGATGCTGCTTTAATTGATGATAGAATTGTTGGTTTAGAAGTTGCTACAAGACCTGATTGTATAAATGAAGACATTGTAAATTTGTTGAAAACTTACAAAGATAACTATTATGTTTGTGTTGAACTCGGTTTGCAAACTTCTAACGATGAGACTGGCAATTTAATTAATCGTGGTTATTCTAGTTGTCAATTTACAAGTGCGGTTAAATTGTTAAATAATGCTGGTATTGATGTTGTTGCCCACATTATGGTTGGTTTACCAGGTGAAACTTTTGATGATTTAAAAACTACTGTTGATTTTATTAATAAGCATAATATTCAAGGTTTGAAGATTCATTCTACCTATGTTGTTAAAAATACTGTTCTTGCTGATATGTTTTTTGCAGGTCAATATGAGCCTATTACTTTAGAGTATTATTTGGATGCTCTTGCTTATGTTGTAACTCATATTTCACCAGATGTTGTTCTTCATAGAATTTCTGGTGACGCTCCTAAGGATTTGTTGGTTGCTCCTGAGTGGAATTTGCATAAGAAGTGGGTTTTGAATGGGTTTGATAAAATTTTGAAAGAACAAGATTTATGGCAAGGAAAATATTACAAGACTTCAATTTAATATTTTGTTAAAATTATTTGTATTATTGGTTGAAATTATTTATATTATAGGAATTTTAGAAAGCCTATTTATGTATAAAATTAAGGACATAATTTTTTATTTAAATTTATGTCCTTTTTATATTATTCTTGATTCATACTATTTAAAGATTCTTCAACTTCTCTATATCCTGGTAATACTGCATCGACAAAAGCATCTTCGTCGCAATCTATATTCCATTTCCCATCTTCTTTTTTCATATTAATAGTAACTTCTGTTGTTACAGTTTCAATGTCTTCAGAATTATATTGTTCTATAAAATATTGTTTTAATTGTTCATCCATCTCTTCTTCTGTCATTGCACCAAACGCTTGAGAAAAGGCTACAGAAAAGGCTTTTGATATATAATTTCCAAATACTGTTTTTAAATTTTTGTTACTTATATTTAATTTCATTGTGCATTCATTTATTTTTATGTCTGTTGATACTACCTCATAGTTTAGATTTTTTAACATTGCTTTTTCCATATCTTGATTATCTGCTATGTTATCTTCTGATGTTGCATTTTCTTCAATTACATCTTCTATATTGATGTATTGTTTTATTTGCTCTTCATCTCCTGTTTTTAATGCTGTGAACATTTTATCAACTGTTTCTAATGCTTGTTTTTTTGTCATGTTTATGGCTATAAAGTACCCTCCAACTACTAGTACGATTATTAATATTACTATTAATGCAATTTTTAGAATTTTTTTCATATTCTTTCCCCCTTTCTTGTGATTATTAAATCACTTTTAGGGTTTGTTGTCAATTAAAATTCGTATTCTTGTATAACTTTTCCGTCTACATTTTTTAATATTATTTTATTGTCTTCAATTACAATATAGCTATGCTCTGTATTGCACTTTGGAAGTGAGATAGATCCTGGGTTTGCAAAGATAAACCCTTCTTTTTCTTGAATAAATCCTTGGTGGATGTGACCATATATCATTATATCAAAGTCGTCATATGGTATTTTTTCTATATTGTATTTGTGTCCATGTGTAAAATAAAATTTCTTGCCGTTAATTTCCATTAAAATGTGGTCATGAAATTTGAATTCTGATATTGTTTCGTCTACTTCTGCGTCACAGTTTCCTCTTACTACTAAAAGCTTGTCTTTTAATGAATTAAGTGTTTGTGCTACTTTCATTGGGTTGTATTCTTGACTTAAATTATTTCTTGGTCCATGGTAATATAAATCTCCTAATAATATTATTTTGTCTGGTTTTTCTTTTTCATTTATTTCTTTTATTTTTTCTCCATAGTATGCTGAACCATGGATGTCTGATATTACTAATGCTTTCATTTTTATCACCTTTCTTTTTTATTGTAATACAATTTTGTTTAAAATTTCATTTGATTCTTTGCTGTTTTTAGCCATAATTTTATTTTTTATTGGTCTATATCTTCTAAATTATTGAAGAATTCTTCTGTTAATTCTTCTTCATATACATATTCACCATTTTTATATCTCAATATACTATCATTTTGTATTTGATTTTTTAGTTCTTCTGATATTTCTGTTTCTTCAAATATTTTATTGCTGTTTTTGTTTAGTAAAAAAACACCTTTTGCACTGAAGTCTACTACTTGATATAGGCCGTTCTCTTCTCTATTTTGTTCTAAGCTTTCTTGTTGTTCTAGTGAACTTTCTTTTTCAACCTCATTATTATTGTTGATTTCGTCGTTGTTTATTGTATTCATTTGTTCTTTTTCCTTTGAATTTTCAATGTATTTTGATAATTCTTGTATAAAATTTTCTACTAAATTATTTTCTTTTATATCATTTGCTAGTTTGTTAAAAATATCTAATTTCAATAAATCATCTCTCCTTTTTTTGATTAAATTTTTTAATTATGTTTTATAATTGTGGTGATTTTTTTATACTGCATTTAATAGCTATTGCTATTTTGAGAGCTTTCACCTGTTTGATAATTAATTGTTATTCCCGGTTGAACATTATATACATACACATTAAAGCTAACGCCTTGCCCATCGTCTTCTACTGAATATGCTTCCATTTCTACTCCACTTGCAACTTTATTGTCTCCTTTAAAGTCTGGTGTTACTCTATAAAGTACATGATTATTATTGTTTTTTTCTATATATTCTGCAACTTTGTTTTCAAATGGTAACATTCCTTCAACATTGAAATAATTTGTGCCGGTTATTAAATTTAACTCGTTTGCATTCTCTCCTGCTAATTGATATCCGATTAAATGGCATCTGTTGTATAAAAATTTTCCATCGTATTTTGCTTGTTTCCAACCAGTTGGCTTTACATTACTGATGTCTCCTCTTTTTTCTGTTGGCATTATTTCTTTGCATATGTTTGCATATGCTACTCCGCATCTTTTCAAATTATCTAATTGACTGTAGTTTTCAAATGCTTTTGTTGTGTGCTCACTTTCTTCAAAATATGGTATGTTATTATTTATTTCGATGTATATTTTGTCTGTGTATTCAGGTATGTTACTTAAATTGTATGTGGTGTTTAATACTGCCTTTCCCGCTGTTTGTGCTTGTTCTGTTGTTATATTTGTTTCATTTATTTGATTCTCTTGATTATTATTTTCTTGTTTGTTTATTATCCAACTTGCTATTATTAATATTATTATTAATGTTGATATTATTTTTTCTGTTTGTTTGTTTTTTGTTTTCTTTGCTCGTGTACTCTTTTTCACTTTTGTTTTTCCTTTCGTTCGCTATGCTCACTCATCGTCATCCAAAATTTTTTTCAAAATTTTGTCTGCCAAATCTTGGGCGTTTTCGCTCATCGTCATCCAAAATTTTTTTCAAAATTTTGTCTGCCAAATCTTGGGTGTTTTCGCTCATCGTCATACAAAATTTTTTTCAAAATTTCGTCTGCCAAATCTTGTGTCTTTTATTAATTTTGAATTTTGATTTGTTCTGCTTTTATTAATTGATATCTTATAAGTTCTTTACTATCTAGATTTTCCTTATGCATATCAACTGCTGTAATTTGATGGTTATCATATGTTGTGTAATAATAAATTCCTTTACTTGCATTACAGCAAGATGTATAAATTGTTATCTCATACTTTCCGTCATCTACCTCACAACATCCCCTTTGTTGATCTACTGAATTAAGAATATGGAAGAATTGGCTAACACTTTCATTTTCTGTATCTTTTGAAACTGAGTTCATTTTTACAAAGCTTGCTCTTATAAACCTAGATTGTGAAGATAAATCACCAGGAAGTCCTATTGCTCCCATTCCTCTGCTGTATCTATCTAAATTTATATTTTTTGCAAATTTATTCTCAGGAGATTTAGGTGATAAGTTCATATAGTTATTTAATGCAAACATTTGCTTATCAAATGGCGGGTTATTAGTTAAAATTCCTACAGGGTTTTCATATATTTTTATTCCATCTTTCATTGCTTCAATTGTTATGGCTTCTTCTTTGTCTGCTATAATCCAATGTAATTGTGCTAGTGGTAATTGTTCATTAAATGGTTCATTTAAAAAGTTCATTTTTTCTATTAGTTGTCGTGCTTCTTTTACGGTTGTGCATTGACTTAAAATCCATGGTATAAATTCGTATTGTGTTATATTATCTTTTTCTTCTTCTTTTGAGTTGTAGTGCGTGTTTCCTACAAAGTTCAGTCCTGCTATTCCTAATCCTTTTTCGTTTATTGCGTCATAGTATAGTGGGTAGTTTTCTGCTACATATGCCATTCCTATTATTGCATAGTGATTTTTTACTGGTTCTTTTTCTTTGAATTTGAATTCATAATTTCTTGGTGTTATTGTTATTTCATCTCCATATGAGAATTCATAGTCTAGTGTTCTTCCAAAATAGAAGTCTTTTGTTTTATATGTTGCTGCTGTACACATAATTTTTCTCCTCCTTATTTTTTCATTGTCATTTGAACTTTTCTGTTATTTTTCCACTATTATATCACAATATGTGGATTGTTGTGTGATTTTTAAATTTAATTTTGGATTTTTATTTGAAAATAAGTTTAAAATTTGATTATTCTGCTAATTTTTTAAAATTTAAATTTTAATGATATAAAATACTGGGGTAGAATTTTTTTTAGTGTTCTACCCCATAAAAAATTCTTGAATTCTAATTAATTTATATGAATATTTTGGTATATTGAAATTATACTATTTTTTTTCTATTTTTGTGTCGAAATTTGTCATTTTATTAATTTTTTACATTTTTTGTGGTTCTGGATATTCTACTCCAAATGTCTCTACTGTTACTTTTTTCATAACAGGTGGTTCTACTGGTCTATCTTTTCCACCGCCAAATGGACTTCTGGTAATTACTCTTGATTTTACAATTTTATCTACTACATCCATCCCTTCAATAACACTTCCAAATGCAGCATATTTTCCATCTAGAAATTCTGAGTCATCTGTTACTATAAAGAATTGAGAACCTGCACTATTAGGCATCATGCTTCTTGCCATTGATACAATTCCTCTTACATGTGATATGTTGTTTTCTACTCCATTTTCTTTGAATTCTCCTTTTATTCCGTATCCTGGTCCTCCCATTCCTGTTCCTTCTGGGTCTCCTCCTTGTGCCATGAATCCTGGAATTGTTCTGTGGAATATTAGTCCATCATAAAATCCTTTTTGTACCAAATTCACAAAGTTGTTTACTGTTTCTGGTGCTTTGCTTGGATATAGTTCTAGTTTTATTATTCCCCCATCTTCCATTTCTATTGTTACTATTGGTTTCTTTAAATTTTCACTCATAATTTTATCTCCCATCTTTTATTTCAAAATTTTTTCTACAAAGTCATTATCATTAAATAATGTAATTGATTTTGGTAAAACATCAATAATAAATTTATTTCCTGTTAGTTTTTCTCCATCTACATTAAAAGTAATTTCTTCATCAAGCTGTAATTCTACATGATTTGTTCTAAATTTATGAATTCTCCTTTTTCCTTCATGTTTTCCTTTTTTCAGTCTTAAAATTAATGGAATCATTTTTATTTTTGGCATTTCTTCTGCATAATAAACATCTAAAAGACCATCCGTTAATGTTGATTTTGGTGCAATATTAAAGCCACCGCCATAATATGCTCCGTTGCAAATGCTTAAAATTGTATATTTTGTTTCAATGTTTTTTACACTAGTTTTCAATTTCATTTTTTTATGTTTAAATTTTATAAAAGTATATACAATACTTGCATTGTATAGTTGACTTGTTGGTATTATTGTGTTCCTTAATTTATCAATATTGTTTGCTACTTCAGCATCGATTCCTGTACATGCTACATTTATGAAGTATTTATCATTAATTTTCCCTATATCTATTAGTGTCTCTTTATTAGGCAAATTTTTTATAGTTCTATATGTATCATTTCCTGAGCCTGATGGAATAATACCCAGTTTATTTTTAGTGCCAACTAACGCAGGCAACACAAGTGTTAGAGTTCCATCTCCTCCTACAACATATATTACATATTCTTTATCTCTGTATTCTAAAGCAATGTCATATCCACTTTTTTCTTTTGTTATGTATCTAATTTCAAATTCGATATTTTGATTTTTACATTCGTTTTCTATATTGGGTATGATTTTTTTGCTTTTTCCCCTTCCAGCACTTTCGTTTACTATAAAAATCCATTTCATATTTAATTTCAATCCTTCCTCAAGGTAGAAACCCTGTTGGAAAAAATTTCAATTTTCCAACCTTTCCTACTTTCTAAGTATGTTTAATACTTCATTCTTAATATAATTATTTGCTTCTTCTATTTCCATTTTACTAACATCTATTGGTTTTCCAAATTCAATTGATAAGCCTTTTCTAAATGTTTTATAGTCTCCTTTTATTGCAAATGGAATTATTGGTGTGTTTGTTTTTTTAGCTATTTTAACTGCTCCGTATCTGAATTTCAAAAGTTCTTGTTTTGTCCTATTTCTTGTTCCTTCTGGAAATATTCCAACTGCGCCACCTTGTTTAAGCACTTTTTCTGCTTTTAATATGGCTACAGGGTTGCTTTTGTTTCTGTGCACTTTTATAGTTCCAATGCTTTCAAAAATTTTTCCGTGGATTCCCTTGAACAGACTTTCTTTTGCCATATAATGTACTATTCTGTTTGTGTTTGACATTACCATTATTGGGTCAAATGCGTGCTTGTGGTTTCCGACAAAGATAATTGCTCCTTTTTCTGGTATGTTTTCTGTTCCTTTTACTGTTGGTCTATATATTATTTTTAGCAATTTGCTGTATATTGCTTTTGCTATTTTGTATAGTGTTTTGTTTTCTTTCATTTTTTGTTTCCTTGTTATTATTTTCCACAATTATATCACTTTTTGTGGATAAATATTAAATTTTAAAATTTTCTAGTAGTATAATTATTTTTTACTCTTTTATATCTTTAAGTATTTTCTTAAATAATTCTCTAGTATTTTCATATGTAATTGTTTTAAATGCTTCATCGAAATCTAACCATTTTATCTCATTAACTTCACATTCCTGCGCTTTAATCTCTCCACCTGTGCATTTTGCAATAAATAGAACCACTTGTTTTAATGTTCCTTTATCTGTTTCATATTCCATTGTATATCTTTTATTAGCATCAATTTCTACTTCTAAATTGGTTTCTTCTTTCACCTCTCTTGTTGCAGTTTCAAGTTCTGTTTCATTCTTTTCTACATGTCCTTTTGGAAATCCCCAATGTCCTTGCGTTTGTTTGATTAGTAATACTTTATTATCATTTATTAAAATACATCCACAGCATTTTTCTCTTTTCGGATAGTTATTTTTACTTAATATATTGTTTACTTCATTTAATTCACATTCATTTTTCAAATCATTGTTTATTTTATGTTCTGGTATTTTATTTTCTTTTAGTATTTCTTTTATTGCTTCTGGTAGGATTTTATATTCATCTATTTTGCTTATTTCTATCCATTCATAGTGTAAGTTTTCTTTGCCCTCTACATTTTTTAGTGTATGTTCTATTTTTTTGTCTTCTTCGTTTATGAATTCTGCTTTGTGTACAAATAGTATTTCGTGATATTTTTGGCCTTTTTCTTCGAAGAAATTTTCTATTGTTGCTATATATCCTGTTGTTTTTATTTCTTTTCCAAGTTCTTCTTTAATTTCTCTTTTGATTGTTGTTTTTGAATCTTCTCCTATTTTTACTCTTCCTCCTATTAGTGCATAGTGGTCTTTGCTTATTTCTTTGTGTACTAGTATTTTTCCGTTGTGTTCTATTATCCCTGCTGCTCTTATGTTTAGTTTGTAGTTTTCTACTTCTATTGTTAAATCCATACCCGTTCCTCCTTTTTATTTTTATGGGAATTATATCATAATTATAGGGAATTTTATAGTGTAGAATGAAAAAAGTATTTACTTTTTTACTATTTTTTTATATGAGTTAGTATTGATATGTGCTTTTTTCTTGTATATCTATATTATATTTTTTATGGGTGGGCTTCGGGTTATGAGGACAGAAAGTTTTTTTAGAGAAAGCCTTTATTCTCAGGTGTTTGGAGATTTATTTTCTAGGCTTTCCCTTTATTTTCCCTTTATGTCATTTTAAAGTTCCATTTAGTTCATATTTATATCAGTTAAATAATCTTCTAATCTATTCATTTGGGATAGTTTAACTTGTCCTAAAATATGAACATATATATCTGCTGTAGTGCTATAACTAGCATGACCTAATATTTCTTGTAATACTCTTAAATCAATTCCTGCTTCAATAGACCTTGTTGCAAAAGTATGTCTTAGTTCATGTATTCCTACTTTTCTAAAATTGTTACTTTTACATATTCCTTGACAAGTTTTTCTTAAGTATTCAGATGTTATTGGATGATTATATTTTGTTTTAAATATAAAATCATCCTCTTTAAATCCTTCTCCTAATTCAGCAAGTTCTTCTTGCTCTGCTTGTATTTTTTTCTTGTATTCTTGTAGAATTTTTACTACTTTATCTAGCATTGGTACAACTCTATAACTATTTTCTGTTTTTACATCTGTAACTTTTCTTTCTCTTTTTACTTTATTAAAATCATCATCATAAGTTGTTATTTTTTGCATACCTCTTCTTACATATAGAGCTTTGTTTTCAAAATCAACATCTTTCCATGTTAGTCCACTTAGCTCTCCTGCTCTAAGTCCAGTATTAACTAATACTATATAAGCTGTTCCCATTCTATATTTTTTCATAAATCCTTCAAATACAAGTTGTTCTTCTTTTGTCATTATATTCAATTCTTTTCTTCTCATTGATGGCAATTTTAAATTCCTTGTTGGATTTAGTGATATGTGCCTACACATAATCGCATCATCAAAACACATTTTTAAAATACTGTAATAATGTCTTAAAGATTTAGGCGATTTACCTACATTTTGTAAATCACTAATAAATTTTTGTAAATGATATAATTCTATTTTTTGTAATTGCATATTTCCTAAATGTTCTAATATTGTTTTAGATTTTTCAACATAACCCTGATAAGTTCTAGGTGATATATATGGCTTTTTATAAACTCTCATCCATTCTTTTAACCATTCCTCCAAAGTTATGTTTTTATTTTCAATATAATAGTTGTCATCTCTCTTCTTCCTAAGCTCTTGCATTTTTTCTACAACTACTCGTTGGCTTTTATCATAGACTGAAACTTGTTTTCTTACACCATTTACCTCAACTGTAATCCTCCCTTCATATCCATTACCTTTTTTTCTTATTGTGCCTTCTCCTTTTACTCTCCTTGTATTATCATTTTTTGCTCTTCTTCCCATATCATTTCCTCCATAAAAATAGGATTCATAATATTAAGAAGTAAAATATACTACCAATATTATAAATCCTAATCTTCGTAAATCCAAACCCTACACAATGATTCTTCCTGAATTTTTATTAAACCATTCAATCATCTGTGGTTTGTTTATTACAATTCTTCTTTCAAATTTAATACAAGGAAAATCTTTAAGCTTAGTTAATTCTGTCATTAATTGTTTACTAATCCCTAATATCTCTGATGCTTCTTTTATATTTATACCTATTTTTTCATCCATTTCACTAATCCGCCTTTCGCTTTAATTTTCTCTGCTTTTTCTGTAGCTTCTTGTGGACTATATAATTTCATTGCGACATCAATTTCTGAATCAAGCATTTTTACATCAATATCGTTTGGTGTACTTCCTAATATATCTAATGCTATAACTGCATAAGCTTTAGCCTGTTTTTTAGTTACTGTTTTTACATTATTTAATTTCATTTTAATCAAATCCTTTCACTTATAAAATTTAAAAATTAGTTACAAGTGAAATTAGTATCTATCACATAGGTATTTAAACCTCTCCGTTATCCAACCGAGCAACCCCTCAATATAAATTAAGCCGAGCTGAAGTATCATTATTACTAATATAGATCTTCGCCAACACAAACTTACCATCGCTTGCTTTTTCCCTCATTATAGTCGCTATTTATTTTTTATAACATTCGCCTTCTTGGAGCTCCTTATATTAGTTAAAGTCTTGTAACTAATATATTTACTTGTCAATGTGCTATCCGTTTTCCAAAAGAAAACAAGCAAGAAAGATCAACTCCTCTCACTTGTTTTTTCAGTTAGCACATCATTTTTTAGGGCTACTTATAAAATTTCTTTAATTTTTTTCTTAAGTTTTCTAATCCTCTGTCTATACTCTCCTTTACTGTAGGAATAGAGCGATTTTCTATTTTAGCTATTTGAGTATATGAAAATTCATCTACTATATACATATAAACTCGTCTATTTTGTGGTGTAGGTAATTTCCAAATTTCTTTTATTATTCTTTCTGATTCTAAATTTGAAATAACTTGTTCTTCTAAACTAATTTCTTTATTTGTGGCTCTTTTATTTAATGAAATATCTGTTAGTTCTGAATGTTCTATATACCTACTAAATTTAATATTTTGTGAATTTTCTTCTCTTATATTCATTTCTTAATGTTTCATTTGCTCTAATAATTTTTGATTTTCCGTTTCCATCTTTAAATACAATAATATTTTTGCTATTATCATTATTGCTAAAAACAATATATGTATCTATTATCTCTCGCTTAATTTTTGAATGCCTTCTCATTCTTATTTCCTCCATTCAATTCGTTTTTGAATTGAATGTGAGGTGGAGATCTGCATTTAACTAATCCATATAAAAGCAAAAAGAGGTCAAATCTACCTTTACAGATAAATTCAACCTCTTTGATTATTTTTTCAGACATTCTTAATACACTGAATCTCAAATCAACTACACTCCTTTTGTGTAGGCTGAGATTTATGTAATAATGCTCAAAACTACACTAACATATATCTCTTCTTTTCATTTTTCCTTAGAACATTTTTATAAATTAGTGTAGTATTTTATTGGATATTAAAATAATTGAAAAAAACACACAAATAACTTATAAATGGTTAATTGTGTGTTTAGTATATTCATTTATATTTTTCAATTTATTTTGTGATATATCCATTTTCTCCCCAACTCCTTATTATTTTTCCATCTTTGGTAGTTTAGGGATTTTTCTTTTGTTTTTATGGATTCTATCACAATCTTTTTGCAAAGTTTGTCGAAATGTGTAAGAAAGTGTAAAAAAATATACGAAAAGTGTTTTTTTACTTTTCGTATATTTTTAAAGTTATTTTATAAAATATTTTTTTGAATATTAAACCAACGGATAATCCTACTTTATCTTATAGTGTTTGTTAAAACAATTTCATCATTTTCAAGATTATATTTTATGTTATATCCTAAATTTTTAATATTTTCTAATAATAATTTTATTGATTCAGAATCTTCAAACCTTGGTCTTGTCCTATCAATTATTATTTTAGAATAATTTCCCCCTAATTTGCATAAATACTCTTCAATATTGTCTTTATTTAATACTTTAAAATTCAAATTTAGTAATTTTAATTTCATATCAATATTTTGTATATCTGATATTACCTTTAGTAATAAAATTGCATTAAGTTTTTCTTTTAAATTGTTTTCAATTACAAACATTCCTATCTTTTGAGATAACTCTTTTGTTACTTCTTCGATTCTCTCGTCATTAATCATATCTAAAGATTTACTTTTAATAGCTGTCGTCAAATCCGACTTTAATATCTCTTCTATCTCTCCTAAAGTAAATAAAATATTTTTATTATCAATTTCTTTATGCATATTGCTGTAATTATTCTTAATAAATGCTATAAACATTTCTGTCGAATAATTCCTTATATTCTCTATCATTTTACTTCCAAATACTATTCTCTTATTATTTATCAATTTTAATAATATATCTTTCCTTAAATTATTTACTTCAACATCATCCAATTTGTATTTGCTTTTATTTAAAACTAAAGAATATGTATCTTCATTTAATTCATTAGAAACCATCAAATCTTTAATAAATTCTGTACTACTCTCTTCTTCAATTATAATATCATTTGAGAATATGCACATATTTTTTTCTTTATCATTAAATATTTTTATCAATGTTGAATCTATTCCAAATTTATCATAATATACATTTATATTATCCCATTTTATTTCTACTAAATCATTATTAAATATATCTTTCCATAAATTACTATCTTCTATTTCTGATATATTCTCTATTTGATTAATCTCTTTTTCAATTACAATCTGCTTTTCTTCTATCTTAAGTAAAGGATTGTTTAATAGTTCTTTAACTAAATCTATTGAATCATTTTGTTTTTTAGATAACTTACTATATACATTATTTATATATAATTGTATTTCGCTATCAATATATGATTTTAATTTTATATTTGTTGCTATTTGTTCATAATTTTTTTCTTCTATGTCTTTTTTATTATCTTTTTTACTATTTAAAAGAATATCCAATATATTATCATAATTTATTTGATATCTATTATTTTCTATAATATAACTATATAATTCCGAATTACCTCTAAATTCAGCTGTATTATAATATTTTAAATCAATTTCTATTATTTTGCTTTTTATATCATTTAGATTTTTATCTTTTAATAGATTAGTTTCTTCAACATATTTTATTATTTCATCTATATTATTCAACTGTTTTAATTTTTTTACTTCTATGCATATTATTATATTCTCAAATATTATATTTTTATATTTCTGTTCAATTTTTGCTTCCTTAACATGCTTTAATAAATTTTTATCTAATTCACTCAAGCATTTTATTAGTTCTCTTTTATTATTATATTTCACATTATTGCAAATATAGTCTTTAACAAAATAAATATATATATTTGATTCTATTAATGTACATAAAAATGTTTGCTTCTTTTCTGCAAAATCATCATTTTCAATTAGTATATCTAATAAATCTATGTTTAATACTTCCTCTTTTTTAAAATCAGTAAGTTTTAGTCTCTTGGCTATTTTTATACTATTATCAAGGTGCACATTATAATCTTGGTCTTTTCTATTTTTTACTGACATTATAAAATCATAGTCTTTCTCTGTTATACTTCCTTCATGGAATTTATTTATATATATATTATAATCTTCATCTATATAACCATTACTTAGCAAATATTTTATTAAGTCACTGTAATCTCCTAAATTTAATTGCACAAATTCTTTATCATTTTGTAATAATTCACTTAATGTATACTCTTTCGCTTTATCAATTTCTTTCTTTATCTCTTCTATTTCAATATTAATTTTTTCTTTTACTTCATCAATACCATTTTTAAAATCTTCATATTGTTGTAAAAATTCAGAGCACTTTGACTTATAGAAATCTATTAATTTTTCTTTCTTCCAACGACCAGCATAATAATATTCTATTATAGTTCCTTCTGCAAAAATAAATTCTTCTAAAATATTTTCAATATCCATTTGATATTTAATAGTTATTGTTTGTCCTCTTTTATTTTCTAACGTTATTGTATTATCATTATTAACTCCACTTTTTATCATATAAATTGCTAATTTTTCAAATTGATTTTTTGATATTAAATTTTTTTCAATCTCTTTGTACTCATAATTTTTTTCTTCTATTTTTTCTTTATTTTTTTCTATATATTCATTTATTTTTTCGTTTTTCTTTAAAAAGCAATTATATATTTCTCCCTGTTTCATCTGTAATTTAGCAAAATCTTCTGAACAAGTATTTTTATATAATAAAATGGAAAATAATTTTTCATAATCATAAATTTTTTTATCAAGTGATTTCTTATATACGATATATTCATTAACTGTATTCTTTAATATTCTTATATCAGATACATATAATGAAATATCTAAAATAAAATCCTCTGAAAGTTCAGTATCCAATTGATGCTTTTTTATTATTTTTAATAGTTCTTCTCCTGAATTCTCATAAGATACATAAGGCACAACTGGTATAATAAAGTCAAAAAATTTAGTTCTATTATCTGCAATAAACATTTCATCTTTTATTGCATACAGAAATTTTACTTTTTCCTTTAATGTTGCGTTTAAAGTAATATTTAAATCTCTTAGTCTCTCAAATATTTGAGGATTTTGAAATCTATCTAGGTCTTCAAATATAATATATTTGTATTTTGCAATATTCATAGTCTTAACAATAAATTCTATCTCTTCGTTCAATAAATTTCGATTTTTTTCTTGATTATTACCTGTTTGATTTACTTCTACTTCAACATCTCCAAATTTCAACTTTATTTTCTGTAAATTTATAACATATGATATTGAATATCCTATTAAACCTGTTAAACATATTATCTCTAATCCCATAAATATTAATGTTATCCAAAAATTATTTGTTAAACTATTATTTATTGATTCCATATTAAATAAGTATATTCCTGCATCAATAAATGCAACTAAAAATATTGTTATTATAGAACTTATAATATCTCTTTGTAAATCATATTTATTAAAAATTGAATAGTATAACTTTTCTATTATAACTTTTTCTAATGAATTTGATTCTTCAATAGGAGTTTCTTCATTTTTCTTCTTTTCAAATGTTGCTAAAGATATATTTAAATAATCTTTTTTATCTACATACTTACTAAAATATGATTGTATTATACTTGATTTTCCTGAAGAATATTGACCTGTTATTGCAATGTTTTTTACCTGTTCATTCTCCAATGCGAACTTTAAAGCATCCTCTGCTTTATTCTCAACCATATTATTAGGAGTCAATATTTCATAATTTGTTTTTCCTTCCATTTTACTCTCCTTTAAAGCAGAAAAGTAGAATGTTTATTTCATTCTACTTTTCTTTTGTACTACATAATTTCTTTCAAATTAATCCAATTATCTTTACTCATATCTTCAGTATATTCTGTGTTGCAGAAATATAATGAGTCATTTTTATCATAATCTCTTACAAATCCCCATTTCAAATTATACTTTTCAGCATAACTTTTTAAGACGGCAAATTTATTTTCTACTTTTATATCAATATTTTTTGATTCTCCATCAGCATTTTCTCCACCTTTTGTTTCTATAATCCAAGTATTACCTTCATAATCTTGTAGAATATAATCCGGATAAAATGCCCACTTTTTACCTACTGCATCAACATATATTATAGAGAAATAATCCATTGAATGTTCTCCATTTTTGTAAAACCATTTTACTTTATCAGAGTCATTACAGTACTTTTCAAACATTCTCTCACTACGAGATTTTTTTGTACTATTAGGATAATCTTTATATACATTTTTTTCATAAATAATTGTATCCTTCATATTTGGATCATATTTTATGATATCCATTTCAGGAATTTTAAAAGGAACTTCCTTGATTGATTCTGCTTTAAGAGCAACCTGTCTTGACTCTTGTGATACTGCCTCTAAGAAGTCATATTTTAATTTATCTTCATTATTTATTACGAAAGCATAAAACTCAACTAAAGATAAATTTATAAACTTCTTTGTAAACAATTTTCTCTTCAAAAACATTCTTTCAAGTACAACTCTTGTTTTATCGTATTTCATTCCTATTTTAGAACTAATAGCACCTATCGAATGTCTTAAATCAATACCGTTTTTACTTGTATTTACTGTTGATTTAACCTTTATGGTATTTGCATTAGATATTTCATCAGAATCTATTTTTATTATTTTGTCTTTGACTATAGTGTTTTCTATTGTATCTCCAAATATATATCCTTCAGATTCTAAAATAGTTCTGTTATTCGTTTTATTTGAAGTCAAATTGTATTTTTTTATAAAATAATTTTGTATTATTCTAAATGTTTCTCTATCATCAAATCCATCAAAATCATTATTTTTAACTTGTTTTGTTAAAGTAAATTTTTTATATTCATCTTTTAAAAATACAATTTTTACATCTTGTGCATTATTTCCCAATTCTTGCTTTATTGTTTCTTCATATTTTTCATCAAAAGTATATAAATAGCAATTATCCAATAAAACATTATCATAATGATGAGCTTGTGGCATTCTTCTAATTCTACCAATAGTTTGAGTTTCAAAATCTTCACTCATATTATCTCTTAATTTAACAAGTATTTTTGCTCTTGGACAATCCCAACCTGTTGAAATAGCTTGTTTCATTATTAGAATTATAGGTTCAGCATCGTTTTCAGATATATTTTCAATATTTTCTTTTCTATCTGCTAACCATATTGCAACTGTTTTATTTTTATATGAATATCCTTTATTGTCTAATAACGATTCAATTTGTTCAATTAATTCATCTGATTTACTTGGAACTTGTATTATAATCAAAGGATTTACACTAATATTATTATTTTTATACTCTTTTCTAATTGCTTTTTGCTTTTCTAAAGCTAAGTCTAATAAATATTCATGTTCATCTTCTAATTTTGTATTATTTCCAACATTTTCATTTATGTATAGTGCTCTAGTTATAAGACCTTCATTTATTACATCTAACTCATCAATTTGTATGAATTCTGCTTCTTTATTCTTCTTAGTTGTAGCAGAAACTCTAACAATATAATTAGGTTTTAGATAGTCAATTATTGCCTCTGCCTTTACTGTCTTATTTAAATGTTCTTCATCAACAATTACAATAAAATTATATCCTCTGTTATATGCCTCATCAATTCGTTCAAAAAGATTTTTTCTTTCTGCTTCTTTTAATGCAGTATTTCCCTTTTTAGTAATAGTTTCCCAATTTATAAATGCAGTATCTCCTGCTTCAAATCCACTTAATAAGACATCTGATATATTTTTTGAAGTAAAACTTGGAAGATACTTTGTCATTTTTTCTCTACTTTGCTCCTCCAAATCTCCTTTTCCGTGGTGTTAGCCAAACAAATATAGTATTTTTATTTTCCTCAATATACTCTTCTATGTAATCTAATAATATAATTGTTTTCCCACTTCCTGTAGGTGCTTGTACTAAAACTTCTTTTTTATTTCCAACTGTTGTAGCATCTAATAATTTATTGACACAATCAATTTGAAATTCTTTTAATTCTATACCTTGCATATTTTTTATTGCACCTCCTTAATTTCTTCATCGAAGTAATATTCAGGAATAATAAATACCTCAATATTATTATCTTTAAAAATCTTTACTTGTTTTGCAGTAAGCAATATATCTGATGAAATATATAATTTTTCACACTCTTTAATTTGTTCAGTATTTTCACTGAATTTATCAATTTCTTCCTCACTCAATATTACTCTTATTCTCTTATCATCAATACTTATACCATTTTCAAGTTGTATTAAATTTCTAATATTTACTAATAGATTTTCTTGTATATTTTCTTCTTCTGTATTTATTCTTGGAATATATGATGTTCTATAATACTTTAAATTAAATTTTAAAGGTTTTGCTTTGGTAGTGCCATAATTTACTTTAATTAGTCTTTGATATGTTACTTCTTCACAAATATTATTTTCATTATTAGTACATAGAATAAATTGTCTATTTCCGTTATCTTCACTATTTAATTCAACTACCGCTTGTCCTGTTGTTCCGCTCCCTGCAAAAAAGTCTAATATAATTGCATTTTTATTATTATAAATCTTTATTAAAGTTTTAATTAGTTCTATAGGTTTAGGATAATCAAATCTTGAATTATTAAATAATTTAACTAAATCTTTTTTAGCATTATCATTTGAATATTTTGATTCAATAAATTCAATAGAAGATACTGGTTTTGTTCTTTCTTCTGTAATAATTTTATATCCCCCTATTTCATCTTTTTGAATTTTAGCATTAAGATATGTTTTAGTATATATTCGTGGTAATCCATTTTTTCCTTTTTTTACTACTATAAAACCATTTTTATATCCAAATTCAAATAAATCTTTTGACCACCTCCAAGCCCAATCAGCTCTTTTATAATTACCATTTTGTCTTTCTTTGTATTTTTCATAATCTCCACCAGGATATAATGTTGTTCCATTAATTTCTATAGGATAATCTAAACTAGGACTATAAGATAAACTATCATAATCTAACGTTTGATTTAGCTTATATTTTCCCCTTTCATTTACATATTCATCTTCATATTTAAAACCTTCATCATTATGCTCTAAGCCAATTATTAAACTTTGATTTTTACTTTTTTCATATACTAACACATAATCATGATTGGCAGAAATTTTGTTAGTTGTTTTTCCTGATGATTTTGTTCTTCTAGGCATACAAGTAATGAAATTTTCTTCTCCAAATATTTCATCACACAACATTTTTAATTGAGCTTGTTCTTTATCATCTATACTAATGAAAATAACTCCTTCTTTTCTTAATAATTTATGTGCTATTATTAATCTTCTTTCCATAAATGAAATCCATTTTGAGTGTTTAAAACCATCTTCATATTCAACAAAATTATCATCATAAACAAAATCTTTATTACCTGTATTATATGGTGGATCAATATAAATAATATCTATTTTTCCTTTATGTGTTTTTTCTAACAAATATAAGCTATGTAAATTGTCTCCTTCAAGAAGAAAATTAAATTTCTCATCTTCATTAGATACAATTTCTTTTTCTTTTATTTCTTCAAATGTTGGTATTTGTGTTTTTAATTCTTCATCCACTCTTTCCTCATGTTCTTCCCATACCAACCCATATTTTTTCTTTGTTAATTCATATTCAATTAAAGATAAATTTTTTAATGTTTCATCATCATCTATATTTTCTTTTATTTTACTAATTGTTTCTAGCATTTTATCTCTTTTAATCTTAGATAAATTTGTACTCATATTTTCCCCCATATATATTTATAATAATTCTATTGTATTTTATATCACAAAACGACTTTTTTCTCAATAATTACACAGAAATTTAGTAAAAAATACCAGTAATTTTACTGGTATGAATAATATTGCCTAGGAATCCTCGTATAGGCTTTATTATAATTTATTATTTGTATCCTTTTTATTTTTTCTATATACATCTTATTAAATTGATTTAACTCATCATTATTTTCAAATTCAATTCTATTAATCTTTTTTTCTATTTTATCAAATAGTTTATTTAAGTCATAGATAATATAAGTTAATTCCATTGTATCTATAGAAACTAGCTCGTTTCTGCAATAAAATCCCATGGCGCTAAAAGATGAATGCCCTGTTGAAAAAGCTCCATTTACATTATGTGGCTCATGTTCATATTTATTTCTAATCTTTTTTATTTTAAGCAAAGTCTTAGTGTTTTCTTGTAATATTTTTTTCAAATCACTTTCTATAAAATTAATATGCTCTTTTAATAAGCAAATGCCATCTTTTAAATTTAAAAATATACTATTATCTTTTTTATTTTCTGTAAAAGGAATCAATCTTAATAATTCTGTAGAAAGATAAAAAAAGTGTTCTTCAATTTCTTCATATTCCATAGTTCTTATTAGGAACTTAAATTGCTTATTTATTCTATCTAAAATTATAAAATATTTATATATACTATTTATCCAATCAAATTTATCCATATATTCACCTATAATATTTTTTTAATTATTTATAACATAAATTTTCTATTTTCTCAATACATTATCACTTCTAAAAAATAAGATACCAGTACAAAATCATACTGGTATTACTCTTTTTTCTAATTTCACAAAATTACTTTTCACGATAAAAATTCAATATCTAAATGTTCCCCATTCATTTAGATAACTATGACTACTTATTATTTGCATATAACTTATCAAATGCAATTTTTTCTTGTTGCTCCATATATTCATCAATGCTCTTTTTTCTAAGCAAAACTCTGCCGCCTACTCTAAAGTGCGGGATCTCGTTTCTTCTTATCATTTGACATACTAGCCAATATGAAACTCCTAAATATTTTGCAGTTTCTTCAATTGTTAAAGTAGTCCTCTCAATCTTTTCGTAACCCTCTAAATTTGGCACATTTTCACCTCCCATATACAATTATATAAGAATAGTTCCATATATCCAAACCTTTTACCTAAAATACTTAAATATTCCAACAAACTCTATCATTATCATTTTGAATATTACATAGACTTTTTATTTTTTCTTTTAAATACTTACCATTTTCACTAGATAATCTATTATTTACAATAGCAACATTTATTATTAAGCAAATATGATTGAATTCTTCATTTTCAGCAATGTCATGAATAATGTATTCAGGAATTTCAAAGTTTATATGCTTTTGTAAATCATTTTTTATTTTATCTATCTTTTCAATATGTTTCTTTATAATTTCAAATTTTTCTTCAGTTATTGAATAATCTTTATTATTTTTTCTCATATTACTTTTACTCCTCCCTCTTCTAGTATTATAGCATATTTACTCATTAAAATGAATATTTTTTAATATTTTACTCATTTTGATGAGCATGTTTTAATTTATATTTTGCTAAAATTATTTTGAAAGGAGCCAATATTATGGATTTTTCAGATTTAGTAGCCTTAAAAATCAAGGAGTTAATGAAAGAAAAAAATATAAATTCAAATCAGCTTTCTAAATTAACTGGAATTTATAGTTCTACTATTGCAATGTTTTTAACTAGAAAAAACAGAACTATTAGATTAGAAAATTTATTATATATTTGTGATGCTTTAGGAATTAAATTATCAGAATTCTTTTCAGATGAAAGATTTGACGAAGCCGAAGCAAATGAATGGAGAAAAAAGCCTGAACTATAAAAGATGTATATTATTAATTATTTAATATACATCTTTTATTGTATCAGGATTTTAAGAATAATTTTGGGGCGAAAAAAATAGAGGTACAGAATATTTAATATTCCATACCTCAAAAATTTAGTAAATAAAATAATAATTCAATATAAATATATGAATTCAAAATTATTATTTTCTTTATTATATAGTTTTTTATTCAAATGTCAATACTAACAGCCTGTTCTAGGAAGTTTTTGTGTTGTTTCTATTTCTTTATAATAAGTAATTGTAGTCCAATCATCTTTATCTTCAACATAAATATCTTTATAATTTCCTGATACTTTCGTGTGATTTACAAATATAAATCCATTTGGTAAATTATCTAACATATCACAGTATAATCTGGGTTGTTCAACTTCTCTAAAATCTACTTTTACTGTTCCAAATCTAAATTCAAAGTCTGTTATAAATTCTCCCTCCTGTAATGTAGCATCTGTAAATTTCACTTCATTATTTACTAATGTACTTAAACCATCTTTTAACATAATATAATTATCGCTTAAATTAGTTTTATACCATACAGAATATTTTAAATCTTCATTCCATGTTCCTGTATAAATCTTATTTGCTCTTAGAGCATTTGTAGGTAATGAATCACTCCATGTAAAATTGTCTAATGCAATATTTGATTTATTATGAATATTTGAAAAATCATAGTATATACTATCTTTACTTTGAGTCTCTTTAAAGCCTTCTTTGTTAACTTCAATATCAACATCTACATTGTCATTCTCTGCTTCTACATCAACAATTTCTTGATGTTTTACTATTTCTGCTTCAAATATTTCATCTGTAAGTATATAATAATCAGGGCTTTCAACCTCTTTTAAAGTATATTTTCCTTTTAGTAATTCTTTTGTTGTAGCTTCGCCATTCTCATCTGTAACTAAAGTATCTACTAAATTATTGTTTTCATCATACACTTCAAATTTAGCATTTTCAAGTCTTGTTCCTTTTACATCTCCATTGTATTTATTATCTTCTTTACTTACTTTTATTACTCTTATATAACCTTTTATTAGTTCATTTTCAAAAGTTAAATCAGTAATTTGATCTTGTGTTAATGTTACTGTTTGTGGTGTTTCATTTAACACATAATTCTCTAATGTCTTTGATTCTTTCACTATGTACTTTTTATCTATTCTTAATCTTTTACTTGTAGCTTCTCCATTCTCATCTGTAATTAAAGTATCTACTAAGTTGTTATCTTCATCATATACTTTGAATTCTACACCTTTTAGCTTAACTTCATTATTGTCTTTGTCAACTTTTATTACTTTAACTTGACCTTTCTTTAATTCATTTGTAAAAGTAATATCTGTAATTTGGTCTTGTGTTAATGTTACAGTTTGTGGAGTATCATTTAATACATAATTTTCTAATGTTTTTGATTCTTGTACTGTGTATTTTTTATCTATTCTTAGTCTTTTACTTGTAGCTTCTCCGTTTTCATCTGTAATTAAAGTATCTACTAAGTTTTTATCTTCATCATATACTTTGAATTCTATCCCTTTTAATTTTACTTCATTATTATCTTGATCTACTTTTATTACTTTGATTTGACCTTTCTTTAATTCATTTGTAAAAGTAACTGTTTTTATTTGTTCTGCTTCTAATACTACTGTTTGTGGAGTATCATTTAATACATAGTTTTCTAAAGTTTCTTTTTCTCTAATTGTTAATTTTGAATAATCTCTTATTGCATATCTTGATGTATATGCCTCTCCGTTTTCATCTGTTGTTATTGTTTCTAAAACTTTTCCGTTTTCATCTAAAACATCAAATTTTACTCCTTGTAATTTTACTTCTTTATTGTCTAAATCAATTTTTATTACTTTAACTTGACCTTTCTTTAATTCATTTTCAATAGTATTTTCTTCTGTTGTATTCCACTTAACTTCAACAGTTGTATCTTCTGCGAGATTATACCATTTTCCTGTATTTTTTTCGATTAGTTTATAATTTCCAGTTCTTAAATCTTTAATGCTAATTTCTCCATTTACATCTGTTGTATAAGTTCCAACTACTCTTTGAAATTCTTCTGAATATAAGTCAAATTGTACATTTCCTAGTGCAATTTTGTGATTATCTTTATCTACTTTGTATATTTTTAAATTTCCTTTTTTATGATCATTTGTTATATTTTGAGTAGTAGATTTATTATATTCTACATTTACATCAAAAGTAGCTTTATTTATAACATATTTATCATTTGTAGAAATTTCTGTTAGTTTGTAATTATCTTGATATAATCCGCTAAATGTTGCTACACCATTTGAATTTGTAGTAGCATTAGCAACTACTGTTCCATCTGCTTTTGTTAATTGAAATGTTACACCTTGTATTGGTTTTGAAGTATCGCTATCTGTTTTATTTATTTGTATTTTTCCAGTATTAGTTTTTACATTTAATGTAGCTCTACCTATTCCATCTCCAAAAGGATCATAAGTAACTGCATAATTTTGTGTTGCATTAATTCTTGTTTTTCCATAAAATACTGGATAAGTTTTGCATTTTCCTTGCACATTTATTATTGCATTACTTATATCTTTATTCATTGAAGATTTAGGGATTTTTAAATATAAGCTTTCGCCTCCTGTAAATGAATTTGTTTGAGTTCCATTTCCGTTTGTTATTATAGATCCATCAGGTAAGTTGGCTGTTGATGTAACTGTATAAGATGCCATATCAACACTACTACTAACATTAAATTTTTGTACCCAGTAATTACCTTCTTCATATAAGCTTCCTGAAGTTCTCATTGTAATTGTTCCATCTGAAGGTGTTTGATTTCCGTATCTTCCTATATTTACTAGATTTACTAATGCATTTGCTATTTTTGTTCCTCTTTCATCTCCCCCACGATATCTAGTAGCAGGATCATAACCATATAAAATACTATATACTGCTTGTTTAGTTGCAACAAATGCATCATATTTGTTTTCAACTCCTAGTTCTGCTGGAGTCTTATATGGATACCCATTTATTATAGTTCTCCAAACTTGAATATTGTCTAATACAGCATCTATATCTACTGTATAACCATCGACTTCTCCTACACCTGGATATTCTCTATTTAAGCAATATGCTGGATACTCAACTCCATCTTTTTGATATGTAACAAATGTTGTAGTTATATAGTACCATCCATTTTTATCTGCATTCCAATATTGTAAGTGATATCCACAATCTCCCTTATTTTGCAAATTTGCTTCACTTATTTCTGTTGCAAATGAAAATCCACTAAATGTAGAACACAATGTTAAAATTAATAATAACATTGCTATTACTTTTTTTCCTTTTACTTTTATCATATTACCTCTTTCCTTTCCCATCAAAAAAAGCACCTATAAAAGTGCCTTTTAAAATAATATTAATTTTTTATATTAAATAACATTCTGTTGTTATATATTGTCCATTTCTATAGTAATCTTGTGCATATATTCTTATAGTTCCAAATTTCCAAGCTATTTTATCTTTCACTCTTTTTTCTGTAAATGTAAATTGTGTTGTAATTTCTGTAATTGAACTATCTACGACAATTTCATATCCATAAAGTTTCATATCTTCTGAAGGATTGCTATTAATTATATTTCTTATTTCAGCAATTTTCTTTTCATTTATTTTATATTCTTCAGTAGGTGCTGTATTTTCTTCTACTAATACCTTTTCTTGTGGTATTTCTTTATTTATAGCAGAATCTTTATTAGTATTTTCAATTTCATCATGTTTTACTATATCTGTATTTACTTCATCTACAACTTGATTATTATTTTCTTGAACTATATTTTTTTGATTATTTGCTTCTTTTTTTATTGTATTTGTTACACTATATGTAGCAACTTCTGAATTTTCTTGTTTAATATTATTTACTTTATCTTCTATTATAGAATTTTGTTCTATTTCTTTTGCTTCATTAGTATCTACAATATTTAAGACTTCCTGTTTTTCTTCAATTATAGAGTTCTCACTTTGAACATTTTCAAAATTTGCTACAGTTAAATCTTGTTCTGATTCTTTTTCTGCATTTTGTCCCATATAATATAAATTTACAAAGTTTCCTACTAAAATTATTAAAACTATAATTATTTTTTTCATAACGATCATCTCCTACTATCATTATAAAACCTTAATAGGAAGATTACAAAACCCTTTTAGAAAATTTTAATAAAATTTATTGTCCATAATTCATTCCATCCATAGACTCTATAGCTTGAACACATAGTCTTTTATCTTTTTGACCTGTAACACAAGTAATTAGAGTGATCCTATTATCTTCAGTTGCACCTAGATAACTCCAGTCCTCTTCATTTATTATTTCCTTTGTTGTTACTACATATCTTTTAGTTCCATAGTTTGTTTGATAATAAATTTCACTACCTATTTTAATCTTCTTTAAATTTTTAAAGAAATCTCCATTACTTCCTGAATTATGAGAAGCTAAGCCTACATTTCCCTCATAGATGGAGGTAGAGGGGAAATGTCCTATTGTTTCAGACAAAGTAGATAGTTCTACACTTTCTCTTATTGGTGCATTGTCTAGTAAAATATCAGGAATTGTCAAAGTTCCTATTTCATCATCATAATGAATAATATCTTGTTCTATATTTTCGAGTGCTGTAGCTTCTAATTCTTCGTTATCTCCAACATCAATACTTTCTGCATCTTTATTAGCTTTATAAATTGGATATTTATATGTAAAAAAAATAACTCCTGTAAGAGCTATAATTGCAATTATAACAACTGCTATTATAAATTTATTTTCTTTTTTCATCTAGAAGTCCTCCTATATTCTAACTTCAACAATATATTTTTCTTTTTCATTGCCATTTACTAGCATTTTTATAGTTGTTCCATTCTTACTTACAGTTATCATTTTTCCTTTCAATTTTTTTGTTAAATTCTTAGATAACTCTAATTTGTATTTATTAGTTGTTTCAAATAAACTAAACCTATCTAGCTTTATCTTTCCAGCTTTTGTAGCTCTTACTTTTCCTACTTTTTTATATTCTCCATCTTTATAGTTATAAACTGTTACATTTCTTGTTAAAAAGAATACTATTACTAAAATAATTCCTGTTGTCCCTCCAACTACTGGCAATACATTATTATCTTGTTTTTCTTCTACTACTTCAGGCTCTTCTTTTTCATATTTTACAACATAGGTAATTGGATGTTCTTCAGTCTTAGTTGCTGTTCCAAAATATTCAGCTGTTACTGTATATGTATTAGGATAATCAACTCTTTGCTTAGTAGCATAATAACATTTAGCAGTATATGTATTAGCAACCTCATATTCTCCAATCATTTTTGTAGATTCTACTTTCCATTCAACATTTAGAAGATCCAATGTTAATCCACTTTTTATTGTTTGTTTCGGTATAAAATCCAAATCATTCTTTTCTAAGTTAGTATAATTTATTGTTTCTTCAATTAATTCCTCTCTAAAGCCATTATAGTTTGTCTTGATTTTTAAAGTATTAGGATTCAAAATATATTCTCCTATATATCCATCTTTTTCATATTTGATTGTATTTTCTAATTGTTCAATAATTTTATCTTTATTATTTGTTTTTGATAATATAGTTTTAGTTGTATTTATATCTATCGTTTCTGATGTATTTCCTCCTTCAGCAGTATAATCTACATACTTGTATTTGCTTCCATCAACTTCTATTTCTTTTGATAACATTTCTAAAAATATATCTTTCTCTGATTCCATAACTTGATATGTTTTATAACAATTTAACTCATCTTCAGTAATTTTAGTTTCTACCATTGTTACTGCAAAACAATTTACTGTTGTAAGTAAAGTACAGAAACTACAAACTGCTAATATTTTTTTAAACCACTTCATTTTAACCTCCTAAAATTTGAATATTCCTATTTTATTTGCTATATAAGTTGCTCCAATAGAGCATAAAATTAAGATTCCTATATAAAACAATACATGAAATATTCTTATCATTATTTCAAATAAAAAAAGTAGTATTTTAATAAACGATTTTTGTTCATTAACTACTACTTCTTCATCATATTTTTGTCTTACTTTTTGCTTTTTTAAATATTCTTTATAAATATTTTTACTCACTTTTTACCTCTTTTCAAAAAGTTAAATATACTATTTTTTTCTATTACTTCTATTTTGTTTGATTTCTCTGCAATATAATCTTTAAAAATTTCGTGATAAATCTCTGTATTTACATTATCATTAAAAGTATCTGAAGTATATTCTGAAAAGAATATATTTTTCACTATTCCTCTTAATGTTCTTTTAAATTTAGCCTTTTCTTCATCACTAGAAAAATTGAATATATAATTTACTTCAGGAATTTTCTCTAATAAACTTAAAACTCTAAATGTTTCATCTGTTTCCCATGCCTTTGTTCCTCCTACTACTATCTTAACTTCTTTTGATAAGAAATTGTCTAGTGCATTTTCATTTAAAGTTCCATAATCATAAATATAAAAATCATAACCGTATTGCATTGCATCAATTTTATTGGTATTACTATAAAGATCAATCCCTCTATACGAATACATATTGTCTTTTTTAGTTACTCCTTCTAATGTTTCAATATTTTTTATTTCATCTTTATCTGTACTGCAAATATAACAGGCATTCATATTTAAACTCTTTAAAAACATTGTAATTAAAATAGCTTGTGTTGTAACTCCTATATGCTTTTCTGTTCCTGCTACTGCTATATTTACAAATTGTTTTAAAGTCTTATATTCTTTCTTTACAATTACTTTGTTTTTCTTTGTTTCTTCAACCTTTTGTCTAAACCTTATAGCATCTTTATATTGGCATCCTTCAGCACTTAAACAATTTCTGAATTGTTCCTTTTGTTCATAGTAAGTTTTTGCATTCACAAAATTATAGATTCCTTCATTAAATAGTTTTGAAAGTAGTCTATCTCCTTCTTCATGACCTAAAGCAACTACAATAACTCTAATATTATACATACTCTTTATTGCTACAATAGATTGTATGATTTCCTCTTCACTTTCTTTTGTTGAATCAACATCTATAATTATTTGTTTATAATTATTTAAGTTCTTCAGTTCTTGAATTGCAAATCTTTTTAAGCTATCAACTCCTGTTAACACTTGTGGAGTTTCAAATCCGTTTTCTTTGCATACTTCGTAAATTAATTTTTCATTTTCTCTAGTAATTGCTAAAATCAACTTTATCCCTCCTTTGCAACAAAAAAGACTATCATTTCTGATAATCTTTCAAATATATTTTATATTATTTTTATTAAAGTACTCTTTTCTTGGTTATTTTAACTGTTATAAATTTCATTATATAATTTCTCTATCTCTCTAAAATCTTCCTTTGCTTCATCATTTTTACCAAAATAATTTTTCATAACATTGTCAATATTTACGAGTAATTCATCTTTTGTTTTAAATATATAATCAATATTATATTTATCTAATATTTCAATTTGAGTTTTTGATAATTCAGGACATTCAATTTCTTTATAATCCTCATCATCTAATTCGATATCAATTTCATTTTCTTTTTTACCAATCAATTTATTTATTCTAGTTTCTTTTTCTAAAATAAATCTTTTATGATAGAAAATATCAGCATATTCCAAAACCTTTTTCATTTGTGATGTGTCCATTAAACCGCCAATAATAGCACCAGCAATAGGAATGCTTTTTCCGCTCAATGATTTTAATGTTAATTTCCTTCCTACTTGTTCAAATGCATCTCTAAAAACACTCTTTTCAAGACCACTTTTCCCTGCTTTTTGTAGAGCTTTTTGTGCTGCTTTATTTGCTAAAGCTCTCATCTGTGCTAATAATAATGGTATTCCTCCTTTTGAAACCATTTCTGACCAACTTTTATTAGCAGTTTGTTTTACTGCTGTTAGTTGACTCATTATCATAATTTTTCCAATAATATTTACATCGGAACTATTTAGTTCTCCATTTGGACTTAATGAATTCGTAAAAACTTCACTTGCAATTACAAGTTCCGTACTATCATTTTTTACATCATATCCATAATACATTGCTATTGATTGTACAGCACGGAAATACAAAAATGTACTTAAAACTATGTTAAAAGGCAACCCTACAAATCCAAACCAACCTGTTCCAGCACCTTCTATTGTAGCAGTAAATATATCTTGATTCTTATAATTATTTACTAATTTAGATATATCATAACTTCGTACTAAACAAATTTCTTCTAGTTTCTCTATTTCATAAGAAGAATTCTTATTTATATTTTTTAATATTTGTTTTTCACTTATAGAACACTTTGCAGATTGTTCTTCAATAATTTTAAATCCATCTGCTAAAACATTCATAATTTGAATATATAATTCTTTTTCTGATATACTTGTTCCAATATCTTTTCCAATTTTTTTAATTTTTTCAGGCATAAGTTCTCCTGCTTTTTTTCCGATTTTTTCAACCATTCCAGGTCTAGTAAACTTTTCATACCTTTCAGATAATGTATTTAGCATTTCTTGTTCTTTCTCATCTACAATTAATTTTGGAATTTTGATATCATCCATAGTTATAAACCTCCTACTTTATTATTTCAATAATAGCACTTGTATTTTTCGCGGATAAAATTTCATTATATATTCTACTTTATAGATTACTTAAGATTTTATCACACAATTTAAAATATTACAATCAAATTATACCTCATTTCCCCAACAATCCCAACCATCTACTGTTTGTCTTGCAAATAATTCTATTCTAGGCATATCTCCTACAAGTTCAACTATTTTATCTCTTACTATAGCTGGTTTCTTGCTATGTTCTTCTATATGAGTGTCAATTATTTGTGATACTTTATTCGATTTTCTTTTTATTGTTCCCTTTGTTCCAATTAAACAAAGTTCTGAATTTGCTCTAGTCCAATGTCCTAATCCGAAAAACCATGTATCACTAACTTTATTTCTTTTTACCCAATTAAATCCACAAGTTTTGTACTTAAATCCCCATTCTTTCATAACTTTTAGTCCATCTAATAAACAAGGAAAAGTTACCCATAAAAAAAGGACACAATCTTTTTCTGATATATTCTTGATTGTATCCTTCATATTAACTATTTCTTCAACTTTCATTGTCTTATAATGTTTTTCTGCTGTTCCCATTCCATCTCTCCATGTATTATAGTGCCATGGAGGATCTGCATAAATTATATTATATTTATTCTCCGTATTATTTATATCTATTACCAATTAAACCTCCTTGTTTCCAAATAAATATTCTCTAGGATTTATAAAATCTCCTTTTTGCGACTTTCTAATTTCAAAATGTAAATGTGAACCTGTGCTATATCCAGGATTCGGATCACGATTAGGATCTCCTCCTTGAATTCCAACAACAGTCCCTTGCTGCATTTCTTGTCCTTCTATCACATCAATCCTAGCCAAATGTGCATAGAAGGTATAATAAATTGTTCCATTCTCAGTACTATGTTTTATTTCTACACAATTTCCATACCCTTGTTGTACTCCTGCAAATACAATAGTTCCTTTTTCAACTGTTGTAATATTTGAGTGCCAAGCTCCTGCTAAGTCTATTCCTGTATGAAAACTCTGCTTTCCAGTTACAGGATGAATTCTTGTTCCAAATTCACTTGTAACAGTTGCATTTTGAACAGGCATAGGAAATGTTCCGTTATATTCTAAATCTCCAATAGTTACAGTAGTAGCATAGGTGTTGTGCATTTCAACTAATGAATAATAAGAACTATCTGTAGCTTGTCCATCATCTCCAAATCCAAAGAAACTTTTTATTTTATCTATCGTTGATGTTAAAGCAAATAGTGGTATCATTATTATAAATGTAAATACCACTATTCCTATTATTATCCCTATAATTAATCTTTGTCTTTTTTCTTCATCTGTTATTTGACTTATTACTACTTTTGCGATTAATTTTGCTGTAGCAGGATCTAAAGCCATTACCTACCACCACCTTTACCAAAATACTCAAACTCGATAGGAAATATATCAAACCTAACAAATATTCTGTTTGAGCCTATGATAAATAAAGCTAAACCTCTTTTCTTTTTATATAAAAACTCTGATTGTCCCTCACTTAACTTAAATAGCTCTGTTGTTTCTTCTAAATTTACTCCATCAGTTCCCATCAATATTTTATATGTAGCCATATCAAGTATAGCTTGTCCATACATTTTTATTGAATCATCAAGAAAATCTACAATAGAATGTGAAATTATAACTAAACTTCCTTCATATTTTCTACATCTCTTTGCTACATTTCTTAAAAATATTGTTGTTTCGGGAACTCTAGGATCAATTAACAAATAAGCTTCATCACAAACTAGCATTGTTTTTTCTTCTTTATCTTTACTCATTATCTCCCAACAATAAGTTAGAATATTAAAGTATTGAGCTCTTTTTACTTTGTCATCTGCATTTTGTAAATTAAAGGTATCAAAACATACGATTTTTGCATTATCATCTATTGAAGTATAACCATTAAATAAGCCTTTTTCAGCACCAATGCTAATACCTCTTAATAAACTTCTTAATGTTTCATATATTTTTTGTTTTTCCTCATCAATTTCATTACTTGCTTTCTCTCCTAAAAGATTATATAAATCTGTCATAATAGGAAATTTATTATTTGGTATTCCTGAAATATCTGTATCCCAATCAATATTAAATCTGTTATATAATTCTTCTAATACTTCCTCTAATCGAGCTATATGTATTGAATCAAGTTCAGGATATAACAATTTAAAAAATGTTCTTAAGGTTTGAAAATGTAGAGCCATTGCTCCCATTCCTTTACTTTTATATTCAACTTCATCTGCTTCTTCATCATCTAAAGGAACTTTTTTAATTTGTAGTGGATTTATTATTCCCCCTTTACCACTTCCTACATCTATCCATTTTTCTCCTAGTTTCTCAACCATTTCTTTTTCTTCTCTTTCAGGATCTATCAAAATTACTTTAGTATTAGTCATATATTCATTTAATATTAAGTGCTTAGCAACTGTAGATTTTCCAACTCCTGCTGTACCCATAATTACAAAATTTGAATTTGTTCTATCTCCTCCTCTTTTCCAGGGATCAAGTATTACAATTCCTCCCTTTGTATCTCTAGCAAAATAATATTTATTTCCATCATTAAATCCTGAACTTGAAAAAGGTAATCCTCCAATCCATGTACTCTCTAGCATATTTCTATCTGCAATACTTTTTACAACTGGATCTGTAATAGAAAAAGGCGACATTAACTTCAATGAGTTTTTACTCAAATTCGTTAATAATCGCCCTTTCATTTGCATTGATGTAAGTCTTGTCAAAACAGCCTTAGACCTTTGTTTTAACTCTTCTTCATCTTCTGCAATTACCATTATTGCTATTGTTACATATACTACTGTTTCTCCGTTTAAATCTACCTTTTCAATTAAATCTCTTGCATCTTGTATTTCTCTTTCTGTTCTTTGTCTTAATATTTCGTCTGTTATTCCTTCATATTGTGATTCATTTTGTTTTATTCCCCTGCTTATGTTTTGCATTAATGTATCTTTTTCTGTTGGAGAAATATTTAAACAACATACTGTATTTGGTATATTTGCAATACTTTCAAGCCATCCTACTCTTACTTTTTGAGGATATTTTGTTATTACATATACTCTTCCTAAATAATCTCCTACTCTTATATAATTTTTCTTATATTCTATTCCACCTATCGGACTTAAAATATTAAGTAATGTTTTATTTTCTATTATTCCATCAATTTCTTTTTTCTTCAAATAAACTATCCCTCCTTTTTAGCAATAAAAAAGACTATCATTTTACTGATAATCTTTTAATATAGTCTAGCTATTAAATTTGTTTTTTTTAATTGTGTGTGTTATAATTGTTATGTTCAATGAAATATGTGACCCCCTTATAGTACTATCATTACTGGGTTGCACCATTTCATTGAACCATATTAATAGTATGTAAGAGATATATGATAGGTATCTCTTTTATTCTATAACTTGTAAGTCGTTATTAAAGTTCAAACTTATATAAATTTTCATTAGACTTTAATTGTTTGATAAAAATAGCTCCAAATTTTTCATAATAACTTTTTAAATTTGTCTTTAAATATATAGCTTTAAATCCCCTATTTTTTGCTTCACTTAAAATAGCTTCATTTAATAATCTTGAGTATCCTTGGTTTCTATATTGCTTTTTTACATACATTGTCGCATACCATGGTGTTAAATCTTTTTCTTCTTCGCAATCTTTAGGAAAAAGAGAAATAAAACCTATTAATTCTTTGTTATTTATTAAAATCAGTTTGCAAAATGATTTATCTGAAAACATATTGCAAATTTTTCCTTTTTTTCTTTCTATTCTAGTTTGTCTATTTTCTTCTTTATTACTAGCCCATTCTTCATATTCTAATTTTGCAACTTCATCTAAATATTCCAATTTATCTTGTAAATTATATATTTCCATATTATTTTTTCTCCTACAGTTTACTATATTTTATATTATAAAAATTTTAATCTTCCATAAAATTAATTTTTAATTATATTTTTTTTGCAATAATTTCAATAGTATGCCAATGTTTCATTTGACCTTCTGCAGTTGGATTGTCTTTTTCTATTTCTTGCATTTCTAGAATTTCAAAACCACTAAACATTTTAATTATTTCTTCTTTACTAAAAAAAGTTCTTCTATCATTCTTAGTATTCCACTCATCATTAAGCCCAAAAAAATTTCCAACAAAATAGCCATTACTTTTTATGCTCAAACAAATTTCTTCCCACATTTTATGAAAATAATTTTTATCACAAAAAGGTAAGCTATTATTTGATATTAATAAATCACATTTAGATAACTTTAATTTTTCAAATTTTTGAACTTCAAACTTTAGTTTTTCTTGTTCATTATCAGATAATTTACGTCTAATTCTTTCCTCAACATTCGATGAATCAATTGCTAATACATTCCAATTGTTTTTTATCAAAAAAATAGTATCACTTCCAGAACCACATCCCAAATCTATAGCATTTCCAGTTATGTTATATTTTGATATAAAATGAACGATATTTTTTCTCGGTGGCTTATTATTAGTTATTCTATAAAAATTTTCCCAATCTCTCATAATAAAATCTCCCCTACAGCTTACTGTTTTATAATTCATATATTATCTGTTCTACAATTCTTATAACTAATTCTGTTCTAAATAAATAATTTCTTTTCCTAATTTTTCTGCATATTCTATTTCTAATTTTGTACTTTTTCCAATATAATTGTCTTTATTTATTACTAATATTGCATCAGATAACTCTATCCTTTTAAAATGAGCTTCTTTTAGTTTTTTTAATTGCTCTTCTGTTCTTTCAAAATCTTCTAATATTGGATAAACTGGTGTAAGAATACAATTACCTTCTAATACCATTTTTTCTGCTGTCTCCATCATTTCTTTTTTAAACTTTAAACTCCCACATAATGTTATTACTTTCATTCTTATTCCTCACTTTTAAATTTTCTATTTTTCATATATTCCTCAACTAACGGTATTCTTGCTTTATCCTTTTCTCTAGTACTTTCCTTTAAAAATTCATAATACTTCTCAATACTTTGTAAGTTATACTCTCCATATTTTTCTATTTTCCATGGTTCTTTCGTATCAAGAACACATTCAATTTTGTCATTTACTATATACCACCCTTTGCCTTTTTCTTTTAAATTATAATTCGTTTTTAATTCTTGCAATCCTTTTTCAGTAACTGCAATATCTAAATCACCAGCATCCGGGTATATGCCACGAATAACTAATGCTCCACTAGATAAAATCCAAAATTCATTTTTATCTACTTTTAGACTTTCAATTAATCTTACCAAAGCTTCCTTATCCATTCTTTTTTCCATATTACATATCCTCCAACAAAGTATTATTTCTAGCTTAGATTATATCACTTTATATTTTATTATACAATCATTTAAGCATTACAACTTTATCTTCAATATCAGAATCCTCCCTATGTGCATAATTCATATTTAAAAAGCTATTACATAACTGTATTAATGAAGCTTCATCTAATATCTCTGTTTTAATATCGCATCTTTCAAATTTATTACTTAATTCCATGCAACTCTTTAGTAAGTCTTTTTCACAACTATCAGTTCTTTTAGAATTAATCATTATAAAGCTTTGCCTTTCAACTATTTCTCCATTTAAAGACATTCTTTGAACTTCTTTTAAGTGTGTTTTTAGTAACCTTTTTTGAATTGCATTATCAGTTGTACCTATTATATCTGACAAATATTCTTGCAACGGAGAAATATCAACTGCTCTTGCAATATTAAAATACTTGATATCATCTTGTTCTGAAGAAAGTTCAGCTGATAAATCATTTATTAAATTTTCTTTTTCTCTATCTGTTAAAAGTTGTGTATTTATTGAATATATTTTTATTCCCGAAATTACATTTCCATCTCGTGTATAAATATAATTATTTCTAATATCCAATATTCCGACTTCTTCATTACAAGTTTTTTCTTTATCCTTTTTGTTAAATATACTAAACAATATCATCCCTCCATTTATTGTAATATTTATATCTATACTGCTTTTGAATTTTACTAAAATCAATCATGTATTTTATCTGACTTACAACACATAAGTTATTATCATCTTTTGTAGTTGCTATTATTGTTCCTGCTACTCCTATGAATTCAATTACAACTGGTAGCAAAAAATTATCTTTTAATTTATAAACTATAAAACTAATCGGTAGTAAAGCGACTAAAACTATTACTGTAGATATAAGTTCTTTTATTCCATAACCTTTAAAAAATTCTAATCTAGTTTTCACATTAGTTGGTATGTATAGCTTATATTCATTATCATGTTCATTCATTCAAACCCTCCTCATTTCAATGTTTGTGGAGTTTACCAACCTCCACCACCACCTCCTCCTGAGCCACCTCCTGAGAAATAATCAGGTACAGTTGTATATCCATAATAATTTTGAATTAATGCTAAAATTACAAATATTAATTCTGCAATAATTCCAAAAACTATGGTGTTCTTTATTTTCTTTTTATATGTCCCTTGAGCATCTTCATCATATATCATCTTTGTTAAACAAAATATCACTCGAAATGTAACTCCAAGTGGTATTATCACAACTCTCAATAAACTTATTATTTCATTTAGTATTTCCATACTTATCCTTTCTTTAATTGACTAAACTTTCTTTTTATTTGACTAGACAATTCCATTGTCTTACTTGTAGTAACTATTACATTACTAATACCTCCTGTTCCTCCACCGAGCATAAACTCTTGTATGAATTTAGGAGTTTTTATCGCCATTATAATTGCTGCAATACCAAATAACATTTTTACATTTAGAATTAATATTATTGCTATCTTGCATAATATAATTTGCACTAAAACTGTTAGCACACTTTTAAATAATTTCTCTGAATAGGATTTAAAAACTCCTCCATCAGGATTTACTAGCCCTACACAAGCTAAAGGAAATCCTAATTTTAATACAAACATTTCTAAACTTCTCATAAGAAACTGTATGTATAAAACAAATAATAGTATTAAAGCAATTAGAGCTACTATTGCATTAAATAAACCTGTAGTAGCAATATTTGCAATAGCTGTTGTTAAAGATACATTATCGGTAAAGTTCATCGCAGTCAGTATTGAATTTCCAAATGAAGTAGCAACTTGAATAACCCAGTCATATAATACGGAAAAACTAACTGCTACTACTATTGCTCTTATAAAATAAACAATGTATGTAAGTGGTGGAGTATCTGATTCTCCATCAGTCCACATTACATACATATCAAAACCCTTTTTCAAAAATTTTAACACTATCAAAGAAATTGATAAGCTTAAAATTAGTGCTTTTAAATTAGAAAAGCTTATTACACTACTTCCAAAGTTTGTAGTTAAATAGTTTTCCGAATTAAAGCACATATCAATTAAGCCATTAAAAGCTGAATTTATAACATTATCTGCTCCACCAATTATACTGGTTATTAGTCCAGTTAAAATTGATTCCAAAAAATGTACCTCCTATTATCTATAATATCCTATGATTAAGTTAATTAATCCACTTGCAACAACTACACCTACACAACAAATTATTGCTATTTTAATTCTATTGTCCCATCTCTTTCCGTCCATATCATCACTAGATGATTTTCTTAATAAATAGTATCCCACTAATAAAATTGTTAATGTTGGAGCTAAAATTAATAACCAATTAGTTAAATCTGTTATTAAATTTTGTGTACCTGTTGCAATTTTGCTGTCTTGCACTCCTGCAAAACAAGTACTTGTGCAACAAAAAAGACTTGTTATAACAAGTCCTGCTTTTCCTATTTTTCTTGTATATTTTTTTATTTTTTCTTTTATCTTTTCTCTCATACATAAATTCTCCTATCTATATAAATTCCATATTCCCCATAGTTTTATATCTTCAATTTCTTTTTGCTCTCTTTCTTGTTCTCGTTCTAATCTTAGTTGCCTATTTTCTTCTTGATTTCCCATTCCAAACAATTTATTAAATCTCCATTTAGAAATATCAGGTAATTTTGTTATTATAGGATATAATCCTGCTTGAATAACTAAAACATAAGGTCTTTCTATTCTTAAAATTTCATCTTCTGTCAGTAATGCTCTGCTTATTAAGTTCATTGATTCTGAATTACTACCACTTTGATATTTTGTATAGCTACTAGATCTGCTATAACTAGAAGTAGTATAAGTTCCTAATTTTTTTGAAATTATACTTGCTGTTTCATTACTTGCTGTTTTTAAATATATCCAAGTTTGGCAGTTATCTCTAATATTTTCTGCAATTTCTTTTCCATACTTGTTATCCAGTTGTGAAAAAGATTGAAGAAATAAATTAAATCTTATTTTTCTCCCTCCTGCTACAGTAAGCATATTGCTAAAAGCAGGTATTGTTGTAAAATTTCCAAACTCATCTAATATGTAATTTACTCTTGTTTTTAATTCTCCGCCTCGTTCATCTGCACTTTCTACAAGTGATACATAATTTTGATATACAAATAAACTTGCTAAAGAATAATAAGTCGTTTTTTCATCAGGAAGAATAATATAAGTAACTGTTTTTTCTTCTCCTGCTTGTTTTAAACTAAAATCACTTTTGCAAGTCATTCCATATATGCTTTTACTTGTAAATAATCTTAATGTTGTTAAAGCAGATGTAAAAAAAGAGCCTCTAGTTTTTTCAGGTGCAATCCTTGCAATATTAAATATTGTACTTGAAGGATGATCAGGTGGTAAATTTTCAATATATTTATTTATCGGCATTGTCTGTCCTACTGTTCTACACATTTCTGAAATAAAAGAATACACATTTGTTAAATTTTGATATTCAGGATGCTCTTTATTGTCAAAAACAACACTCATTATTGCTCCTGCAATAACTGACATTTCTCCATCTCTCCATATTTTTTCCATTTTTGTATCTTCATTTCCTACTAAGCTTTGAGTAATATCCCAAGTGTACTCTTCAGCTTTTCTAAAATCTCCGTTATTTACTGCATCTATAACAGGTTGTAAAAAATTATATCTTGTACTTTTTGTTGGATTCTTAAAATCTAAGGTTATTATTTTATAACCTTGTTTTTTCAAAAATTCTAAAGTGTAATGATAAATTTCAGCTTTAGGATCTGAAATAATCATACTCTCTCCTGCTAATCCTAAATTTCCAACTGTCTGTAATACTATACTTCTTGTTTTACCACTTCTTGTAGCTCCTACAACTAAACTATGAATATTATCATCAATGTAATAAATCCTTTCTTGCTTTTTTTCCTTTTCGTATCCTACAATAATTCCACCTGAATTGAATTCTTCTGTATTTTCCTTTGATAGTGAATTACATTTAAAAAATTTCTTAAATTCTTTTTTATTCAGCCATCTTGCTGTTCCATGTTGTCCTTGCCCCATCACTTCTGGAGTCTTTAATTTATCTGTTATATTTACTACTCCACTTTCAAAAACATTTTTACTTCCAAATCCGAAAAGAATTATAATTGTTGTTTCAATTAGCATATAAATAAGAAAAAATAGCAGTAAAATCTGTTTATCTACTACTATTTGCGAAAATTTTATATTAGAAAGTTTTGAATGAATTATTGTACTAAAAACAATACTAACAGGAATATTTAATATAGATAAAAAAGCTATTATTCCGATTTTTCTTTTTCTCATTCTAGTTCTTCTCCTTCTTCCATTTGATTTTCTTGCTCTAATTGAAATTTTTTAGTATATTCTTCTATTTGCTCTTTTGTTAGATCTTTAAAATCCTGATTTTTCTTATCATTACCTGTAACAATAAAAGTTCCCCTTATATTTAAACCATCAAGAGTTCTGTTTATTGGTAGTAATTTTTTATAAGCTTCCTCATCAAAAACTATTAAAATATCTTTATATTTAATAACATCTATATATTCATTACCTACAATTTTTCTTAATGTTTCTAGTCTGTTTGGAATTCTTTTTAATTCAGGATTTTTTTCATTTTCTATTATAAGAACATACATATTTTGCTTTTCAATTACTACCACCTCCTACATTTCCATATCTTCTAGTTCTTCTAAGCTATAATGCATTTCCATTGCATATTGTTTTTTAGCACTTTCACTTAATTCATAATGATGTGTAATATCATTTTCATGTTCTTTTCTTTGAAATTGTTTGATTAATTCAGCCAAAGATAAAGACATACTCCTATATTGAGTATGCCTTTCGTATTTTTTTACACCTTTAATTCTTGCTTTATATTTTTCTTTAAAATATGCTTCCATATTTTCTTTTAAATACTTTTCATTATGCAATTTTCTATCTCTGCATTTATAACCTTCTGAAGTTGTATATGTAATATTTTTTCTTTCTTTAGTCCATGTAACTTTATATCCCATCTCGTTCATCACTTTAAAAAATTCAAATTTATTATTTGATTTTTCCATAGCAATATCAATACTTTTTTCTAACTTTTCTTTCCAACTAATTCCCTTTTGTTTTGCTTTATATTCGTTAATTCTTATATCATCTATATTTGATTTTTCTCTTGTTATAGATAATCCTTGCTCTAGGCATAACTTATTAGAATATGCTTTTAAGCTTTCTAGATCTTTATTAGAAAATTGTATCTTTTTACCTGTTTCAAAATTTACTGTATTCACAACAAAGTGTGAATGTATGTGTTCCTTATCTTGATGAGTTGCTACAACAACTTGATAACCTTTAAAATATTTTTCTGCTATTTTCATTGCTATTTCATGTGCTGTTTCATAACTCAGCTCATCATTTGGACTAAATGCTTGAACAAAATGCAATTTTTCTCTACCTTTTGTTTTACCATACATATTTTTTATAGCTATCATTTCTTCATAAGCATTTTCTGCCATGCAATCTTTTCCTGAAATAAACTTATTATTAGTTTTTTCTTCTTTGCAAATATAATTTAAAGTTCTCTTTAATCCGACCTTGTTATTAATGAATTTAATGATTGCCATATTTTACTTAACTCCTTTTTTACTCCTTCCAATTCAACACAAGTTATAACTCTTCCATTTGCTAGTTTTGTTAATTGATTTACATTATTCCCTAGCTTTCTTAATTGAATTACTAATTTATCAAGATCATTGATAACTACAATTTCTTTTTTAGTAGCACTTTTAATTAGATACTCTGAAATTGTTGTTTTAGCTTCTACACTATTGTTTATAATCTTTGTTTTTTCTTCAGGAGTTAATCTAATTTCAATTCTTTCAGTTTTTCTCAATTACTCTCCTCTCCACCTAAAAATTTTTATGAAGGGTTTGGGGACACCTCCCCTTAAATAAGAAAAGTTATACTTTTCGTTCTATTTGTACTTACAAATAGGAATCTTGCTTAACTTATAGCTTCGCTACTAAAGTATTCATCTAGTAATTTGATTACTAAATCTGTAAATTCCTTATCGTTTTTAAACCTATCTTTGTAGATTTTCATTGCTCTTTTTTCTATTTTTCCTGTAAATTTTTCTACTTTGACTTTCTCATTTTTTATAATTTTAAGCAAGATTTCATAACTAATATTGTTTTTCTTTAATCTAACTTTCTGTGCTTGTGCAACAGTTATTTTAATTTGTTCATCTTCAATAACTTGATTTACAATTTCTTGTTCTTCTTTATTTAAGTATGATATTTCTACTCCTGCTTTTATAGGTATTTGCTCTATATTTACTTTTTCCTGTAAAGGCTTAATTAGTTCCGTTAGTCTTATATAGTTATAAATTTGTGATTTTCCTTCTTCATTCCACTCGGTGGAATTATCGTAAAATTCGTTCATATTACTATTGTTTTGCCTATTTTTTATGATGTTGTTTCTTTGTTTATAGGCATAGCCTTTTTCAACAGGTAGTATTTTTTCCCTATTGTTTAAGTTTGTATCCAACATTATTAATGTTGCTTTTTCATCATCACAATCCACAATTTGAGATGGAATTGTGGAAAAGCCCAGTTCTTTTGCACATTCTACTCTATTATGTCCTGATATAATTTCGTATTTATCGTTTTCTATTTTTCTAACTATAATAGGCACTAAAATTCCATTTTCTTTTATGCTTTCCTTCATTTCCTCTTTTTTATTTTCATCATACATTGAAAAAGGTTGCCCTTTTCTAAAGGCAACCAACTTGCTTATTTCTATATTAGTTATATTTTTATTTTCTTCCCTTCCGTTTTTTTCAGGTACTTTATCAACTACAAATTTTGATCTTATTTCATCAATACTACTCAACTTTACATCTCCATTTCTTCTTCATATTCTAATTCTTTATTAAATTTTTCTATTTTATTTATTGCTTCAAATAAATCTGTATTTTTGTCTATTTCTATATATGGTATTTTATCTTTTAAATTATTGTATATTAAAAAAGATCCATTATTAGGATTTAAAATAACTGCATAATATGATATATTTTTATTTTTTAAATCTTGACTAGTTTCTTTCCATACAAATTCATCATCTTCAGTTATTCCTGCTCTTGAAAAATAAATCATATTATCTATTCTCTTTAATATTGTTGGATTTCTAAATATATTATCTTCAGGTAATTCAGAATAATTATTTACAATATAATTATATAAATAACTATCATCCGAAAAAGCTTTTAACATATCTAGTTTATTACTTTCTATGAATAATCTTATATTTTTCAACTCACCCCTCCTTTGTATAAAAAAGAGTTAGATATCACTCTAACCCTTAACTTACACATTCTACTATTAAATTAACTCCATCTTTGAATCCTTGCTTGTAATATTTTTCTAAACTGGCACAATATCTTTTTGAAACATCTTCAAGTGCATAATCAAGCATTTCTTCTATTTTATTTCTTAGTCTATCTTCTTTAACTTGCTCTATCAATTTTCTTAATTTATCTTCGTTTCCATCTCGTTCTATTTCTAAAATTACATTTCTTTCTTCATCGGAAACATTTGCAAGTACTCTTTGTTCTCTGTCAAAGAAAATAGATTCTAATATTGTTTCTTCTTCCATAGTCTTTACCTCCTGTATAAGATTATACTATGGTGTTTTTATATATCCAAACCCTTTAAAAAAAGATTTTAAAATTCCATATCATCTTCTTCAACTTCTTCTATTTCAACAACTTCAATACTTCTATCTTTCAAATCTTGTTTTATTCCTTCTATTTGTTCTTCACTAACAGATTTGAAACCTGCATTTTCAAAGTCATCTCCTACAACAAAACAATTTCCTGCAATATAATCATATCCAAAGTCAAGATTTGGTTTTTGATTGAGAATCTTTCCTTCTTCATTACAAACTAATAATAAATCTTCTTTATAAGGCACTACTTCAATTAAGCCTCCAACTAACTTTTGCTTAGCTTCTAATGTATCATCAATTTCCATTACTATTGGATCTTTTCCTACTTGTTTGTATATAACTTTTAACTTTTTTTCTGTTTCTTCTTCCATATCGTACATTTCTATTATTTCTTGTAGTGAATATTTATTTAAATCTATACTTTCACTTTTATCTATATAACCGTCATCTAATAATTCAACATATCCACTCATTTCAGCATCTCTACCATAACTCTCAAAATCAAAATATCCTTCAATTCCATGTTGTTGTAATACATCTAATAAACCTGTATCTTCAGCAAATCTATATCCGTATTTTTCTTCTGCTGACATAGTCCAACTATCTATTTGATAAGAATAATAAGGTAGCTCATCTTCTTGAATAATTATATTCATTAATTCTTCAATGCTTAAATCTCCTTCTGAATTTGCATATCCTTCTATTGCTTCCATATTATAAATATTTTCTGATACTTTTGCTAATAAATTAAGCATCTTTATGCTTTCATATTCATTAACTTTATATGGTAAATCTGTTTCAAAATCATTTATCATATATTCTTCATATTCATCATTAAGTCCAACTACTTCTTTTAAAAATTTATCAATCTCTTCTTTTTCTTTTGGTAATTCAAGCCATCCTCCTCTTAATTCTCCTTCATTATATTTTCCTAAATTACCAACCCATATATTAAGCATATCTTCTCTCCTTCCTTATACAAAAAAGAGCTAGTAATTTTATGTTTTACTAACTCTCCTCTTATATTTTTACTAAAACTTCCTTCATTAGAATTTCATCAACTAAACCATCAATCATTTGTTGATATTTCGCTATAACATACATTTCACTTGTCTTAGGTTCTTTATATTCTGTTTTTATTTCGTTTTCTAATTTTTCTTTTAATTTTAAAATATATTGTTCTCTTTCAAATATTTTCGTGTTTAGTTCTCCTGTTAATTCTAATTCTTGTTTTCTGTATGGATAATTTTTCTCCATATTACTTAAAATCATCTGCCCATATTTTCCAAAAATCATTGTTTTCTACCTTCTTTCATTTATATTATACTTTACCAATATCAGGTTTTCCAAACCCAAAAAGAAAAGAGATACAAAGTTTTTCTCTGCATCTCTACAATTATTTCATTATACATATTATACCACTTATTTCTAGCTTTTCAAGGTGGTCTTTTTTTTGTACTCTTTTTTGTGTGTACTTTTTATAGTACTATTTTTGTTAAACTTTTTTATCCTTAGATTTTAATTTTGATATCTCCATATTATCTTCCAACTCATTTAATCGTTCAAATTCATTTATCAATGTATTTATTGGAATATTCAAATCTAATACAGGTTTTAGCATATTTTCTAATTCAGTTATCTTTTTATCCTTTTCTTTTAGTTGATATTCAAGTTGTTTAGTATATTCATCAACTCTATCTTCATTTATTAAATAAGTTTTTTCTTTTTCAAACTTTATTCCATTTATTTCACAACTCTTGTCCCAATTAGGATTTTGATATTGTTTACTTTCCTCATTAAAATTTATTCTATGTTGTAATAATAATGTTCTTAGTAAAAACTCTGTATCGTGATTTGCTTCATCAAATGCTGTTTCTGTAGTAATATAGACTAAATCTTTATACATATTCCTTAAAACATCTATACTTAATTCTTCTATTGGCTGTTCAATATAATTATTATAATTTTTCTTAAAATCATCCCAAAGCATATTATTTTTCTCCTTTTTTATATAATGTTTTCTCATAATACTCAAAAATATCTTCTATTTCTTTGCCTCTAAACGATCTTCTATAATCGTTTTGTTCGTTAGTTTTCCACCATTCAAATTTTTCTTTAATTTTATTTCTTATTTCTGTAGTGTCTATATCAGAATTTTTTTCTATTGCAAATAAAACTTTTATAATATCTCCTCCACAAATAAAAAAATCAAAATATCTTACTTCATCATTACCATATTTCCCCTTAATTTTTTCTATTTTTTTATAATAGGAAATATATAGATAATCATCTTTAAACAAGTGATTTTCTTTTAAATATGTATAATATAAATCTTTTACTCCTGATGTTTTTACAAATCCTGTCATATACCATATTGTTCTACTTCTAATTTTAATATAATCTTTTGACAAATCTTCTTCCTTAATTTTTGTAGGATAAAATCCCTTTGAATATAAAAATTTATTTTTTTCATCAGTTGGTCTCCAAGTTTTTCTATCCAATTTTCCTTTTGAATACCAATCTGCATTTATTTTTTTCATATTTTAATTAACCTTTCTTTTTATTTTTTTCTTTTCTATCTAGCCATTCTATATCTTCTTTTTTGCCTCCTACTCTGCAATAATCATCTCCTCCATCTATATAACAAGATCCACACTTGCACATTTGAAAATCATGTCTGTATTTGCTTTGTAATATATCTCTGCATTTTTTACATTTTATTCTCTCTCCCATTGTATCCTCCTTCTATATTTTCAACATATCCATAGATTCAAAATATATGTAAGCTTCTTTAAATCCTAATTTAAAAGATTCTTTTAACTCAATCATATTAATTTCTTCTTGTAACTTTAGTATTTCTATAATTGCATTTTCTTCTTCATCATTTAATTTAGTTTTCTCTCCATCTTCTAATAAAGTTACTACATTAGGATATTTATTTTTGATTTCACAAATAGCTTTGTTTATTTTTTTATATTCAGATCCTAACATTATTCTCATTACCCTTTGATTTTCAAAATAATCTGCAAAATCATCTGTATATTGATCAAAAAATCCTTCGTCCAATTTTTCCATGTTTTTTCCTCCTTATTTTTAATCATTATACAGTGAGCATATATCAAATCCCAAACCCTTTTTATAAAAAATAAAAAAAAATAACCTAGTACATAAGATTTGTACTAAGTTATCACCTACAACTTGACTATCTAATTTTTGTCAAGTATTTTGTTATATATTTATTATATTATTTTTTTGCATGGCAAACAAGCGAAAATGATATAAT